>WNFC01008376.1_pt1 | contig 13241 bp, 11 predicted proteins | sample 5400541 | NCBI WGS metagenome assembly WNFC01 (sample SAMN13153342, study PRJNA577476) | soil metagenome | isolation source: 120 cm saprolite under Douglas fir tree site 2 hole 2 replicate 1 | place: USA:California | collected 2015-04-18
CTGCGGCTGGCACTGCAGGTTGCCGGGCGGACAATGGAGGCGGACGTGGAAATGCTCGTCGTGGCCGACCCACACCACGAGCTTGTTGAGCCACGCCCGATTGCCGGTGACCGTCTGGCAGAGCCGCTGCTTGATCCATTTGTTCACGAATATGCGGTCGACTCCGGGGGAGGTCGCAGCCAGGCGCAGCAGCGTCACGTGCTGGCCGGCGAACACCGCCTCGTCGATGCCGCCATCGTCGGCCCGCACCAGCGAACGCAGTTTCGGACTCTCGCGTTCGGCCGGCGCCCGCCGCGGGCCGGGCTGGCGCTCGAACCAGATGTCGACGTCGAGCCCGACCTGGTGGCTGGCATGGCCGAAGCTCATCGGACCGCCGCGCGGCTGGCCGATATCGCCGATCGAGAGCGGCGCCTGGCCTGCCGCACGCACCTGGTCGCCCAGGTGCTTGATGAAATCGAGGGTGACCGGCTGGCCCCAATAGCGGTTGCGGCTGATACGAATGGCCTCGTAGCCCGGCCCGTCGAATGGCAGCGCCTGCGCGCCCTGCAGGCAGCCGGCCGAGTAAAAGCCGATCGATTGGCTCGGGCCGGGCGTCGGCGTCGCCACCTGGCTCCATTCCTGGGCCGACGCAGAGACGGCGGCCAGCATCGCCGTGAACAGCGGAACCACCCAACGCATCATTGTGCGGAAGTTACGCTGATCCAAACAAAGTTGTCATCCCGAGCGCAGCGAGGCCCCCTCCGGCCCTTCGGGCCACCTCCCCCGCGAAGCGGGGGAGGGTTGGGGGGGCCTCGCTGCGCTCGGGATGACAATGGTAATAAGGTACCCATGGCCGAACGCATCTACGCCAACCTCGAGCTGACGCGTGACGGCGCGGTCGCGCGCTTGATGCTCAACCGGCCGGAACGGCGCAATGCGCTCACCCATGCCATGATGCTGGAGCTGGAGGACGCCTTCGCCCGCTTGCGCGACGACACGGGCTGCCGCGTGCTGGTGCTGCGCGGTGCAGGCGGGCATTTCTGCGCCGGCGGCGATCTCGACGCCATGGCCGACATGCCGCCGGAGCCCGGCAACGGCGAGGCCGATCCGATGGTCGCGGCCTATCGCCAGTTCGGCGACGCGCTGCTGGCGCTGAACGCCCTGCCGCAAGCCACCATCTCCATCGTCGAGGGCTCGGCGGTCGGCGGCGGATTCGGCATGGCCTGTTGCTCCGATGTGGTGATCCTGCACGACAGTGCCCGGTTCGGCATGCCGGAGCCCAAGGTGGGCTTCATCCCCTCGCAGATCATTCCCTTCGTGGTGCGGCGCATCGGCGAGGGGCCAGCGCGCGACCTTGCGGTCACCGGCCGGGTGATCGAGGCCGTGGAAGCCCACCGCCTGGGTATCGGCCGCCATCTCTGCGCCACCACGGCCGAGATCAACCGGACCCTGAAGGCCGTGCTGGACGATGTGCTGCGGCTCGAGCCGCAGGCGCTGGCGACCGTCAAACGTCTGGTGCTGGGCTGTGCCACGGAGGATGATCGCGCCGTATTGGACGATGCAGCCGAAAGCCTGGTCGGCCTGCTGCGCCGGCCGCAGGCGTCGGAAGGCATCCGGCATTTCATGGCAAAGACGACGCCGCCGTGGGCAAAGGAATAGGGATGCGCAACTATCGCCATATCGAGGTCAGGCCGATTGCCGGCGCGCTGGGCGCCGAGCTTCATGGCGTCGACATCGCGCGCGAGCTCGAGGACGACGTCGTCGGCGAAGTGCGCCAGGCCTTGCTCGACCATCTCGTGATCTTCCTGCGCGACCAGAAGGCGACGCCGCACCAGCAGCTCGCCTTTGCCAAAAGGTTCGGTGAGCCGATCGAATATCCGCAGCTCAAAGGCTTGCCCGAATCGCCCATGATCACGCCCGTCGTCAAGCTCGAACACGAGCGCAACAATTTTGGCGGCATCTGGCATTCCGACACGACCTATCTCGCCCAACCGCCGATGGGCAGCATGCTGCTGGCGCGCGAGGTGCCGCCCTATGGCGGCGACACGATGTTCGCCAACCAGTATCTCGCCTACGAGGCGCTGTCGGACGGGCTGAAAGCGACGCTCGACGGGCTGGTGGGTGTGAGCTCCTCAATCAAGGCCGACGTCACCAAGACACGCGAGGACCGCCTAAAGGCGGCCGGCGCGGAGCACAAGGTACTGACCGCCGAGCATCCGATCGTGCGCACTCATCCCGAGACCGGCCGCAAGGCGCTTTACACCTCCAGGGCCCACACTGCGCATATCAGGGGCTGGACGGAGAAGGAGAGCTTGCCGCTGCTGGAGTTCCTGTGGGAGCACCAGACGCGGCCCGAATTCACCTGTCGCTTCCGCTGGGACGTGGGTTCGCTCGCCTTCTGGGACAACCGCTGCGCCATGCACAATCCGATCAACGACTATCACGGCTACCGCCGGGTCATGCACCGGATCACTTTGGCGGGCGACAAGCCGCGATGACGTCACGTGGATGAGAGATCTGCAGCGGCGATCTTGCGAAATAAGAGCGGCGGAACGCAGAACGGGCGTCCGCCGGCGACGGCCGAGATCGCCAACTCACCGTCCTCCACCCATGACGCAGGATCGGTCTCTTCGCCGAGACTGCGCAGGACGGCGGCGGCCGCCCCGGGAATGAACGGCCACGCTGCCAAGGCGGCGACCCGCACCAGGTTGATGCCGGTTCTGGTGATCGCGGCTGCCCTTTCCCGATCGTATTTGACGACGGACCACGGCGCCGTTTCGGCAAGATAGGCGTTCGCGATCTTCCAGATCGCGCGGACTTCGTTCGCAGCCTTGCGGATGTTCAGCGCCTCGTGATGGTCGCGCAGTTGGGCCAGCGCCGCGCCGAGCTTGCGGGCGAGCTCGCGCTCGGCCGGTCCAATAGTGCCGCCAGTCGGGACCGTCGGGCCGAAAGCGGAAGCAGCGAAGGCGAGGCAGCGATTGACCAGGTTACCGAATGTATCAGCCAGGTCTTTGTTCACGCTTTCAACGAAGCGCGGCACAGTGAAATCCGAATCGTCTCCCTCGGGCGCATTGGCGGTGAGCCACCATCGCCAAACGTCGGCGGGGAGCAGGGCGAGGGCGGTGTCGGTGAAGATGCCGCGCTGTCGGCTGGTGGAGAACTTGCCGCCTTCGAAAGTGAGCCAGTTAAACCCCTTGATGATGTCCGGCAGCTTGATTGGCAGACCCGAGCCCAGGATCGTGGCCGGGAACGAGACGGTGTGAAAAGGCACATTGTCCTTGGCGAGGAATTGCACGTACTGCACGTCGCCGCCGCCCTGCCACCAAGCGCGCCAATCGCGTCCCGGCGCCGCGTCGGCCCATTCGATCGCCGCCGCGATGTAGCCGATCGGCGCGTCGAACCAGACATAGAACACCTTGTCCTCGAAACCGGGCTTGGGGACCGGCACACCCCAGGAAAGGTCGCGGGTGATGCAACGATCGCGCAGACCCTCGTCGAGCCATTTCAGGGCGATCGACCGGACCAGCAGAGGCCAGTGCCGTTGCGCCTCCAGCCATCGTCGAAGAGCCGGCTCGAAGGAGGAAAGTTTCAGGAACAGATGTCGCGTTTCGCGGAATTCGACATCGGTGGCGCCGGAGATCGCCGAGCGCGGCGCCAAGAGGTCTGCCGGGTCGAGCACGCGCGTGCAGTTTTCGCACTGATCGCCGCGCGCATTGGCGTCGCCGCAATGAGGACAGGTGCCGGCGACATAACGGTCGGGCAGGAAGCGCCGGTCGGTGGGCGAATAGGCCTGTCTGATGGTGCGCGCTTCGATGTGACCGGCGGCATCGAGGCGGCGGAAGATGTCCTGGGTCAGAAGCCGATTGGCCTCTCCCGAGGTCCGCGAGAAATGGTCGAAGGACAGGCCGAAGCGGCGGTAGATATCGGCCTGACGCACATGCTGGCGCGCGCAATACTCGGCGACCGGCAGGCGTTCGGTCAGCGCCGCGAGCTCGGCCGGCGTGCCGTGCTCGTCCGTGCCGCACAGGAACAGCACCTCGTGCCCGGTTTGCCGGCGAAAGCGCGCATGGATGTCGGCCGGCAGAAGCGATCCGGCGAGATTGCCGAGATGCTTTACGCCGTTGACGTAGGGCAGCGCGCTGGTGATCAAGAACTTGCTCATGGGACTCTCCATCGTGTCGTTGGCCATCGTGTCGTTGGCCATCGTGTCGTTGGCGGACATGAAAAAGCCCTTCGCAGGGAAGGGCTGGAGAGACCGATCGGGCTTTTAGCGCCCGCGCGTCAGCGTTCCGCCCCGTCCTGTCGAAGGGGCCGGCGCATTCGCAAAGAGGCGGCGCAAGTCAAGGTCGTCATGGCTGCAATATCGTGTGCGGCGGCAGCGGCGTCAATGGCCGCTCAACGCGTCGGCGGTGACAGCGTGATGGTACCGACGGCGGTGCGGCCCAATTCGGCGCGGGTGCCGGCGATCTCGACGTAGCCGAGTGTTCGCCAGCGCTCGACGAAGTTGCGCGCCCACGGCGAGAGCATGTTGCCCGACTGGCCAAGCGGCATGGCGAAGCGGCTGTTGTCGAGGTCGCTGAAATCGTAGATGCCGCGATAGCCCGCGCCGTGCACGGAGTCGAACGGGCGCGCGCCACGATAGGACGGTTGGGCGCGGTTGAGCGTCTGGGCGCCGCCGTCGGACGGAAAACGCACCGAGGCGAGGTCGCCGAGCAGCGGCACCGCATCGAACAGCGGATGGCGATGGGCCGCGACGTGCTCGCGACCCCACTGCCACGTGTCGATGTCGGGGCCCTGGCGGCGCGCAATCCAGTCCAGCGCGCGATCGAGCGCGAGTGCGATCTGGTCTTCACAGGTCTCGGTGCGGCGCGTGCCGCCGTCGTCGCACCAGCCGGGCTTGTCGCGGATGATGCGCATCATGAGCGGCACGTCGGGCGTCGCCAGCACCGCGTAGAGATCGTCGCCCAGCTCGTCGGCCAAGAGGCCGCGCTGCAGCTCCCACAGCCAGGCGGTGTAGATCAAGGGCTCCGGGCGGCTCGCCAGCATGAAGCGGTTCCAGCGGCCCATCAGCTCGTGGACGTGGCCGGCGCGGGCGTTGCGCGGCGCGCCCTTCAGCAACAGCGGCAGCATCTCGGTGGCGTCGGCCGAGAAATTGTCGGCCTGCATGACGATCATGCCATAGACCGGATGGCGCTCGACCTCGTGCAGGAGCTGGTTGGCGCGGCGCTGGCGGTAGGGCTCGGCCCAGTCCTTGGTGATGAAATGCCGGTAGTCGTCGGTTACCAGCCGGCCGTTGGCGTTGACGATGACGCCGCCCGGCGGATTGTAGAGGCGCGGCAGCTCGTCGAACGGCACGAACCCTGCCCAGTCGAACTCCGCCGTCCAGCCCGGCACCGGCATCGAGCCGTCGCCGCGACGGCGGATCGGCACGCGCGCCGGCGACACCAGGCCGACGTTCCCCGCGGTGTCGGCATAGACCATGTTCTGCATGGGCGAGACGATCTTGCGGGCGGCGTTCAGGAAATCGTCCCAGTTCTGGGCGAGCCCGATGCGACCGAAGCCCTCCGCCGAGGTGTCGTTGCCGTCGAGCGCGGTGGCCTGCAACGCCAGCACATGGCCCTGCGGTATGAGGTCGTCCATGCGGCGGATGAAGTCGTCGATCACCGGACCGTGGCGCGTCTCGCGCACCCGCATGGTGACCGGATCGCCCCAGGCGACGTTGATCGTTTCGTCGCGCACGCCGAACGGCCGCGCGCCGTCGGGCGTGATGTAGCGGTTGGGATCGGTCGGATCGACCCTTTCGACGAACAGGTCCTGGCTGTCGAGGTTGGTGGTGGTGAAGCCCCAGCCGATCGTGCCGTTGTGGCCGAGCACGACGGCGGGCGAGCCGGGCGAGGTGGCGCCGCGGATGTCGAAGCCCGGCCCGACCAGCCGCGCGAGGTACCAGGTGCCGGGGAAGGCCAGCGCAAGGTGCGGATCGTTGGCGAGCAACGGCTTGCCCGACACCGAATGGGCGCCCGACAGTACCCATTCGTTCGACGCCTGGCGCTTGCGCGTGGCGATGTTGTCGGTGGCGTCGTAGAGCCGGTCGAGGTCGGTGCCGTGCAGCGCCTCGTTGACCAGCGACAGCGTGGCGTCGCGGTTGTCGCCCGGCGGCTCGATCAGGAATTTCACGCCGTCCTCGCCGATCTTGCGCGCCAGTCGCAGGCGCAGCAGCTCGGCCCGCCAGTTGCCGTCCAGGCCGAGCGCCATCAGCTTGGCCCAGACCAGCGAATCGGCCGCCCGCCACGGCTCCGGCCGGTAGCGGCCGCCCGACAAGAGCTTGATCATGGTGAGCTCGAGGCCGAACTGCTGATCGTCTCGGCTGAGCCAGGCGTTCACGCCGGCGGCATAGGCCTCGATGATGGCGCGCATGCCCGGCGCCAGCGCATTCATGCTCTCGCCCGCCTTGCGGTAGAGTCCGAGGCCGCGCATCGTGCGGTCGGTGTCGACGAGGCCCGACCCGACCAGCCGCGGCGGCACGATTTCCGACAGCCGGCCCTGGCCCAGCCGGCGCATCAACTCCATCTGCCAGAAGCGGTCCTGGGCATGGACGTAGCCCAGGCCGAAGGCGGCGTCCTCGATCGAGCCGGCGATGATGTGCGGCACGGCGTTCTTGTCGCGCAGGATCTCGACCGGCGCCCGCAGGCCCTTGGCTTCGACGTGGCCGCTATAGGCCGGCAGCGCGCCGCGCACTTGGAAGAAGGCGCCGGCCAGGAACACCAGGATCGCAAGCGCGGCGCCCGCCAGGAACTTCGCCAGGCCGGCGCCGAGGCGGACGAGCGCGCGCACGATTTAGCGTCCTACCACAAGGCCCTCTCCGCCCGCGAAGCGGGGGGAGAGCGAGGGGACCCGCGCTAAAGGCGCCTGTGAAGGCGCCGAAGCGCGGGGAGGGTGAGGGGGGTCATGGACCTCACAACCCGCCCGCCACCTTTGCATCTCACACCACCTCACCTTCCCGTTGCTTCGCAACGGGCCCCTTCCTCTCCCCCGCTGCGCGGCGGAGAGGAGGTCTGAGAAGGCGTGTTTCACGGGAAACGCTCTCTAGCCGCCGAGATAGGAGAGGATGGCCTCGCGGTCGCTGTCGAGATCGGGCGCCGGCGCGCGCGTCTTTGGATCGGCGAAGGCCGACATCTTGAGCGGATTGCCGGCCAGTCGGAGCGTGCCGCCGCTGCCGTCGGGCACCTCGACCAGCATGTTGCGCGCCGCGACCTGCGGGTGCTCGAGCGCCTGCTTGATGTTGTTGATCGGCCCGCAGGGTATCCCCGCCTTCGACAGGATGGCGATCCAGTGCGCCGTCGTGTTGCGCTGGAGCACCGCCTCGATCGCGCGCTCGAGCGTGCCGTGATGCTTCTGGCGCAGCGCGTTGGTCTTGTAGTTGGGATCGCTCGCCATGTCGGCCCGGCCGAGCGCCTCGCAGGTCTTGATGAAAAGACCGTCGTTGCCGGCGGCGATGATGATGGCGCCGTCGGACGTGCGGAAGGCCTGGAAGGGCGTAATGGTGGGATGGCGCGCCCCCAGGGGACCCGGGATCTCGCCTTCGACCGTGTAGCGCATGATGGCGTTTTCCAGGAGCGCCAGCTGACAATCGAACATGCCGATATCGATCTTGGTCGACTCGCCGGTCTTGAGACGGTGCACCAGCGCGGCATTGACCGCGACGGCGGTGAAGAGGCCGGCGCCGATGTCGCCGATCGACATGCCGACCCGCGCCGGCGGCTGGCCCTCATTGCCGGTGATGCTCATGATGCCGCCCATGCCCTGCACGACCATGTCGTAGGCGGGATCCTTGGAATTCGGGCCGCTATGGCCGAAGCCCGAGGCCGAGGCATAGATCAGCCGGGGATACTTCTTGTGCAGGGTGTCCCAGCCGTAGCCCAGCTTTTCCATGGTGCCCGGCCGGAAGTTCTCGACGATAACGTCGGCCTTGTGCAGCAGCTTCTCGAAGATCTTGCGGTCGGCATCGGCCTTGAGGTCGAGCGCGATGCTCTCCTTGCCGCGATTGACCGAGGCAAAGTAGGTCGACTTGCCCTTGACGAAGGGCCCGTAGGCGCGTGCATCGTCGCCGCCCTTGGGCGGCTCGACCTTGATCACCCGCGCGCCCATCTCGGCCATCAGCAGCGTGCAGTAGGGGCCGGCGAGAATGCGCGAGAGATCGACGACGACGATGCCCGACAAGGGGCCGCCTGTGGAGCTGGACTGAGCGTTCTGGGTCATGTGCGGTTCTTAACCAGTGGTTCGCCGCGAATCCAGCCACACGTTTGCCGCGGCGGCGCCGATCACGATGGCGCCGCCCAGCAAGGTGAGGTCGTCCGGCTTTTCGCCGTCGAACAGCCACACCCAGAGCGGGCCGAGCACCAGTTCGAGCAGGCCGAGCAAGGCGGCGCGTCCAGCCGGGATGCGCTTGAGACTGGCCATGTAGAGAAGCAGGCCACCGGCAAGCTGGCCGGGACTGAGCGCCAGCAGCCACGGCACCTGCGACCATGTGACGTTGCCGGGATGGGCGAACGGCAGCGCCGCCAGACCCGAGATCACGCCGGCCAGCCAGATCGCCGGCGCCATGCCGATGTCGCGGCGATGGCGGACGACGACATAGTTGCCGCTCATGCACAGCACGACGATCAAGGCCACCGCCATGCCGGCAAGCGCGCCGGCCTGCAATGAGCCGGCGACGCTGATCGCAAGCCCCAGCACCGCCGCCGCCATGGCAAGGATGGTATGGCCGTGCAGCGGTTCACCGAGGAACAGGCGGGCGAGCAGCGCGGTGATGAACGGCGTGGCGCCGAACATCAGCAGGACGTTGGCGACCGGCGCCAGCCCGAGCGCCAGGATGAAGGCGACGAAGCTGCCCGCCAGCAAGAGCGCGCTCAGCAAAAGCGCAGGCCCGGCATTGCGGACGTCGATCAGCAAGCCGCGACGTTGCCAGAAGAGCAGTGGCAACATGGTGGCAACCAACAAGGCCGAACGCCAAAAAGATATATCCCAGGCCGGCAGCTCGATGCGGCGCACGATGACGCCCGCCGTGCTGAAGACCGCTGCAGCGCCCACGGCATAGAGGACGCCCAGCGCGGCGGAACCCGGCGAACCAGACAGCGTTGTCATGCCAAACAAACTGTGAATACGGACTCGACGTGCCCCCGTCCATCGATTCCCTCGAATCGCTTGATTTGCCGCCGTTCCGGCCGCGCTTTCCGTGGTGGAGCGCGGACCTGCAGACCATCGCGGTGCTCCTCGGCACCTACGAATCGGATCTTTCACCGCACAAGAGCGAGCGCGTGTGTTTCTGCATGGCCGATCGCAGCGGTGACATTTTGGTGGGCATGCTCGACCGCCCGGCGGAACCGCAGGCCGGCCGGCCCCTGGTGATCCTGGTTCATGGCCTCACGGGTTGCGAGAACAGTGCGTACATACTGAACGCTGCGCGGCATATTCTCGATCATGGCTACAGTGTGTTGCGGGTGAACCTGCGCGGCTGCGGCGCCTCCCGTCCTTATTGCCGCGAGCACTACCACATCGGCCGCACCGCCGACTTTCGCCGCGTGCTGTGGCAACTGCCTGACGACCTGACCGACAACGGCATCGTCGCGGTCGGCTATTCGATGGGCGGTGCGATGCTGCTGAAATATCTCGGCGAGGAGGGCTCGTTCTCGCCGTTGCGGGCGGCCGCCTCGATCTGTGCGCCGGTCGACCTGATACGCACCTGCCAGCACATGATGCGGCCGCGCAATTGGCTCTATCACAACTACATCCTGAACGACCTGAAGAAGCAGGCGCTGGCCGAGGCCGCCAGCATCTCGCCGGAAGAGCGAGAGATCGTCCGCAACGCACGCAGCATGTTCGAATACGACGACCGCTTCATCTCGCCGCGGTACGGTTTCCGCGGCGCCGATGACTACTATGGGCTGTGCACGCCGCTGACCTACATGCCCGAGATCCGTGTGCCGACCATGGTGCTGGCGGCGGGCGACGATCCGTGGATTCCGGCCGAGTACTATCGCGACTACAACTGGGCCGACAATCCCTGGCTGCTGCCGGTGATGGCCGAAGGCGGCGGGCATCTCGGTTTCCACTGCGCCTTGAGCGAGCAGCCCTGGTGCGACCTCGCCTTGGAGAAGTTTTTAGAGCGCATCTGCTGAGGCGTCCGCCGTCATCCCGAGTCGCGCGGATCTGATCCGCGCTGAAGCGAGGGACCTTTGCTGTCGCTTTAAAGATCCCTCGGCCTTCGGCCTCGGGATGACAATCTTGATTCAGTGTCAGTCAATACTAGCATGGCGGCGTGAGCCTCGACCTACCGCCCTTCCGACCGCGCTTTCCCTGGTGGGGCAGGGACCTGCAGACCATCGCCAACCGGCTGCGCGGCGTGTCGAGGTCGCTCGCGCCGCATGCCAGCGAACGGCTGGCGTTTGCCTTGCCTGACGGCACCGGCGATATGCTTCTGGCGAGCCTCGACCGGCCGGCGACGCCAAAGCAGGGCACGCCGCTGGTGATCCTGATCCACGGCCTGACCGGGGCAGAGGACAGTCTCTACATCCTCAGCATGGCTCGCCTGATGCTCGACCGGGGTTGGCGCGTCTTGCGGCTCAATCTGCGCGGGGCGGGGCCCTCGCGGTCGCTCTGCGGCCAGCACTATTATGCCGGGCGCAGCCAGGACTTCCGCGCCCTGCTGTCCGTGCTGCCGGCCGAGCTGACGGGCGACGGCACGGTCGCTGTCGGCTATTCGCTGGGCGGCGCGATGCTCCTGAAGTACCTCGGCGAGGAGGGCGCGGCCGCGCCGCTCGCGGCGGCAGCCACCGTCTCGGCGCCGATCGATCTTGCCGCCACCTGCCGGTACATGATGCGGCGGCGCAACAAGGCCTATCATCGCTACATTCTCGGCCTCATGAAGGTCGAAGCGACGGCCGAGGGCGCCGTCGTTTCGGCCGCCGAGCGCGCCGCGATCATGGGCGCTCGCTCGATATGGGATTACGACGACGCCTTCATCGCGCCGCGCTACGGCTTCGGCCGTGCCGAGGACTACTATGATCGCTGCCGGCCGACCCGGTTCATGGCCGGCATCCGCGTTCCCACCCTGGCCGTGGCCGCGCTCGACGATCCCTGGATTCCGGGCGCCCTCTACAGGAGCTATGATTGGACATCGAACCGGTCGCTTGCGCCGCTCTTGCCCGAGCGGGGCGGCCATGTCGGCTTCCATGGCACGGTTAGCCGACAGCCGTGGAGCGACCTGGCCGTAGCGAGGTTTTTCGACCATGGCTGAGACAGAACCGATCGCACTGATTGTCGGCGTCGCCTGCTCGCTGGTTGCGCTCGTGTTGGCGTGGCGCGCCTATCGCGGCGCCTCGGCCGAGGATGAGCGGCGCAAGCGCGAGAAGGAGCGCGACTGGAAGCGGCAATGAGGTCCTTCGCTTCGCTCAGGACGACAGCGCTCGGCTCAGGACAACACGATCGGCTCCACCGGCGGACCGTTGTCGAGCAGCGCCTTTAGCCGCACGCCGAGGTCGAGCGGCTCGAATCGTTCCTTCGATGCCGCGATTTCCTCGGCACGCCACCAGCGATGGCCGAGGGTCCAGCTGCGCTCGCGCTCGTCGAGGCCTGACGTGTCGATCTCGGTGCGGTCGGTGCGGGCGAGGAAGAAGCGCTCCTTGTGCAGGACGTCCTTGCCGCGCCAGCTCATGCGCCGTTCGCGCCGCCACACCCAGCGCGGCTCGTCGACCACCGCCAGCCCGGTCTCTTCGTAGGCCTCGCGCACCGCGGCCCGGGCGAAATCCTCGCCGGGATCGACCAGGCCGCCGATCATCACCCAGAACGGATCGTGGAAGGGCTGGGCGGGATCGAACACCGCCGGGTCGTGGACGTTGAACAGGAAGAGGCGATTCCGCGGGTCGAGCAGGATCAGCCGCGCCGACGGACGTTCGATCATTTCTTGGCGTTCAGCAGCCTGGCCGCGTCCACCGCGCCGTAAGTCAAGATTCCATCGCAGCCGGCGCGCTTGAAGCCGGTCAGCGTCTCGAGCAGCACCTTGTTCCAGTCGAGCCAGCCGCGGTCGGCGGCGCCCCTCAACATGGCGTACTCGCCGCTCACCTGATAGGCGTAGGTCGGCACGCCGAAGGCGTCCTTCACGCGGCGCACGATGTCGAGATAGGGCAGGCCGGGCTTCACCATCACCATGTCGGCGCCTTCCTCGATGTCGAAGCCGACCTCGCGCAGCGCCTCGTCGGAGTTGGCGGGATCCATCTGGTAGGTCTTCTTGTCGCCCTTCAGCGCACCCGAGCTGCCGATGGCGTCGCGGAAGGGGTTGTAGAAGCCCGAGGCGTACTTGGCGGCATAGGACATGATCTGGGTATGGACATGGCCCTTGGCGTCGAGCGCCTGGCGGATGGCGCCGATGCGGCCGTCCATCATGTCGGACGGCGCCTGCACGTCGGCGCCGGCCTCGGTCTGCACGATCGCCTGCTTGACCAGGGCCTCGATCGATTCGTCGTTCTGCACGTAGCCGTCGCGCACGATGCCGTCGTGGCCGTCGCTGTTGAAGGGATCGAGCGCCACGTCGCAGACGATGCCGATGCCTAAAACATGCTTCTTGGCCGCGACGATGGCGCGGCAGACGAGGTTGTCGGGATTGTAGGCCTCGCGCGCGTCGGGCGTCTTGGCCTTGGGATCGGTCTCGGGAAAGATCGCGATCGCCGGGATGCCGAGATCGCGCGCCTCCTTGGCCGCCTCGACGAAAAGATCGATGGTGAGCCGATCGACGCCCGGCATGGACTCGACGGGCGTGCGCTCGCCGTGGCCTTCCTGGACGAACACCGGCCAGATCAGGTCGTCGACCGAAAGCCTGGTCTCGGCCACCAGGCGGCGCGACCACTCCTCGCGGCGGTTGCGGCGCAGCCGCGTCGTCGGATAGCGGCCCAGGATGGAAAAGCGGTTCGCCATGGACCGGTTTATAGCCGCTCAAGGCGCCGGAAGGCGACGGCGATAATAGGCGTTGGGTCGCACCCCGCCGGCCATATAGCCGCAGAAACCGGCGGCCAGAAGGGCTTCGCCCAAAAGATCGACCATCAGCGGCCAGCCGGCATGGCTCAGCAGGGCGGCGGCGAAGCGATAGGCGATCCACGCCAGGAATCCCAGGCTCGCCACGACAGGCGTCGCACGCAGGCGCAGCAGGGTCATTATGACGAAGACGGCTGACCAGACGGCGATGAAGCCCACGGCGACAGTGTAGCGGCCGC
>WNFC01006116.1_pt1 | contig 13238 bp, 4 predicted proteins | sample 5400541 | NCBI WGS metagenome assembly WNFC01 (sample SAMN13153342, study PRJNA577476) | soil metagenome | isolation source: 120 cm saprolite under Douglas fir tree site 2 hole 2 replicate 1 | place: USA:California | collected 2015-04-18
GGCCGGTTTGAAGTAGTGGGGCGGAAGAATGGCAGCTTCCTGATTTCGATCCGGCTGTTACCCACACTCGGGCGGCCGGTGCTGGCGGATTGACGTCCGGCCCGCGGCGGTCTATGGAAATTTTCCGGGGAACGTAGGATCAAGCGCCTTTCTTGGCGCTGGTTTCGCGAGGCAGCTCGAGGGCGCCCGGGGGATTGTCGAAAGGCAGCTCAGGAACACCAGCGCCGAGCATGGTTTGGAGGGTGTTTTGGGCTTTTTCAAACAACTTGTCTGACTCGCTGTAGCTTTGCTGGGCGTTCTTCAAGTGCGTGCCCAGAGTTCCAAATTTGTCCGTGAACTTTTCCAGTTGTTTCTCCATTCCGGAAAGGCTTTCGAGGAGTCGCTTGGCATTTTCTTCCATCTGCATGCCGCGAAGGCCCATGGCGATCACGCAAAGGTGTGCATAGAGAGTGTTCGGCGAAACGGCGATGACTTTTTTGTCGCGGCAATAGGCGTCCAGGGGCTGGCCTTTGCTATCCGTGGTCATGAGGAGTTCGTAGTAGACGCTTTCGGAAGGCACGAACATTAGCGCCACGTCGAGCGTGCCTTCGTCGGGCACGATGTACCTTTTGGTGATGGCATCGGCATGGCCTTTGACCGCAGTGACGAAGGCCCGGCGCGCCTCGTCGCCCTCGGTGCTGATTCTGCGATAGGCATCAAGCGGGAACTTCGAATCGATGGCCATTAATTTCTTGTCGCGGAGCTTGATCACGACGTCGGCCGTTTCTCCGCTCGAAAACTTGTACTGCATCGCGTATTGCGCGGAAGGCAGGGAATCTTCGAGCAAGCGCTCGAGCGTCACTTCGCCCAGGGAGCCACGGGACTTGGCGCCGCCCAAAATTCCTTCCAGTGTCTGCGCGGTCTGGGACATCTGTTTTCCAGCTTGCTGGACTTCGCCGAGCTGCCGCTGAATCTGGCTGATCTGGTCGCGCGTGTTTTTGAGTTCGTCGGCCATTTTGGTTTGCGCGTCGGAAGTCATCTGGCCAGTAATTTGGGCGGAGTTCTTGATCGCGTCCTGCAAGGCGGGGGTGACGCTATCGAGGCGCTGCGCGACACTCTTAGCGATGGTTTCCAATTGTCCGGTGCTCTGGGCTTGCGACGTTGCTATGCTCTGCAAGTCTCGCCGCAATTCGTTCATCTGTGATTCGATCGCGCCGCTCTTCTGGCGGCCTTGCAAGTTCTGCAAAGTCATCCAGATCACCAGAATGGCCACAAGAATCACGCCGCCAATCAAGAATGCGTTCATTCACTCTCCGATACGAGCACGGGAAACGGTCTTCTTACTTTACGCCGAATCGGTGAAGGCGCAAAACGGGCAGGCGAGCGTGGTAAGGGCCTCAGGCTTGGAGAGCACAGAGACAGGTAGTCGACCCATAACCCCGAAAAGGAAAGGGGCGCCCGCCGCCGGGGGCGGTCTACAAGGTAGATTTGGATGGGCTCGAAGTCTACCAGCTCAGCTTGAGAGCAAACTGGAATTGGCGCGCGTCGTAAGATGCGGTTGGCTGGCCCGCGGGGCAGGTCGAGCCGGCCAAAGGATCGCAAAGCTGATTGACCGCGGCAATATTGGTTCGGTTAAGGAGGTTGAAAGCATCGGCGATGACGTCAACCTTGAAGCGCTCGCCGAGGGGAATGCGCCGGGAGAGGCGCAGATCCACCTGGAAGAAGTTTGGTGATGTGAAAGCGTCCCGGCCGAGGTTTCCGATGCAGCCCGCGGGCGGAGCCACAAGGGGCACCTTGAACGTCGTGCCGTCGTTGTTGAGACACACGTTGGGCGGGCCGAAGGTCACGCCGGGAATAAAGGGCGAAGAGGTGGCTCCGCCAACCGAGGGGCGTCCTGTCGACGTGCTGAAGTCCAGACGCGTGTTTTCACCGGTAATGACGTTGAACGGCCTGCCGGAGGAGTACTCGATGATGGGGGAAAGAGTGAAATCGGCGATGAGATACTTGAAGAAACCATCGCCGGACTTGGCACCGGCCGATTGGAAGACGGCACTGTTCACCCAGCGGTGGCGCTGGTCGTTCACGGAATTGGAGCGCTCCAAATTGAGGAAGCGGCTGTCCTGAGGTTCGAGAGGCGATTGCAGGTCGGTTGCGTCGTCAATGGAATGGGACCATGTATAGCTGGAAAGCAGCTCAAAACCCTTTGAGAAACGCTTCGAGAGGTTAAAAGTCAAAGCGTTGTACCAGGAGCTCGCGTTGGAGAGCTGAGCGTCGACGCTGTTGAAGGGCACAGGCACGCCGAAGCCCTTGGGGTAGCCGGCCAGAGTCGCCAGAGCGACTTGAGTTGCGTATCCGACGGCGAGGGGCTGTCCTGGCGCGACAAGGCCGGCGAAGGATGGATTGGGGCCGGAGGGCCGGAAGAAGTTGAAGAAGGCTGACGTGCCCACGAATCCGACGGCGGCTGCCGGGTTGCAGTTCGGTGCGGCGAAGCCCTGGCCCAGAGCGCTCGGAGCAATCAGGAAGATACTGCCGGTACTGGTCGCGACGCAGGTATTCGGTGCGCCAGTCGGGACGACAACCGCAAGCGGGTTAGAAACGCTGAGCCCCGAAGCAAGGGCGTTAAACGTGTTCTGGGCGAGCAGACGGGGATCCGTGCTATTCACATCCTGCGCATGGTTCAAGTGCAATCCGCGGGTCCACTGGTACCCGAGGCTGAATTTCCAGGAGCCCGCGATTTCACGCTCGATTGTAAGATTCGCCTGTTGCGCATACCCGTAAACGAAGTTTTTCGCCAACGGAAGTGTAAAGGGCAAAATCGGAAGCGGGAATCCCGCAGTCAGATAATTCTGATTGGCAAATAGAGAACCCGTAGCAAGAGGGTCGAAGCGCTGCTGATTGGGCAGGTAAAACATGCTCGGGAGTGCGTTCAGCGCGCCCTGGAAAATGGAAGAGCCGTTGAGATTCGCCGGTGAATCGAACCCCGATCCGCATACGGGTGGAGCCGGCGGGGGCAACAGGCCGCAAGCGGAGGCTGTGCTGCCAATAGAGAGCAACTGTACGGAGCGGCCACCGTCGGCAGTCGTGGCGTCGAAAGCAGTGGCCAACAGCGGATGGTCATAGAACAGACCATAACCGGCGCGGATAACAGTCTTGCCATTGCCGACGGGATCCCAGGCCAATCCAATACGGGGGGCGACATTGTTGTAATCGCGCGGAATGCCTTCCACAACACCGAGGGCCTGTTCCGCGGCGGCATTTAGGGCAGTTCCGGGCGCGAATAATGGGCTGATTTCCACATCATAACGCACACCGTAATTTACGGTCATGTGGCGGTTCAGACGCCAGTTATCCTGGAGGAAGAAGCCCATCGGGATATTGTCGAAAGGACTGTTGGAATTTCCAATTCCCTGGATGTAAGACTGCGGGATTCCGAGGCCGTAAGCCTGCAGGCCGGTCGTGTTGGGAACACCAGCACCGATGGAGATCCCGCCAAAGTTGACGTCGCCGCCAAAGTCCAGCTGGAAGATTTGCTGTTTCTTTGAGCGAAGTTGAATGAGGTTTACATCGCCGCCCATTTTGAAAGTGTGTTTGCCGTGAACGAGGCTGACGTTATCGGTGAATTCAAAGCGCCGCTCGATGCGGTCGACGGGAGAATAGGGTTCTCGGCCGAAATAGCCGGTCCCAGGAATATTGACAGCGATCAGGTCGCCACCCGGAAGTTGTGAAAAACCAAAGTGGATTCCGCGGCGGGCGACTTGCGTACGGAACTCATTAAAGGTGGTATCGCTCACGATGGTGTCATGCTGAAACGTGAAGTTGAGGTCGCGGGTTTGGCTCAGGCCTGCGCGCGAGCCGGAATTCTGACCGAAGACCTGATTCTGCGACGTAGATGGAAGTCCGGTTACTAGCGATGGAGAAACGCCGACGCGCAGGAAGGAGTTGTTGCGATTGTTCCAGTGATGGTCGAGGCGGGCAGACCAAAGGCTGGTCTTCTCCATGGCCGGGAAATTTCCCCGAATAGAATTCAATGCCACATAATGGAAATGACCATCGGATGAAACAGGCAGCGGGACTAGACCTGTTCCGATACCCAGAGGGACGCCGGGCCCAACCGGGAGACACACCACGCTGTTGACCTGTTTTCCGAGAGGGCAAGCCACTGGGATGGGGAAGAACTTGGAGCCTAGGCCCGCAGGAATTCCAAACAGAGCGGAAGAAATGGGGACCGTGGTCCCGTCCACGTTCTTGTTCATATCGGCATTCACGGCTACGTTTGAGGAGGCGGCTGTGAGGGCCGCAGCCTGTTCGAGCGGCGCAGAGCAACCGGCGGCGGCGAAGGCACCCTGGTAAAATGCCAGTTGGTCGGGTGTCATGCTGAGAGGAAAGGGGATGCAAGGCGAGACGACACCTGTCTTCAGCCCGAAATTTCCGAGGCCGATGCTGGTGAAACCGGACTCTTCACGTTGCGTATACTCGTAGGAGAAAAAAACAAACGTCTTGTCTTTTTTGAGCGGGCCGCCGAAGGTGAGGCCGCTCTGCGTGCGCGTGTAGGCTTGTTTGACCGGATCAAGATTGCCGGTGACAGGATCGACTTGCCCAGAAAAAGGATTGCGCGCCTGAAAGGCTTTGTTGCGCAAGTACCCGAAGGCGTTGCCGTGGAATTCATTGCCGCCGCCCTTGCTCACGATGTTGATGACACCGCCACTGGCGCGGCCATACTCGGCGTTGTAGTTGCTCAGAATGAGCTGAAACTCCTGGATGCCCTCTTGAGAGAGGGTCGAGCGAATGGCGTTGATGGAGTTGTCGACAGCATCCGCGCCGTCAACACTGACCGCGGTTCCGCGGGCGCGCGCACCGCCGATGCTCAATCCGCTGTTCGGAGCGGGGCCGATGGTGGGAGAGACGTCGCGGGTCGTCTGCGAGTTGATGAGGGTAAAGTTGACGTAGTTCCTTCCGTTGATGGGGAGATTGTCGATGCGGCGCTGCTCGATGGTCTGGGAGACGTCGGTTTTGCTGGTCTCGATGGGAGCGGCTTCCGTCGTCACCGTCACCGTCTGCTGCATGCCCTTCAGTTCCAGACGCGGATCAAACGTCGCGGCCTCGCCGACGGTCAGTACGATGGAAGGATTCTCATAAACGGCAAGGTTGGCGCCGCCATCAACGGCCATCTTGTACTGGCCGGGCGGAAGTCCGACTAGGTTATACCGACCGCCATCGTCCGTGATGGAAGTTCGCTGGGCGCCGGTGCTTGCATTGGTCATCGTGACCTTTGCGCCCTTGACCGGCAACCCTTGAGGGTCGGATACCGTTCCAGAAAGAGTTGCTGTATTGACCTGTGCCGAAGCCATCGTAGCGCAGCCCAGCACCAGCAAAAGCAGGAGCGCTCCCGCTAACATTGGTTTCAAAGCGGCTGATACACACACACCCTGACTACGTTGCATGAGTCCTCCTAGTTGTGCACCCGAAAATCTTCCGCTACCCCTAGCGGTGACGGGATAAGCCCGCCGTTTTCAAATGAAACAATTGAATACACGGCTTTTACTGCAATACAGCGTTGCTTTCAACTGAAAACTTCCGCGCCGTCGCCCAAGACGAACTACGAGGGAGGCGGCAGCGCCCTTGGCTCTGCAGAACCTGATTTGAACTGCTTCGGGAACACTGGGCACCTGCGCAGAATCCACGAAAGCAGGGAGACTGGCAAGAGACAAGGTACGAAACGGCGAGGGAAGAACGGAATGTCGCTTCTTGTCGCCATACTTGCGGTGACGGCAGATTCAGGATAGGGGAGCGATTCCAAAATCCTGGAACAAGGCGCGCTGTATAAGCAGGAGCTGGCTAGAGCTGGAGATGGCGCTGGACGAGTTTGCGGAGTTTTTCACGGTCTTCGTCGCGCATGTGCACGAATTCGATCCCGCTGCCGTCCGGGCCGATGTTGCGTACGACAGCGGTGAAATTGATCTTGCGGAGACCGGCGCGGACCTCGAGTTTGATCGAGTCGCCGATACTGAGTTTTCTGGGGGACTCCAGGTAGGCTCCGCCCAGGCTGATGGTCTTGACGCGGGCAAGGCCCGCCGGCGCGCCCTCGATATGGGCACGAAGTGGCGAATCAAGAGGAACTCGGGTGTAGCGTCGTGGGATGACGTAGCTGGAGCTTGAGAGCGCCGGCGCTCCGAACGCAGCCGCCGCTTGCTTGAAGGATGGGCGATTCTCGATCAGTGCCAGGGCATCTTCCGCTGCGGCACGCAAGCCGGCCGGTTCCACATAGGTGAGGCCCTCGCGGTTCTCCGACAGCTTGCGAAGGAGTTCGGCGGCTTCGGAGGCACGCATGCGGCCAAGCGCTTCGATGGCTTTGATGCGCACGAACTGGTCGCGCAAAGATTCGTGCTCGCCGGCAGCGATTTCCATGAGCTGTGGCACGGCAGTGGTTTCCTGCGCCAGGCCGAGCTGATCGATCATCATGGGAACGACCATGGGGTGCGCGTCCGCGAGAATGGCGGAAAAAACGAAAGCGGTGCTCAGTGCCGATGCGGAATTGTTGGGGCGTGAAAGTTCACTAACTGCCAAGTCTTGAAGGTTCCATTCCCAACTTGCCATGGCGCGTGCGAGGCCCCGCAACAGCCGCTCAGGGTCAGCCGCCGCCAAAAGCTTGATTGCCGCGGTCACGCGTTGGCGGCGAGCTTCATAGAGCCGCGTTTCGAGAAGATTGAGAACGGGCACTCCGATCGTGCGCAGGAGCCGCGCCATCGGGGGCACTATTTCCGCGCCTCGCGGTTCGGTCAGAAGCAAGGTCAAGCGGTCGAGCAGCCGCTCGGGATCGCGCTGCAAAAGCCGGGGTAGAGATGGATCCAGAGGGCGGTTGGCCAGAGCAGCGTCCACCAGTAAGAGCCAGCGATCCTGTGCAACCAGACGGTTTGCCAGCGCTGCCATGTGATCGTGCTCTTTGTCCTGAGGAGCGCGCTCCAAGCCGGTCAGGATCGTTTCGAAACCGGAATAGTCGGCGCGATTCACGGCGATGCGCCCGAGGGATTCGACGAAGGCCGCGAGCAGGGCGGCGGTTTCCGGGGACTTCTCCACGTCTAGCGCCTTCATGGCCCCGCGGCTCAGGTCTTCCGGCAACTGATTCGGCCAAAGGGACTCGATAATGGAAGACAGTTCGTTGAGACCGGCGGCAACCGAGCGCCTTGCCGAAGGATCCGAGTGTTCGATGCGGCGCTCGTAATTCAGGACGATGTTGCGCGCTTCGCGGCGAGGAGCATCGGCGCCGGCATCGGCAAGTTGCCCAAGAGTGTGACGCAGCGCCGCAACCGGAACGCACCACACATCCGGGCCGCGCAAAACAGCCGATTTTTCTCGTGGCGGAAGTTCCAGCCAGAACCGATCGATTAGCTGTTCGCGGTGCGCGTCTGTCGCCCAGGTGACCGCCAGCGACGAAAGATGCTGCGAAGAGTGAGGACCGGAATAGCCGCCGGCCTCGACGATGACATCGCTCAGGCGGCAGATTGTCGGCCTTACGGATGAAGCGGTAAGCGATCCGCTGGAAAACTCCGCGCTAAGAAATTCAAAAACGACGTTTTCGGAGAGGCGCAACAAATACGGTTGCGGCCGCTCGCCTTCCAGCGGCCCATACTGCGAGACAGAACTAAGCAGCATGCAGACGCTGTCGCGGCTGGCTTCTTCCATCGCGCCGTGGATCGCGCGTGCAGCTTCTTCCGGAGAAAGGCCGCGCGCACTTTCAAGGGGCGGAGTCAGTCGTGCCAGAAGCCGCAGGCTCGCGACGAGGTCGTCAAAATCTGGCGCCTGGATGGGCGCATCGGCCTTCTCGCGCGGGGAATGTCCGCCGTACGCCACGAGCGCGCCGATGAGGCTTGCCAGAACGGTGTCGACCCTGCGCTCCGTTTGCGTATTCACGGAAATGCCTTCCACGTGGTTCTCCAGAAGTCGCGCCGGCCACCAGGCATTGCCGCCACCGTTCGCCGGCTCCTCTGATCTTAGCAATGAAGCTTTCACGAGTCGCGTGAGGGTGTCCAGTTCGCCTACATGGAATTTTTTCGAGAAGTCCAACGCGTGAATTCCTGCACGTTGCAGGTCGACCGCCAGCGCCTGCATTTCTCCGCGCGCGTCCGGCAGGTGGGCGTCGCCGATCCTCGGCGCCACCAAACCGCCGCGTTCCACTCGAATCTCCAGCCCGCCCAGAAGTTCGGTAACATTGCGGATGGAGTCGTAGGCGCCGTCCAGGCTGTCGAGTCTGCGCGGATGATCCTTCTCGTAAAGGCGTTCCGACCGCATGAGCAAGTGCAGGCTTCGGAGCGCGCATTGAACGTCGCTGGCTTTTTGGTCCATAACGCGCGCTGGAATTCGGGAGACCGCATTCGCCAGCTGGCGCAGCGAAGTACGCGGCGTGGCAGCCGGGCCCGATTGCGGCGACGGCGTCCCGCGCCTTGCTTCTTGGACCCGTAGTGTGGCCCTGAGGACCAAATGAGACTCCGCTTGCCTGCTTACTTATCGTCCACGCCGCGTCGAGCGGCGCGGGGAACCGCCTAACCGCCACGCGGTTAGTTTCGCGTAAGGGCAGATGGTCCCTACCTATAATGCAGGCACGCTTCCGGCCTGAAGTAGCTGACCGTAAGTCCTTTGTTTGCAATGAATACTTTCGAGAGTTCCAGACCTTAATGCGGGCTGATGTAACAAAATGTTACGTTTTGCGTAGACTTTCCAAGTGCGATTAATGAGGCTGTAGAGAGGGATTTGCGCTAACTCAGACGATTCTACTCACTATTTCTGGTGAAGCGACTCTTCAATGGAGACGGTGCCCCCTTCGCTGACCTGAAATGTCCTCTTTGCCTGCTGAAATCCATTCAAACGCAGCGTAATCGTGTGCATTCCGGAAGGCACCTGCACGCGGGCCGGAGTGAACCGTCCGGTGGAGCTCCCGTCAACGATGATTTCTGCGCCTTTCGGAATGGAATTCACCTGCGCCCAAGCGACCCGGCTCGCGGACTTTTCGCTAAGCGGCACATTGAATTGCGTTTGGATATTGTCCTTGACCTGGATGCCCCCTGCGTAAGGCTCATAACCCTGCAGGCGCAGGACCAGGTTGTACTGGCCCGGCGCGAGCGGAAGCGTCACAGGCGTCTGGCCCGACTGTTTCGCGCCATTGATGAAAACATCGGCTCCCGGCGGTTGACTGCTGATGAAAATCCCCTTGGCTAGCGATTCGAGTTTGATCTTCTGGTCCTGGGCATCGCCGCTCTTTACTTGCAGGGCGGTTTGAACGGACTGATAGCCTTCTTTCTGAACTTCAAGGCTGTAGCGCGAAGGGGACAAATTGTTAAAGCTGCAGGGTGTTTCGCATTTGTTCAGGACGTGGCCTGCAGGACCGCGCAGTACGGCAGTAGCGCCGATCACGTCGGTAACGACATGAATCGCTCCACGCCCCGCCGCAGGAACCGGGTGGGTGCCCTCCTCGGCGCCGCCAGCGGCAGCCACAGGTGTGTCGTCGTATTCAAGGTGATCGATAACACGCACATCCGAAGGAGCGTTCCGCAATAATTTCAAGAGCGCGCCATGTTCGGCCGGCCGGAGTTTCCCCGCAAGTGTCAGGGTGTTGCCGGCAGCCTGGACTTTCACACGTCCGCTTAATCCTTTTTCGGAAATGGCCTCTTCGATCCGGCCTTTGTATTCCGCCGCTTTGGAGCTAGTCGAGGCTTCTGTTTTCCTCGGCGCCACTTTTTCTGGGACGTTTTCCGCGGGCTTGGACTCTGCTGGCTTCGGCTCCGCACTTGCCCCAGCCGCTGCGTCCTTCGGTTGAGGAGAAGTCTCGGTCCCAGTCGAACCTGCCGCCGAATTGTCCGGATTGGATTCTGGCGCGGCGACTGGCAAGCTGCTGCCCTTTTTCTGGGCATCACGAAGTTCTCTCGCGGCCTCGAACACTGGCTTGATCTTGTTCGCTCCGTAGACAATCACGCCCAGAAGCAGAATCGCCGCGAAAATGGTCCCGAGGACGCTTTTCTTCTTTGCAGGTTCCGGGGCGGCTGCGATGGCCCCCGTTCGCCGCACAACGGGAGTCTGGCCGGGAGTCGATGCTCGCGCAGTTAGGGAGCGTGCTGTTGCGATAACGGTTTGATCTTCGCCGTTCAGGCCACGACCGGCCGCATTTCCGGAAATCACGGTCGCCGCAGGCGAACCTCCGCCCATAACCATGGTCGATTGCGGGTTGCCGCTCGCCGGCGCGATGGACCGGTAATTCCGCAGATCTTCGAGCATTTCGCGGCAACTCTGGTATCTCTGATCGGGTTCTTTTTCCAGCGCTCTCATGACGATAGCGCTGATCCCGGCATGAATCGAGGGATTAATCTGTCGCGGCGGTACGGGCTCTTCGTTGACGATCTTATAGATCACCGTGGTGATGTTCTGGCCCGGGAAGGGCTTTTCGCCGGTTACCATTTCATAGAGCATGACGCCCAGCGAAAAAATGTCGCTGCGGCCGTCGACGGCGCGGCCCTTCACTTGTTCCGGCGACATGTAGCTGGGGGTGCCCATGACGTGCGCGGTTTGCTGGACCGTGCCGAACTGCAGAATCTTCGCCGTGCCGAAGTCCGTGACCTTGACGGTATCGTCGGCGGTTAGCATGAGGTTCGCCGGCTTGATGTCGCGGTGGATGACGTTGCGTTCATGCGCAAATTGCAGCGCGCTGCAGGTCTGCTCCATGATGCGCAGCGTGCGCGGCAATGGAAAGCCATGGCCGTCGTCGAGCAGGGCTTGCAGACTCTTTCCCTCAACCAGCTCCATGGTGATGTAGTAGAGGCCGTCCTCTTCGCCTGCGTCGAAAACCACCACGATGTTCGGATGGGTCAGCAAACCGGCGGCGCGTGCTTCCGTTTGGAATCGCGTCAGGAGTTCTGGGCGCGAGAGTCCCGTACCTTCTTCGCTCAGCCGGATGGTCTTGACCGCGACGGTGCGTCCGATCACCGGATCCACGGCTTTGTAAACGACGCCCATAGCGCCGCGGCCCAGTTCACCAACGATTTCGTATCTTCCGGCTTTTGTTACTGTTGGCATCGTTCAATCAATCTGGCGCGCTGCGAGGGCGGCGCTGGCAACACAAACCCCCGTGGAGCGAATGGGTTCGGTTCTCGGAGGGAAGGAACCTGACTGCACTTCCAGACCTTCCATCGTCAATTTCCTGATCTTCATCAGCGGAAATGCCTCCGCCGACACCCAGGCGCCCTAGCCTCCACGGTACCCATTGAATTTTCGGTTGGTCAACGCTACTGGGGTACCAGTGTTTCGCACTCGATACGGTCGGGCGATTTTCCCACCTAAGGGGCTTTTCTAAAGGACATGGAATGAGTGATTTATGACTACACGTCACCATAAATGCAGTTGCCAGCAGGGGAACACCGTTCCCGATAAGAAAAGCAGTGAATTAACGCTCGCTTCTACGGCTGAAAATCAACGCTCTTCCAGAGCGACGCGCAATCATAGAATACCCCGGCCTGCATGACTCGCTCTGTCTTGCGGATGTTGGAAATGTTTTCGAGAGGGTTTGCGCCGAGTACAACCAGATCAGCGCGCTTACCAGGTTCGATGGTGCCAACTTCTCCATCCACCCGCATGGCGCGCGCGGGGATAAGCGTTGCGGATTGCAGCGCTTCCATGGGCGTGAAACCTGCTTCGATGTAGAGCTCCATCTCGCGGTGAACGCTGTGCCCGGGCACCGTCTGATCGGTCCCGACCACAATGGGGATACCCGCGCGATGCAGCGCGGCAACTGACTTGAGGAGGACAGCAAAACGCGCCTCGCCGATCTCCGCTCTCGCCGGGCCTGGGCCGACGTTTCGAAGTTGAGTCGAGAGTGCCGGCGCCACCTTCGCCACTCCTGGCTCGAAACTCTCAAAGGGTCTCTTACCCGTCCTCATGAGCATCTCAAAGACCGCCAAGGTCGGATCGATCACTGTGTGGTGGGCTTTCAGGAACTGGAGTGCTTTTTTGGAATCTTCGGAATCCGGGTCGAAGTTGCGCAGGGCCTTTAACCTTTGTTGAGGGTCTTCTCCCACGCCGCGACCGGAACTCGTGGGGTCCATCATCGAAGCCACGTAGACAATATGATTGATCTGGTCCATCCCCGCATTGACGGCGTCAAAGCCCGTCATTCCTTGGGGTACATGCCCGGTGACGGTCATCCCCAGTTTGTGGGCTTCCGCGGCTACCACCTCAAGATTGTCCTTTTTCACGGAGCTGTAAATTTTGATTTGTGCGAAACCGGCATCGTGGTATCGGTGGACCCATTCGCGAGCTTGTTCCGGAGTGTCGACGCGGGCTACGCCAAGAGCGAGCGGACCGGAACCATCAACGAGACCTGCCAGTAGCAATCGCGGCCCAACGCCGCGGCCGGAGTTGATGGCGTCGCGCACGGCGGTGATGAACTCAAATTCGTTTCCGCAGTCCCGCACGGTAGTAACGCCCGCGGCAAGATAGACTGGCCCCCATTCCACTTGCTCGAAATGCGCATGCATGTCCCAAAGGCCGGGAACAATCGTTTTGCCGGTGAGATCCACGATCTGCGCATCTTTGGGCAGTTTCGTCCGGCGGCGCGGCCCCGCGGAAATAATTTTTCCGCCCTGGATCACCACAGCGGAATCCTTCAGCGCGGGAGCTCCCGTGCCGTCAATCAACGTGGCTCCTACCAGTGCGAGCGTTCCCTGGGAGTTCTCTCGGCGAAAGTCTTTGGAAATCGCGGCCAGAGTTGCCATCTCATCTGCTGCAGCGCGCTGCACGAAGTTGCCCAGGTTTTCTTCGTATTCGGGCCTGACAGCCTCGAAATGGTCATACTCTCCATCCACGGTGATGAGTGCAACGAGTCGGTTCTGCGCATCCAGCCAGAGCGTCTCTCGTCCCCAGGCAAGGTTCGAGATGCTGAATCGTTCCAGCGCTACCTTCGTGCCGTTAAGCAAAAATTCATCTGAACCGCGATCTTCAATCATCAGCGCACCTGCCGGGAAGGTCTGCATCTTCTTTGGCTGTCCGGCGGACTGCCACTTGCGGACGAGCATCATTTGCAGCGCCACGGGAGCGTACGTGGAAATCCCAAAAAATTGTTCCGGCCGCTCGTAAGAACGCCATTCTTCATTCTTGCGCGCGAGAATCCTGTCCTTTTCCACCAGAATGGTGTCGTCGATTGGCGTATTGCGCGCCATGTCGCCGTGGATCTCCATCGAGCGCGGCGAAAGGTCCCTGCTCAATCGTACAAACGCGCTGAG
>WNFC01006595.1_pt1 | contig 13238 bp, 15 predicted proteins | sample 5400541 | NCBI WGS metagenome assembly WNFC01 (sample SAMN13153342, study PRJNA577476) | soil metagenome | isolation source: 120 cm saprolite under Douglas fir tree site 2 hole 2 replicate 1 | place: USA:California | collected 2015-04-18
GATCGCCGGGCTTAAGGTTGACAGGGCTCGGGCCCAGAAAATTGTGACTCTGCTTCTGCGCGACAAGGTCTTGATCAAAGTTTCAGACGAACTGGTTTTTCATCGCAGTGCGCTCGAAGCTTTGCGGCGGCAGATGGCGGCGTACAAAAGCAAATCTGCGAAGATCGATGTCGCGAGTTTCAAGGAGTTAACCGGAGTGACCCGCAAGTATGCGATTCCGCTACTGGAATACCTTGATCGCGAGCGGGTAACGAAACGAGTCGGAGATGAAAGGGCAATCTTGTAATTCTGTGATTGCAAGCGAGAGCAGGGCTAAGTTCTCTAGATCTTTTCTTCCGGGAATTCCAGTTCCAGCCCCAGTGGATCGGTAAGGCGATTGGTGAGATTTGCGAGGCCGCCCAGCATGTGGATGTCCACGATCTCGGGCTCGGAAAAATTCTTTTTCGGCTCATCGAAATCCGCATCCGTGATTTCGTGCGGGGTGCGCGTCAGCTTTTCGACATAAGTGAGCGCGGAACGCTCTTTTTCTCCATAGCGCGAAAAATTTCCCGCCTTAAGCGCCGTCCAATCTTCGGCCCCGAGCCCGACGCGCTTCGCCGATGCCACGTGGTGTTGCGTGCAGTAGCGGCATCCGTTGATAAAGGAGACGCGAAGGTAGATGAGTTCGTACAGCTTGCGGTCTGCACGTTGCCGGGCTTGCCACGCAGAGTCTTCTCGTAGATTTCTTTCACTTCGGAATTTGCTTCTTCCGGGTTAATCAGGCTAATGCGCGCCATTGAACTCTCCATTGATTGCAAGCGGAACGTCTTTCTTCATCATCGCAGATTGACAGGTTTTGTGCAGGGAAGTCAGAGGGCGCGCTCAAGAAAAGTACTCCGCAGGACGATAGTATCGAGTAGGGGACTGCGATGAGAACGTTGATGCTGGTAGCGCTGCTAGCTTGCGCGGGAACATCGTCAGGCTTCGCGCAGGGGGATTCCGATTCCGACGCGGCATCGAAGATTGTTGCCATGGAGCATGTGTGGGGCCAGGCGTACGCAGTCAAGGACCCCAAGGCACTGGAGAGGATTCTTGACGCCGCATTCGTCTGCGTCAGCTCAGACGGCAAATTGCTAACCAAGGCGGACATTCTGGCGGACGTGAAGACGTCCACTGCACTACAGGTTTTGACGGAATCGATGGTGGTGCATGTGCATGGCGATACCGCCATCGTCACCGGGACTTTCCGGACAAAGGGCGTGGAGCGTGGGAAGCCGTTTGAGCGGCGGGAGCGTTTCGTGGACACATGGCTTCACAAGAATGGCCAATGGGTTTCGCTTACGAGCATGGTAACTCTCGCCAGCGATTGAAGCGCCACGCTTTAGCGGGTTCTGCATTCCAGGCGATTTTTTTGGGACGGGAGCAAGTCTGATGAGATCGACAGGTTGGTTGCTGATCCTCATCTGCGCCGGATCACTTCGTGCACAGGAGACGGGCGAGCGAAGCACTACGACAGCCATTCTTGCTCTGGAACACGCATGGTCTGACGCGGAATCGCGTAATGACAACCGCGCGCTGGACCGGATTTTCGATAATGCCCTGGTGTATATCGAAGATGGCAGGTTAGTGACAAAGGGGGAATGCCTGTCGAGGGTGCGGTTGGCAGGCTCACATCCGCGGCAGATCCTGGCGGAAACCACGACCGTGCACACCTTCGGAAGCACCGCCATCGTGGTTGGGACCTATCGCAAAATAGGCGTGAAAGATGGGAAGACCTTGCTGAGGCGGCACCGCTTTATCGATACCTGGGTGAATAAGAAGGAAAATTGGATGTTGGTCGCGGCGGCGTCCTCACCACTACCGAAGTAAGCCGAACGACGTGCGCAGGCCGCTCCAAGCGACGCCAACTCTGCACACCAGCCAATATGAACTGATAAAGTGTTAGGGCTTGCGACCTGCCTATGCTCTCCATTCGTCCGGCTACGATCGATGATGTGGGATTGCTGCGAACCTTGATCCGCGAACTGGCGGAATTTGAACATGAGCTGGATCGCTGTGTGATTAAGGAGGCGGACCTTGCGCGGGATGGCTTTGGGTCGAACCCAAAGTTTCGGGCGCTGATCGCCGACTGGGGTGAGCAGCCTGCAGGGTACGCTCTTTTCTTCAGCTATTATTCGACGTGGGCTGGTCCAGGGCTGTTTCTGGAGGATCTTTTCGTACGGGAACAGTTTCGCAAGCGAGGCGTTGGGAAGGCATTGCTGGCTTCGGTCGCAAACATTGCGTTGCAGGAAGGTTGCTACGGAGTACATTGGGAAGTGCTTGACTGGAATGAGAAAGCGATCGAGATGTACAAATCGTTGGGAGCGGATTTTCGTGATCAGTGGCGGCCGGTCCTGCTGGCTGGTGACGCACTGCGGCGACTGGCGGAGAAAGCTTTGTGAAAGCGAAGTAGTTTCCAAATCCAGTTCTAGTCGACTATAAGAGTGGAACCATTACGAAAGAATCGTCCGGAGGAAAATCAAGCATGAAATCCGCGGGCTTTTTGATTGTTTTGTTGTATGCGATGACCCTGTCCGTCCTGGCGCAAGACACATCCGACGCCGCCACTAAGTCGAAGATTGCGGCTCTAGAGGGTGCGTGGAACCAGGCCTACAAGTCGGGAGACACGAAGGCGCTGGATACGCTTCTAGACAATGCCATTGTGCTGGTGAACGATGACGGCTCGGTGCAGACAAAAAAAGAATTTTTGGCAAGCGTGAAGCCGGCAGGCTCGGCGGCAGGTCCCCAGGAGCAGCAGGTCGCTCCAGAGTCGATGTCGGTGCACGTGTTTGGAAATACGGCGATTGCTACCGGAATATTTCGAGCCAAGGGAATTGAAGGCAAGAAATCCTACGTCCGGCGGGAGCGGTTTATCGACACATGGATCAACAAAGACGGACACTGGATTTGCGTTGCCACAGACGCCACTCCAATCAAGCACTAAGAAACGCTTGGAAACGAAACCCGGTTTCGTTTTGAACTTATGGCAGGAGCTGCAGTAAGGATCATCGGCGCGGGGCTGGCTGGCTCGGAGGCTGCATGGCAGTGCGCGCGGCGCGGCGTGGAGGTGGAACTTTTTGAGATGCGGCCAGTGCGGTCGACACCGGCGCACCAGACGGAGGATTTCGCAGAACTGGTGTGCTCGAATTCGCTTAAGTCCGACAGCGAGAACACGGCTCCGTGGTTGTTGAAGGAAGAAATGCGGAGGGCGGGATCTCATCTGCTGCAAATCGCGCGCGAGTGCGTGGTTCCCGCGGGGCATGCGTTGGCGGTAGATCGGGTGGCGTTTGCCGCGAAGGTGACCGAGACGATTTCACGCGAATCGAGGATTACGGTTCGGCGCGAAGAGGTGACTTCGATTGACGGAGCGGGCCAGCGAGTCACCGTGATCGCTACCGGACCTTTGACTTCGGAGGCGCTGGCTGCGGAGATTGCGCGGCTGAGTACGAAACCCGAAGAATCAAACTTTGAGGCTATTACTCGCCAGCTTCCACGGGAACCTCCCCCCGACAATCCCCATCTGTATTTTTACGATTCGATCAGTCCAATTGTGGAGGCGGATTCGATCGATATGTCGCGCGTGTACATGGCGGCGCGGTATGACAAAGGTTCGCCGGATTACATCAACTGTCCCATGACCCCGGAGGATTATGCCCGGTTCTACGATGCGCTCCTTCAGGCGCAATCAGTGGAAGAGCGCGATTGGGAAAAGTTAAATTATTTTGAAAGCTGCCTGCCGATCGAGGAAATTGCGCGGCGTGGCCGCGACACTTTGCGCTTTGGGCCGATGAAGCCGGTAGGGTTAAAAGACCCGCGCACGGGGCGGATGCCCTATGCAGTGGTGCAGTTGCGGCAGGAGAACCTGCGCGCGGATTCCTACAATCTGGTCGGATTCCAGAACCATTTGAGGTTTGGCGAGCAGGCTCGCGTGTTGCGGCTGATTCCAGGCCTGGAAAACGCGCGCTTCCTGCGTTACGGCCAGATCCATCGCAATACCTATATCAACAGCCCCACGCTGCTGCGGGACACGCTTCAGATGAAAGCGCATCCGCGGGTTTTGTTTGCGGGACAGATTTGTGGCGTAGAAGGTTACGTGGAGTCGATTGCCACCGGAGTGATGGCCGGGATGAACGCCTCCGCGCTGGCTCTCGGCGAGGAGTGTGTGCCGCCGCCACGCGCCTCGGCCTTCGGATCGCTGACTCATTATGTGACTCAGGCGGACCCAAAAAACTTCCAACCCGCGAATATTACCTTCGATCTGCTGCCTGCGCTGGAGAAGAATATCCGCGACCGGAAAGAACGGCACCGATTGCAATGTGAAGTCGCGTTGCAGCACTTCGACAAATGGCTCGAACGAACTGGCGCGACGACGGCGAAGGCTTAAATAGCGGAGAATGCGGAGGAACAGCAAGAACGCGGAGAGAGATGCCGCCGGCGACTCAAATCGAGATTCGTCTCGCCCGACCCGAAGATGCGGCCGCAATCGCGGACGTGCTTCGCAAGTCTTTCGAAGAGTTCCAATCTCTTTACACCGAGGCTGGCTTCGCCGCCACAACTCCGACCGCGGACCAGATCAGCAAGCGCCTGGACCAGGGGCCGGTTTGGGTCGCCCTGCGTGCGGGGGTAATGGGCACGGTGGCTGCCGTCGTAAAAGGTGAGTCAGTCTATATTCGCGGCATGGGCGTACTCCCGGAAGCCCGGGGATTGGGAACTGGCTCGCGCCTGCTGCAGCAGGTCGAAATCTGGGCCATCAGCGAAGGGTTCACCGCATTGTTTCTTAGTACGACGCCGTTTCTCAATTCAGCTATCCGTCTGTATGAAAAGTCCGGTTTTCGGCTGACGGATCGCGCGCCCGCTGAGAAGTTCGAGGGCAATTGCAACCACCGCACTTTCCTTGCAACAAAATCCTCTTTACATCCGTATCTAATGGCAGGGGCGAAACCGGCGCGACAGGCTTACTTTCCCGACTCCGTCGCGTCCAAACAAAGCCGATGAGTCTTGCCGACCTATTCCGGGATGTGCTGAGGACCTTGTGGGCGCACAAGCTGCGCGCGTTTTTGACCATGTTTGGCATCGCCTGGGGCATCGTGTCGATCGTATTGATGGTAGCTGCCGGCGAAGGCTTGCGAAAAGGTCAGGAAGAGCAGACCCGAAACCTGGGCAAGGATGTGATGATTGTGTTCCACGGTCGCACCAGTTTGCAGGCCGGAGGAACGCACGCGGGCCGCGTCGTGCATTGGGAAGATGAGGATCTGCCTGTAATAGAAGCGGAAACGCCGGACTGCCAGTACGCCATTCCGGAGTTGGAGCAGGACACGGTACGGGCTCACAGCAATTTCAACAATGCCGCGTTAACGGTAACCGGGTCGCATCCCCAGTTTGCCTATATCCGCACCCTTGACGTGGGCCAGGGACGCTTTTACGACTGGGACGACATGCGCGAGGCGAGGCGGGTGGCGTTCCTGGGATCGGATGCTTCTAAACAATTGTTCCCGGGCCGCAATCCAGTGGGAGAAAACGTTTATCTGAATGATTTTCCTTTCGTCGTTATTGGAGTTATGGCGAAGAAAAAACAAGACTCTAGCTATGACGGTTGGGACGTGAACAAGATTTTCATTCCGTTTTCCGCCATGCGCCGCGATTTCCCCGACAAGCCGCCCGGGACTCCGACTACCTTCGACCAACTCCTGGTCACGCCCAAATCGGTGGAGCAGCACACGGCCTGCAAGCATGAAGTGCGCGCGGCGCTGGCCCGCATGCACCGCTACGATCCGGCCGACAAAGAGGCCTGCCCGATCTGGGATACCGTGCAGGAAGCGCAGGCCTTCAAGACCATGACCGATGGAATGAAATATTTCCTCGGCGCCGTCGGAATCGTGACGCTGCTGCTGGGCGGCATCGGTGTGATGAATGTGATGCTGGTGGCAGTGCGCGAGCGCACTCGCGAGATTGGCGTGCGCAAGGCCATCGGTGCGCCCGCGGGAACCATTCTCCGGCAATTCTTCGTCGAGGCCCTGATTATTGCCTTGCTGAGCGGCGCCGTTGGGTTGGGAGTGGCATTTGGATTTTGCGCGCTGGTGAACCTCCTTCCCATGCCGGATTTCTTCGCAGGTCTGATTCCGGACTGGACTTCGGCCTTGGTCTCTACCGGCCTGCTGGGCACGATTGCCGTAGCGGCGGCGCTCTATCCAGCGCGGAGAGCTGCATCAATTGATCCGATAGAAGCATTGCGCTACGAAGCAGGAGGATAGGAGGATGAATTTCGAACGACTTCGTGACCCTTCGTGTCGTTCGTGGTTAAAGATTCTCAATGCTGATTGAAATCATTCTCGAAGCCTGGATCGCGCTGAAGCGCAACGTGACGCGCAGCTTGCTAACCATGTTGGGGGTGGTGTGGGGAATCGCAACGGTGACCCTGCTGATCGCCTATGGCAACAGTTTCCGCAGCATTCTGGTCCATGGCTTCGATGCTTTCGGCAAAAGTGTGGTGATCTGCTGGCCGCAGCAAACCAGCGAACAACCGGGTGGCCAGCGCGCGGGCAAGAAAGTTCTTATAGAGCAAGCAGACGTGGATATGGTGAAGGCTACCGCGCCGCTGGTGAAACATGTGTGCCGCGAGACCGTGAACCGGCCAGGAATCGCATACGGCGACCGCATGGTGGGCACTGCACCCGTGCGCGGGGTCTGTCCTGAGTACGGAGAAATGCGCAACGAGGTACCGGCCCAGGGCCGCTGGATCGATGCTGCCGACGAATTGGAGCGGCGGCGCGTGATCTTCCTGGGCGGACGCCTGAAAGAAGAACTGTTCAGCGGCCGGCCGGCAGTGGGTGAGACCGTCACCGTTAGCGGCGTGCGCTTCACCGTGATCGGCGTGATGGCACGCAAAATTCAGCTCAGCAACTATTTCAGCAGCGACGACGAATCGTCGTGGATCCCCTACTCTGCCGCGGGAGATTTGTGGAACACGCGCTATGCCGCCGTCATGCTGTTTGAGCCCATCGCTCCACAGTTCGAGAAAAAAGCGATGGCGCAGGTGCTGGCAGCCGTGGCGACGCGCCAGGGTTTCTCTCCCACCGATCCTAAAGCTTTTCAGATGTTCGGTCGGGATGAATTCCGTCCCGTGATCGATGGGTTGACCATCGGATTACAGGTACTGCTTGCCTTCATTGGGACATTGACCTTGGGAATTGGCGGCGTTGGTGTGATGAACATCATGCTGGTTACCGTGGATGAACGCATCCGCGAGATTGGTCTGCGTCGGGCGCTAGGCGCAAGAAAACGGCACATCAAAATGCAGTTCCTGGCAGAGACTTTGCTGATCATGCTGCTTGGCGGCGCCATCGGCGTCGCGCTCTCTTACTTGATCGCCTGGGCCGTGGGGACGATGCCGATGATGGGGCCGCTGTTTGAAGACGACTCAGGGCAGGGCGATATTCACCTGCGCATTTCGATGATGACAGTTCTGCTCTCCACGGCGGTGCTGCTAGTGGTGGGCGCAATAAGCGGACTGGTGCCCGCGCTGCGAGCTTCAAAGCTGGACCCGGTGGAAGCGCTTCGATATGAGTGAAGCGAGTCCTTCCAATCTGTCTCTAGAATTCATTTCTGTCTCTAGAATTCATGTCTCTAGAATTCATTTGACCTGCGCGTCCTATTGCAGTACCTTGCTTCCCATTCAAGGGAAACAGAGGTATACGCTTGCCATTTTCCGCAGTGGACGCTATCGCACCCGCCTTTGAGCACACGAAGCGGCAACTTTTGCAGCCGTTTCGCTTCAGCCAATGGGTGCGGCTTGCGTTCGTGGGACTCTTGGCCGGCGAACTCAGCTCCGGCGGCGGATGCAATGCACCCAGCATTCCGAACTTCAATGTTCCGCGCCATCCCGGTTCGGAGCATTTCTTGCCGCATGGCTTGGCGGGGATCGATCCCATGGTCTACGCCGGATTGATCGCGGTGCTGGTAATCGCCGGATTCGTGCTGGGAATCGTATTGATGTATATCAGCAGCGTCATGCGCTTCATTTTGTTCGACAGCGTGTTGGCGAAAGAATGTCATATCCGCCAGAATTGGACAGCCCGGCAGAGGCACGGTTGGCGCTATTTCCTCTGGAAGCTGCTCTACACGGTGGCGACGCTGGGCGTGCTGATCATGCTCATAGGAATTCCGGCGGCGATTGGCTTCGCTTTGGGATGGTTCAACCAACCTAAGCAGCACATGGTAGGGCTGGTGCTGGGCGGCATTGTCGTGTTTTTCGCGTTCGCCATCATGATGGTGGCGATGGCAGTGATTTATGTTCTGACCAAAGACTTCGTCGTGCCGCAAATGGCGCTGGAAAACATTGGCGCGATCGAAGGCTGGCAGCGTCTTTGGACGATGATGAACGCCGAGAAGGGCGGCTACGCTGGCTACGTGGGAATGAAGATCGTCCTGGCGCTGGGCGCGGCGATCGTCCTCGGCATAGTGGGCTTCATTCTTGCCCTGATCATTTTGATTCCGGTGGCAGGCATGGTCGTCGCCGCTGTAGTGGCCGCAAAGGCGGCGGGAGTGGGTTGGACGGTGTATACGATCACGCTGGCCGTAGTCGCAGGATGCGTGTTGCTGGCCGTTTTTCTTTTCATGACGTCGCTGATTTCTGTGCCCGCGATCGTGTTCTTTCCCGCCTATTCCATTTATTTCTTCGCCGCTCGTTATGCCGCGCTGAGTGCTGTGCTCTATCCTGCTCCGCCAGCTCCCGCTGCGCCTCAAATTCCATCCGCAGATTCTCCTCCTCCGTATGAGCCGCCGCCGTTGCCGCCAGCGCCGGAACCCATCGGATAGCTCGGGCCCAAGCTCACTGCCCTCGGTTCTTTAGCTTGTCACGCCCATGCGGCCACGAAAAGCGGCGACCGATGATGCACTTCACGATCAGATGATCGGTAGAGCGCGTTGTGCCTACGCCGACCCCGAAGTTGAACTCCCACTGGGGACCGAAGTCGACATCGATCGACGGAAAAAACTGCTGTTGCTGATCCCTGAGAGCGTCGAATCCGTTGAGTGAGCCGTAGGCCGCGTAGTATTCCAGCCCGCCAGCAATCTTCTTGGTGAAGTCGTAACTGACTTTCGCATTGGGAGAAAATGTCACACCCTGGTTCACGCCTGGCCCGTGCCAGGAGCGGTCGAGCGCGGGATTGAAAGCCAAATACCACGGCCCGATTTTCTTGTCGATGATGGGACGAATCTCCCAGGTCCAGGTATCGGGCGAGAAGGCGGCGCGCTGATAACCAATCTCGTTCGATAGGCTAACTCCCACGGGCCAATGCCACGATTCGGGCACCCGTACGCGTGGCCGGATGTGGTCGCCCACCCATTGCCACCCGCCGTCAGGTTGAATACTCGTGAACACGTAAAAACCAACTTCCGCCCACTCGTTGATCCCTTGCGTGATTTCCAGAGTCTCGTGCTCGGCATGGTTCGTGGGCAGAACTCCATCCTGCACAGTCTTGCTGCCCTCGACCGTAAAGTTGGAATGGATTTCAACCATGGTCGAGCGCGGAGCGACCGTGTCATAGCCATAGACCTGGATTTCGTAATTGTCTTGTGCGAGGGCAGGCGGGGCGAGAGCCGAAATTAGAGCGGCGAACAATGGAGCAACAAAAGCGGCAATTGGGGTGCGCGGGGTGCGTGCCATGTCAGATTGATCTTAAGGCCGCCGTCCATGCACCACGCGACCGTTGCTCCATAATGCACGGTCGCTGTGAGAAAGCGCAACAACGTGCCGGTCGTCATTCCGAGCAAAGCGAGTGCACGGGAACTCCGACGCCGCCCAAGGTGTCTGATGTTGGAGACACGCGCGTGCTAGTGAGGGGCTTTCTATGTCATTCTCCATGGCAGGCGGGAGTGCGCGCGGTCCAGAGATTAACGTCACGCCGCTGATCGATGTGCTGCTGACACTGATCATTGTCTTCATGGTCGTCGTGTCGATGGACAAAGAGCAAGGCGAAACAGCGCAAATCCCGCAGCCGGATCAGAAACAGACGCAGAACATTCCACAGCCAAACACCATCGTCATTCAGGTGGTGTGGACGAAAGAAGATCAACCGCCGACGGTGAAGATTAATCAGGACGCGGTACGCTGGGAAGACTTTGAGACGCGGCTGGCGGAAATCTATCTGAAACGCGCCGAGAAAGTTGTCTTCGTCCGCGGCGATGCCGACGTCGACTTCCAGTACGTTGCCGACGTGATCGACGTGGCGCATCACGCGGGCGTGCGGCGCGTGGGGCTGCTGACGATGGATCGGCAAATTGCGGGAGAGTGAGCCGGTTCTGCAATAGATGCAGAAGTTGATGGTACGCTAGCGCTGAATGTTTGAATCGATCAGCAATCGAAATAGTCCGAACTGGAGGTTTCGGCTGGTCGCTACTGCCTTGGTTCTTGCGCTGTTCGCTGGTCTGCTACGGATCGTGCGCATGACTGCGATGCCACTTAGTTCCTACTCACGCCCGCTACCCGCCCTGTCTAGCGCAGAAGCGGAATTAGAAGGCCGCTTGTCGTCCGAAGTGAAATACCTATCGGAAACCGTAGGCGAGAGAAACATGTCTCGAGCCGGATCCCTGAAAGCAGTCGTTAACCATCTCCGGAGCTATCTCCAACAGGCAGGATACATAGTCACAGAGCGGCCCTACCAAGTAGAGGGTCAGGAGGTAAGCAATCTTGAAGTAAGCCTTAACGGAACCGAGAGCGCAGGTGAGACTGTTGTTGTGGGCGCGCACTATGACACCGTCGCCGGAACCGTGGGTGCGGACGATAACGCCACAGGCGTCGCGGCCGTACTGGAATTGGCACGACAACTCCGGGGGAGCAAGCCCGGCAAAAACGTACGTTTCGTGATTTTTGTCAACGAGGAGCCACCATTTTTCCAGACGAGCAGAATGGGGAGCCTGCTTTATGCGCAGCAGCTCCGACGCGAAAATGTTGGAATCTCAGCCATGATTTCCCTTGAGATGATGGGGTTCTACTCTGATCTTCCGGGAAGTCAGAAATACCCTGCGCTGTTGGGCCTTTTCTATCCCAACCGCGGCGATTTTGTGGGTTTCGTAGGCAATTCGGAGTCACGTGAGTTGGTGCGAAAGGCCATTCGTATATTCCGCGAATCGACCAGGTTCCCGTCAGAAGGCATCGCGGCTCCGGCCGAGTGGCCCGGTATTGGATGGTCGGACCAATGGTCCTTCTGGCAGGAGCGCTATCCGGCAATCATGATTACTGACACCGCGCTATTCCGATATCCCTATTATCACACTCCACTCGACACAGCTACTCGATTGGATTTCGGTAGGATGGCAAGAGTTGTCGAGGGTGTTCAACGGGTTGTCGAGTCGTTATCTGCGGAACGTTAACGCTAGACAGAGCCAATTCGCTCTAATTCCGCGCTCTGTTCTTATCCAAATCGGCGTTGTTTAGCGGGCTGCGCCGTACAAAATCAATGTGGCTACTTGAGAAGAAGCCCGATAGAATAGCCGCATGGTCGTCTGGCAGGACTTCCTCGAAAGCAAGCCGAATATTTGCGGGGGAGAGGTCTGCGCCGCCGGAACGCGAATACCAGTGACAGTGATTCTCGATAGTCTCGCCGAAGGTTCGGCCAAAGAGGAAATTCTCAAAAGCTATCCATCTTTGAAGCCAGCCCATATCGATGCCGCTCTCAGCTATGCCGCTGAACTCGCCCACGAAGAGCGCCTGGTGCCGATCCGCACGAAATGAAATTCAAACTGGATGAGAACCTACCGCGCGAACTTGCGGATGATCTCACGACCCTGGGGCACGAGGCTGACACAGTTTTCAGCGAAGGATTGGCGGGAGCGGAAGATGCAAAGGTTGTGCAGGCAGCCCAGACATCAGGCCGCATCTTGATGACATTGGATAAAGGCATCGCGAGCTTGTTGCAATATCCGATTCATGAACACGGCGGTACGGTACCGTTCCGCCCGGACGAATCAGGTCGCCGATCAGTTCTCTCCTTTGTCCGCTCACGCCTTGCCTACCTGATGGAGTTAGAGCTTGTGGGACGATTGACCGTCGTCGGCCCCACTCGAATTCGTATCCGCTGAATGAAAACCAGGCTCAATTCCTCGCCCTATTCTTAATCCAGATAGGCGTCCCCAAAAACCCGAAGGCCTTCCGAATCTGATTTTCCAAAAACCGCTGATAGGAGAAGTGCAGTTTCACCGCGCGGTTGGTGAAGAGCACGAACGTCGGCGGCGCGACCGAGGCCTGCGTCATATAGAGAATCTTCACGCGCGAGCGCATAGGGACGGAAGCGCGCTCGAAGTCCACGGTCTCGATGAAGCGGTTCATGGCCGACGTGGAGATGCGCTTGCGCCGCTCGGTGGCGACCTGTTCAAGCAGGGGGAAGATTCTCTCCACGCCTTTGCCCGTGTGGGCCGAAATGAAGACGATAGGCGCGTAGTTGAGGAACTTAAGATCCCAGCGCAGCCGTTCTTCGTAAGCCTCGCGGTCGCCGGGGCGCTTGCTTTCCCGCATGCGCATGGCTTTCGAGGGCCTGCCCGGCTTGAGCGTGCCGCTGGTGATGAGATCCCACTTGTTGACCACGATGATCATCGAGCGTCCGCTCTCGTGGGCATAGCCGGCAATAGCGGCGTCAAGCTGGCTCACACCCTCGGTAGCGTCGATGACCAGCAGCGCGATGTCAGCCGCTTCGAGATGCTTGCGCGCCATCACGACGGAGAGCTTTTCCGCCATCAAGTGAGTCTTGCCTTTGCGGCGAATCCCGGCGGTGTCGATGAAGCGGAAGCGCCGTCCATTGCGTTCGAAAATTTCGTCGACCGCATCGCGTGTAGTGCCGGGGATGGGCGAGACAATGGCCCGGTCAGAGGCGGTGAGGCAATTCAGCAGCGTCGACTTTCCGACGTTCGGGTGCCCGATAATGGCGACCTTGGTTTCGTAAACGGGCTCGACGTCAGCGATGGATTCCTCCGCCGTCGGAAACGTTTCTTCCTCTGCTTCCGCTGTGTCCCCCGTGCCCTCCGTGGTTGTGTCTTTCGCGGGCGGTAACACTTCAAACACAGCGTCCAGCAAATCGTCAATTCCGCGCCCGTGTTCAGCAGAGACAGGAAACATCTGCTTGATTCCCAGGCGATGAAACTCGTCCACGATGGACGCTTGTTTTTCGCTGTCAGCCTTGTTGACCGCAAGAAAGAGCGGGCGTCCGGTTTTCCGCAGAAGTTGCACG
>WNFC01029058.1_pt1 | contig 13238 bp, 12 predicted proteins | sample 5400541 | NCBI WGS metagenome assembly WNFC01 (sample SAMN13153342, study PRJNA577476) | soil metagenome | isolation source: 120 cm saprolite under Douglas fir tree site 2 hole 2 replicate 1 | place: USA:California | collected 2015-04-18
ACACAGCGGACGTGACGATGTCAGTTTGCATCGGCGCACGTCAGCTGGCCAAGGCGGGCCTCTTGGACGGCAAACGCGCGACGACCCACCACGAGGCGATCGATCGCCTGGAGAAGGAGTTTACCGCGGTCAAGTGGGTCCGCGGCGTTCGATTTGTCGAGAACGGCAACATCTCAACGGCCGGCGGCCTGACCGCCGGGATCGATCTGGCGCTCCGGGTCGTCGAGCGGTACTTCGGCAGAGATGCCGCGCTGGCGGTTGTGGAGCATCTTGAATACGACGGGAAACGGTGGATGACCGGCTGAGGCTCCGCGAAAGTCGGGTCGATGACCGCGAGCCGTGCGTCGGTGATTCATCACGGCGAATCGTCGACCGCTCATCCTCGGCGCAATTCGCCCTTGAGGATCTGGACGATCTCCGGTTGCCGGAAGTGTTCGGCCCAACCGATCGCGTCGCCGTCGTGTTTGCAGGTGCGACAAGAGAAAGACACCTTCTCGGCGACACTCTCGGCTCAGAACCTGTAACGCAAGGCGAGGTCATATGGTCCACAGGCCGACTCCGTGGCAGCGATAGATTGCCTGGCTACTTGACCGCTACCTTTCACTCCGGGTACAAGCCACCGTTGAGGTGTCCGGATCGAGGAATGTCCGGATCGAGAGGGGGCAACCGACATCGAGCTCGTTGCTGAATCGACTCACACCGCGTTGTCCCGCCAGCTGGATCGATCTTTGGCATGAATCCAGGCGAGTCCGTAATCCAGACGCGTTGAACCAAGACTCAAAGGGGGAAGGTCGAATGAGCATTCGTGTATTGGCTCTGCTCACGATGGTTGCGTTGATGGGGAGCGCGGCGATCGGAGCGGCAGTGAAATGATTGTCTGGGGAGGTCGCGACACTCTTATGGCGGAGCCATGATGCTGGGATCTCAAACACCTCAAACTTTCAAGAGCGCGGCATTTGATTCGAAGAGGATCGGCGAGAGCCCTTCACCGCTGGAAGTCGCTTGCAATCTTTGCGGAGGCTTTGACCGAGTGGTTGTTTTTCGCGCGGGCGAGGCGCAGATCAGCCAGATCGTCCGTTGCTCGAGTTGCGGGCTAATGTTCGCAAGCCCGCGCACCAAAGCCCCCGACGTCATCGAATTTCGGGAATATGAACCCGACTTGAAATGGGTCGAGATGAATGTGTCTCGGCGACTCAAGGAAGAGCTGCAAGTCCGCGACTACCGCGATACGCGTTCATATCTCGGGCGATCATTTCCGGGCCGCGGCCTGCTCGTCGAGATCGGCAGCGGACTGGGTTACTTGTTGAGGGCGTTTCAGGAGGACGGCTGGAGCGTGCACGGCTTCGAGCCCTGGGCCGCGGCGGCTCTCTACGCGAAGAGAATATCCGGCGTTGAGACAGAGGCCAAGACACTCGAAGAGGCTGGATTGCCGGCGAAGAGTATCGACGTGGCAGTGATGCTCCACGTGATCGAGCACCTTCCCGATCCCTCTGCCACGCTGAAGGAGATCTTTCGCGTTTTGAGGCCGGGGGGAACGCTCGTGCTGGAAACGCCGCGATACGATTCGTTCATGTTCTGGCTCCTGGGCAGGCGAGAGCGCAGCGTCAGTTGCTCCGGACACATTTATTTCTTCACTAATCGGACGCTGGCGAAGTTGATTGAACAAGCTGGTTTTCGGATCGAACGCTCGATGGCAGTCGGCAGATCGTTGACTCTGGATCGCCTGCTGTGGAATCTAGCGATCATGAGCAAATCAAGTAAAATCCAGACAAACACCGAGACTGTTTCGGCGAAATTGCGGCTGAATCGGATCCGATTCCGTCTGAATTTGCGGGATATGGTTCGAGTGTATTGCCGTAAATCGGCGGAATCGATCAGGGCGCCCCTCCCCGGATAGGGCAACGGCCCCCTGATTCGGCCGCGGTCCAATTGGTCGCCGCCTGGTACGGAATCCGTACCGTCCGGCCATCGGCTTTGCGGTATCGTTGACCGATGAAGAGCTATGGCCAATTCTGCTCGATCGCTCGTGCGCTCGATCTGCTTGGCGAGCGATGGACGTTGCTCATCGTCCGCGAGCTTCTCTGCGGGAGTCGACGGTTTGGCGACGTGCGGCGGGGCATCCCACGGATCTCCCGCACGATGCTCTCCGCGCGGCTGCGCGAGTTGATCGATGTCGGAGTGATCGTGCGCGATGAGGGCGCCGGTGGTCCTTCGTACCAGCTCACAACCTCGGGATTGGAGCTTACCGGCGCGGTGCGCGAGCTTGGGACCTGGGGCCAGCGATGGCTTCCTCGCGAGCTCTCTCGCGAGGAGCTCGACCCCGCCGTCCTTGTCTGGGACATGCGGCGTCGGGTCAATCTCGACGCCCTTCCTTCCGCACCGGTGGTGGCGCGCATCGACATCTCCGACGCCCGCGGCCGCGCGGGCGTGCGCTATCTGCTCCTCCGGCGGAGCGAGGTGTCGCTGTGCTCTTTCAACCCCGGCTTCCCCGAGGAGTTACACCTGCGCGCCCCGTTGCGCATCCTGACCGGGTGGTGGCGCGGCGACCTATCGCTTGCAGACGCCCGGTCGGCCGGAATGGTTGTCGAAGGCCGCAGGGAGTGGGTGCGCGCATTTCCGAAGTGGTTCCAGAGATACGCGTTCGCCGCGGTCCCTCCCGCGGTTGTGGATTAGCGGGTACGGATTTCGTACCCCGCCGCGACCGTGTCTGGGGTTACCAATCTCTGACCGCCCATACCGGGCGCGAAGGAGAACCCGATGAGCTCGCATGCGCAGTTGCTGGTGATGTACCCGGTTCCGAAGGACCCGAAGGCGTTCGACCGTGCCTACCGTGAGGAACACCTCCCATACGCGGGACCGAGGTTGGAAGGAGCAATGGGTGTCGTGAGTAAACGCGTCGCCAAGGCGCAAGGAGGCACCTACTACGCCATCTCGGACGTGACGTTCCCCTCGCTGAGCGCTCTTCAAAGCTGCGCCGCGTCGCCGGGTGGAAAAGAAGCGCTCCAGCATGCAGCGTCAATCTCAACGGGAGGCCCACCGACCATCTTGGTGATCACCGACGACTTCGCCGGGTAACGACGATTCGCACCGCATGGCCAGACCTCAGCAAAGTCCTTTGGCACGACCCGAATTGCGTTCGCGGTGCGGGCATCGACCAGCCCCCCCTCCACGGCGAATCAGACGCGGACGCAACTCGGCTTCATTTTACACGCGGCCGGTTGCCGTGTTGTGCGATGCCCTCGGCGGAGCTGAAGATATCGCTTCGTCAGGGCGTATTGCCCGGAGTGAAGAAGAGCATCGAGTTCGGCGCGCTCAGTCCCCCGGTACCCTGGGGGACAAAGGTATCGATGAAGTCACCCGTGGCCCCGTCAAATCTGAGAACCCGGCTGTTGCCTCGGCTGTTTACGTAGAGGTTCCCGTCCGGTCCGAACCTCAGCGAGGTGGGGTTTCTGATCTCACCGCTGGCGGAGGGTACGAAGACGGAAAGCAGCTGCCCCGTCGCGCCGTCGTACTGCAACACCGGATTGGGCCCATGACTGGCAACGTAGAGGTTGCCGTCCGAGCCAAAAGTAAGGCCCGCCGGCTGGGTCAGCTCCTCGCTTCCTTCCGGAACGAAGGCGTCGATGAAGTCCCCCGTCGTGCCGTCATAGCGCAGCACGCTGTTGGTCATGTGGCTGTTGACGTAGAGATTCCCGTCCGGCCCGAAGACCAGACCACTGCTGGGCTGGGTCAAGCCGCCGCTCTTCGGGGGGACGAAAGCGTCGATGAAGTCCCCGGTCGTGCCGTCATAGCGCAGCACGCTGTTGGTCCCCTGGCTGTTGACGTAGAGATTCTGATCGGGCCCGAAAACGATCGCCGAAGGCTTGTGGAGATCTCCTGACCCGGCGGCGACGAATTCGTCGATGAACTCCCCGGTCGCGCCGCTGTAGCGCAACACGTTGTCGGTCATGTTGCTCGCCACGTAGAGGTTGCCATCCGGGCCAAGCGCGATGCCACCCGGTCTGGTCAGTCCCCCGCTGCCGCCGGCAACGAATTCGTCGATCAGCTCGCCGGTGTTTTCATCGAAGCGCAACAGCGCGTTCGTTCGGTTGCTGCCGACGAGCAGATCTGCGAACGCGGCGGGGACGCCCAGCCCCGGCCAGATCAAGGCCAGAATCAGAAGATAGGATTTCAGGGAAAAACAGCGCATTCGCAGCCTCCTCCTTGGTGGGCCGGCAGCTGGCCGGCTTGAGCCGATTTGAGTAGACCGACTTCAGGGGCGAAAGCGTAAATCGAATCTCCAGCAACGTGGGCAAATGAACACGCTGGGACCTTTGCTCAAATCTCGACTCCAAATGCTCGGGTGACGGTCTGGGCGCGGAGTCTAGGGACGCGTCGAGGCCCGTGCTAGCCTCGTCACCGATCGATCGAGGGGTGTGTGGTTCGAATGCGGCTTGTCGTGTTGATCGCTTTCGCCTGGGCGACCGGAGTGCTCGGTACTGCCTGCGCCCATCGACCGCCACCGACCTTTCGCGCCACCCGTTTGGTCGTGCACCGCTCGACCGGAGGCTTCCGACCGTTCGTTCGAGCGAAAGTGGCGGGGGAGCTGATGACGCTGCTGTTGGATACAGGAGCGTATCGGAGCATCCTTCCTGAGGGATTCGCTCGGGCGCACAAGCTGCCCAAGGGGTCCAGCAACAGGGCCGAACACATGGTGGACGCCAACGGAAACGTCGTTCTCATGCCGCTCCTGCCGAACGTACCGGTACAATTTGAAGGTGAATCCAGCGCTGGCACGCTCGACTTCCTGATGAATACGTCCGCAGAGACAGCGGAAGGAATCCTCGCGCCGCAGGACTTGATTCGTCCGGGATGGGCCCTGGTCATCGATCTCGAGCGCGAGGAGCTCCGCTACGAGCCGGAGGAAGGCGCGCTGAAGCGCCTGAGTGGAGAGCCGACCCCTCTTCGCGAGGTGGATTTCCACCGCTGCCGGATGGAGGGCTTTTTTGAACGAGCCCACCGCATCGTCTCCACCTCGATCAACGGCGTGCCTGCGGAAATGTTGGTCGATACGGGTGCGTCTCGCACCGTTCTCGCGCGCAACAATCCGGCGCTCCCCTCCATGCTCTCGGTCCAGGGTAACCGCCACACAACCCTCGCGGTGACCTCAAGGGGGCCGGGCCTTGTGGTGAAGGATGTCCCCGTTGTGTTCTCGAAGACCTCCTTTGTTTTGCCGGTCAACGTGAAACCCGTATCCGCGCCATGCGGGGAGGGCGCGCTGGGCGCCGACGTGCTGCGCCACTGCACCCTGGTTTGGGGGTGGAGCTCTTTGTGGGCGGCATGTCATCCGCCGGCCGAAGGAGAGTAGTCGTCGTCTGGGATTGTCGTCGGGGTGGGATCGGTAGCCATCGACCTGGTCGCGGGGTAGGGTCGACCCGGCTCTGACGAAGGATGGAAATAGGAGGGTATCCATGCCCGGACTTAGCCCCGACCAGTGGCGCGCCCTGAGTCCCTACCTCGATCAGGCGCTCGATTGTTCCCCCGAGGAACGCGCCGCTTGGCTGGCCTCGCTCCGCGAGCAGAACCCGAACATCGCCGCCCAACTGCAGGCTCTGCTCAACGACCACCACCAGCTCGAGGACGAGGGCTTCCTTCAGGCTGGCGCGGCGATCCCGAGCTCCGCGTCGCTTGCCGGCCAGACGCTGGGCGCCTACACCCTCGAGTCGCCGATTGGCCAGGGCGGCATGGGCACCGTCTGGTTGGCAAAGCGGAGCGATGGCCGCTTCGAGGGGCACGCGGCGGTCACTGATTCTCGAGCGCGTTGAGGGGCAGCACATCGATGCCTATTGCAATGATCAGGCGCTCGACGTCGAGGCTCGCATCAAACTGTTTCTCGACGTCTTGGCAGCCGTTGCGCACGCGCACGCCAACCTCGTCGTCCACCGTGACATCAAGCCATCCAACGTGCTCGTCGCTCGGGAGGGCCAGGTCAAGTTGCTCGACTTCGGGATTGCCAAGCTGCTCGAGGACGAAACTCCTGAGGCCGTGGCAACTGCACTCACCCGCGAAGGCGGAAGCGCGCTCACCCTCGCCTATGCCGCGCCAGAGCAGCTCACCGGCGGCCCGATCACCACCGGAACCGATGTCTACGCCCTCGGCGTTCTGCTCTACCTGCTCCTCGCCGGGAAGCATCCGGCCGAATCCGCGCTCCGCTCTCCGGCGGATTTGATGAAGGCGATCGTCGAAGCGGAGCCGCAGCTGCCATCCGACCTCGTGGCCTCGAGCAAGAAGCTGAGGCGTTTGCTGCGGGGCGACCTCGACACCATCGTGACCAAGGCGCTGAAAAAGAAACCGGCGGAACGCTACGCTTCGGTGAACACCTTCGCCGACGATCTGCGCCGATACCTCCGTGGCGAGACGATCAGCGCCCGGCCGGATACCCTCGCCTATCGGGCGAGGAAATTCGTTCGCCGGAACCGGACCGCGGTCGTGCTCGCCGCGGCGGCGCTGGTTGCCACGGTCGCCGGCAGTGTCGGCACGGCGATCCAGGCGCGCACCGCGCGGATGGAGCGTGATTTCGCCTTGCGACAATTGTCGCGTGCCGAGGCGATCAACGACTTCAATTCATTCGTTCTCTCTGACGCAGCCCCGTTGGGCACGCCTTTCACCGTGAATGACCTGCTCGGGCGTGCGGAGGAGCTGGTCGGGCGCGAGGGGAGCTCGGATGATGTCAATCGGGTGGAGCTCCTGATGTCCATCGGCCGGCAATACGCGGTTCAGTTCGAGTACGGCAAAGCGCGTCGATTGCTGGAGCAAGCGCGGGCCTTCGCACGAGCGCTGCCGGATCGATCGACGCGCGCCCGCGCCGCTTGTGCGCTGGCCCAAGCGGTCTCCAACCACGCCGACCCTCCGGAGGCAGAGAGGCTCATTCAGGAGGGCCTCAACGAGCTTCAAGATGACCCGCGATTCTCGCTCGATCGCGTGTTTTGCCTGCAACGCGGCACCGAGGTCGCGATCAGGCGCGGCCAGTCACAAGATGCCGTGAGTCGAGCCCAGAGCGCCCAGCGCGCGTTGAGCCAATCGCCGTACCGCTCCGAGCTCCTCGAGCTGGACAACCTGATGCTCCAGGCCAGCGCCTATCGCAATGCCGGATTGGTGCGAGAGTCCCGCGCCGCATTCGAGCGGGCGGGCGCGCACCTCGCCTCGATCGGCCGCGAAGACACGCAGCGGGCCGGCACCCTGTTCAACAATTGGGGCGTGGCGCTGTGGTCCTGGGGCCAGCCGCTCGATGCCGAGCGCATGCTTCGCCGCGCGATCAAGCTGAGCCAGGATGACCGGACGAAATCTTCGCTTCTGCTTCTGAATTACGCGCGCGCATTGAATGAGCTGGGCAGGCTCGAGGAAGCCGCCGAGTACGCCGAACGCGCGGCGGCAAGAGCGCAGGCGGCGGGCGATTCGGGGGCGGTCAGCCAGTCGTTGTTGGTACGGGCCTCCGTCTACCGCGCCCGGGGCGACCTCGATCGCGCCACGCAGATGCTCTCGGAGCTCGAGCCACGCTTGCGGGGCGCTCTTTCACCCGGCCATATTGCCTTTGCGTCGGTTGCTTCGATGCGGGCGCTGATCGCGCAAGCAGGCGGGAATCTAAAGACCGCGCTCGACCTGGCCAATCAGGCGGTGGCGACCGCGGAAACCGCGATGAAGGAGGGACGCGAGAGCGGCGGGTACTTGCAAACGTTCCTCACCCGCCGATCCGAGCTCCAGCTTCAGCTTGGCCACCAGGACGAAGCAGTAGAGGACGCCACGAGGGCATTGAAGATGTGGCTGGCACAGACGCAGCCAGGAACATTCTCTGCCAATCTCGGCCGGGCCTACCTCGCGCTCGGACGCGCCCTTCAGGCGCAAGCCAAACGGGAGGAAGCGCGAGAGGCGCTTAAGTCCGCGGTCGAACAGATGCAAAGCGCGCTCGGTCCCGATCATGCCGAGACCCAAGCGGCTCGCCAGCTCGCGGAACTGCAGATATAGCTTCGATGGATTATGAATCGAGGGCGCGCGACATGAGCGACTGCATCTTCTGCAACATCGCGGCGGGAACGATGAAGGCAGAGGTGGTGTTCGAAAGCCCGCAGGCCATCGCCTTCCTGGACAAATATCCGGTGGCGCGAGGCCACGTGGTGGTGATCCCCAAAGCCCACGCGGCGACGCTTAGCGATCTCGCCGACGACGCGGTGGGTGGCCTCTTCCTCGCGGTCAAGTCGGTGATGCGCCAGGTGACCGGTGCTCTCCGGCCGCTGGGGGTGAACGTCGGCTGGAATCACGGCAGGGACGCCGGCCAGGTGGTGCAGCACCTCCACGTGCACGTGCTTCCGCGCTACAGCGCGGGCGGGCACGGGGTGCAGGCGCTCGGCGAGGGCGTAGGCCAGGTGAACTTTGCCGAGCTGGCCCAGGCAATCCGGAAGGCTTGAGTCGGTCCGGGGTCCCTGCCGGCCAATTGGACCGAATGAGCCGGTAAACGACATCCTAAATGGAAGTGCTTGATTCAACGAGCATGGCAAGTGTTACGAAAAGTAACAGGCCTCCAAGCCGGCAAGATTTTTTCGCGCCGGCGCCAAAAAATCTTGCCGTTTGTCCCTGCCGCTCATTCACCGGTGAATAATCTGTGGCCCCGCAGCCACACCCCGCCCACGTTTTCATTCACCGGTGAATAATCCGCGGCCCCGCGGCCACCGGTTTGATTCACCGATGAATAATCACTCATCCGGGGCCGGGCCGGAGCCTACATCTTTGGCGGCTCAGTGACCGGAAGTGGCGACCGGGCGGTTTCGGGCAGGCTGCTTGCAGGACCGGGTAGTCCGAGTCGGTGCCGGCCAGGACCCCATGATCTCAATTGATCGAGGCCTCCTTGGCGCAGCGGTCGCACTCAGGCCGGCCCCACCAGCGCGCTACTTCGGAAGCTTGTCCATCGCGGCCAGAAGCTCGTCATCGGTGACGAGGTCTTTGGGGCTGTCGAGGACCTTTTTGTAGCGAACGGTCCCCGTCTTATCGATGACCGCGTACGCGCGCTTGGCGTAGCGGTAGAGCCGGCTCTTCGGATCCGTGTCGAGAAACCCGTAGGCCTCGAGGGTGGTGCGCGAAAGATCGCTGATCAGCGGGAAGGTCAGGCCCATCTTCTCGCTCCACGCCTGGAGTGCCGGTACGAAGTCAGTGCTGATGCCCAGGACCTGGGCGTTGCGGCTTTCGAACTTGGGAAGATCAAGTTGGAAAGCCGCGACCTCGCGCGTTCAAGTCGGGGTGAAAGCGCCGATGAAGCCGAACAGCACCACGCTCCTCTTGCCCTGGTAGTCCGAAAGCGACAACTTTTCGCTCGTCGTCGCGGGCAGCGTGAAGGCCGGCGCCTTCTCGCCGACTTCGAGCGCCGCGGCTGGCCAGGCCGAAGAGAACGCGAGCACCGCCGCCACCCGGACCAGCGCGATCGTCAAACGCCTCATGAAGTGCCTCCTCCCGTCGATTGAAAACTCACCGCTTGAGCAGCGGCTGGATGAACTCGAGCGCCTCTTTCCCGTCCCAGTCGCGCGCCCCGATCGCGCGGCCAACGATCACGCCCTTGCGGTCCCGCACCACGGTCACCGGCAGCCAGCGGATGCCGTACTCTCGAGCCACCGCCATCTTGGGATCGAAGAGCGTACGGATCTTGTGGCCGTGTTTCTCGAAGTACGGCTTGACGTCCTTGTCGCCGCGGCCGTCCATCGCGACGAAGTAAACGACGAGATCTTTCGGGAATCTCGCCTGGAGATTCTCCAGGCTCTTGAGCTCGCTGGTGCAGGAGGAGCACCAGGTCGCGCCGAAGCTCAGCACGGCGACCTTCCCCGCGAGCGACTTCGAGTCGATCTTCTGGCCCGAGAGATCGGGGAGCGAGAACGCCGGGGCCGGCGTCCGTTCGCGCTGAATGAAGACGTCCGAGTCTTGCGCGATCGCGCCGGCGGTCATTCCGAGGGTGAGGATCAATGCCGTTCGAAGCAAGTGACGTCTCATCGGGCGGCAGGATTGTCCCAACCCCGGGGCCTGTCAATTGCGGGCCGCTCGAAGCTGTCGCGCGCGATGCGTCAATGATGTTATCCCGAGTGGGATGGCAGATGGGGTGATCATCGGAGTCTCCCTCTCGCGCGGCATCGCGCACGGTACCGCGTACGTCCTTGCCACGGCGGCGGAATTCGCAAGTCCGATGCTGGCGATCGCCGAGCCGGACATTCCCAGCGAGATCGAGCGCTTGAAGGGAGCACTGGCGGAAGCGCTGACTCAGCTTTCGGCCATTCAGAGCGACGTGCAGGGAAAACTGGGCGACGATGCGGCTGAGATCTTCGACGCGCAGGTCCTCATCGTCAAGGATCCAAACTTTCTCGAAAAGATGGCCCAGCTGATTCGGGCGAGGCGAATCAACGCCGAAGCGGCTTTGGTCGAGGTGATCGACAAATACTCGCGGGCGATGAGCGAAGTGCGCGACGAATATCTGCGCGAACGCGGGGCGGACATCCGGGACCTTGGGCGGCGGATCCTGGCCCTGTTGATCAAGCAGCACGGAACCGATGGGCTGGTCATTCCTGATGGATCGGTGGTGGTGGTAGACGAGCTTCTCCCCTCGCTGACCGCCGGTCTTGAAGTAGGCAAAGTGCGGGCCTACGTTACTGAACGCGGCGGAAGGACCTCGCACGCGGCGATCCTCGCCCGGACCAATGGGACTCCCGCCGTCAGCGGAATCAAGGGTGCCACGTCGGAGATCAAGACTGGGGACTACGTGGTGGTCGACGGGATCGCGGGCGTCGTCATCGTCAATCCGAAGCCGGCGGTGATCCTCGAATACGACCAGTTGGAAGCGGATTTCGAGGCGTATCGGACCTCACTCAAGAGTCTTCTCGATCTGCCCTCCCGTACCAAGGACGGAGTGACGGTCACCCTCCTGGCGAACATCGGAAAAATTGCCGACGCGGAGGCCGCGCTGCTGTTCAAGGCCGAGGGAGTAGGTCTGTATCGAACCGAGTTCTCCTTCCTGATTCGCTCCAAGCTTCCCAGCGAGGACGAGCAATACACCGTCTGGAAAATGGTGGCAGAGCGACTCCAGCCGCGGCCGGTCGTCTTCCGGGTGCTCGATATTGGCGCGGACAAGAACCTGCCTTTTCTACCCCAGGCGCGCGCCGCCAATCCGTCGCTCTCCAAGCGGGGAATCCGCCTGATGCTCGCGCACCCCGAGATCCTGGGAACCCAGCTTCGCGCGCTTCTCCGTCTGAGCGCCACCCATCCCATCTCCATCCTTCTACCGATGGTGGGTTCGGTCGAGGAAGCGGTCGCCGCGCGGCGGATTCTCGGCGAAGCCAAGGATCGGCTCAGGAGAGAGGGTCGACCCTTCAATCCCGATGTTCCGCTGGGGGCGATGATCGAGACGCCGGCCGCCGCGCTGATCGTCCCTCGCCTGGCGCAAGTGGTGGACTTCTTCAGCCTGGGCACGAACGATCTCATCCAATATCTGCTCGCCGCCGATCGCGAGGATCCGGAAATGGAGCCCTATTACGATCCGCTCCATCCCGCCGTGCTCGCCACGCTTCACCGGTTGGTCAACGATGCGCGGACCGCCGGCAAGGAGATTTCCATCTGCGGCGACATGGCGGGGGATCCACTTTACACCGAGCTGTTGCTCGGGCTCGGGCTGCGCAGCTTCAGCGTCGCCCCAGGTGAGATTCTCGAGCTCAAAAAGGCGGTGCGCTCGATAGATTCAGGCGAAGCGGTCAAGTTGGCCGGACGAGCCCTCGAATGCGGTAGGATCGCCGAGGTGTCCGCCTTGAGGGCGTGCGCCCGGCAGGCTCTACCCGCGTGGTCATGTCTCCGGAGGCCGCGGGCATTGTAGAGTGATCGATGATGGCCGGCAGGAAGACCAGCGAGCGGCGCGGCGGGCGACCCAAGGGGGGCAGCGATGCCATCGTGCGCGCCGTTCTGGAAGCGACCCTCCGGCAACTGGGAGACCGGGGCTTCGCCGGCGTGAGCGTCGATGAGGTCGCGAGGGCCGCCGGAGTCAACAAGACGAGCGTCTACCGCCGCTGGCCGTCGAGGAGTGCGCTGGTGCTTGCGGCGCTGCAGACGCTGCGCGATCACGAGCCGCCGCCGCCCCAGACAGGGAGCCTGCGCGAGAACCTGATCGCGATGCTGAGCGCCAAGGTGGCGCTGGTGAGCTCGCGAAGCGGCCGGAAGATCCTCCGCGCGATGATCGCCTTCGAGGACGAGGAGGTGGCGCGCCTCGCGCGGACGCTCCGCAAGCAGCGTTACCGCGTCCCGATTGCGGTGATCGAGCGCGCGATCCTTCGAGGCGAGCTCTCGCCGGGCACGGATCCGTCGCTGCTCGCGGAGGTGCTACTGGCGCCGATCTACTACCGGATCATCGTCCTCAACCAGCCGGTCAGCCATCCGTACATCGAGCAAGTCGTCGATCAGGTGTTGGCCGGAGCACAAATGCAACTCCCGTTGCGTTCTCTACGTCGCGCACGCTAAAATGACCGAAACCAGTGCGCCCGGGTGGCATATTATTCGCGGGTTGCGCAGAGGCCGGGACCGCTGAGACCCGAGCCCTCGAGGAGCACCGCGAATGCGCGTCGAGACCATTTGCTGCCTCTTAGCCACCGCGCTCGCGGCCTGCGGCCAGGCGAAGGGCAAGGCCGGTCCCCCGGTGCCCACCGTGACGGTCGTGCCCGTCGCTCAACGCGACGTGCCGCTTTTCATCGAGGCGGTGGCCAGCCTGGACGGCTATGTCAACGCGGAGATACGCGCCCGGGTGAAGGGCTACCTCGAATCGCAGAAGTACAAGGACGGCTCGGCGGTGACGCAGGGGCAGCCGCTCTTCACCATCGAGCGAACGGAGTACGCGGCCGCGCTGGCTAACGCCCAGGCCAACCTGGCGCGCGCGCAGACGTTGGTCGCCCACAACCGGGCGCAACTCGAACGCCGCCAGAACCTGGCGCCTTCGGGCGTGGTGAGCAAGCAGGAGCTGGACGACGCGCAGGCGAGTGCGGCGGACGCCGAGAGCCAGCTTCTGGGCGCCCGCGCCCAGCTGCAGCAGGCGCAGCTCAACCTCTCCTACACCGAGATCCGCTCGCCGGTCTCCGGGGTGGCCGGCCTCGCGCTGGTCCGCGTCGGCAACCTGGTGGGTCAGGACGGCCCGACGCTGCTCACCACCGTCTCGCAGGTCGATCCCATCCGGGTGAACTTTCCCTTCAGCGAAG
>WNFC01014106.1_pt1 | contig 13237 bp, 21 predicted proteins | sample 5400541 | NCBI WGS metagenome assembly WNFC01 (sample SAMN13153342, study PRJNA577476) | soil metagenome | isolation source: 120 cm saprolite under Douglas fir tree site 2 hole 2 replicate 1 | place: USA:California | collected 2015-04-18
TAGGAGCGGGACATTGCGCGAGGCTAAAGCCCGCCGGCGGTCAGTGACGAATCAACTTTTTGCCTGCAGTGCTGGCACATTTACCGCTTGCATTGACGCCAATTCAGCCGAGTCGCGCCGGACAGCCGCGAGGAAAGTGGCAGCGCGAGGCATGGGCTAGTTGCGCGTTCTGCCGCGATTGCGCGCCATGGCCTTCTCTGCGGCTTCAAGGTCGGCCCGCAACTCTGCCGATAGAGCGGGCGGCAGACCAAAAACCATGTTCGCGTCGCCAGATCGCAACGTGAGCAACACGAGGCTGTTGTCCGGTGCGGGCTCGGCTTTGTGTTCTGCCACGAGAGGGGCCGGCATATCCTTCGTGAAGGTTTCTCCGGCTAGAGGCGGCTCTACGGGTCGGCCGAACGCCATAGCCTGCGCCGCCATGATCCGATTTGCGAATACCGCCGCACCCCTGGCGGGAAATACTAGGTCCAGCTCCTTGCCGTCGATCGTCTGCACTCGCACCAGACAGGCGTTGCCGCTATCTGTCGCGCCAATCTGAGCGATGCCCGAAATGCCGATTTGCTTCGTGCGTCTTCCCTTTGCCATGTCGATTCCTGGGAGCCCCCGGCATATTTGACGTGGTCTATGCAGCGTACGGTTACCGGAGGCTAAACTTCCCCCTCGACGCCTAACGAAAAGCCACGCGCCAGTGCAAACGTGCCACCTCCGCCCAAAAGGTAACGGCGGCCTTTCGACCGCCGCACCCCAGCTCCTTGGCTCGTAGGGCATCACATGCCCAAGACGTTATTCCTTCGCCTGCCAGCGCGAGAGCCAATGCGCCAGCTCGGGCGAGGCCTTGTGATAGTCGGCCAGGCGCCTCTGTAGCGATTCGCTCTTGTCGAGCGCCGTTGTCAGCAGATGGTCCAGGGCCTCGTAGGGCCTGTGCCTTGCGGTAGCGACGATCCAGATTACTTGTCGTTGTCGGATCGCGTCGTGGATCAGCTCGGTAACATTCGCCATTGCCTGCAGTGCGTTGTCCAAGGCCTTGACGCCATGCTGCAGGAGATCGAAGGCCGATGGCTGATCCTGTCGGACGACGCTGCTCGGGACCGGCCTAGGCACTTCCGAGCGCGGGAAGAATTGCCTCTCACCGTGCAGCACGCCCACCGCGCGGAAGCAGTAAACATATTCCGCGTCCACCACTTCGGACTGGCCGACGCCCGCGAGCACCTTGGGGCCATCGCTGGTGTTGGCGATGAAGCGCCCGAACAGCGGCGATGTCGGAAATGAGACGTTGCCATTTTCTGTGATGCGCTTGCACCAGACGTAGGCAGCGCCTCGCGTGAAGGGCTCGTCGGCCGGATGAACGGCGAGAGCGGCTGTGCAACCGGAGATGTAGGGCAACCAGTGATCGGTCCGGCTGCTGACCAGCGTCACCGTGTGCGAGAATGTCGGCCTGCTCCAACCCTCCGGCTCCTCCCAACGTCCCAGGCCGCAAGTATCGGCCTCGATGCGACGCTTCATCGCGCGGGTTTCCGCCTGCTGCTGCCGGTGAAAGGCGGCGGCTGCCTTGGTGGGTTCACGCATCCGAGCGCCGTTGCCCAAGTCGATCCACTTCCGGCAGCCGGTCATTGTGCGCCCCCGATGCTGGAGGCACGCGCCGCCCGTTGGGCATCTAGAAAAACGAGCGCCCCGGCTTCCCAAAGCACACCGCGCAAAAACTCCGCCGGCGTCATGAATTTGTGCAATCGATTGCACAAGGATCGCATCTATGAAAAACATCAGACGAGCTCGGCGTCCGACGATGATCCCAAGGAGCGGACTATTCAAGAACTGACGGAAGGCGAGGCCGCGCGCGAGCTGCGCATCTCGATCGACACGCTTCAACGTGAGCGCGCCGAGGGCAAGATAAAGTTTGCGCAGAGGCGGCGTCGCATATTCTACCCCATGTCTTGCATCGAAGAATATCGGCAGTCGCAGGTGACACGCGAATGTCCGGACACGTCCCGCACAATGTCCGCCTTATCAAGGACGGCTCGGCCGGGTTCTACTACGGTGCGTTCAGTCTTGGACGACGCACGCCTCGCCGCTCGCTGGGCACGAAAGATAAACCGTTAGCGATCAAGCGCGTCGAGGCCTACTTCAAGATCCTGTTAGCCCGATGCCAGGCCCGAAGATCAGAAGGTGGCCGACGTGCTGCTCCGCTACAAGAACGACAATAGTTCGTCAGCCCCTGGCCGATGCAGAACTACCAGGGTTCCCTACGGTCCGGGTTTTCCGCAAATGCGACACACGCGGGCATCGCCGCAGCAGGCTGTCATCCGCCATCGAACGCTTAGCGGCCTTGCGCCTACGTGCGCTCAGCCGGCCCGCCCTCGACAGCGCAGTTACTCGGGCTACCTCCGCTCAACGCCCTCGCTCCTCGATACCCATGAACCAAGATCGAAGTAAGCAGCGTCCAAAGGCATCTGAGCCGCGCCAACGAGCTCTGAAGGATGCCAATGTCCCAGCACCAAAGCCGGCTAAGCCTGAGGCCATGCATCGCGCTGAAGCCCAACTACCGATGGAACTGATCGACGAATACGAAGCGGAGCAAAGGGGCCGATCAACAGTCTCTCCCGGTTCCAGTCAGACGACCGCCAGCAGCCAGGCGCCCCAACTGACCAGCCCGGCCCCGACGGCGTAGCCTTGTCCTTACCGAAATCTATATCCGGCAGTATTGGTGATGAAGTCCACCGAGGATCGGCCACGCGGCGATCTGGCCAAACCGTTGGACAGGCCGATAGCCCGGCGGATCCTTGTTCAAGGACAGATGGGTTCGGAACCCGTTGTAATAGCCGGTGTAGGCCGCAAGGATTCGGCGCAGGTGGGTTTCGCCGAAGACGACGATGTGATCGAGGCATTCCCGGCGGATCGAGCCGATGAGCCTCTCCGCATGCCCGTTCCGCCAGGGCGACCTCGGGGCGGTCGGGTGATCGCGTATACCCATCGCCGCAAGGCGCTTCGTTACCGCCTGACTGTAGGACCCATCTCGGTCTCGGATCATGTAGTCTGGTGCTTCATCCCAAGGGAAGGCATCGGTGATCTGACGGGCGATCCGCTCCGCCGTAGGATGGGCCGTCACCGACAGTGATATCAGCCGCCGCCGTTCGTGCCAGAGGATGACCAGAACGAAAAGCAACCGAAAGCCGATCGTCGGCACGACCAGGAAGTCCATCGCGCCGATGCCTGCGGCATGGTTGTCCAGAAAGGTCTTCCAAGTCTGCGAAGACCCTCGCCCACTTTTGGCCATATACTTGGCCACCGTCGACTGCGCGACCTCGATCCCGAGCTTGAGCAGTTCGCCGTGGATGCGGGGCGCACCCCACAGCCGATTAGCCAGGCTCATTTCCCGGATCAGACGGCGGATCTCCCCTGGTATCCTTGGTCGACCACCCCGACTGCGCGACTTCCAGCGCCAATACAGTCGGAAGCCCGTCCGATGCCACCGGATGATGGTCTCCGGTTGGACTATCGTCACAGCGTTCAACACGCAGGGAAACAAGCGATAGGGCCAGACGAGGAGCAATCGGTCCGCCGCCGTCAGCCTCGGCTTCGAGGGCACGCGCTGACGCAACACACTCAATTGATGTCGCAGCAGCACGATCTCAGCTTCCAGCCGCGCCTGCGTTTTGAATGGCGAGACCAGGACATGGAGGAGCAAGATCAAGAACCCGATCATTGCGCATCAACCTAGCCGATCTCGTTGCTCATACCAGCCCGGATGAGGTTCTCGGTATGGACAGGTGCTTGGTTACGAAGGTGTGAGCGCGCTGATGACCACCACGCGCGCCAGCCTTGGCCGGGCACGCGATATTATCGATGAATACCTCGCACAGGGTTTCAGTAGCATATTCCTGCGCTCGCTATCGCCCTACGGCTTCGCGATCAAGACGAAGACTTATGCAGCGTATGACACCGGCGAATGGCTGAAGTTCTACTTCGAAGGGCTGCGCTACATCGTCGAGCTAAACAGGAGTGGACGGCCGTTCGTCGAGTCCTATGCCGCGATGATCCTCACCAAGATGCTGACCCCGTTCGAGACCGGCTACGTCGACCTTATGAGCCCGGCAGGCATCGGTATAAGCGCCGTGGTCTATAACTACGATGGCGACGTATACGCGTCTGACGAAAGCCGCATGCTGGCCGAGATGGGCGACAAGACGTTCTGCATGGGCAATTTGCATGAGCGCACTTATGAGGAGCTTTTCGGCTCCGACGCGCTGTTGACGCCGCTGGAAGCATCATTCGCGGCATCGGTGCCGATGTGCAACGACTGCGCGTTCGAGCCGTACTGCGGTGCCGACCCCGTCTACCACTATGCTACACAGGGCGACTCGCACCCTGATCGGCATGATGGAGGAAGATCCCGAGACCAAGCGGCTGTTCAGGCGATGGGCGGCGCGATAGCCATGCTGATGCTCAACAGCCGTAACGTGGTGCTGAGCGGCCTTCCGACGGGAAGGCGCAGCGTTGTGTTGCGTCTGCGCCAGGGCGGCCCCGAACCCGTGACACTTCGGCCGGACGAAGCGCTGTTCGCGCGGCCTGGCGCGGTCATCGGCCCAAGCCAGACCGTGCTTGCGCTGGAGCGCGACGCTTCCATAGCGGCCTGTGCCGCGAGCCAGATCATCGTGCCAAACGAGCTTGACTATCTCGGCGACGGCGACGTGGTGGCGGTCGAGCTGGAGCGCCCCGCCGTGCGCGTGCTCTATCGCCGCAAGTCGCAGCACAACAGCTTCCTACTCACCGAGCGCTGCAACCACTATTGCCTGATGTGCTCGCAGCCGCCCAAAGACGTAAACGACGACTGGATTGTCGACGAGCTGTTTCAGGCGATACCGCTCGTCTCACCCGAGACAAGGTCGCTGGGCTTCACCGGGGGTGAGCCGACACTGTTGGGCGACCGCTTCCTGCGGCTCGTACGCGACATGCGTGAGCACCTGCCCGCGACCGCCCTACACATCCTTTCCAATGGACGCCGTTTCGTCGATCCTGGCTTCGCCCATGCCTACGCGGCGATCGGGCACCCCGACGCGATGCTGGGCATTCCAATCTACTCCGCATCGTCTCAGACCCACGACTATATCGTCCAGGCGGACGGAGCGTTTGACGAAACGATCCGGGGAATTCTCAATCTGAAGACCTATGGGCAGCAGGTCGAGATACGTGTGGTGATCCACCGGCAGAACTACGCACACCTTCCAAGGCTTGCCGAATTCATCGCCCGCAATCTCACTTTCGTCGATCACGTGGCGCTCATGGGCCTCGAAATGACCGGCTTCGCTAAGGCCAACATCGACACACTGTGGATCGACCCGGTCGACTATGGGCAGGAGCTGTATGAGGCAGTGGCTCTGCTCGAAGACTTCGGTTTACCGACGTCGATCTTCAATCATCAGCTCTGCACGATCGACCATCGGATCTGGCCGCTCGCGGTGAAGTCGATCAGCGATTGGAAGAATGAATATCGACCCGAATGCGGCGGCTGCAGCGTGCGGGAGCAGTGCGGCGGCTTCTTCGCGACGGGGCGGCTGCGGCAAAGCCAGCACATTCGACCAGTAGCAGAGTTTGAGGAACGATCCGGGGCGCTATCCCAGGAAACGTAGTTCGCCCAGGCACAGCAGTTCTCAAAGCCGATCACCGGCTGGCTTGTTATAGGTGGGGAGAGTGAGGGGGGAATGTTTCATCGGAAAGTGCTCGCTTTGTCGAGCCTGGCCGCCCTGGGCGCATGCTCCGGCGCGGTGCATCAACTTCCAACGCTGGACCAATCGCAGCTCTCACTGGCTCAAACCGAAGTGGCGGCTGAAACGTCGCCTCAGCGCCACGCCGTGAGTGATGATGAGGTCCTTGCCATCCTAAAGTCGGCTCTTGGCCGCATTAGACCATCAGCAGGCCAATTGTGCCGGGAGATGGCAGTGGGGACCTGCGATTGGCGCTTTGTAGCTCTCAAGGATCGCTCTCTGAATGCCAGCGTCGGCCCAGACGGCGCAATTGCAGTCAACCGCGGCATCGTTGAGTACGCCGACAATGAAGACCAAGTGGCTATGGTAATTGCGCACGAGATCGGCCATCAGATCGCGAACCACGTAGTGACTGGCCAACGTAATCGTGCCGTTGGGGCTCTCATTGGCGCTGTCCTGCTTGGAGCAGCCGGCGCTGTCGCATCATATCGGAGCCCGTACGCAGCCGAGGTCACTAGCACGGCAATGCAAGCAGGAGGCGACATTGGCGGTGCGATCGGGCGAATCTCCTTTTCGAAGGAGCAGGAGCGCGAAGCCGACTATCTGGCTGCTGTAATTCTCTATCGATCTGGGCTTGACCTCGACAAGGCGCGTGGATTCCTCGTCATCATGGCCAGGGCCTCTGGCCGAAAAGAATCCGGGATGCTCGATACACATCCTGCCGGCCCGGAGCGCGTTGCCGCTTGGGACAAGGCTGTTGAGGAGGTCCGAGCCTCAAACGGTGCCCTCCCGAAGCGCAAGTGAATAGCGCATCCTGCTAAAGCGGGGTTGTATGAAATACGCTGTACTAACAATCTCGGCGGCCCTCTTGGTCGCCACACCGCAGGACAGCTAGGCCTGGGGCGCTAGGAGCCGGTGGTCAGTTCCTTGAATAGTCGATTCCGATCGGCGATGTGCCGTGCCTGCGCGCTTTCCAATCGCCTGAGAAACATCTTTGCGGCGGTCGCATCGTGGCCGCCTCGCTCCAGCGTTCCGATCGCCTCGCGCTGATAGGCGATGTTCTGCTCCCCGCGATGGAGAAGGCTTTCGGCCTCTTGAAGAAGCTGTTCCAAGGTGGCGCGGTCCATCCTGCAGTCCACCAGCCAGATTGACCCTTAGGGCCGTTTTCTGCCCGTGGAATCGATTTAGCCCTGGCCGGCAGTCACGGACTCCGGATCCCGCAAAACGCGCCAGTGAGTCAGATTTTGACTCTGGCAGTGGTCGAAACGCGAGCAGCCCTTTTAGGCCGATCTAGGGGGAGCTTGCTTCACGCCTGGCAGCGAGTTCAGCCATAGCATCGTACTTTTGGGCGATTTCCAGCATTGTAGACTTGGCGCCGGAGTCGCGCATTTTATCAGCCCGCGCGCGTGCTTCCACTGCCTGTTCCCTCCAATGCTCGGCCTGCCGTCCGCCCGCCGTCCGATTCATGCACCGACCCTCCCTTGTATGAAACGATGAAGGACCGCTTTTCGTTGCTTCACTGTCTCGGCTCAATTACGTGCTGAGCTGTTGCCATGACACAGGGCGCCTCGCTACGTTCCAGCGAATGAGGGGAGGAACGCATGTATCGGATCTGGTACTGGGCAATGATCGATCGCGGGAGCGATGGCCGCTTCATCGCGAGCGTCCCGGATCTTGGGGACCTCGCCGCATACGGCGACACCGACAAGGACGCGGTCGCTCATGTCACGGACCTGGCGAGCGAACGTGTGCGGGCCGCTGTGGACGATGGCCAACCGGTTCCCCCGCGGCGACAGTCCTCTGAAATGCCGAGCCACATCCGATCAAAGGAAGTAGGCCGCGCTATCATCCCGGTAGAAGTCGGACGCCGGGAAGCCTGGCCAACTCCGCCCTATCACATGTCCGCTTAAGCGTGCCGGATGTTCGCGACTCCGCCTCACCCGCTGTCACATATACCCACACTTGAAGTAGCGTTTTACACTATTTTTCTTCGTCAAGAAGGGAACTCAAAAGCCTTCGTAATGTTACCCAATGAACGGGCTTCGGGCCGCCTATTCACGCAGGTTCCTTAATATCGTCTCTATGAAAGACGCGGCACAAGCACATGGAACCTTTATGCGATAGTAGGCGAAGAAGCCCAACGGGTGCCCTACCCCAGGAGTGAGTGGCGGATATGACCGACAAGCCAGATTGCGTGCGCTGCCAAAGGATTAAGGCGGCGATCGAGCAGGGCCTCTCGCCGTATGCGGCACGCGAGGCAAACGGCTGGGATGAATGCTCGCGGGATGACTGCCCGATGCTACCGAGGCCATACAGTCTCAAAAATTATCGCAACGGTGTCTTCAGCCGTGCCGCGTAGAGAACCGGCCGATCAAACTCGCGGCACGGGGCCTTGCGCGGATGCGCTTTGCCTCCAAAGGTGAACCTTGGACTCGGGCCAACAACACACCCATCGACAATTTCTCCGCGATGAACTGGAGCGGCTGCGCCCGCCTCAGCATCGCTCGCCGGAGCGCCTCGACGTGCCTGCCGATTCTTCGACGTACCGCGCTCCCGGGCAGATCCCTGACAAGCCCAGCGCAGTGACACGGACGCGCGGCTACTTCTGCGAAGGGGCTTCGGGCCGGCTTGTCAGTCCGCCGATGAGGCCCTGACGGGGCGTCTCCGCTGTTATGCTTTCGACCGAAAGCCGCGACCGATCCACAGCAGGGTGTACCCAAGTAGGAGCGCGGCGAGGGGTGGCGCTATCAGCCCAATCCAAAAATGCCGATCTTCGAGACCGTCTACGGAGATAGCCCCCATGAGTCGGTATTCACACCATGGTCCGCTACTCCCGCCGCTGACCAAACATGAGAGATCGGAAAGACTGGCGGCTACGCCCGACCTGTTCAGCACAGTCCAGAGAGCTACCCATAGCAGTGAAGCCGCCGCCCAAACCCTGAAGAGCCCGCGCTTCCAGTTCATGCCTTCGGCCGCCGCTTCAAGCCTGCCTCGAGTAATTGCCGCATTGCGTCCGATCGGTTGGTGCCGACCTTGGCTGCCCACGCGTCGATCGCGGCAGTCAGAGGGGCCGGGAGTCGAATCGGTATCACCGGATCAACGCCAGTAGCGGGCCGTCCTGGCTTTCGCTTGTGCTCGGCTTTGGCCTTCGGGGACTTCGCCATGCTAGTAGCTATTTCCGTATTACAGTTTTCATTGACGATTTAGTAATACGGTAATACGCTTTTTCCAAGGCTGGCGCTAGTGCCAGCCAAAGCGGCCCGGCAGAGTGTTCGAAGCACCCCGCCGAGCCTGACCAGCAACCCGGAAACCTTGGAAGGGACACCGGATCATGGCTACCATCCAGTCTAACACAACCAAACTTATCCCCGGCTCCAGCAGGCATAATGGAGAGATTAAGGGCGGAAAGGCCCTTAAGCGCACCGCCGGCGTAGGTGGTCGCGGCGGTCGCGTCCCCCTCGAACCACCGCACGAGGAAAGCATCATGTTGCACGGCGCAATCGAAAGCCCCACTAGCGTTACGACCGCTCAGCAATTCTCAACGTCTCGGCGCCAGCAGAGCGCTCAGGCCGATTTGGCCAAACGCGCCTACGTGGTCATGCCTTGGGAGCCGGACGGATGTCAGCTCCGCTTGATCGTCCGCGGCGATACTGGCTCGTTTATGCCTGGTAGGTGGTGCCCCAACAGTTCGGCCAAGGCACGCGCGGCCACCCTGAATCGCAAGCTTGGCGTGTCGGCCGCTGCCGCTTCGGTACTATTCATCGATTGGGAGTGCAGCTTCAAAAATGCGCCCATCGATCCCGCCGATTACGCGGCCTACAAGAGCGACTGCCGGCTCGAGCACAAAGCTAAGCGAGGCTCGCCATCATCCCAGGCTGCCACCGGGGGCTATCTTCGCATCCTAACGGGCACCCATAACCTGCCGGCGAACGATCAGATCTGCGCGGACTCAATCCGCTATATCTGGCTGATGGCCCACTTCGAGCCGGATTGGGCACAGCGGCATGGCCGCACCAAGGTGCGTGACATGCTCAAGACCGAGCGCGCCGCGCATCGCCTCTCGAACTGCGCCAGGGCGCTCAGCGCATGCAGTGGCGGCTACACCACGCGCTATTCCCGTTTTTATCAGGTGTTCATGGACCAACACAGCAACCCAGATGTGGCGGCGAGCATCGCAGCGCGTCGAAACGATCCTGAGCGCCGGACAATGCTGTTGGAAGTCCGAGCCAAGCGGCGAGGCGCCTTCAAAGCGCTCTTTGCTGCCATCCGCTCCTATAAACGCGCACGCTCTGCGTTCGCCGATGCTTAGCCTCGATTATCAATCGATGAGGTGATGAGAGTCCGGCCGGCAACACCAGCGGCCGGGCTTTTGCGTCGCATCGCTGACGACAGCTATTGTCGCGGACAGGGTAAGCCTGCCTTTGAGGCAGCCTGCCGCGGTCCTCTTCATTGCTTCTTTAAGAAGACGCGTCCGTAGCCGCTCGTATGGCTGAACTTACCTTCTATGGAAGCGGAGCCGGACAACGGGAATTCATAGACCGAGCCGCCACCGACAAAACGCAGTGTCTTGCCGTCGCCGCTCAGCTCCCCATTCCAGGACGTCGCTACGGGCTTCACGCTGAAGGTCGTTCCCGTCTGCATGTTTTTGGCACCATCACCGGCAACGTACTTCGCGGTAACCTTTCCCTCTGCTGTGACGCTTTCGATGGCAAAGGCGGTGCAGCGTCTGTAGTCGACACTGTACGCGACATTCAACGCCACGAGTTCACCTACCCACACCCCGACCAGCTCGCGGCCCTTTGTCGATGCGGTGTCAGACGTAGCGCGTTGGTAGTCGATCTTCTGCCCACAGAGCGTCAAGGGCTCGGCGTGTAGGGCGATCAACGGAACTGTTGTCGCTAAGGTAAATGAGACAATCACAGCAGCCCCGCGCATGGCTTCCCCCAAGTCGGTCGTATTGTGCGAGAATGCTACCACCGGACGACGTGGGGACCAGATGAATCTTCGGGTTGTAGGAAGTAAAGCGCGGCACATTCTATTAGCGCTGGTGGTGCTTTTCCCAATGAGCGATGCGTGGGCCTGGGGCGATCAAGGCCACAAAATCATTTGCGAAATAGCCGAGCGTCTGGCCCAACCGAGGACACGCGCCGAGATCCAGAAACTGATCAGCACCGATGAACGGTTCAACTCCTTCATCGATGCCTGCACGTGGCCGGATCACCCACGGCAAAGAGCAAGCGAGCACTTTCTGAACCTACCGAGAGATTCGGAAGGGCTCAGCTCCGAGAGCTGCCCAGGTGCATCGGCTTGCGTCGTGACGGCGATCAAGAAGGATTTCGAAGTCCTGTCGTCCAACAACGCGAGCCAGGCGGAGAAGCTCAAATCGTTGAAATTTCTCGGACACTGGGTCGGAGACATCCATCAACCGCTTCACGTCTCATTCGAAGACGATCGGGGCGGCAACAGCATACTGGTGACCGGAGAATGCGGCTCCAATCTGCATTCCGCCTGGGATACCTGCCTCGTGCTCAAGGCAGTGGGGGAAGACGTGGATGAAGCCGCTACCGAGCTAATGAAAACGATCACGCCGGCCAGAATTGAGAGTTGGACCCATTCGGAGCCGATGGACTGGGCAAACGAGTCCTTCGCCATCGCGGAACAGGCACAAACGAAGTATTGCATTCGGCAGGGCGCGTCCTGTGACCAGCCAGCGGGGAAAGTGACGGTCGACGCGGCCTATGTTGTTGTAAACACCCCGATCGTGAGGGAGCAATTGCAGAAGGCGGGTGTCAGGCTCGCGCATTTGCTCGATGCCGCTTTGGGCAAGCAATGACTCTTCCGGCGGCGGCGCTGATGGTGAGTTTCGGCTGGCGCGGGCCTATACCAAACTCACCGCTCAGTATGTTGATGCTGAGAGACGGGCCGCGGCGCGTGGCGTTGGCGTTCACGCGCATCACTGCCAGCCTCCGTGAGAGTGGCGGGCTCACTAGCGGCAGTGAAGGCGCGACGTTGAAGCTGGCTGGGGAGGCAGGATTCGAACCCACGCCCTGGCGGTAAACGACCGCCTGCTCTACCGCTAAGCTACCCCCCACCAAGCTTCAGAAGAACCGACGGGTTGGCTCCACTTACCAGCGATTGCCTCGCGCAGCAGGTGTCAACATTATAACCGAGCCTGAGTGCGGTAATGCTATCTGCACGCCAGCACTGCAGGCAAAAAGTTGATTCGTCACTGACCGCCAGCGGGCTCTAGCCTCGCGTCATGACCACCTATTGCATCAAGCAGATCGGCAGCCTCAAGATCGGCTGGGCGATCGAGCGAGACGGCGTCATCATCCGCTCGCACCCTCGCGCGGAAGTGCTGGGCGCCTGGCTGGACGCGACCCTCGCCGGAGCCAACGAATACGACGCCAGCGACATTGCCCAGGCGATAGAGCGGCGGCCGGCACCGACCTATGAGGAGCGGATGGCGGTCTTTTCGCGGACAGGTCGGCCAGAGCCATCCCGAGATCCATTCTCCAAGCGCTAGGTCGCCAGCCGGCGCCGGCCGGCCTCGGTGAGGCTCACGGAGTGCAGGCCACCGGAAATGATGAGCCAATCCCTTTCAATAGCGTAGGCGATGCCGGCCGATGCTAAGGCTATGGCCGCAATGGCCGGTCCTAGATCGGCAACTGTCAGCGATGGATAACTAACCTTCGTCACAACCTTTACACGCATCGGTCGCGAAGTTCATGTGTAAGCTTATGCGTTGTTGATGCCGCCTCGCGTCCCAATTACGTGGGAGGCCTACGCCCGCGCGGCCGGCCCCGCGTTGGTGCACTACCCATGCTTTCCAACGTGGGGCCACCAACTTTTTTGCTATCCTTGTTGGTTTGCTTGGGTACCTGGAGATTCACGTTACCGGAGAACCGGGATGTCACCAAACTTACGCATTGCAACCTTGGGTCTGATTTTTGCCACTGCGGCGATATTCATGACCGGCGCGTCTGCGCAGACGGCCACTGATCCTTTGCCGGGAACGTGGGAGCTCAATGTGCCGGCGTCGAAGTTTGGCCCAGCGTCGCCACCGAAGAGCCAGACGCGGACTTATGAAGTGGTTGGGCAGCAGGAAAAGATGACAGGGAAAGGAATCGACGCGCAGGGGAAGCCGACCCTGGTCCAGTTCACGCTCAACCGCGATGGCAAGGATTATCCGTACGAAGGAGCGCCAGGGATCGACACGATTTCTCTCACGCAGCTTGACACTTTCACGGCCAATTACACCCTCAAGAAGGCGGGGGCCGTAGTGCTTACAGGGGCCCGCGTAATCTCAAAAGATGGCAAGGTGATGACAATTTCGGGCAAGGTCGCTGGAGGAACTGGGCAAAATACTGAGACCCTCTCGGTTTTCGACAGGCACTAGTCTTACTGAGTCAGAAAGGTGAGTCAGAAAGCCGCGGAGTGTTGGGGTCAGGGCTGAGGTAATGTGAAGAGATTCATTTTTGGCGAGGAGAGCCTGGATGGATCTACAAGGTTTGGGCGACAGCGACGAGCGTTTTTCG
>WNFC01024542.1_pt1 | contig 13237 bp, 14 predicted proteins | sample 5400541 | NCBI WGS metagenome assembly WNFC01 (sample SAMN13153342, study PRJNA577476) | soil metagenome | isolation source: 120 cm saprolite under Douglas fir tree site 2 hole 2 replicate 1 | place: USA:California | collected 2015-04-18
TGCGAGTTCGGGTGGCGAGTCTGTTGCGGGCGGCGGCGGCAATACGACCGTGTGGGGCGGCAGCGGCGACACAATTCAGGGCGCTTCGGGAACCGGGTCGGCGACGATCGCTTTCGGCGCCTCGGATTCCAACGAGATCATCTGGGACAACGGCTCGACATCCAGCGGCAACGACACCGTTGTCAATTTCAACCAATCATCGGGCGATCGGATCTCGTTGAATTCGGGCACCGACGTCGCCACCACGGTCGTGGCAAATGCCACTCAGGACGGCTCCGGCAATGTTGTCGTCCATCTGAGCGATGGGTCCAACATCACGCTGGTCGGCGTCAGCCAGGCCCAGCTCAACACGAACTACTTCACGACACACTAGCCTGATATCCGCGACCCCAAACGGCGCGAGGCTTGCCTCGCGCCGATCGTCTGTCTGGGGCGCAATACAGAGCGGCGGCGACACGAGCGGCAATCTGACCGCTCATCGGCTTGGCCGCAGCCGACCCAATCGCTAGAATCTAACCGGCTGCGCCATTCAGCGCTGCGAATGCCGGGGATTGAATCATGAGTGATGATAACGGGCCCGGGTCCGCATCGATCCTCGTTCCAGAGTTCTCGCTGCGATCCCGTGTTGCCGGTGCCGCCCAGAACGAGGAGGATTACCGGAGGATCGGCATCGCCGGCGTCGACGCGATGAACCGGGCGCTCGCGATTCTAGAAAAAGATGTTTCCGATTTCGGCACGGTTCTCGACTTCGCCTGCGGCCCGGCTCGGGTTTTGCAGCATCTTCACCTGCGCAACCCGCGCCAGCAATTGTACGGCGCTGACGTCGATCCCGAAGCGATCGCCTGGTGCCGCGAGCACCTCGATTACGGCTCTTTCGAATGCAATGACGCATTGCCGCCGTTGCCTTACAGCAGCGCAAAGTTCGACTTTATCTACGCCCTGTCGGTGTTCTCGCATCTGGAGCAGGACATGCAGCGCTCCTGGCTCTCCGAGATGACGCGGCTATTACGGCCCGAGGGCGCGTTCTATCTGACCTTCTCCGGGCACTACGTCTTCGACAAATACAAAGATGAGTTTCCGGGCGAGGCGGTCAGCGAATTCGAGGCCGAAGGCTTTTGCTTCATCAGGAATATGGGAGCGGAGTTCTATAAATATCCCGAGTGGTACCAGACCAGCCTGCAGGAAATCATCTTCATGGCGAATGAGCTGCCGAAGGAATTACGTATGGTCTATTATGCCTCTCGCGGCCATGTCGGCTTGCAGGACGCGCTGCTCTGCGTCAAACGCTAAGCGGCACCGGGCGGTTGAGCCCGTTGACGCCGGCTTAGTCAGGCGACTGGCGCCCATAAGACCTCCTCGATGTGCCGGGCGCCGGTGGCGAGCATGACCAGGCGGTCGAAGCCGAGCGCGATGCCGGCGCAATCGGGCAGGCCGTGCGACAGAGCGGCGAGGAAATCCTCGTCGATCGGATAGGTCTCGCCGTAGAGCGCCTGCTTCTTCGCCTGGTCCGCCAGAAAGCGGCGGCGCTGCTCGGCCGGGTCGGTCAATTCGCCAAAGGCGTTGGCCAGTTCCAGGCCGCAGACATACAGTTCGAACCGCTCGCAAAGCCGCGGGTCGTCGGGCTTGCGGCGCGACAGCGCGGCGAGCGCCAGCGGATAATCATACAGAATGGTCGGGACGCCGATGCCGAGATGCGGTTCGATGCGCTCCAGAAAGATGCGGAAAAACAGCGTCTCCCAATCATCGCCCGGATGCGGCGCGATGCCGGTTTTCGCTGCGGCCGCCGCGAGCAATGCCGCGTCTGGCCGGGCCGGGTCGGGCGCGGTCGCCAGCAGGTCGATCCGGGCATGGCGCGCGAACGCCTCGGCGACACTCAGCCGCTGCCACGGCCGGCAGGCATCGGCGCGCCGCCCGTTCCAGCTCAGCGCCGCGACGCCGGCCGCGGCCTGCGCCCGGCCGAGCAGCGCCTCGCAATCCGCCATCAGGTCGCGATAGCCGGCGCCAGCGCGGTACCATTCGAGCATCGCGAATTCGGGATGGTGCGTCGCGCTGCGCTCGCCGTCGCGGAACACATGGGCGAGCTGCCAGATCCGCGGCAGACCGCCGGCCAAGAGCTTCTTCATCGCGAATTCGGGGGAGGTGTGGAGATAGAAGGGCCGGGCAGCGCCGTCATTCGGGTCGTGCAGCACGGTGGCAAAGGCCTTCAGATGCGGCTCCAGCCCGGGGCTCACCTGCAATGCCGGCGTGTCGACCTCGGCAAAGCCGGCTTCGGCGAAGAAATCGCGCACCGCTTGCAATACCCGGCCGCGCGTTTCGAGCTTGGCGCGGCGCTCGGCGAGGCGGTCCGGCCGCCACCATGGCTCTGTCATTCGGCCACCCTTCTGCGGCGCATTCCGCTTTCCCCGCTGTTTCTCAACTGGTAGGAAGCCGGTCAGATCACCATTTCCAGACGCTCAGACGCGGACCCCACATCGCCATGCCGAAAATCAACGCCATCGACCTTAAGCCGGGCAACGTGCTCGAGCACCAGAACAAGCTGTGGATCGTCCTGAAACGCGAGCTGGTGCAGCCCGGCAAGGGCGGCTCCTTCGCGCAAGTCGAATTGCGCGACCTGCGCGGCGGCTCCAAGCTCAACGAGCGGTTCCGCACCCAGGAAACCGTCGAGCGCGTCCGCCTCGACGAGAAGGACATGCAGTTCCTCTATATGGAGGGCGACCAGGCGACCTTCATGGACAACGACACCTTCGAGCAGGTCAGCGTGCCGCGCGAGCTGATCGGCGATCCCGCCGATTTCCTGCTCGACGGCATGGTGTGCAAGGTGATGCTCTACGACGGCACGCCGCTGTCGCTCGAGATGCCGCCGAGCGTCACGATGCAGGTCGTCGAGGCCGACCCGGTGGTGCGCGGCCAAACGGCCTCCTCCTCCTATAAGCCAGGGCGCCTCGAAAACGGCCGCCGAGTGATGATCCCGCCCTATATCGAGGCTGGCACCCGCATCGTCGTCAGCACCGCCGACGGCAGCTTTGTCGAGCGGGCCAAGGATTGAGCGCCGGGCGCGACACGGCTTTCGGGAGCTGATCGGCCGTGGCGATACGCTCGCCGGTCGTCAATGTGATGGCGAACGCCGCCTTGAAGGCGGCGCGCGGCCTGATCCGCGATTTCGGCGAGGTCGAGCAATTGCAGGTCTCTATCAAAGGCCCTGGCGAATTCGTCTCGACCGCCGATCTCAGAGCCGAGCGCACCCTGAAGAACGAGCTGTCGCGCGCGCGCCCCGGGTACAGCCTCCTGTTCGAGGAAGGCGGCGCCACCGAGGGCAGCGACCCGCATCATCGCTGGATCGTCGATCCGCTCGACGGCACCACCAATTTTCTGCACGGCATCCCGCATTTCGCGATCTCGATCGGCCTCGAACGCGACGGCGAGATCGTCGCCGGCGTCGTCTACGAGCCGACCCGCGACGAGATGTTCTGGGCCGAGAAGGGCGCCGGCGCCTACCTCAACGACCGCCGCCTCCGGGTGTCGGCCCGGCGCCAGCTCGCCGAGGCGCTGGTCGGCACCGGCATCCCGTTCGGCGAGCGCGGCGATCACCCGGCCTATGTCGCATCGCTCGCCGCGGTCGCGGCGGCGACCAGCGGGGTGCGCCGGCTCGGCGCCGCCGCGCTCGACCTCGCCTATGTCGCCGCCGGGCGGTTCGACGGCTTCTGGGAATTCGGCCTGTCGCCCTGGGACATCGCCGCCGGGCTCCTCTTGGTGCGCGAGGCCGGCGGCTTTGTCAGCGACCTCGCCGGCGGCCAGACAATGATGGCAAGCGGCGACGTGCTCGCCGCCAATGATCGCCTGCATCTGCCGCTCGCGGCGCTGATCCGGCAGGCGATGCGCAGCGGCCGGCCGGCGGCATGAGCGCGCCCCAGGTCCGGATCCGGCCACCAGCGCGGCGACACGTCGCATGAATGCCTGGGCGGACGCAGCGTTGGTTATTCTGGTCCAGCTGGCGCTGATCTCGCCGCATGCCTCCGGGACCGGCGACTGCGGCACCGCGAGCGATGCCTACCAGGCCGCGGTGACCAAGGTGGTCAACGCTCTGCGCACCTATGAGCAATGCATCCAGGCGAGCCATGGCAAGGACAAATGCAGCGCCGAAATGCAGCAGCTCGACGACGCGCACGACGATTTCGAAGATGCGGTCGGCGAATTCAAGCAGGCCTGCCCGTAACCTCAGCCAGATTTCGGTGTCGTCGGTCGGAGGCTTCGGCTAACTTCCCGGCGACCCGGTGCGACGAGCCGCCTCGGCCGCGGCCTAGGTCACATGCAAGAGGTCGTCTCGCGATGGAGACTGCGCCCGTCCGGCGGCTGCCTGCCCGCAGGCGGGCGGTAAGTTGATGGCCGCTGCGGAGCGCGAGACCGCGGCAGCACAGCTGGAGCGGTGGCGCATGCACCGCTCGCACCGTTTCCTGCTGCGCATGTCGATATTCCTCGGCCTGGTGGCGGCATTGGCCTACGGCCTCAACCGCCCGCTGCTGGCCGCCTTCATGGGCAACCCGGCGGTCAACGGCGTGATCCTCGGCATCCTCGTCGCCGGCATCATCTACATCTTCCGTCAGGTCTTGCTGCTCGATCCGGAGATCGACTGGATCGAGAGCTTCCGTCAGCGCCTGGCGAACCGCGACCTCAGCGCGCCGCCCGGCCGGGCGCCGCGGCTCCTCGGCCCGATGGCGCGCATGCTCGGATCACGCCAGGGCGGCCGGGTCAGCCTGTCGGCGACCTCATTGCAGACCCTACTCGACGGGATCGCCTCGCGCCTCGATGAGACGCGCGAGACCTCGCGCTATCTGATCGGCGTTCTGGTGTTCCTCGGGCTGCTCGGCACCTTTTACGGGCTCCTGGAAACGGTGCGCTCGGTCGGCGGCGTGATCGGCGCGCTCGACGTCTCGGCCAGCGACCTCGCCCGCGCCTTCGCCGATCTGAAGGCCGGGCTCGAATCACCGCTGCACGGCATGGCGACCGCCTTCAGCTCCTCGCTGTTCGGGCTCGCCGGCAGCCTGGTTCTCGGCTTTCTCGATCTGCAGGCCGGGCAGGCGCAAAACCGCTTCTACAACGACCTCGAGGAATGGCTGTCGACCTACACCCGGCTGTCGACGGGACCGTTCGGCGACAGCGGCGAAGGCTCGGTGCCGGCCTATATCCAGGCCCTGCTCGAACAGACCGCGGACAGCCTGGAAAACCTCCAGCGTCTGCTGACCCGCAGCGAAGAAGGCCGGATCGCCGCCAACACTACCCTCGCCGGGCTGAGTGACCGGCTCGGGGCGATCGGCGAATACATGAATGCCGGGCAAGGGCTGATGGCCCGGCTGACCGACAGCCAGACCGAGCTCCAGCCGGCGCTCGCCCGGCTCGCCGCTGCCGCGGAGAATTCGCTCGGCCAGGACGATGTGCTGCGCACCCATCTGCGCAACATCGAAGGCTATATGGCCCGGCTGATCGAAGACGCCGCCGAGGGCCGGGCGCAGAGCGTGCACGAGCTGCGCAGCGAGATCCGCCTCCTCGCCCGCACGATCGCCGCGCTGGCCGACGAAGGCAGCCGCTGATCCCCACCCGGTAGCACCCCGGCACACCCGCCATGGCCCTCGGCACCCGCCGCTCGCGGCGCCCCAGCATCGACATCTGGCCCGGCTTCGTCGACGCCCTCGCGCAGTTGCTGATGGTCGTCATCTTTGTGCTGCTGGTGTTCACCGCCGGGCAATTCCTGCTGTCCGACGCGCTGTCGGGGCGCGACAAGGCGCTGCAGCAGCTGCAGCAGCAGATCAGCGAGCTGAGCGACCTGCTGGCGCTCGAAAAGCGCGCCGGCGAGGAGTTGCGCGCCGATACCGCAAATCTCACGTCGCAGCTCCAGGCCGCCCTGGCCGAGCGCGACGCGCTGACGACCCGGGTCGCTGAGCTTGCCGCCAAGGCCGAGCAGGAGAAGGCGCGCGCCGACGAGGCGACCGGCAAGCTGCGCGAGGCCGACGCCCTGGTCAGCGCCGACAAGGAAAAGGTCGAACTGCAGCTCAAGGAGGTCGAGAGCCTGCGCCGCGACATCGAGGCGCTGAAGAGCGTGCGGGCCGATCTCGAAGGCAAGGTCGCCGCGCTCGCCGCCGCGCAGCAGCAGGGCGCCCAGGAGGCCGGCGCGCTGCGCGACCGCTCAAAGGAGCTGGAAGCGCGGCTCGCCACCGCGCAGGAAAAGACCGTGCTCGCGCAAAAGGAGATCGACAGCCGCGACATCAGGCTTCGCGCGCTCGGCGAACGCGCCGACACGGCCGAGGCGGCGCTCGCCGCGGAGCAGCAGACGAGCCGGGCGGCGCGCGCCCAGGTCGAGCAGCTCAGCGCCCAGGTCGCCGCGTTGCGCGAGCAGCTGGCCAAGATCGCCGCCGCGCTCGAGGTGTCCGAGGCCAAGGCCAAGGACCAGCAGGGCCAGATCGTCGAGCTGGGTCGCCGGCTCAACCTGGCGCTGGCCAACAAGGTGCAGGAGCTGGCGCGCTATCGCTCCGAGTTCTTCGGCCGGCTGCGCGAGATCATCGGCGATCGGGCCGATATCCGCATCGTCGGCGACCGCTTTGTGTTCCAGTCCGAAGTCCTGTTCACGCCCGGCAGCGCCGACCTCGGCGAGGCGGCGAAAACCCGGCTCGATCCGGTAATCGCCGCGCTCAAGGAGATTTCCGGCAAGATCCCGCCCGACATCAACTGGGTGTTGCGCATCGACGGGCATACCGACCGCCGGCCGATCAGCAACGCCGGCGCGGTTGACCGCCGCCGGCTTTGCCGATAACCAGCCGCTCGATCCGGCCGACACCGACGAGGCCTATCGCCGCAACCGCCGCATCGAGCTGAAACTGACCGAGCGCTGAGCCCGGTCCGGCGAGCGCGGGGCACCCTCTCGGCGGCGGATCGCGCCGGTGACGGCCACCGTTTTCCTGGTGCGTAGAATGGGTGGGGCATTTGCGCAGGGCTGCGCTAGAATGGGTGCAACGCCCCCTAAAGCGTAGTAGGATCAATGCCGTGCCACGGGCGGCCCGGGAGCCGCGGGCACGCCAGAGAGGAGATTCTTTCGAATGGCCGATGCCGTAGCACGCGATCTGCGTCTTCCCGCAGTCGGCAGGCGGCTGAGCGCGCGCGCACTGGTGCGCCGCAAGTCGGTGATCGCGTTTTTCTTCGCATTGCCGTTGATCATGATCGTCCTCTGCCTGGTGGTGTACCCGGCGTTCTATTCGATGTATCTCGCGACCCTGAACAAGTCGATGCAGCACTTCGTCGGCTTAGGGAATTTCGAGTTCCTGTTCAAGCGCAACACCTTCTGGATGGTGGTCGAACAATCGGTGCTGTTCGCCGTCACCGCGGTCATTTTCAAGGCGGTGATCGGCTTTGTGGTCGCCCATTTCGTCCACAACATCCCATTGAAAGGCCAGCGCAAATGGCGCGGCATGCTGCTGATCCCGTGGGTCATCCCGCCGGCGATGAGCACCCTGGCTTGGCTGTGGCTGTTCGACCCGTCCTACAGCGCCTTCAACTGGATCCTGAACCATCTCGGCCTGGCGGGAATTCCCTGGCTCGGCAATCCCTATTGGGCGCGCGCCGGGATCATCCTCGTTAATGTCTGGGTCGGCTCGCCCTTCTTCATGATCATGTATCTGGCGGCGCTCAAATCGGTGCCAGAGCAGCTGCATGAGGCAGCGGCGATCGACGGCGCCAACTGGCTGCAGAAGATCTGGTACATCAATCTGCCGATGATGCGGAACATCATCCAGATCACCGCGCTGTTTTCGCTGATCGTGACCTTCGCCAATTTCGACATCGTCAAGATCCTGACCAATGGTGGACCGGTCGACCAGACGCATGTGTTCGCGACCTGGGCTTTCACCCTGGGCATCTGGGGCAACGACATCCCGCTCGGGGCGTCGGTCTCGCTGTTCATGTTCCCGATTTTGGCGATCGCGGCAGCGCTGATCCTGCGCAACATCCGCAATCGCGGCAACGAGGCCTGAGCATGACCAGCGCGACCGCACAGATCGGCGCCCGGCAACGCGGCGCCGTTCGCTACGGCAGCATCGAGCGCGGCCGAAAACGCGCGCTTTACTGGTCGTATTTCTTCCTGATCCTGTTCGTCATCTTCTTCCTGATGCCGCCCGTTTACATGTTCATCACCTCGCTTAAGACGAGCGCGGAGATCGGCGCGGTGACCAATCCGTGGTGGGTCTACCATCCGACCTTGCAGAACTACATCGACCTGTTGAGCCAAGCGCAGTTCCTGACCTTCTTCAAGAACTCCGCCTTGGTGGCGGTGAGCGTCGTGTCGGTCACCATGGTGGTCAGCATCCTGGCCGCGTTCTCGCTGGCGCGCATGAAGTTCTGGGGCTCGGGGATGCTGGCGACCGGCGTGTTCCTGACCTACCTGATCCCGGAATCGCTGCTGTTCATCCCGCTGTTCAAGATCTTTGCCTTCATCCACGATTTGACCGGCATCGAGCTGATCAACCACTGGTGGGTGCTGGTCCTTCTCTATCCGACGCTGACGGTACCGTTCTGCACCTGGATCATGATCGGCTATTTCGCCAGCATCCCGAAGGAGCTGGACGAGGCGGCGCTGATCGACGGCGCGGGCTATCTGCAGATCCTGACCCGCGTCTTCATCCCGGTGGCGCTGCCCGGGATCATCGCGGCGACCATCTTCTGCTTCACCGTATCCTGGGCGAATTTCCTCTACCCGCTCGCGTTTACGACCTCCGCCGACCAGCTCGTTCTGCCGGTCGGCATCGTCACGACCTTGATCAAGGGCGACGTGTACAATTGGGGCCAGATCATGACCGGCGCATTGCTCGGCGCCGCCCCGCCATTGATCATCTATGCGTTTCTGATGGACTACTACATTGCCGGCCTGACGGCCGGCGCGACCAAGGGGTAATCGACCATGGCGGAAGTCGCCCTGCGTAACATCGTCAAGACCTTCGACCGCACCCCGGCGGTCGCGGGCATCGATCTCGACATCAGCGACCGCGAGTTTGTCGTGCTGGTCGGCCCATCGGGCTGCGGCAAGACGACGACGCTGCGGATGATCGCCGGCCTCGAGGAAGCGACCTCGGGCGAGATCTACATTGGCGACCAGTTGGTCAACGACGTGCCGCCTAAGGACCGGGACATCGCGATGGTGTTCCAGAACTATGCGCTATACCCGCACATGACCGTCTACGAGAACATGTCGTTCGGCCTGCGGCTCAAGAAATTCCCGAAGGCCGAGATCAAGGAGCGGGTCGAGAACGCCGCCCGGATCCTCGACATCACCGATCTTCTGGGCCGCCGGCCGAAGCAGCTCTCGGGCGGCCAGCGCCAGCGCGTCGCGATGGGCCGCGCGATCGTGCGCAACCCCAAGGTCTTTCTGTTCGACGAGCCGTTGTCCAATCTCGACGCCAAATTGCGCGTGCAGATGCGCATGGAGATCAAGAAGGTCCATCAGAAGGTCACGACGACGACCGTCTATGTGACCCACGACCAGATCGAGGCGATGACCCTCGCCGACCGGGTCGTCGTGATGAATGGCGGCAAGATCGAGCAGATCGGCGCGCCGAACGAGGTCTATCACCACCCGAAGACCCGGTTCGTCGCCGGCTTCATCGGCTCGCCGGCGATGAATTTCCTCTCCTGCCGGCTGGCCGACAGCGGCAATGGCAGCGCTGGCCTGTCCATCAAATTATCGGACCGGCTGAGTTTCCCGGTGCCGCAGGCGCGGGTGTCGCGTTATCGGTCGCATGTCGGCCGCGAGCTGCTGTTCGGCTTGCGTCCCGAGGACATCGTCGAAAAGCGCGGCGACCTGCCGGCGGGCCGCGCCGCCTTCGACGCGCAACTCGACGTCGTCGAGCCGATGGGCATGGAGACGATGGTCTACTTCCTGATCGACGGCACCGAGGTGTGCGGCCGCGTCGACCCGGCGATCGCCGGCAAGCCCGGCGAGACGATGCCGCTGATTGCCGACCTCAACCACATGCACCTGATCGATCCGCAGACCGACGCCGTGCTCTAACACGGCTTTCGGCGGATCGCGATTTTCCGGGCTGCCGCCCCGCGCGGCGGCCCGGATTTGTTTGGTGAGGCGCGGAGCGAGGCGGAGACACTCATGGATGTGCGAGACAAAGTGGTCGCGATCACCGGGGCGGCGCGCGGCCTCGGCCAGGAATTCGCCCGGAGCCTCGCCGCCGCCGGCGCGCGGGTGATCGCCGCCGACATCAATGATTGCTCGGCCACGCTCGATCTCGTCCGGGCCGAACAGGCCGAAGGGATCGCCGCGCGGCTCGACGTGACCGATCCGGCCTCGGCCCGCGACATGGTCGAGGCGGCGATGCGGGCGTTCGGCCGGCTCGACGCGCTGATCAACAACGCCGCGCTCTACGGCGCCCTGCATGGCGGCCGCTTCGATGCGATCGAGGAGGCCGAGTGGGATGCCGCGATGGCGGTCAACGTCAAGGGCATCTGGAACTGCTGCAAGGCGGCGGCCGGCGATGCGCCAATCTATTATCCAAGGGGCTATTGTCCAAGGGACCGGCGGCGGCAGCATCGTCAACATCGCCTCGCTGGCCGCGACCTACGGCATGCCGTTCGGGCTGCATTACACGACCTCGAAGGCGGCGGTCATCGGGCTGACGCGCGGCCTGGCGCGCGAGCTCGGACGCGACCGGATCCGGGTCAACGCGCTGGCGCCGAGCGCCGTCATCACCGAAGGCACCCGCGAGTTTTTCGGGGCGAGAATGGAACGGGCCCTGGAGACCATCAAATCCAGCCAGACGATCCAGCGCAATCTGATGCCGGAGGATCTCGCCGGCACCGTATTGTGGCTGATTTCCGACGCGAGCGGCTTTGTCACCGGGCAGACCATCGCCGTCGACGGCGGCACCGTGATGCTGTGACAGGAGAGAATTGATGCAGCTGACGGGAAAGGCGGCGCTGATCAGCGGCGCGGGCGGCGGGATCTGCCGGGCGATCGCGGTCGCCTTGGCGGAGGCCGGCGCGGCGGTCGCCTGCTGCGACATCGACCCCGAGGCTTCGACGGAAACCGCCCGGCTCGTCACCGCCGCCGGCGGTCGCGCGCTGTCGCAGGCCTGCGACGTCGCCAGCGAAGCGCAGACCCGCGCCGTCGCCGACGCGGCGCATGACGCCTTCGGCCGCCTCGATATTCTGGTCAGCGGCGCCGCGCCGCACGACCCGAGCGGCACGGTGATCGAAACGAGCCTCGCCGATTGGCAGCGGGTGCTCGACATCAACCTGACCGGCGCGTTTCTGCTGAGCCGCGCGGCGCTGCCTCACATGATCGCCGGCGGCGGCGGGTCGATCATCTTTATCGCCTCGCAGCTCGGCCGGGTCGGCAGCGCCGGGCGGGCCGCCTATTGCGCGACCAAGGGCGCGCTGATCCAGCTCGCCAAGGTGATGGCGATCGACCACGCCGCGCAGAACGTCCGGGTCAATACGCTGTCGCCCGGCGCAGTGGAGACCCAGCGGACGCTGAAGCGCTATGGCTCCTTCGCCGCGGCGAAGGAGCAGATCGGCGCCAAGCACCTCACCGGTCGGCTTGGGCGGCCCGAGGAGATCGCCGGGGCCGCGGTTTACCTCGCCAGCGACGCGGCGAGCTTCGTCACCGGCAGCGACCTGCTGGTCGACGGCGGCTATACGGCGATCTGACCCGCGGCACCCCTCCCTCGGCGCGGGGAGGGCGAAATCAGCTCACGCCTGCACCAGCTCGAGGACCTCGCCATTGCCGGCAAAGGCGGCGGCCAGCAACGGGCCACCGCGCCCGGCCCCGGCATCGAGCGAGGTCGCGAAATCGCGTTCGACGAGGCCGCGCCGATCGCGATCGAAGCCGCGAATGACCCGGCGGAAGCCGCCGAATGGCCGGGCAAGTTCGAGAATCTCCGTCGGACCCCACCAGAAGGCGTCGCCTTGCGCGGCCAGCGGCCGCGTCGGGTCGATGCCGGCATGCACGAACAGCAGCCGTTCGTCCTCGGTTACGGCGGCATGGCGCAATGCCGCGAACAGCGTCGTATGGCCCGGCGCAGCATTCATCGCGCTGCGCAGCGCGCTGGTCCACCGGGTGATGGTGCGCGGCCCGTCCCGGCTGGCGGCAAAGCCCTGCTGCAGGTCGGCGCCATAGGCCTGCACGGTGGTTTCGATGCCGGCGCGCACCATCCAGGCCAACACCTCGCCCGGGTTGGCGGCGAATTGCAGCTGCAGCAGTTTCTGCCACATCTCTTCCTGGGCGCCGCGCAGAAACGCGACATCGCAGGCAAAGGTCCGCGGCCGGGCCAGCACGCGGCGGCGGAAATCGAGCAGTTCGTCGACCGTCGCAGTGACCGCGCTGCCGTGGCCGAGATAATTGCCGAGATAGACGATACGGTCGCCATCGGCGAACCGCGCGGCGATCTGATCGTGCAGGCGGGCGAGGCGCTCCGCCTCACCGTGGATCGCCGCCACCGCCCAGATCCGCCGCGCCCCCCGCAGACGGACGAGCTTGTCGGTTGTTGCCGCGCTTCCGTTCACTCCGCGCTCCGGCGCGGCCTGCCCTTGCTTTTGGCCGGTCAGGCCGACAGCATCTGTTCGACGCGCTGTGTCGCGGTCGTCTCGTCGATCCGCTCGACCGCCGCGAATTCGCGCACCAGCCGATCGAGCGCCGCCTGGTAGATCTGGCGCTCGCTATAGGATTGCTCGGGCTGGCCGACATTACGGAACAGGTCACGCACCACCTCGGCGATCGAGGCGGGATCGCCCGAGGAGATCTTGGCCTGATATTCCTGGGCCCGCCGGCTCCACATCGTGCGCTTGGCCCGCGAGCGGCCGCGCAGCTTGGCGAGCGCGGCGTCCATCTCCTTGTGGCTCGACAGCCGGCGCAGACCGGAACCCTTGGCCTTGGCGAGCGGCACGCGAAGGGTCATCCGGTCCTTGTCGAACAGCACGACAATAACGCTGAGGGTATAACCGGCGATCTCCTGCATCTCGATCGCTGTAATTCTGCCAACGCCATGGGTCGGGTAAACCACGAGATCACCCGAGGCGAATGCAACCTTTTCGGCCATCATCATCTTCTTCGTCTCTCACAAACTGACCCGACTGGCGCTGATCCCGACGCCTCCGGGGGTCGCCGACCGCATGGGCAACCGTCCACACCTCAAGCAAGGCCGCGGAACCGAGGGGGAAGGCGTCGATAGCGCCGAGGGAATTTTATACCACA
>WNFC01006380.1_pt1 | contig 13236 bp, 9 predicted proteins | sample 5400541 | NCBI WGS metagenome assembly WNFC01 (sample SAMN13153342, study PRJNA577476) | soil metagenome | isolation source: 120 cm saprolite under Douglas fir tree site 2 hole 2 replicate 1 | place: USA:California | collected 2015-04-18
GGCCAGGTGCCCTCGTTGAGCCCGCCGAGGACGAGGAGGTCGGCCTGTTGCAGGCGCGCCTCGACGAGGCCCCAGATCGCCAGGCGCGGATGCTGGCCGTAGCCCGGCCGCACCACCGCGCCGGCGGCGAGCGCCTCGAACAACGCCGGGTAGTGGCGCCCTTCCATCGCCGGGAAATCGGCCGCCGCGTCAATGAGCTCGTGGCAGAACCGCGCCGCCGCCTCGCCCGCCGCCTCGCGCCACAGCCGCGCCACCCCGGTTCCCTCGTCGGTCGCGGCCAGCAGCTCGGCCGCCCTGACATGCGCGGCGGCCAGCTCGCCAAGGGTCACGCTGTCCTCGCCGAGGCGCTCGGCAAGCCCGCCGAGAGAGCGTTCGAGGCGGTCGACAAAGCCAATGAGCGCTGCCTCGCCGCCCGCCAGCGCCGCCCGCAGCCCAGCAAACCCCGGCGCCGGGCGCGGCCCGCGGATCGCGGCTTCGAGACGGCGGGCATAATCGCGAAACACCACGGGCGCCAGCCCGCCGGCAGCAAGCGGATGCTTCAGCGCGGCAAGCAGCGGGACCGGCGCCAGCGCGCTGTCCGCAAGGTCGAGGACGAGGCGCAGAAACGCGCCGGGCGGCGTCCGGTTGAGCGCCAGGCCGGCCGAATCGTCGATCGCGATGCCCCAGCGGCGCAATTCGGCCGCAACGCGACGGGCCAGCTCGCGGTCGGGGGTGATGAGCGCGGCCGTCGCGGCCGGGGTTTCGAGCGCCCGGCGCAGCAGGAGCGCGATCGTGACCGCCTCGTCCTGCGGGCTGGCGCAATCATAGCGGCTGAGCCCGGCGAGCGCATCTTCCGGCTCGGGCGCGAGGTCGCGCCAGGCATCGGTCATCGAAGCCGGGCGCAAGGCCTGGGTCGCCAGAAGGAGCCGCCTCTCGCGCCCGCTCGGCGACGCGCGGCCCGGCAGCTCCCACTCGCGCACCGCCTCGGGGGCGATTTCGAGCGCGCCCAGCAACCGCGCCATCAACTGCTGCGGGTGCGCCGGCTCCTCCGCGATCAGCTCCCACTCGCCGGGATCGCAGGTGCGGTCGAGGCCCGGCAGGATCACCGCGCCGCGGTCGAGCCAGGCGACCGCCGACAGCAGCTCGACCAGCGCCGGGAGGCCGCCGGTCAGCCCGGCGGCGATGACCGGCCCGGACGGCGGCGTGCGCCGCCACAGCTCCGCCTGGCGGCGCAGCAGCAGGTTGCGCCGCTCGGCCGGGTCGAGCGCGCCTTCGGCCGCGAGCAGCGCCGGCCAGGCGCGCGGCAGGATTTCGAGAAAATTCAGCACGGTCTGCCAATGCGCGGCGAGATCGTCGGGAACCAGGTCGCGCAGCTTGTCGAAGCTCGCCTCTTCGCTGGAAGCGGCGTCGAGCAGACGGGCGAGCGCGGCGGCGAGCGCGGCGGCCTGGCCGGGCAGCAATAGGCCATCGCCGCTGGCCTCGCTCCAGCGCAGCACGAGCTGGGTCAAGAGCAGGCGGCGCCGCAGCTCGGGGATGGCGGGCGGGATGGCAAGGGTCGGGTCCTCGGCGCCGGCCGCATCGCCGAGGCCGAGCGTGATCTCGTCGTCGTCGAGATCGCCGATCGGGCGCAGCCGCGGCAGGAGCAGCGGCGCTCCGGGGTCGCTCCCCTCGGCGGTCAGGCGCAGGAACGCCTCGCGCAGCGAGCGCGCCGCGCGCCGGGTCGGCAGCAGCACGGTCATGCGCGTCAGGCTCAGCGGGTCGCCGCCGGCGAGCGCGAGGAGGCCACGCGCGAGGGTCGCGAGAAATGGCCGGTCCGGCGCGATCGTGAAGATGTGCGGCGGCACCGGCATCCTGGTGCGCTATTGAAGAGATAAATCAGGGCCGAGTTCGCTGATACTCGGCGCGTTAGGTTTCACCACTGCGAGGACGGTGAGACCCGCGCCTACGCCCTCTCCGCCCTTGGGGGCGGAGAGGGTTGGGGTGAGGTGGGGGATTCCAGAGCGGTCGCCAACACCCACCTCACCCTCCCATCGCTGCGCGATGGGCCCCTCCCTCTCCCCCCTGAAGGGCGGAGAGGGGAAATCCCCGCAGAAAGTCAAAGCTCGTGTTCTCTCCGTGTCTCCGTGGTTCACAATTATCTCTTATCGCTCGATGCGGTGTGAATTGAGGCGGGTGCGGGTTGCGTCCAGCCCGTCCGGGGTGCCGATGTGGTACCACTCGCCGTCATGCACGATCGCGCAAAGGCGGCCGGCGCATTCGGCGCGATCGTAGAGGAGGTTGAGCGAGAAGCGCCGCTCGGCGACGCCATCGAACAGCCTGCGGTGGAGCAGCTGTACGCCGCTGAAGAGGAAGGGTGCGATCTCACGCTCGCCGCGCCGCCGCGGCACCCCCAGGGAATCGAGAAAATAGTCGCCGCTGCCCTCGTAGCCGACCGCATTGGTGGTGCGTTGGAAGAGGAGCACCGCGTCCATCCGCGCCGGGTCGAAGGCGGCGGCGAGGCGGACGAGGGCGTGATCCTTGCCGTCGAGCCACAAGACATCGCCATTGACGACGAAAAAGCATTCTCCGAGCAGTGGCAGGGCGCGCGCCACCCCGCCGCCGGTTTCGAGCAGCTCGTCCTCCTTGGAGATCTCGATGCGCGGATGATCGCGCGCGGCGAGCCGGGCGGTCACCATGTCCGCCTTGTAGTGGACATTGACGACGATCCGCTCGACCCCGACCATTGCCAGCCGGTCGATCGCGTGGTCGAGCAGGGTTTGTCCGGCGATCTCGACAAGCGGCTTTGGCAGTGCGTCGCTGATCGGCCGCAGCCTCGTGCCGAGCCCGGCGGCGAGCACCATCGCCGATTGGGGCACCCCGGTCATGCCGCGCTCGTCGACCGCCGGCGCCCGCCGGACGGTGCGCGGCAGGTGGCGATCGAGCCAATCGGCGATCGGCCGCAGGGCCGGCTCGCGCTCCACATCCTCCTCGATCAGCCGCCAGATTCGCGCGATATGGGGGAGATAGGCCGGCTTGCCGTCACGCCGCCACAGCCGGGTGAAGATGCCGAGGATCTTGCAGTTGCGCTGCACGGCGAGGATCGCGCCGGAGCGCAGGAACAGGGCCTCGTCGAGGCCGGGAAACGCGGCGAGGTAGCGCTCGGTCATCGCGGCGCGCAAGGCGGTGGGGACATCGCGTCGCGCATCCTCGAGGAGGGAGACCAGATCATAACTCGCCGGCCCCAAAAGTGCGTCCTGGATATCGAGCAACCCGCACGCCGCGACACCGGGTCGGCCGGGCAGCAGCATCAGATTGTCGGCATGATAGTCGCGCATCACCATCGTCGGCCCGGGAAGCATCGCCTGCGGCAGGATATCCCGCCAGCGCGCGAGATAATCCTCGCGCGCCGCCGGCAGGAGCGCCATCCCAAGGACACTGGGCGCATACCAGTCGACGAGCAATGCCGCCTCGGTCAAGAGCCGCGCCTCGTCATAGGGCGGCAGCGCGGGAAGCCCGCGCGCGGCGACCGCCCGGTGCAAGGCAATCAGCGTCTCCACGGCGAGTGCATAGAGGGCGGTCTCGTCGCCCCCCCTGGCGAGCAGCCGTGTATAGCTGTCGTCGCCGAAATCCTCGATCAGCAGAAACCCACGCACGCTGTCCTCGGCGTGGATTCGCGGCGCGCTGAGCCCGAACCCGCGCAGAATGGCGGCCACGGCGACATAGGGACGGACATCCTCGACGGGCGGCGGCGCATCCATCAGCACGACCCGCCGGGCGCCGTCGTCGAGCCGATAATAGCGCCGGAACGATGCATCGCCCGCGAGGCTCGCCGGAGCGACGCCGGCCCAGCCCGCCATGGCGAGAAATTTCCCCATCGCGGCATCGCGCTCAGCGGCGGCTGACGCGCGGCCGGCACTCATTTCGTGTCATTCCCGCGAAAGCGGGAATCCAGAGTCCCAAGCTCCGCCGCTTGCCCTGGACCCCCGCTTTCGCGGGGGTGACGAAACGCCAGTGGGGCAGGGGCGAGGCGCGGCGCCCACTCGGCCCCGGCATCGATCGCCGCACGGCGCGCGGTGGGCGTCGCACCCTCCGAAAGGGTGATTTCGAGGCGCCGCGCCGGGACGAGGGGACCCAGCCTTTCCGGCCATTCGATCAGCGAGATGCCCTCGCGAAAGGCGTCCTCGATGTCGAGCTCCCAGGCTTCTTTCGGGTCGCGCAGCCGATACCCGTCGATATGCCAGATCGGGCCGTCGGCGAGTTCGTAAACCTGCACCAGCGTGAAGGTCGGGCTCGGCACCGCCTCGACGCTGCCGCGGGCGCGGATGAAGGCGCGGGCAAAGCTGGTCTTGCCGGCGCCGAGCTCACCCTTGAGGGCGATCACATCGCCCGCCCGGGCGAGCGCCGCGATGCGGGCGGCGAGCGCGGCGGTGGCCGCTTCATCGGGCAGCTCGATGACGATCATTGCCCTTGGCTTGTATATCTCGGAGGCGAGAGGCCGCAATATCTGCTTGCGGGTGACGCGCCGCTGGCCTGCGGCGCGCTTGCGCGGTCGCGCCCGGCAGCTAAGCTGGCGCGATGCAGAACGCTCTCGACAGCTGTGATGTCGCGATCATCGGCGCCGGGCCGGTGGGGCTGTTTGCGGTTTTCGAATGCGGCATGCTCGAGCTCGGCTGCCACGTCTTCGATGCGCTGCCGGCGCCGGGCGGGCAATGCGCCGCGCTCTATCCGGAAAAGCCGATCTACGACATTCCGGGATATCCGCGAATCGGTGCCGCCGAGCTGGTCGAGCGGCTGATCGAGCAGGCCTCCCCATTCGCGCCGGTATTCCATCTCGGCCAGCCCGTCTCAGGGCTCACCGCGACCGCGGCAGGCTTTGTCGTCGAGAATGCGGCCGGGGTCCGCGTCGCCGCCCGCGCGGTGGTCATCGCGGCCGGGGCCGGCGCGTTTGGGCCGAACCGCCCGCCGCTCGCCGGGATCGAGGGGTTCGAGGAGAAGAGCGTCTTTTATCTCGTGCGGCAGCGCGAGGATTTCCGCGGCCGCCGCGTGGTCATCGCCGGCGGCGGCGATTCGGCCGTCGATTGGGCGTTGTCGCTCGCTGAGGTCGCCGATCGGGTGATCGTCGTCCACCGCCGCGCCAAATTCCGTGCCGCGCCGCAATCCGCCGCGCGGCTGCAGGCACTCGCCGACGAGGGCCGGATCGAGCTGGTCATCCCCTATCAGCTGCACGCAATCGAAGGGGCGGAGGGGCAACTCTCGGCGGTGATCGTCGCCGATCTCGCCGGGCGGACCCGGCGGCTCGCGGCCGATTATCTCTTGCCGTTTTTCGGCCTCGCCACCGATCTCGGCCCGCTGGCGGCATGGGAGCTCGATCTCGATCAGCACCGGATCCGCGTCGATCCCGCCACCTGCGCCACCTCGCGGCCGGGGATTTTCGCGATCGGCGACATCGCCGCCTATCCCGGCAAGCTCAAGCTGATCCTCTCGGGCTTCGCCGAGGCGGCGCTCGCGGCGCATGCGATCCATCCGCTCGTCCATCCGGGCGAAGCGCTGCATTTCGAATACTCCACAATGAAAGGGGTGCCGGGGCGCTGACCCTCAAACGGCCGGGCGCGACGCGGCGGGGAGTTCCGCGGGCAGGCGGAGCCGGGCCGGCAGACGGCACAGGATGGTGGTTCCCGAGCCCGGCTCGGAGGCGATGGCGACCGAGCCGCCATGCAGCTCGATGAGGCTCTTGACCAGCGACAGGCCGAGCCCGGCGCCCGATTCGCGAGAATACGGGTTGCCGCGCTCGAATTTGTCGAAGATCCGCTCGTGGTCGGCAGCGGGGATCCCGGCGCCGGTATCGGAAACCGCGAGGATCAGATCGCCGTCATCGAGCCGGGCGTCGAGCCGGACCGAGCCGCCGGAAGGGGTGAATTTGACGGCGTTCGAAACCAGGTTGAACAGCGCCTGCTTCAATCGCCGTTCATCCGCCTCGATCGCATCGATCCCGTCGGGGCAGGTCATCGTCAGCGCCAGATCCTGGCTGCGGGCGCGCTCGCGCGTCAGCGTCATCACCGATTCCAGCAGGTCGTTCACCTCGATCCGCCCGACTTCGAGCGCCATGTAGCCGGCCTCGATCGTGGCGAGATCGAGGATGTCGTTGATCAGCGCCATCAGCCGGTGCGAGCTGTCGAGAATGCCCCGGCTGTAGTCGAGCTGACGCGGCGCAAGCGGCCCGAAATACTGGTTCGCGAGGATCTCGGCAAAGCCGATGATCGCATTCAATGGTGTGCGCAGCTCGTAGGAGACATTGGCGATAAATTCGCTTTTCAGCCGCCCGGCGGTTTCCAGCGCCTCGTTGCGCTCGCGCAGCGCGCGCTCGACGCGGGCGGTGTCGGTGACGTCGAGGTAGGTCAACAGCACATTGCCGTCGGGCAGCAGCACCGTCGCGCGCTGCAGCACCGACCCGTCGCGCCGGTCGAGCGGGCCGCTCGACTGCGACTGCGCGGTGACTTCGGCGATGATCTGGTCGCGCATCGCCGGCCAATCGCCGCCATCCTCGTAAAACTCCCGGGTCTTCTCGACGATGTCGGCGACATGCGGCTCGCCGGCGAGGTCGGCCTCGGCCAACCCCCAGATTGTGCGATAGGCGGGATTATAGAGTTTGAGCCGGCCATCGCTGCCGAACACGGCGATGCCCTCGAACAGATTGTCGAGCGTCTCGCGCTGCACCTCGATCAAGGTGTTGTACGAGCGTTCGAGCGCCAGGCTGTCGGTGACGTCCTCGTAAACAAAAATGAGGCCACCCAGCGGATGGGGCGACACCGACACGCTCAGCGTGCGATCGTCGGGCCGATGCATCAACTCGGTCTGCGGCTCGATCAGCGAGGTGAACATCGCGAGCTGCTGGCGCTTGAAGGCGCGAAAATCGGCATATTCCGGGACGCGGCGGCGCTCGCGCAGACGCTCCAGCAGCTCGTCGAGCGACGGCTCGCCGGCGAGCCATTCCTCTTCGATCCCCCACAGCCGGGCAAACGCCGCGTTGAAAAAGCTGAGGCGCTTGTCGGGGCCGTAGATCGCGACGGCGGCCTGGATGCTTTCGAGGACCTGGCCATGGGCATTGACGTGCCGCGCCAATTCGCCCTCGGCGCTTTCAAGATCGGTGTGGTCGATGGCAAGGCCGATCGTACCTCCGCCAATCGTACCGGGGGGCCGGTCGGGCATTTCGCTCAGTTCCAGCAATCGGCGCGAGCCGGCGATGACGACATGGCACCGCTCGCTTTGGGCCGTCCCGGCGGCGGCCGCCCGAGCGAGCGCCAGCGTGCGGTCCCGCTCGTTCTCGGGCGCCAGCTCCGAGGCCCGCTCCAGCACCGCCTCGCGCGGCAGATCGAGCGCGGCGGCGTAAGCGGCATTGCAATCGATGACGCGCAGGTCCCGATCGCGACGCCATATCGGGATCGGCAGCGTGTCGATCATCCCGCGCAAACCCGCCGCATCGGCGACCGCGGTGCCGCGCGCCTCCTCGGCGCGCCGCATCGCCGACACCTCGGCAAGCCACATCACGCTGTCGCCGCTCGCGGTCCGGCCGCCCTCGATCTCGTAGGCCGCGCCGCCTGGCACGGACACCGTCGCGGTAAACACTGTACCGATTCGTTTCAGATCCTCGACCGCGGCGCCGACGCGCGCCGCGTCGGCGGTCTCGATCCCGGCAAGGAAGCTCGCATACGAGAAGGCCGCGCCGCCATTGGGCAACCTGCCGAGCGCAATTTCCTCCGAATCGCCCCGCCAGTGAAACGCGGCGACCGGAAGGGTGCCGAGCAGCGCGGCCATCGCGGCCCGGTCGCGCTCGGCCGCGTCGCGGGCCGCCATCGCCTCGCGCCATCCGGCCCGCGCGCGCCACCACAGGGCGGCGCAGACCGCCGCGGCGAGGAAACAGATTCCGGCAGCGAGCTCGATCACCATGTGCCGCCTCTCGGCGCAGCGCGCTCAACCCAGTGGGCGCCTCCCGACGGCCCCAATAATCCGGCGTTCCGCTCGAAAAGAAAAGAGACTAGTCTTCTAGAGGATCGTCATACAGGCGACTGCGGGACCGGCGGTCTCCTCAGTCCCGATCAATATCGATAATACTCCGGCTTGAACGGACCGGCGCCGGGAACACCGAGATACTCGGCCTGGGCCGGGCTGAGGCGAGTCAGTTTGGCGCCGAGCTTGTCGAGATGCAGTTGCGCCACCTTCTCGTCCAGGTGCTTCGGCAGGACATAGACCTTGTTCTCGTATTTGCCGTGGTTGGTCCACAGCTCGATCTGAGCCAACACCTGGTTGGTGAACGAGGCGCTCATCACAAAGCTCGGATGGCCGGTCGCGCAGCCGAGATTGACGAGGCGGCCCTTCGCGAGGACGATCAGCCGCTTGCCGTCGGGAAAGACGACCTCGTCGACCTGCGGCTTGACCTCTTCCCAGACATAGTTGCGCAGCGCGCCGATCTCGATCTCGCTGTCGAAATGGCCAATGTTGCAAACGATTGCGCGGTCGCGCATCTGGCGCATGTGGTCGAGGGTGATCACGTCGACATTGCCGGTCGCGGTGACAAAGATGTCGCCGTGCGGCGCGGCGTCGTCCATCGTCGTGACCTGATAGCCCTCCATCGCCGCCTGAAGCGCGCAGATCGGGTCGATCTCGGTGACCATGACGCGCGCACCCTGGCTCCGCAGGCTCGCCGCCGAGCCCTTGCCGACATCGCCAAAGCCGCAGACGACGGCGATCTTGCCGGCGAGCATCACATCGGTGGCGCGCTTGATGCCGTCGACGAGGCTCTCGCGCACGCCGTAGAGGTTGTCGAATTTCGACTTGGTGACGCTGTCGTTGACGTTGAACGCCGGCACCTTGAGGGTGCCCTCGCGCATCATCTCGTAGAGCCGGTGCACCCCGGTCGTCGTCTCCTCCGAGACGCCGCGAATCTCGCTCAAGAGATGCGGATGGCGATCGTGGATGATCTTGGTCGCATCGCCACCGTCGTCGAGCACCATGTTGGGCGTCCACCCCGATGCGCTGCGCATGGTCTGCTCGATGCACCATTCGTATTCTTCCTCGGTCTCGCCCTTCCAGGCGAACACCGGGATGCCGGCGGCCGCGATTGCCGAGGCGGCATGGTCCTGGGTCGAAAAGATGTTGCACGAGCTCCAGCGCACCGTGGCGCCGAGATTGACCAGCGTCTCGATCAACACCGCGGTCTGGATCGTCATGTGCAAACAGCCGACGATGCGCGCGCCGGCGAGCGGCCGCGCCGCACCGAACTCCTGGCGCAGCGCCATCAGCCCGGGCATCTCGGTCTCGGCGATCGCGATCTCGCGCCGGCCCCAACCGGCGAGCCCGATATCGGCAACCTTGTAATCGGTGAACTCGGGCATCCGTGAAACTCCTGAAATCAGCGCATCCGCCAGTGGCTAATTCAACATATAAAGATATCTTTATGTCGTCAACCCGAGTGTGAGGCCAAGCGCCATCTCATTCAGGCCGATCCGCAGGCGTCGACCCCAACCGGGACAAGCAGTTCGAACCCCGCTGCCAGGCGCGGAACGGAAGCCATCCGAACCCGCGGAAATCCTCGCCGATCGCGTCGTTCTTGCTGCATCTGCAGGAGATTTGCAGAAAATTTTTCCCGTTCGTGGCGGAAATCCTCGGTTTTCTGTTTTTGCGAGCAGCAAATCTGCAGCGAATCCGCAGCGAAGATCCGTTGCAAATGCGTTGCAGACGAGCAAACGCAGCGGCGGCGGGATTGCCGGAATCGACCGCGCGCCGAGGGGGCGAGAGATCAGGATCAAGTGATTGAGATTCCATGGTGCGTAATCCAAAAAACAGCGAAATAACAGCGGCGCCCGATGTCCCGGCATCGATGGGGCTCCCGGCGGCGAGCGAACCCGGAATATAGTTCCTGGTACGTTCTTTTAAAGGATGATCCGGACCGTGCAGGCGTTTCAGCTCGAACTGTCGGTTATCGGTAGGCGAGCAGTCCTTTGCTGACCTCACGGCCAACAGCACGGTTGCGCCGAAACCGGGCATTGAGGCGCAATGGACCTATTCCACGATGTCCGGCTTGGTGCTGTTGACGAATCCTAGAACCTCCGCACGTTCGGCGGCCGGTACCGCAAATACATTAAGGGTAGCATCAAGGTGCTTCAGGAAGATTTGCCAGTCGCTCTCGCTGACGCCCATCCCTCGGTGCGAGGTTTTCATGTCCCGTCCGACATAATAAAGCGGCCCGCCGGACGAGGCGCACAGGAAATCAATCAGCAGCTGCTTTTCCCGGCGAAGGCCATCCTCGGCCCGGTTCTGCCAGAACCGGGCGAGCTGGGGGTCCGCCATCAATCGGGGCAGCAGGTCGTCGGCAACGGCCGCAATCGCATCGTACCCGCCTAGCCGCTTATAGAGCGTATCCACCATGGTCCCCTCCACAATCGCCACGGAGTCAATTGATGGTTTCGATAGGATCGCCGCCGCGGATCGTTCCTTCGACGAGCACGGCCGCGTAAACGCCGGCCATGCCGTCATGTGTTTGCACGACGCGGCGCAAGACCTCCGGGTTCTGTGCCGCCGTATCCGGATCGAGTGTGATCATCTTGCATCGCGGGTCGCGTTCGAGAACCCAGACTACGACCTTGGACCCGATGCGCACTTTACGGCCGACCAAGTTGTTCTCCGAAAAGCCCGCAAGGTTTGGGAGATCGAGATAGACGTTTGCGCGGAAGCGCCGCTTGTCGAGCGCAGCGTCCACCTCATTGCCCAACTGCCGCGCCGTTTGCAGCGAAAGCAGCGAAATCGGTCGGCAATCGGTCATCGATCGCTCCGACCGCAGCAAGGTTAAGACGCGGCCATCGTCGGCTCCCTCGGCGAGCTCCCCCAACAACCTGGGATCATCGATTGCCAGCACCTCGCCCGACGGGGTCTCGACATCCACCGCAAGGTCGTCCGAGTCGGCGCCGACCGGGTTCAGATTAAGGCCAGGCGCCAGCTCCTCCGCAGCGGCGAGATTGGGCGGTAGGGCAGCTTTCTGAGGGTGGCGAAAACGTCGGCCGTACAACAGCATCTCCGGTCGCTCCCGCCCGGTAAAATAGGGAAAACCGGCCGGCGCAGCTGAGCTCTTGAACGCGAAAAGCCGGTCGCCATAGACCCCCGCAAAGCCGACGAAAATCTCGGGCAACGCCTCACCGCGCATGCTTTTGACGGGATAGCGCCAGACGCTTTCGACCTGGCCGACAGCACTCATTGGATGTCTCCATATCGATCCTGCGCCATATCAGCCGATACCGCCGGTATCGCTCGTTGACGGCGCGCCGCTTGAGGTTCGATCGATTGATTCTCAGGCATCATAAGACGTCCCGGTCCGGCCAAGCAATGGCCGGAAAGGGGCAGATACGGCCGTTCGATCCCGATCGCGCGGGTGGCCGCTTTAGGGTGAAGACAGACCTCTCCAACGGCCCGGGCAAGGGCGCTGCACGTCCCGGTCCCCGGCGCGGGCGGACGGAAAGGCGATGACGGGCCACATCTGACAAGCCCCAGTCGGGGCGCCCGGTGAGGTCCTGGGGTCGATTCTGAAGCCCACCAGCGCGTCTTTGGCTTCGGGCGCCCCTAGGCGGGGTCGCAACGGCAAGTGCACTGCACTCGGGGCGCGTTTATAGCGACCTGCCGCCGCCGGGGCGCAAGGGGTTGGGAATGGCACGGGCGGTCTCAGCTTATGCGCCTTTTTGACGACCGCCCGGAGGCCCTCTCGATTCGAGGATCAGGTTCTTGCGCTTTACCGCGCCCGCTGACTAGCCCCGTTCGCCGCGGATAATCGGCCGAACCGGAGGTGGCGGCGGCGGCGGGGGCTGATAGACGACCGGTTGCGGCGGCGGTGGGGGCGGCGCCGGCGCCAAGCACCCCGCGAGGAGCGCCGCGGGAACCACGGCGGCAACCATCGCCGCATTACGCAACAGCCTGCGGCGGGCCAAGTTTTTCGCAACGTCGGACATCCGTTCCTCCACGGTTGAAACCTTCGCAGAACAGCTCAATCTAAAAGCGATGGCTGGCAAAGAGTCAACACGACTATCGCGTATAAGTTTCCCACAACTCGATTCGGAACCGCGAATTCGCGCCGCGGTTTTCCACTACCGGAAGCGCCAGTCGCGCCGGAATCACGCTTCAGGTGAGGCTACCTTGTACCCATCATGTAGCTTCTCGAGACGAGGCCGCCTGGCATCCGTCGGACCGATTGCAGGCGGCACGATCGCGCTCGCCGCAGCATGTGCGCTTGCCGCGTCGGCAGTCCTTGCGGCGCCGCTGGAGCCCGTTGCAGTCTCCGTGCTGGCGCCGTCTGCCCCCCTGCCGCCGCATGGCAGTACCGAACTCGCCAACCGGATCGATAGCGCTCCCGGGCTCGTCGTCGCCGGCGAACGGCTGAACGCCGGGTTACTGCGGCGCTTCTACGCGGCCCATGGCTTCGAGCCGGTATGGTCGACCCGGCAGGCGCAGGCGAATTCACTGTTGAATGCCGTATTGCGCGCCGGCGATCACGGTATCGCGCCTGAGCTTTTTCACGCGAACCTGCTGCGGAATACAGCGACGTTGCAGCCGCTCGACCGTGAACTGTTGCTGTCGGACGCCTTTCTCTCGTATGCCGACGCGCTGGCCCACGGCGCCATGCCGGTCGAGCGTCGAACGGATGACGAGGCTCTGAGGCCTGAGCCGATCGATGTCGCTGCCGCGCTCGACACCGCGATCGGCCGCCCCGATCCGGCGGCGGTGATCGAGGCGCTGGCGCCGACGACGTCGACCTACCGGGCCCTGCGCCAGGCTTTACAGAGCTATCGCTCGGGCACCCCGGACGGCGACAAGGCCGCGCCGAACCGCTTGCGCCAGATCGAGGTAAACCTTGAACGCCAGCGCTGGCTGCCGCGGCGGCTGCCGGCGGAACGCGTCTGGGTCAACGCTGCCGACGCCCGGCTGGTGCTGTACCGCGCCGATCGGTCGGTTTTCTCGACGCGGGTCATTATCGGCCAAGGTTCAACCCGCCATGGAACATCCCGGAGTCGATCGCTACGGAAGAGATCCTGCCAAAGATCAGTCACGACCCAAATTATTTGAAGCAGCATAACCTGGTGATGAGGCCCACTGGCGGGCTCCAGCAGCTGCCGGGGCCCGGCGCAGCGCTCGGACAGATCAAGTTTGAGATGGAGAACCGGTTCGACGTTTACCTGCACGACACCCCGTCAAAAAATCTGTTCAGCCGCGACAACCGCCGCATCAGCCATGGCTGCATCC
>WNFC01009622.1_pt1 | contig 13235 bp, 14 predicted proteins | sample 5400541 | NCBI WGS metagenome assembly WNFC01 (sample SAMN13153342, study PRJNA577476) | soil metagenome | isolation source: 120 cm saprolite under Douglas fir tree site 2 hole 2 replicate 1 | place: USA:California | collected 2015-04-18
CGCCGCGCTCGGCTCGGCGACGAGCAGGATCTCGACGAGCCCGGTGCCGGCCACGGGCGGGTTCCCGGCGGTGGCGAAGGCGGTGTAGACCCCGTGGATGCGGAGGGCCTGGCTGGCCACGGCGCCGGCCCGGCCGGCGGTGGTCAGCACGTCGATGGGGCTGATGATCCCCGACGGGACCCCGCTGCTCTCCAGGCGGGTAAGCGCGGCATGGGCCGGGCTGGCCGGGGCCAGGGCCTTGCTGGCTGGCTCACCCAGCCGCAGGCTGAACAGCGGGATGACCAGGATCCCTACCAGGACCAGCCCGCCGGCCAGCGCGGCGGCGGCGCAGCACCAGGCGCGCCCACCCGGTCCACGGGCGGCTGGCGTGGACTTCCCGGCGCAGCCGCGGGTGGTCGAGGGCGGGGCCGATGGTGGCCAGCAGCACCGGCAGGAGGGTGACGGCGACGGCGACGGCGGTCAGAGGGATGAAGAAGGCCGCCATCCCCACGCCGCGCAGGAAGGCGACGGGAAGCGCGACCAGCGCCAGCAGGCTGATGGCCACGGTGATGCCGGAGAAGACGACGGCCCGTCCGGCCGAGTGCATGGCCGTCGCCACCGCCGCCTCGTTGTCCAGGCCGCTGGCGCGGTTCTCCCGCCAGCGGGTGACGACGAGCAGCGAGTAGTCGATGGCCACGCCGAGCCCGATGAGGGGGACCAGGAACTGCACGATGAAGTTCACGGAGGTGAGCCGGGTGAGGCCGTAGACCAGCAGGAATGTCGTCGGGATGGCCACCGCCGCCATCAGCAGCGGCAGCAGGGCGATGAAGCTGGCGAAGACGAAGGCCAGCACCAGCAGGGCGCCGAGCCCGCCGATCAGGGTCTCGGTCAGGGTACTGGTCCCCTGGCCGCCGCCCGTGCCGGCCTGGAGCTGCGCGAGGCCGGTGACGCCGGTCTGCCAGCCCGCCGGGGCAGCGGCGGCAATGGCCCGGCCCATGGGCTTGGCGGGATCTGCGCCGCTGAAGGCGCCCGGCTGACGCGGGGTGAACACCAGGGCGAAGTTGATCGACCCGCCGGCGCTGGAGAAGCGGGCGTCGCCGGTGGTGGCCTGGTCGGCCAGGCGGGAGCCCGGTACGGCCCGGGCGGCGGCGGCGAACAGGCGGCCCGCTTCGGCCACGGTCGCCGGCCGGGCTGCCGTGCCCGGCGGGAGGGTCGCGGTCAGCACGAACGGGGGATTCTGGTCGCCGCCGTTGTGGTAGAGGCGCGCGATGGTGCTGTCGGTCTTGAAGGCCTGACCTGGGAGGTTGAACTCGGTCGACAGGGAGCTGGTGGCTTTGCTGATGGTGGCGAAGCCGGTGATGGCGATCACCAGCCAGGCCAGCAGGACCAGGCGCTTGTGCCGGAGGACAAAGCCGGTCAGCCGGGTCATCGGAGGGCTCCGGGGTCCGGGCTGGCCGAGCAGGTACTGCGCGCGCCGCGAGACGTCGTCGGCCGGCCCGGGAATAGTGCGGGCGCGGGTGTCATGCTGCCTGAACGCCAGGCGCTTCGGGGCGATGCCAGTTCAGGGTCAGGCGCTCGCGCCGGCCGAACCTGCCGAGGTCCCTGGTGAGGACGTCCTGAATCTGCCGCAGGCCATTCTCGTCGGTGGCCTCGACGCGCAGTGTCAGCCTGTCCGTGCTGGCCTCAATCGCGCACAGCCCCCACGGGTCGAAACTGACGACGCCGCCGGTTTCCGACCACTCGGCGTGTACCTGCACCTCGCGGCCCGCCATATTGTCGCCGCCGGCGTGCACGCGGATACGGTGGCCGCGGGCGCTGCCCATCGCGGCTGCATGCCGGCAGAGCTGGACGAGGTACCGGCCCGGACGTCCGGTTTCGATGTGGGCTTCTGCGGTCAGCATCGCGTTCCCTTCCCGGTTTTCCTGCTCAGGGGGCTTAGATCCTGGTCAGAGCGACCAGCTGAGCCCGGATACCGTCCGGCTTGGTGGTGATGCCGGTCGCGGCCGGTTCGAGTGACCCGGCGCCGTCAATCTATCGATACATAGTGTATGTGGTCAAGGATGTAGTGTCTCCACTGTTGCCGTCGCGTATAGTGGGCTGGTGCCGAAGCTGTGGAACGAGACCATCGAGGCGCATCGCCGGGAGGTGCGCGACGCGATCCAGGAGGCCACGGCGGCGCTGGTGGCCGAGCACGGGCTCCGGGCGGTGACGATGTCGCAGATCGCCGAGAAGACCGGCATCGGGCGGGCGACGCTGTACAAGTACTTCCCCGATGTCGACGCGATCCTGCAGGCCTGGCACCACCGTCAGATCACCGGCCACCTGCAGCATCTCGCCCAAGTCCGGGACCACGCCGGCGAACCTGGCCGGCGGCTGGAAGCCGTGCTGGAGGCCTACGCTCTCATCGCCCGCAAGACCCGCCGGCATCACGACACGGAGCTCGCGGCGTTCCTGCACCGCGACGAGCACCTCGTCCGCGCGCAGCGGCAACTCCACGACCTGGTCCGGGACCTGGTGGCCGAGGGCGCGCGGGCCGGTGACCTGCGAGATGATCGCCAGCTACTGCCTGACCGCCCTGGCCGCGGCCGGCAGCCTGCCCTCCCGCGCCGCGATCGGCCGGCTCGTCACCGTCACCCTCGCCGGGCTGCTCCCCCCGCGCTGACTGATCCCGATCCGCAGCAGCCGGGCGCCCTCCCGGCGCTTAGCCGCGAGTCAGCCTGTCCCGTCCTCTGCGGGCGGCATGCGGTTATCCGCGAGATTCACCACACCGCCAGCCGCCGAAGCTGACCACAGTGCCCGCCGCTGGGCGGCACCTCGTTCACCCAGCTCACGCGCCGCCCGCATCCGCACCCACCTGCCCGCGCTGTCCGCCCATTTCGCCTGCTAGTGCCTGGAAGCCATAGCTGAGGCCCAGACGCTCAGCACCCTAGCCAGGGTGCGGGCGACGCTGCGGGTGGCCGTGAACGCGGCGATCCGCGCCGGCCATATCGGCGTCAACGCCGCATCGCGGGCCGCGGCGGCCGCCGGGCGCAGGCCCCGCCCGGTGGTATGGACCGCCGGCCGCATAGCCGAGTGGAAGCGGACAGCAATCCGGCCGGTGGTCGCTGTCTGGACTCCCGCCCGTACCGACGAGTTCCTCAACTCAGCCAGAACCGTGATGTGCCGTGGCGCGCTTGAAGCCGAACGTCCGCACCCCGGTAGCGCGCTGCCGGTCTTCCGGGTCCTGCGGCCGGGAGCGGTGTTCGCCGGGTCGGACAGCACCAGCAGCGTCATCTTCCGGGCCGCCCATCTGTTCGACACCATGGTGCTGGTCGACCCGGACGGCCTCGGCGCGCGGCTGCAAGACGCGGGCTTCACTGACGTGCTGGTCGAGCGCGGCAAGGCGGCGTTCAGATTTCAGGGCGCAAAGCTGTGACGGCCCGCGCGGACGGGACCGCGCTGGCATTTCGCGGGCCTGGCGGCCCGCGACGAGCATTCAGCTGGGGCCGGGGTGTCGGCTAAGGCCGGCCAGCCGCGCGAGGTGACTTCGATGCCGGGCGGCCGGGCTGCCCCCTGCGCGCGTCGCGACGCTCTCTGCGCATCTACCCTGTGGGGGTATAGTCTGCGGCGGTGCCCTGGCGGAGGAAGCGAGACTGGCCGGCTACGCGGATGACAATGGTTGCCGTCCTGGGCAGGCTTCGCCGCATCGAGCCCCGGTTCGGCGGGCTGCGGCGGATGGTGGAGGCCGGTTCCTGCCGCATCGATGTCCTGACGCAGGTCGCGTCCGGCCAGCCGGGCGTTGCAGACGGTCGCTGGGGAGCTGCCCGCGGGATCACCTGGCCCGCTGCGTGGCGCGGCCGCGGGGCTGTTCTTGTCGTGACGTCCGCGGCGGGACGAATTCACCGGGAGATGACAGGTCATGAGGGTGCTGCACGGCCTTGGTCATGCGCTGGCCATCAGCGGATCGATGACCTGGGAGATCCTGTGGGCGCTCATCCTGGGCTTCGCCCTGTCCGCGGTGGTGCAGGCCGTGGTGCGCCGCGCGACCATCGTCCGGCTGCTGGGCGATGACCGGCCCAGGACGCTGGCCCTGGCATCCGGCTTCGGCGCCGCGTCATCGTCGTGCTCGTATGCTGCCGTAGCACTGGCCAGGTCCCTGTTCCGCAAGGGCGCCAGCTTCACCGCCGCGATGGCGTTCGAGGTCGCGTCAACCAACCTGGTCGTCGAGCTCGGCATCATCCTGGCGCTGCTCATCGGCTGGCAGTTCACCCTCGCCGAGTTCGTCGGCGGCCCGATCATGATCATCCTGCTGGCCGTCCTGTTCCGGCTCTTCCTGCGCCAGCGGCTCCTCGACAGCGCTCGCGCGCAGGCGGACAAGGGCCTGGCCGGATCGATGGAAGGGCACGCCGCGATGGACATGTCCATCCAGGCCGACGGGAGCCTGTGGCGCCGGCTCCGGTCCCGGCAAGCCGTTACCTCCGTGTCCCACATCTTCGTGATGGAGTGGGCGGCGGTCATCCGCGACATCGTGGGCGGCCTGCTGATCGCCGGCGCGATCGCCGCCTGGGTGCCGGACAGCTTCTGGCGCCACTTCTTCCTGACCGGGCATCCGCTGGCGTCGAAGTTCTGGGGGCCGCTGATCGGGCCGGTCGTCAGCCTGCTGAGCTTCGTCTGCTCCATCGGCAACGTCCCGCTGGCCGGGGTGCTGTGGAACGGCGGGATCAGCTTCGGCGGAGTCGTCGCGTTCATCTTCGCGGACCTGATCATCATCCCGATACTGATCATCTACCGGAAGTACTACGGCACGAAGATGATGCTGTTCATCCTGGCCACCTTCTACGCCACCATGGCCGCCGCCGGGTACCTGATCGAGCTGATCTTCGGCGGCCTCGGCCTCATCCCCGCCGGACGGCACGCCAAGGTGATGGAAGCGTCCATCCAGTGGAACTACACCACCGTGCTCAACATCATCTTCCTCGTCCTCGCCGCGGCCCTGTGCTACCGGTTCGCACGCACTGGCGGCATCCCGATGCTGCGCATGATGGGCGGGGCACCGGGCACTCCTGACCAGCCGCGCGATCATCACGCGCACACCGGGCACTGACTCGGATCACTCGCTGGCGCCGGGCGCGAGCGAGCTGGTAACTCAGTCCGGGCCCGGCGATCACGTGCCGTGCCAGAACTTGTTCAGATCATCTGACCTGGGCTTCTATCCTCGGCACTCGTGCTCTTCCGCCTCCTCTACCTGTTCATGATCCGGTTGTTCGGCTGGCTGGCGCTGCTCGCCCGCAGCGGCGCGTCCAAGGACGCGGAGATCTTGGCACTGCGGCACGAGGTCGCAGTCCTGCGCCGTCAGGTCGCCCGCCCAAAACCGGACCGGGCCGACCGGGCCCTGATCACCGCGCTCGCGCGACCGCTGTCCGGGCACATTCGCCGGCACCGGATCGTGACGCCGGGCACCTTGCTCGCCTGGCACCGGCGCCTGGTCAAGAACAAGCGGACCTGCCCGAATGCCATCGGGCGCCCGCCGGTCCCTGAGGAGATCCGCGAGCTGGTCCGGCAGCTGGCCAGGAAGAACCCGCAATGGGGGCACCGGCGCATCCAAGGTGAACTTCTCAGCCTTGGGCACCGCATCGGCGCGGGAACCATCCGGCGGATCCTGGCCACAACCGGGCTCGCTCCCGCGCCTCGCCGGGCATCCCCGACCTGGCGGCAGTTCCTGGCCTCGCAAGCGTCCGGGATCCTGGCGTGTGACTTCCTGCACCTTGACACCGTGTTTCTCCGGCGCCTGTACGTGTTCTTCGTGATGGAGATCGGCACCCGGCGGGTGCACATCGTGGGCGTCACCGCGCATCCCACCGGGGCGTGGACCGGTCAGCAGGCCCGCAACCTGCTCATGGACCTCAGCGACCGCGCAGGCCAGTTCAGGTTCCTTATCCGCGACCGCGACAGCAAGTTCACGGCGGTGTTCGACGAGGTGTTCGCCGCCAGTGGCGTGCGGATAATCAAGACGCCGGTCCGGTCGCCCAGGGCGAATTCCTTTGCGGAGCGGTTCGTGGGAACACTACGGCGCGAGTGCCTTGACCACCTGATGATCTACAGCGAACGGCACCTGCGGCGGACTCTGGCCGAGTACGCGCGGCATTACAACGAGCATCGGCCCCACCAGTCGCGGGAACAACGGCCTCCGCTGCACAAGCCCGGCCAGCCGGTCGATATGACCGCCCGGATCAAGCACACGCAGGTCGTCCATGGCCTGATCAGCGAGTACTGGAGAGCGGCCTTACGAGCACTGGAAACGCCAGCTCAGAGCTAGTCTGCGAGTTCTGGCACGGCACAACCCATGACTACGTCCGTTACGGCACCACCACGCTGTTCGCCGCGCTGGACACCGCCACCGGCCTGGTGATCAGCGAGCTGCACCGCCAGCACCGGGCCACCGAGTGGAAGAAGTTCCTGGCCAGGATCGACCGCGAGGTGCCCGCCGGACTGGAGGTGCACATCGTGGCCGACAACTACGCCACCCACAAGACCCCCGCCATCCAGGCGTGGCTCGCGGCGCACCCGCGGTTCACCATCCACTTCACGCCGACCAGCTCCTCGTGGCTGAACCAGGTGGAACGGTGGTTCGCTGAGCTGATCGCCAAGATGCTGCGCCGGGGCGCCCACCGGTCCGTGCAGGCCCTCGAAGCCGACCTGCGGGCGTGGATCGATAACTGGAACAACAATCCCAGGCCATTCATCTGGACCAAGACCGCGGCCGAGATCCTCGAGTCCCTCGGACGACTTCTGCTACGAACTTCCGGCGCGGGACACTAGGAGGGTTCAGCGATACGAACGGCGAAACTCGCCTCAGTTTGAGTCCTGATCTCGTCACCCACCTTATCTAGCTGCGGATTTGCCGCCGAAGCGGTCGCAGTGCCCCGGACAGCGCGGATTGCACCCGTGAGTGCCATATTTCACCGTCCGGACATGGCGAAGTACCCGCCTGTGGCGGGCTGCGGGACCGAAGCGGCTACGTAACCAGCGGAACCGCTCGCGTGGCGGCGAGGGCGGACGCAAGCTGAGCCAGGATCGTCAGGTCAACGTGGAGGCGTACGCGCGGCAGCCGCCGCACACGCAGCGGGAGCGCCCCCCATTCGTGCTTGAGCCGCCCGAACTCGCGCTCGACCGCGCCGCGCTGGTGGTAGAAGCCCTTGAATCGGTCGGTGTCCCGGGGGATCACCGGGTGCAGCCGCGAAGCCTTCACCCACACCGACGCGGGGGCGCACTCGCCTGTCGGGCAGCGCCACTTGGCCGCGCCGCGCTTGGCATCGGAACCGGCGAACGTCCACTCACCGTGCTCGCAGGTCGGAGGCTTGTCCTTGCCTGCCTTCACGCCCGGCGTCTGGCGCTGCGGGACCACGGGCCGGATGTGACGGTCCTCAACTTGCTCGTAGACGATTTCGGCATCGTAGCCACGGTCAAGAACGCACACGTCCACGGTGAACCCGCGTGACTTCGCTGCGTCGAGCAGCAGCGGAACCTCGGGAAGCTCCGGGTCCTTTGCCGTCCTGACATTCCACGCGACCGGCAATCCGGTCGTTGTGCAAACGGCGGCGTGGAGGTTGAAGCCGTAATAGCCGCCACCGCTGCGTGTTGAAATTGACGACCGGTGACCCCATGATGCGTCCGGGTCAGCAAAGCGCTTTCGTAGTTCGCCGCCGCGCTTCACATAACGCTGGCCATTTCCGTAAGCCGGAAGGTCGCTTCCGTCTATCGCGATTGCCTGGCCCATTTCCGGCCGCGCCTCGTGTAGCGATGCCAGCACGGCGCTGATGCACGCCGTGAGGGCGGCATCGTGCTTCCGCAGCTTGGCCGCGAACCTGTAGGCGGCGTCAACGCTCGGAACCGCGCCGAGCACGGCCCGCAGTGCCGCATGGTCACGGACCAGCGCGACGGTCCGCGTCCAGGTCGGCAGCGTATAGAGGCTCTTGACCAGCGCGAGCCCGACCATGGCGCGGATCGGGTAGCCGGGGCGGCCGGTCCACCTTGTTCCCTCAAGTGCGTGATCAGCGTGCTGATCTCGGGGCTGTCGAGCAGTACGGCGACACTTGCGGCGTCGCGGGTGCGTGATACCTTGCTGGAGGCCATGGGATGCAGTCCCTTGGTCCGGCCCCGCCCCCGGAGTGTTGACGCACTCGCGGGGGCACCTGTATTTTGATTACAGGCCCATTCTATCGGGAGGGTCTGACAATTTTGGGGTGCCGAAATGGCTGACGCAGTGCCCGAATATCTCCCACCAACTCGCGTTCCCGGTGATCTCAATTAACACGGCTGCCTTTTAACTTGCGACGAAAGTGCCCCGCCCGCGCACAGTGACTATCACGCCTTCATCGCGGAGTATCTTGAGTGCCCGCTTGACAGTCGCGGGGGATACCTCGGCCTCCTCGGCCAACTTCGTGATCGACGGGACGCGCGGGCCGATCTCCCCGGCCCTGATCCGCTCGCGCAGGATGCCCGCAAGCTGCACGTACGGGTGCTCGGGCGAGTCCTGGTCGATCCTCACGCCGCAACGGTAACGAGGCAGGCTGCGCTCAAGATAGGCCAGGTTAGCTGAGGTTGGCTCTGGCAAGATGAGGATAGCTAAGCTAGATTTTGCGTCATGGACTGGCACGGCCTGCCGGGTTTAATGCGGGACTTCCCCGGCTGGGAGATCGAACTGCATGAACTCGGCACCGCGTGGACTGCGGTGAGGCACAGTGGCGCGGCCACACGGGTTCTTGTGGCGCACGACATCGGGACCCTCCGCTGCAAGCTTGAGCAGGCCACGGCGGAGGACACGCCCTGATCTTGGGCATAGCTCCGCTGCCTGCACGTCAAAGGCTGTTAGAATGCAGGTGCCGGTGACGGGATTCGAACCCGCAGACCGGGGTGTTCTCTTGCTGGGAGCCCGGTCACCCGCTTTCCAGGGCGGGCGTGTACGCCGTTCCACCACACCGGCAGGGCGGAGCGCCGACTGCTCGTGTTACCAGCACGAGAACGCAGCCGACGCTCCCTGGGTTGGGCCGGCCGCCGCGCCTGGAAACGTGGGAGCGGCCGGCCTAGCTATTTCACGTTTCTCACCTCGCCCTCGCCTCACGCGGCACTATACAGGAGCGGGGGCGTCATAGGAGGCACCAACGACGCGACCCGACGGCGTGTCCCCTAAATGTTGGCGCCGCGTCCCCTATCCGATACCATCGTGCCCACGGCTCCTTGAAGGAGAAGGCTATGCCAGGCACCAATATAAGCACGCCCTCGGCGGCAGGAGGCATGAGGGGCACGCCGTCATCGAAGCACGATCAGGCCCGTATCGCATACCCGTTCATCCCGCTGACGGATGTCGTCAAGATGGCGCAGGCTATTAGCCTGCGCGGAGGACGGTGCCGGTTCGATGATCTCGCGGATGCGCTCGGTCAGCAGAAGACCAGCGGCGCGTTCCGGGGTCGGACCTCGGCGGCCCGCATGTACGGCGCAGTTGAGACTGTCGGCAGCGAACTCGTGCTGACCGAGCTTGGCAAGGCGATGTGCTCACCCGACCCGGAAGGCGACACGCTAGCGCAGGCGTTCCTGCGCGTTCCGCTCTACGAGGCGCTGCACGCACGCTACGCCGCCGAGAGCGGGAAGCTCCCGGCGAGGGAAGTCATCGAGGCCGACATGATGCGGCTGGGCGTCCCGGCCAAGAGCGTCGAGCTAGCCCGCAGAGCCTTCCTGCGGAGCGCGGAGTTCGCTGGGTTCTTCCGCTCTGGCCGCGACCGGCTCATCCGCCCAGCCCCGATGAGCGGTAGCATCGCGCCGAGGCACGTTGGCGCGCCTGAGCCCACGGAGCCGACAGTTGGACCACTTGCGGAGGCAGCACCGATGGCAGAGCACCCGCTGATCCAGGGACTGATGGCGAAGCTCCCGCCCGAGGGCGAGCGGTTCACGCCGAGGCAGCGCCAGCGATGGCTGGACACCGCCAAGGCCGCTCTTGACCTGATGTATGCCGGGGAAGACGAAGATGAGTCTGGTTTGCCGGCCGGCAACCTGAACGGAGCAACGAGCCGACACCCGCAGAACGCTTAGTGCATCACTCGGGCTGGGGTAAAGGTCACCCGATCCTGGGGTGAGACATGATCATCAATCAGGCATCATCGCAGCATGTGAGGGTTTCGCCGGACCCTCCTAGCAGGCGGGCGACGTCAGCAGGTTCAGCGTGCGGGGCGCCCCGCTCGGCTGCCCGGTCGCGGATGCGGCACTCGCGCGCTATCTGCGCGTCGGTGGCGTACCGCGTCCGGCGGTGCGCCGAGTAGACCGACTCCCTGTCAGCGCGCCGGAGCTCAGCGGCGATGCTCAGCCACTCGCCGGGCTCGAGCGCGGCGACCATCCCGGTCCCGATGGCCCGGGCCGCCAGGTCGGGCAGGCGGGCCGCCGCCTGCGCGGGGTCCATGACGCCCAGGTCGGCGGGCGGTTGCTCGGACATCGCCCGCGTCAGGTCTGACTGAGTGAACGTGGACCGCCGGCCCTGCAGCGCCGTGACGGCCCGGGCCATCACCTCGAGCTCGCCCTGCGGGCTCAGGACCTGCGCTCGAGCCTGAGCCGCCGCCTTCCCGCATGCCTGAGCCGCGAGGGGCTCAAGAGCCGAGCCTGCGCTCTCCTTCGCGCGGTGAGCCCACTCGCGCACAAGCTGAGCCGGACCAGCGTCCTGCTTGGCGTCGCGGGTTTCGCGGCTCACCGCCTGGCCCAGCTTCCACAGTCGCCGCGCTGACCGAAGAAGGCTGCTACATGCCCGAGATCGGCTGGGGACATCTCACCTTGGCCGACGCCAGCCCCGCCGTCGGCAGAGCCTTCACCGACGACGGCACCGTGCACGAGCACCGCGGCTTGAAAGGCCGGAACAAAGGCAGACCAAATACCAGCTCGCGCGATCGTCGGCCAACCTCGAGCTTGGCAGATTTGAACCTCTGATCCCCTCGACGCGTAGGAGTAGAGAAGGCAACTGGCTATCGCTGGTGGGGCTACTGCAGGTCATATCCCCAGAGCGTTGCGTCAGTGAGCTCAGCGTCGCCCGGCATAGACCTGCATAGGATCCCGCCCGCGGCGCTTCTTCGTGAATACGGACTCGGGCGCGCCACCGAAGCGTCGCCGTGCATCGAGACCCAACTGGTAGCGAAGTGGCCGAGCCGCCGTGACAGTTCGGTGACATGAGCCTGGGGGAGCGCAGGCAACGAGTGTTGAACCGCTCCAAATCGTCGGGCTCCGGAGCACGCAGCTCGCTAAATGCCGCGACGCGGCTAGGCTGGTGACCGCAGCCTGGCCAGCAGTGATCCCCGTGCCCGCCTGGCGGTCTAGCTGCCATCAGGACCGGGTCCCGGTGATCACGAGTAGCGCAAGCGCCAGCCTTAAGGTTGATACACAAGCGGGGGTAGGAAGAATAGGGAATGGCGATGCCTAGCTCCGCGCGGCCAGCGCCCGACGTGCTCGAACCGTTGCAGTTGCAGAGCACTCCAGCAGTGATTGCCGACCGCCTTCGGGCGGAGCTCCTCCGGGGCCGCTTTCCGCCGCACACTCAGCTCACTGAGGTCGAACTAGCTCGCCAGCTGCAGGTCAGCCGGGGTCCGATCCGCGAGGCCATGCAGCGACTGATCCAGGAAGGTTTGCTGCGCGCTGAGCGCAACCGCGGCGTCTTCGTGGTCGAGCTCGATTTTGATGATGCCCGCGACGTCTACATGGCCCGCGGCGTGATCGAGCGAGCAGCGGCTGCAATCGTCGCCAAGAGGCGGCCTGAGGCAGCGCTGCTGGAGCTGCAGGCAATCGTCGAGAAGCTGGCAGCGTCTGCAGGATCCGGCTGGACGGAGATCATCGGTTACGACCTGGAGTTTCACCAGACGCTCGTGGAGGCAGCTGGAAGTGCCCGGCTCACCCGGATGTTCCGGACCCTGATCGCCGAGACGCGGCTGTGCTTGATCCGCCTGGAGCCGTTCTACCAGGAGACGAGCGAGGTAGTGGCGGAGCACGAGGCAATCCTGGAGGCATTGCGGGCAGGTAATGCGCGGCAAGCCGACAAGCTGATCCGCACCCACATGGATGCCTCCGCCGCGCGGCTGTCCCGGCCCGCGACCACCAGCTGACTGCGGCGCCCGCCGCACGGTCGTCGCCGCGTTGGACGGTTGTTGACATTCCTACAAACCTGCGCATACGTTCCTGCACAGTGGACCAACCAGCCATTGCGGGAGCGGCGTGGTGACTGTCGGCGGGCGTGCGATCAGCGCTCTACGGGCACGCGAGGTGATTGACTGCCGGGGCCTTCCGACGGTTCAGGTGGACCTCACCCTCGCCGACGGGTCAATGGGGCGTGCCGACGTCCCCTCGGGCCGGTCGACCGGAACCTACGAGGCGCACGAGATCCGGGATGGCGGAGCCCGGTACGGCGGGTACGGCGTGCGCCGGGCCGTCGCAAACGTGAACGAGACCATTGGCCCGGCGATCGTTGGCCGGCCCGCCGATCATCAGCGCGAGCTGGATGGGTTCCTCGTCGAGCTGGACGGGACCGCCGACCGGTCGGGCCTCGGCGCGAACGCGCTGGTCGGCGTGTCGCTCGCGGCGGCACGTGCGTCTGCGTTGTCGGCGGGGCTGCCGCTGTACCGCTATGTGTGCTCCGATGCCCACGTCATGCCGGTCCCGCTGGTCAACCTCATCAACGGCGGCCGGCATGCGGCGGGTGAGCTGGAGTTCCAGGAATTCATCGTCATACCGGTCGAGGCCGCGTCATTCGGCGAGGCGCTTGCCGAGAGTTCGGAGGTCAACCTGGCGCTCGGTGAGGTGCTGGCCGAGCGTTACGGCCGCGGCGCTCTTGCCCTCGGCGATGAGGGCGGGTATGTACCGCCTATCTCTGACCCCAAGGAAGCGCTGGAGGTGCTCCATCGCGGCGTGGAGCGGGCTGGTCATTCCGGTCGTTTCCGGTATGGCCTCGACTGCGCCGCCACACACTTCCATGATGCCGCGGATGGCACGTACCGCGTCGACGGAAAACGGCTGGGCCGGGACGACTTGCTCGACTTGTATCTGGAGCTGATCCGCGACTTCGGCGTCGTCACGATCGAAGACCCGTTTGCCGAAGACGACTTCGAGGGCTTTGCCGCGCTCACGAAGGCAACGGGCATACAGGTGGTGGGGGACGACCTGTTCGTGACGAACAGTGCGCGGCTGCAGCGCGGCATCGACCTGGGAGCCGCGAACGCACTGCTCTGGAAGGTCAACCAGATCGGCACACTGAC
>WNFC01006125.1_pt1 | contig 13230 bp, 10 predicted proteins | sample 5400541 | NCBI WGS metagenome assembly WNFC01 (sample SAMN13153342, study PRJNA577476) | soil metagenome | isolation source: 120 cm saprolite under Douglas fir tree site 2 hole 2 replicate 1 | place: USA:California | collected 2015-04-18
CCGACCTGGGTGTAGATGTTCATCGTCGCCAGGCCGAAAAACAGCGGCATCAGCGCGCCGCAAATCGACATCGGCACGCTGACGAGGATCACCAGCGGGTCGCGCAGGCTCTCGAACTGCGCCGCCAGCACCAGGAAAATCACAATGAGCGCAAAAACGAAGGTGACGACGAGCTGGCTGCCCTCCGTCACATATTGGCGCGCGTCCGACAGGTAGTCATGGCCGAACCCGGCGGGTAAATCGGCGGCCTGCTTTTCGAGGAAATCGACCGCCTGGCCCATCGCGACCCCGGGCATCGGCACCGCCTGGAATGTCGCGGAATTGAGCTGGTTGTAGCGGGTCAGTGCGTTGGGCGCGGTCGTCGTCTTGACCGTGACGAGGTTCGACAGCGGCACCTGCTGGCCCCCTGCCGAGGTGACGTAGTAGCGGGTCAGCGTCTCCTGGCTGAGCCGGTCGACGCGCGCGACCTGCGGGATCACCTCGTAGGAGCGGCCGCCGAGGTTGAAGCGGTTGACGTAGTTCTCGCCGACCATGAGCGCCAGCGTATCGCCGATCGCCTGCATCGTGATACCGAGGTCGTTGGCCTTGCTGCGGTCGATCGCGACCTCGATGGTCGGCTGGTTGAAGGCGAGATCGCTGTCGGTCACCATGAACAGACCGCTCTTGCGCGCAGCGCCCTTGATCTTCTCCATCGCCTGGAAGATCGAGGTGAATTCGCCGGTCGAATCGATGACCATCTGCACCGGCAACCCGCCGATCGAGGCGGGCAGCGGCGGCAGCGAGAAGACGAAGGCCTGCATCCCCTCGACGGAGGCGACCTTCTGCTGCAACACCTGCTTCAACTGCGCCGCGCCGCGCGAGCGTTCGCTCCAGGGCTTCAGGATGACGCCGGCGATGCCCTGGTTGGGCCCGAAGCGGCCGTTGACGACAAAGCGCAAATCGGCCTCGGGGATCGTGGTGAACGACTTGTCGAGCGCCTCGCCATAGGCGTCGCTGTAGTCGAGATTGGCGTATTGCGGCGCCTTGGTCAGCGCGAACAGCACCCCCTGATCTTCCTCCGGCGCCAGCTCCTTCTTGGTGTTGGCGTACATGAAGGCGAGCGTCGCGAACACCGCGACCGCGAAGAGCGCAGTCACCGGCCGATAGTCGAGCGAGCGCTGCAGCCGCCGTCCGTAGGCGTCCGCGAGGCGCGAGAAGCCGCGGTCTATGAGGCGCGCGAAGCGGCCTTGCGCCGACGTGCGGGTCAGTAAGAGCGAGCACATCATCGGCGACAAGGTCACCGCGACGATGCCGGAGATGATCACCGCACCGGCGAGGGTGAAGGCAAATTCGCGGAACAGCGTCCCGGTGACGCCGCCGAGGAAACCAATGGGGGTATAGACCGCCGCCAGGGTCAGGGTCATCGAAATGACCGGCCCGGCGATCTCGCGCGCCCCGATCAGCGCCGCCTGCGGCGCGCTCTTCCCCTCCTCGATATGCCGGTAGACGTTTTCGAGGACCACGATCGCGTCGTCGACGACGAGCCCGATCGCCAGCACCATCGCCAGCAGGGTCAAGAGGTTGAGGCTGAACCCGAGCGCCGCCATGATGATCCCGGCGCCGATCAGCGAGAGGGGGATCGTCACGACCGGGATCAGCACCGCGCGGAAGCTGCCGAGGAACAGGAAGATCACCACCACGACGATGACCACCGCCTGGCCGAGCGAGTATTTCACCTCGTCGATCGAGGCCTGGATGAACCGGGTCGAATCGTAGGCGACCTGCATCTTGACCGACGGCGGCAGGTTGCGCTGGATCTCGGGCAACAGCGCGCGCACCCCGGCGACGAGCGTCAACGGGTTGCCGGTCGGCGTTGCCTGGATGCCGATGAAGACCGCATGCTGGCCGTTCATCATGACGCTCGAGGTCCAGCTCTGCGCGCCGAGATCGACCCGCGCGATGTCCTCGAGCCTCACCAGCGCGCCGCCGGCGGATTTCACGACCATGCGCTTGAATTGATCGACATCGACGAGGCCGGTGCCGGCGGCGATGTTGGTGACGGTGAAGAAGCCTTTGGCCTGGCCCGGCGCCGACTGGTAGTTGTTGGCGCGGATCGCCGCGGCGACGTCGGAGGCAGAGATGCCGCGCGCCGCCATCTGCGCCGGATCGAGCCACAGCCGCATGGCAAAGGTCTGGCCGCCGAGAATATCGGCCGAAGCGACGCCGTCGACGGTCGACAAGAGCGGCTGCACCACCCGGGTCAGGTAATCCGAGATCGCCGCGCTCTGCAGCTCGGCGCTGGCAAACCCGATATACATGACCGCGGTAGTCTGCCCGGTCGATTTGAGGATGATCGGGTCCTGCGCCTGGGCCGGCATCAGGTATTTGACCTGTTGGACTTTTGCCATCACGTCGGTCAGCGCCTGGCTCGGGTCGTAATTGAGCCGGATATAGGCGGTGACGGTGCTGGTGCCCTGGATCGAGTTCGAGGTCAGGTAGTCGATGCCTTCGGCGGTCGCCACCGCCTGCTCGATCGGCGTCGTGATGAAGCCCTGGATCAGGTCGGGCGAGGCGCCGGGATAGATTGTCGTTACCGTGATCGTCGTGTTGAAGAGCCGCGGATATTGGCGGATCTGCAAACCGAGCATGCATTTCAGTCCGATCAGCAGGATCAGGAGGCTGACGACCAGCGCCAGCACCGGCCGGCGAATGAAGAGATCGGTGAATTTCATGCTGCTACCGGCTGCGAGCTGCCAATAAAACCGTTACTGCGGGGTCGGGTTGGCCGGCGGCGGCGGTGGCGGATTGGCGGTCACGACGACCGGTGCGCCGTCCTGCAGCTTGATCTGGCCGGCTGCGACGACACGATCGCCGGGGCTGACACCAGAGAGGATCGCCACCTTGCCTTCCCAGCGCGTGCCGGTCTTGACCGCCGTGCGGAACGCCTTGACGACCGGCTTGCCGCTCCCATCCTGGCCCTCCTCGCGGACCACATAGACGCTGTCGCCGTAGAGCGTGAAGTCGATCGCGGTCTCGGGCAGGACCACCCGGTCGGGTGCCGGCGGCAGCACCACCGCCGCGTTGACGAACATCCCGGGCAGCAGCGCTTCGTCGGGGTTCGCCAGCGTCGCCTGAACCATCATGGTTCGGGTGTCGGCGCGGATCTGCGGCTCGATCGTCGTGATCTTCGCCTTGAAGGCGCGGCCGGGGAACGCGTCGGCGGTCACCTTGACGTCCTGCCCAACCGCGATCTCGGCCCGTTCTGTCGACGGCAGCGTGAAATTGACGTAAAGCTGCGTCAGGTCGCTCAGCGTCACGATCGGCGTGCCCGGGCTCAGAAATTGCCCGAGCTCGATCTGGCGCAGCCCGAGACGGCCGGCGAATGGCGCGCGGATCAGCTTCTGGGCGATGATCGCCTCGGTCTTGGTGATCTGAGCGCGCGCCTGTTCGAACTGCGTCTGGTTCTGGTCGACCGTCGACTGCGCCGCGTTCTGACGTTGCGCCAGGCTCTGCGAGCGCTTCAGCGAGACTGTCGCCCAGCGCTCCTGCGCCTGGTAATTGGCGAGATCACCGCGCTCGGGGGCGTCGTTGAGTTGCACCAGCGTATCGCCGGCTTTGACGGTGGCGCCGGGCTCGAACAGGATTCCGGTCGCCAGGCCGCCGATTTCCGGTGTGATCGTCACCTGATGGACCGCGGCGAGCGACCCGATGCCTCCGGCGAAACGCGGCACCGTCTCATTCTTTGCCGTTACCGCGGCGATCTGCGCCGGCGGCGGCTTGTTGTTCGCGAAGAATGTCGCGATCGCCTGCGTGCGGTAGCGGTTGAATCCGTAGAACCCGCCCAGCACAAGCACCAGCAGGAGACCGACGATCAGGAGCCAGCGCACCGTCCTTGGTCGCTCCGAGCGTGGGCGGGCCGCGCCGGCGCGCTCGCGCGCAACAACATCGTCCGCTCCGGCATCGCCGGCTCTGGCATCCGGTGGGAGGAGAGGGTTGAGTTCGCCGTCCATGACCTGTCCTGGTTAATTCGCGGCCGATTGCAGCGCGCAGCCGGGGGCCGCGTCACCGGCCGCGATCGCTGCATCGCTTATGCCAATTCCGCGCAGGATGAAGGCGCTGGCCTCGCCGACGATGTCGTCGAGCGTGCCCACATAGGGAATGCAGCTGGGTTCCGGCAAGGCGGCAAGGGCGATCATCGCCGCGACATGCTGGGCGAACCAGAAACGGTTGGCTGGCGCGCCGCCCCGGGCGGTCGCGTCACCGGCAGCGATCGCCGCCGCGAGCGAGGCTTCGAACAGCGGGACCACCCGGCCACACACCGTTTCGAACAGCTCGCGTGCGTAATCGCCGTCTTCGAGAAAGCTGTGGAACAACAGGCGCAGTTGCGGATCGAGTTCAGTGCGCTCGGTCTCGCCGGCCAAGAGGAACCGGCGGACCATGAAGCGGACCATATGCACCAGCGTTGCCGTCGAGGGCTCCAAGGTGGCGAGCTTTTCGAGCGCAGGATCGCCTTGGCACCCGAGCTGCAGGATCTCCCGGTAAAGCAGCTGCTTTGATGGGAAATGCCGGAACAACAGTGCTTCCGAGATCCCGGCGGCTTCGGCGAGCTCGCGGGTTGTCGTGCCGGCGAAGCCCTTGCGCGCGAACAAAGGCACCGCTGTCCTGACGATCTCTTTGCGGCGCTCGTCGCTGTCGAGCCTGGTCATTGCCATGGGGCGGCAAAGTAAGCGCTTACTTACTTCAGTTCAAGCGCGTTCCGAGGGCCGCCGCAGCCGGTCGGCGCGCCGGCCGGGCAAACGAAATGGGCGGCCTCCCCTGCAGGCCGCCCATCACGCTGTGCGGTGCGGGCCGTCGCATTCCCCCTGTCGATGCGAGCCCAGCACCATCTCAACGCTAAGGGACTTTTCGCTCGGCGTAATGGGTGAAATGGACAGTAACGGACCTATCCCCCAGAAAGATCACTTATCCCCGTTTCATACAGAAGCTTATGCACCGGTCGGTCATCGAATTAGACGGCGATGTCTTCGATCATGCCGCCGGCGAGCCGGAAGATGCGGTCCTGCGGCACGCTCAGGCGCAGCGCGTCGGCGCGCGGCAGACCGGCGTAGAGGCCGCGCAAGACCCGGGTCACGACGCCGTGGCTGACCGCGATCACCGGGCCGTCGCCGGCCTCCTCGAGCCACGCGGCGATGCGCCGGGTGAACCCGTCATAGCTCTCGCCGTCGGGGGTTCGGAAATACCATTCGAACTCTTCGAACGTAGCGCCCATCCGCGAGCGGATCTCGGCGCGATCCAGCCCGTCCCACGAGCCGGCGGAAATCTCGCGCAATCGCTCGTCGAAGTGCAGCAGCGCGGTGCGGCCGAGGAACTCGGCGATGATCTCGGCGGTCCGCCGCGCCCGGCCGATCGGGCTCGCGACGATCTCGGCGGCGGCGGCCTCGGGTAGCGCGCGCAAGCGATGCCCGATCGCCTCCGCCTGGGCAATGCCGCGCGCCGTCAGTGGCGAGTCGCGCCATCCCTGGATCCGGCGGGCGCGGTTCCATTCGGTCTCGCCGTGCCGGACGAGAAAGATCGTCATCGCCGGATGCGGTACAGCACGTGACGGCGCTGGGGGTGACCCTCGGGGCGGCTCGGGTGGTCGAAATCCTCGGCCGGGTCGCGCCTCATGCCGAGCCTCTCCATCACCCGCCACGAGGCGCGATTGGCGGGCACCGTGTAGGCGACGATTTCGTTGAGGCCGAGCCGGAAGAAGCCATCGTCGATCGCAGCGCGCGCCGCCTCGACGGCGTAGCCCTTTCCCCAATACGGGCGCGCCAGACGCCAGGCGGCTTCAACCGCCGGCGTAAAGGGGAGCGTCCATCGCACGCAGTTGAGCCCGATCATCCCGATAAACCGGGCGTCGCCCGGAAGCTCGACGACCCATGGACCAAAGCCGTGCTCGTGCCAGTGCTGGTGCGATCGAGCGATCCAGGCGTCGACTTCGCCGGGATCCACGAGCGGGGGCAGGTGTCGCATGACGTCCGGATCGGCCGACATCGCGGCGAACGGCTCGGTATCGTCGTCGCGCCATTCGCGCAAAACGAGGCGCGGGGTGCGCAGCGCGACTGGCACGGCTATTTCTTTCCCGCGCCGCGCCCGCTCATCTGATTGAGAAACATCTCCTGCAGCTGCTCGAAGCCTTTGAGCCCGGCGGGCAGCCAGGTCTTCAGCATGGTTTCGGCGTCGAGCGCCTTCAGATTGGCGCGCATCCGCTCCTCGACCTCCTTCAACAACTGCTCCTGCATCGGCTTGACGTCGGGCATGCCGAAAAAGCCGCGCAGCTCGTCGGGCGTGCAATCGATGTCGAGGCTGATCTTCATGGCAGGTACCCCAGATACTTTCCGCGTCATTCCCGCGAAAGCGGGAATCCAGGGGCCGGATCTGAGCGCTTGCCCTGGACCCCCGCTTTCGCGGGGGTGACGATAGCCAGTGTCAAAGCCGATCGGCGACGGCCGCATGGTAGCGCCGCAGCGCCGCCAGATGGTCGGCCATCGTGTGGCCGGCGATGCGGCGGTGGTGGCGGCGGCTGAATGTCGTCGTCAGGCAGAGATGCGAGGCGCCGGCCCGTTTCCAGAAGCCGGCTTCCTCGGCCCAATCGGCTTCCGTCCCCGATCCCATCGCGACCCACACCTCGATCCCCACCTTGGCGGGGTCGCGGCCGGCCGCTTCGGTCAGCGAGCGCAGCCGGGCAAACACGTCGAGCGCGCTCTGGTCCGGCGGATAGGCGTTGGGCATCCAACCGTCGCCAAACTTGGCGATGCGGGCGAGCGTGCGCTCGTGATGGCCGCCGAACCATACCGGGACCCGGCCCGACGCCGGCCGCGGGTTGAGCCCGGCATCCTCGATCGTGTGCCAGCGGCCCTTAAAGTTGACGTGCGGCTCGGCCCACAGCGCCTGCATCACCGCGATCTGCTCTTCCGAGCGACGGCCGCGATCGTGGAAGTTCTCGTTGAGCCCGGTGAACTCGACCTCGTTCCAGCCGACCCCGATGCCGAGCCGAAATCGGCCGCCGCACAAGACGTCGAGGCAGGCTGCCTGCTTAGCGACTAGGACGCTCTGGCGCTGCGGCAGAATCAGGACGCCGGTCGAGAAACCGAGCTTAGTCGTGCAGCCGGCGAGGTAGCCGAACAGCACGAACGGGTCATGAAACAGGCCGCCGCCGGTGCGTTCCGGCTCCGGCGCGCTCGCCGGGTTCGAACCAAGCACGTGGTCCGGCCCTTCGAGAAAGTCGTATCCGATGGTTTCCGCCGTCTGTGCGAACTCGCGCACGACACTCGGATCGCCGCCGATATCGCCCAGTGGCAATAACGCGCCCAGTTGCATGATCACTCTCCCCGGCATATGCCGGGGAGAGATTACACCAAAACTCCGGTCAGGCTCGCGTCTTCACGAGCGCCCGCTCAGCCCGTGGGCTGTTCGACCGAGACCTCGATGCGGCGGTTCTGAGCCCGGCCCTGCCGCGTGTCGTTCGAGGCGACCGGGTGCGTGTCGCCGCGGCCCTTGCCCGAGACGATGCCGGGGTCGATGCCCTTGGCCACCAGGTATCTGACGACCTCATTGGCCCGCTTCGACAACAGGTCGAGGTTGTCGACGATCCCCTTGCTCGCCAGCGCCTTTCCGACCGGATGGTTGTCGGTATAGCCGTACACCACGATCTTGGCGCCCGGCCCCAGCGTTTGCATCGAGGGGACAAGCTCGTCGAGCTTCGCCCGGCCGGCGCGGGTCAGCGTGAAGCCGCCTGACGGAAACGCCAGATCGGCCGCCATCGTCAATAGCGTCCGCTCCGACATCGTCTGCGGCCCGACAATCGGGCGTGCCGGCGGCGGTGCCGGTGGCGGCGGTGGCGGCGTTGCCGCGCACGCCCAAAGCATCAGCCCGGAAACCAATGTGGTGACGGTTGCGATGACCCGGCTTCTAATCATGGGTTGATCTCCCGACGAAATGTTCGCGCGGAACATAATGTGGGTTCGGCATAAAAGGCGATTCTGTAGAACGCTCCCCGCCACGGAGAGCGTTCGCCTTTACCCCGGATGCCGCCGGGCGGCTTGGCTCACGCTTTGTCGAGCCAGATCGTGTCCAGCCTGACGACGTCGTAAACGCCAAAATATTCGTACGGGTTGTGGCCCTTCACAAAGTTGTACCAGATGTCGTTGATCTTTTCCCACGCGACCGGCAACAGCGGCGGGTCCTGCTCCATGATCGCTTCAGCCTGGCGGATCAGCGCGAGCCGCTTGGTGGCATCGACCTCCCGGTCGATCTGCGGCACGAGAGCCTGGAATTCCTTGTTGTCCCAGAACGAATAGTTCTGCGGGCCGTCCTTGCCGTACCAGGCATTGAAGTAGTCCGAGGGGTCGAGCAGCGCCGAGACGATCGCGCCGATCGCCAGGTCGAAATTGCCGCTTCTGGCGTCGTCGAACCACACCGAGTCGACCACCGTGCGCAGCTTGCATTCGATGTTGAGCGATTCTTGCAGCATTGCCTGGATGGCCTGCGACCACAGTTTGAAGCTGGCGATCTCGCGGACCATGTAGTCCAGCCCCTTGATGCCGTCGGCATGACCCGCCGCGGCCATCAACGCGCGGGCTTCCTTGACGGCGGCGGTCGGATCGGCCTGATAGCCGACCCGTTTGGCGAGTTCCTCCTTTGGTGTGGCAAACTCCGAGAACGGATAGATGAAACCACCGACCATCATCGGCGCGACATCCTTGACCACATCGACCAGGACCGGCTTGTCCAAGACCAGATGCATCGCGCGGCGCACCCGCGGGTCGTCGAGCGGCTTGCGCTTGTTGTTGACCCAGGTCGCCTGGACCACGCTCTGGTAGTAATCGGTCGCTGTCATCCCGGGGGTCGCCTTGGCTTTGCGTGCCGTGACCGGATCCGCGATGCGCACATAGTCGACCCGATTGGATAGAATTGCCGAACCCATTTCCGGTGAAAACGGTAGAACGTGATAGAACTCGATGCCGTCGAGATACGGCAGTCCTTTGTTCCAGTATTTTTGGTTCTTCTCCATGACCCATATTTCGTTCTCGACCCGCCTGACGCTGCGGAAGGGCCCAGTGCCGGGGTAGACCTCGACCTTGCGCAAATTGTAATTGTTGTCCTCAAGCGTCTTCTTGCGGACAATCACGTTCCAGCCGCTCGCGATCGCCGACATGATGAAGTTGACCGGGCGGGCCTCCGACAGCTTGAATTCGACGGTGTATTTGTCGCGCGCATTGATTTCGCTGACCGCCTTGAACAGGATGCTGCGCGGAATGCTGATCCCGGACGGCGGCTTGGCGACGCGGTCGAAGGTGGCTTTGACGTCATCCGCGGTCAGTTCGGCGCCGTCGTGGAATTGCACGCCCTGGCGCAGATGGAAGGTATAGGTCTTGGCGTCCTTGGCAACCTCCCAGCTATGCGCCAAATCCGGGATGATCGTCTTGCCGCTGTCGCGTGGGTCGTGCCGGATCAAATTGTCGAACATGCACGCCATGGTGCCGAGGTTGAAGATCGTGCCGGATTGATGCAGATCGAAATGCGGTGCGCGGTTGGGCATACCGACTCGCAGCACGCCGCCCCGCTTCGGGTTCGGCTCGGCCGCGGCAAGCTGGAACTTCGAACCGTCGAATTCGAGCGGAATCTCGGCCGCGTGCCCCATGCCCCAGCGCATTCCATAGGCGCCGGCTGCCGCGGCAGCGCTGCTTTTCAAGAAATCGCGGCGGTTCCACCACGGACGAGCGGTCATGAAGCTTCCCCCCTTTGGCTCTTTTCAGCACTGAGCACACCGTGCTCTGATAGTTTTTCGCGCGGCCAAAATATCACCGAACCCGCAGGTGTCACTGTTGAATGATTTGGAGACGATCGAGAGGGCGCCCGCAGCTCCGGGTGCGTCGCCGACAAGACCGCTGCTCGAGATCGACAATTTGCAGACTCACTTCTTCACCGCCGCCGGGGTGGTGCGGGCGGTCGACGGCGTTTCCTGGGACGTGCGCGCCGGTGAGGTCCTGGGGGTGGTCGGTGAATCCGGCTGCGGCAAGAGCGTGACCGCGCTGTCGATCCTGCGCCTCGTCGCCGACCCTCCGGGGCAGATTGTCGGCGGCTCCGTTCGTTTCGAGGGCGCCAACCTCCTCGATTTGAGCGAGGGTGAGATGGAGGCCGTTCGCGGCAACGACATCTCGATGATCTTCCAGGAACCGATGACCTCGTTGAACCCGCTGATGACGATCGGCCGGCAGATCAGCGAGGCGATCGTGCTGCACCAGGGATTGGCGCGGCGCGATGCAATGGGCCTGGCGACCGAGATGCTCCGTCGCGTCCATATCCCGGAGCCGGAGCGCCGGGTCCAGGCCTACCCGCACCAGCTCTCGGGCGGCATGCGCCAGCGCGCGATGATCGCGATGGCGCTGTCGTGCAACCCAAAGCTGTTGATCGCCGACGAGCCCACCACCGCGCTCGACGTGACGATCCAGGCCCAGATCCTCGACCTGATGCGCGAGCTGCAGGATACCTTTGGCACCGCGATCGTCCTGATCACCCACGATATGGGTGTGGTTGCCGAGAACGCCGACCGCGTGGTCGTGATGTATGCCGGCCGCAAGGTCGAGGAGGCGAGCGCCGACGATCTGTTCGAGCGTCCCGGCCACCCCTACACTAAGGGCTTGCTCGGCTCGTTGCCCAACCTCGAGGTGGCGGCGCGCACCGACGCCCGCCGCGCCCGGCTGAACGAGATCAAGGGCATGGTGCCCTCGCTGGCCAATCTGCCGCGGGGTTGCAGCTTCGCCCCGCGCTGCGGCTTCGCCACGGTTCAATGCCGGGCGGAATATCCGCCGTTACTCGCGCATCGCCCCGGGCACTGGGTCGCGTGCTGGCATGCCGACCGGCTGCTTGGGGACGCCGCGTGACGGGGCAGCCGCTTCTCGAAGTTCGCGATCTCAAGAAGCATTTTCCTATTCACACCGGGATCTTCTCGCGGGTTTCCGACCGCGTCTATGCGGTCGACGGGGTCTCGTTCCAGATCGCGCGTGGCGAGACCTTGGGCCTTGTTGGCGAGAGCGGTTGCGGCAAGTCGACGGTCGGCCGAACCCTCCTGAAGCTTCTGGAACCGACCGACGGGCAAATCGTCGTCAACGGCACCGACATCACCCGCCTCGGTTCAGCCGAAATGCTGCCCTACCGGCGGCAGATGCAGATGATCTATCAGGACCCCTACGCCTCGCTCAATCCGCGCATGTCGGCCGGCGAGATCGTCGGCGAGCCGCTGGTCATCCATCGGGTGGGTACCGGCCCGGAGCGGCGCGATCGGGTGGCGCATCTGTTCGAGCGGGTCGGGTTACGCCCCGAGCTGATGCACGTTTTTCCGCACGAATTTTCCGGTGGGCAGCGGCAGCGCATCGGCATTGCCCGCGCACTCGCCTTGAACCCCGAACTGATCGTCGGCGACGAGCCGGTGTCGGCGCTCGATGTGTCGATCCAGGCCCAGATCATCAACCTGTTGATCGACCTGCAGGACGAGCTGAAGCTGTCCTATCTGTTCGTCGCCCATGATTTGGCCGTCGTCGAGCACATCAGCCATCGGGTCGCGGTGATGTATCTCGGCCGCATCGTCGAGATGACCCACAAGACCGCCCTCTTCGAGACGCCGCTGCATCCCTACACCGAGGCACTGCTCTCGGCGGTGCCGATCCCCAAGGCACGGGCGAAAGCCCGCCAGCGGGTGATTTTAACCGGCGACGTGCCGAGCCCGATCAACCCGCCGCCGGGCTGCCATTTCCACGCGCGCTGCCCCTATGCGATGGCGCGCTGCCGCACCGAGGTGCCGGCATTGCGCGAAATCCTGCCGGGGCATTGGGCCTCATGCCATCTGCACGATGGCGGCGTCAGATTTCCGCTAGCCAAGCCCGCTGGGCAGTAGTTGAGTGCTCAAGTCGGATTTTGCAGGGTGACCCGCGTGCAACGCAGAGCACAATTTATTGCTTGACGGGCTTCGACGGCGTAGCCTCAACCCTCGCGATAGGAAAGCACGGCCGACGGACGTTCGATCCCTGACGGGAAGGACGTGCCGCGTTGAACTCTGCGCCCCGACGGGCCAATGGGAGGAAACAAGATGGCGTATGATCTGCTCATTAAGAACGGGCGTGTTGTCGACGGTTCGGGCGAGCCCGCATTCCAGGCTGACGTTGCCGTGCAGGACGGAAAAATCGTCGGGGTCGGCAAATCCAACGGCGCCGCCGCCAAGCGCACGATCGACGCGGCGGGCCGCGTCGTCGCGCCCGGGTTCATCGACCATCACACCCATTTCGACCCGCAGGCCGTGTGGGACCCCTATTGCGGCTCCTGGGTGCATAACGGCCACACGACGGTCATCGTCGGCCAATGCGGCCAGGTGATCGCGCCGGTGCGTCCCGGCGACGCCGAGTGGTATCTCGAATTTTTCTCCGACGCCGAGCAGATCCCCCTGCCGGTGCTGAAGGCCGGCGTCGATGTGACCTGGGAGTCGGTCGGCGACTATCTCGATGCGCTCGGCAAAAAGCGCGGCATCAACGTCGGCACGCTGATCGGCCATTCCGGCATCCGCCGCTATGTGATGGGCGAGGCGGCCGCCGAGCGCGAGGCGACGCCCGCGGAAATGGCTGCAATGCAGCGCCTGATCCGCGAGGCGATGTATGATGGCGCGCTCGGCTTCTCGACCGCGCCGAAGGATCGCGGCGATCCCGCCGGGGTGCCCGATGACGCCGAGCGCTGGGCGCTCGCCAGCGTACTAAGCGAACTCGGTACCGGCGTCTTCCAAGTGGCCGGCGGCGCGCCGGGCGGCACCAAGCAGACCCGCGCGGTCGCCCGTGAGTTAGCGGCCCGCACCGGCCGGCCGTCGATCTACAACCTCATGTCGGATCCGATCGGCAACCCCGACGAGTGGGTCGAGCACCTGAAGTGGCTCGAGGACGGGTTCAAGAGCGGCGCCCGCTGCTACGGCTCGTGCCTGTCGACCGTCGCCGGCGCGATCTTCAACCTGGAGCGCGGCCTCAACGTGCCGCAGGACGAGGACATCACCCATCCCGAGGGCTTCTTCCGCGGCATGCCGACCTGGGACGAGGTCATGGCGCGGCCCTATCGCGAGCGGATCCAGGCCTTCCGCGACCCGGAAATCCGCCAGGCGCTGTCGGCCGAGGCGGTCGAGGGCACGGTCGACCAGCAGGGCGGCATGACCGACCGGCGCGGCCGCGCCCG
>WNFC01008888.1_pt1 | contig 13230 bp, 10 predicted proteins | sample 5400541 | NCBI WGS metagenome assembly WNFC01 (sample SAMN13153342, study PRJNA577476) | soil metagenome | isolation source: 120 cm saprolite under Douglas fir tree site 2 hole 2 replicate 1 | place: USA:California | collected 2015-04-18
AACTTCTGGTCAGAGATAACGCATGCTATCTGAAGATCCGACAAAGAGAACTCTCGCCGACCTCGGCGTCACGGACGCGATTCAACTTGCGTTCCGGTTCACTGAGCTGCGAGCGCAACTTCAGAGAGACCTCAAACGCGCGAAGGAATCGGGCGAATGGGATATGCTTCGCGAAACCTGGATCGGCTCCCCGGACTCCGTTAAGTCGCGGATAACAACGAACTGGCTTAGAACCGCACCACCCGGCCTACAGCCAGCGGTCGCCCGTGACCTGGAAAATTTGATTAATGAGGTCTTCATTCTCTCCACGGTGATGCGGTCGCTCGATCAACTCGGCACTGCTCAGGCCGACCAGGTTGCTGCTCAATTCCTGAAGCTGCAACAAGTCTTCGATACAGAAATAGAAGAATGTGTCGACGAAATTGATTTGGGCGTTAGTCGAACATTTTGGCTGGGGCGTAGCTCTGGAGTGCTGACCCATATCACAGACAGCTGGCTTAAGACTGCATCGCCGCAGCTGAAACGCGTTGTAGGCGCAGAATTCAACAAACTGAAAACCCATGTTGAATCCAAGATCGAAGAACGCCGCACGGCCATAGAGGCAGGTGCCGAAGAAGCCTCTCTTGCCAGAGAGGGCGTTGACCTCTCTCTCCCCGGCGTCATCCGCCCGGTTGGGTCGCATCACCTGATTCGCCAGGTTCTCCAGGAAGTGGAGGATATTTTTTTCTCCATCGGCTTCTCCGTCGTAGAAGGTCCGGAAATCGAAACGCCCTATTACAACTTCGAAGCGCTCAATATTCCCGAATTCCATCCTGTCCGCGACGACATGGACACCTTTTATTTGCAGCTGCCGAAGGGCGCGCCGGAGCCTCTGCTTCTCCGCACGCACACTTCGCCCATGCAGATTCGCACCATGGAGAAGCGCCAGCCGCCGGTCCGCGTGATTGTGCCGGGCAAGGTCTACCGCCGCGACAATCCAGATGCCACGCACTCCTTCATTTTTCATCAGGTGGAAGGCCTGGCCGTTGATACGGACATTACGTTTTGCGATTTTACGGGAACCATCGAGTATTTCGTGAAGCAATTCTTCGGCCCGGGCGTGAAGACTCGCTTCCGCCCGAGCTATTTTCCCTTCACCGAGCCTTCCGTGGAGTTCGATGTCTCCTGCATTTTCTGCGGAGGGAGCGGCACGGCCGCCGGCGGCGGAAATTGTTCCAAGTGCAAGGGCGCGGGCTGGATCGAGCTTTTCGGCGCGGGCATGGTGGATCCCGCCGTCTACGGCTTCGTGAACTACGACGCGAAAAAAGTCAGCGGCTTCGCGTTTGGCATGGGCATCGATCGCCTGGCCATGTTGAAATACGGCATTGACGACATCCAGGTATTTTTTCAGAACGACGTGCGTTTCCTGCGTCAGTTTCCATGAGCGCGAGTCCCGAGCCATGACTTTCACGGATTCCAAAGAGCGGTTTTCCAATCGCGCTGCCGATTATCTGCGCTACCGGCCGAACTATCCCGCGGCGGTGATTGAACTCGTACGCGGCGAGTGTGGGCTCCGGCCCGGACACGTGGTTGCCGACGTGGGCTCGGGTACGGGGCTCCTGAGTGAGCTTTTTCTAAAGAATGGCAACCGCGTATACGGCGTGGAGCCCAACGAAGCGATGCGGCAAGCGGGCGAGGAATATCTCGCTTCTTTCGATGGCTTCACGAGTGTGAACGGGTCGGCGGAAGCCACAACGTTGGACGATGCCAGCGTGGATTTCGTCGCGGCGGGACAAGCCTTTCACTGGTTTGAGCCCAGCGCGACACGGAGGGAGTTTGCCCGCATTTTGAAACCCGGCGGCTGGGTTGTGGTGATCTGGAACGAGCGGCTCACGGACACGACTCCATTTTTGCACGATTATGAAGCACTCCTGCGAGAGTTTGGCACGGACTATGCGCGCGTGAGCGAAAGCTATCCGCGTCCCGAGCATATGCGCAATTTTTTCGGCCGCGATGTATACCGCGAAGACGATCTCCCAAACGCGCAGGATTTCGATTTCGAAGGACTTTCGGGACGCACGCGCAGCAGTTCCTACGTGCCGGCGGCGGATCACCCGAAATTTGCGCCCATGATGGCGGCGTTGGAGGCGATCTTCCGCAAACATGTGCAGGACGGGGCCTCTATTTCGGGCGCCTGGATTCGCCTAGGGATCAGTCATGAAAGTCGTCTACAACTGGCTGAAGGATTTCGTGGACGTGACCGCGCCTGCGGAAGAGCTGGCGTCGCGGCTCGCGCTTTCCGGCACAAATATCGGTGGCCTGGAGAATGGCCCTCACGGCCCGGTGCTTGACGCGGAAGTCTCTTCCAATCGCCCCGACTGCCTCGGGCATTACGGAATCGCGCGCGAGGTGAGTGCGATTTATAAGCTGCCACTGAAATCAGCCGCGCCAAAGCCTGCGGAAAGTTTCGCGAAAGTTAGTGACGCCGCGCGCGTGGAGATTCAATCGCCGGAGCTTTGCGGACGCTTCACCGCGCGCGTGATTCGCGGCGTGAAAATCCAGCCGTCGCCCAAGTGGCTGAAGGACCGCCTGGAAGCCTCCGGCGTGGCCAGCATCAACAACGTCGTGGACGTGACGAACTACGTCATGCTCGAGCTGGGCCACGCACTGCACGCGTTTGATTACGACAAAGTGCGGGAGCACCGCATCATCGTGCGGCGCGCCAAGCCCGGTGAAAAAATCAGGACGCTCGACGGCATCGAGCGCACTCTCGATCCCGGCATCTGTATGATCGGCGATGGCGACGGATCGCGCGCGGTCGGGATCGGCGGCATCATGGGCGGGGCGGAAACAGAAATTTCCTTTTCCACAAAAAATGTCTTGATCGAGTGCGCGTGGTTCGAACCGGTCGCGATCCGTCGCGCAACGCGTTTTCTGAAATTGCACACGGAGGCTTCCACGCGGTTTGGCCGCGGCGCCGATCCGGAGATGGCGGAATTGGCCTCGCGACGCTGCGCGGAATTGATTTTGCAAGTTGCCGGCGGCGAACTGCTCTCCGGCGTTCTCGACGTTTATCCGGGCAAGCGTGCGCCGAAGAAAATCCCGTTGACGCGCGCAGAACTTTTGCGCGTGATGGGCGCGGACATTCCCGACAAGGAGATCGAAACGATTCTCACGGCCCTGGGCTTTGCGCCCAAGCGCGTGGATGAAAGCCGGGGAGCGGCCGGCTCCCTTCTGGCGGCGTGGCAATGCACGCAGCCCTCGTGGCGCGCGGAAGTCGAACGCGAGATTGACCTCATCGAAGAAGTTGCTCGCGTCTACGGCCCGGACAAATTTCCGCCGCGGCTTCCTGCCGCGCGCCAAGGTGCGGAGCGCTTGCCGCATTACGAAGCGGAATCTCGTGTGCGCGAGCGGCTGATTGGACTTGGCTACCGAGAGATCGTGACCATTCCGCACGTGGCGGAGGAGCGTGATGCTCTCTTCCGTCGAGCGGATGCCGCTCCCGCTCGGCTTGCGAATCCCTTGTCGGAAGAAGCGAACGTGCTGCGCTCGACCGGCGTTGTCACAATGGCCGCGGCTCTGGAGTGGAACCTGAACCACGGCCAGCGCAACGTTCGCCTGTTTGAGATCGGCCGCCAGTATCGCCTTGACGGAAGCAAGGCTGTTGAGACGCCAGTCTTGACAATGGGCGCCGCTGGCGAAGCCCGCGAAAAAGGTTTGTACGACACGGCGCGGGATTACGCGTTCGCCGATTTGAAAGGCGATCTCGATTCCATCGGCGCTCTTGCAGGTAGTCTGCGCTGGGCCGATTCCTCCGCCTCCGCCAAAAACGGAAAAGGCAGCGCAGCGTGGCTGCATGTTGCGCGCCAAGGGCAGCTGTTTCTCGGCAAGGAAAAAATCGGCGTGGCGGGACAGCTCGCGCGCCGCGTCGCCGAAAAGCTCAAACTGCGCCAGGACGTTTTCCTCGCGGAACTGCGTCTCGATCCGCTGTACGCTGCTATTCGCGCCACGAGAGATTCGCGGCGCTACGATCCGGTGCCACGGTTCCCCGCCGTGGAGCGGGATTTTTCTTTGCTGCTGGCCGATGGCACGCGTTTCTCGGAGGTGAGCGAGGCAATTCGTGCGCTGAAGATCCCCGAAATCGCATCCATCGAAGCGACCGATCTATTCCGCGGGAAAAACGTACCCGCGGGAAAATATTCTTTGCTCGTGCGCGTAACGTTTCAGAGCCGTGAAACGACGCTCACAGACGCGCAGATCAACGATTTTTCCGCAAGAATCATCGCCACCCTCGAAAAAACACTCGGCGCGCTGCTCCGCGCCAGCTAAACCTCCCTTCACCAGGAGACCCTAGCCGCCTCTTCAGAGGCGGGGGTTCGTTCATCCAAACAATCCTGCCGACTTGACATGCCGTGCTCTTCTGAATGTGCTATCTTGACGCAAGTCCTGCGGGGAACACGACCATGAGCGGGCCGGTAAAGGTTCAAATCTTTGGGCAAATGTATGCCATCCGGGGAGCGTTGGACGAAGCGTACGTCCAGAAGTTGGCTGCCTATGTGGATGAAAAGATGCGCGCGATCGCCGATGCGACGGCCACAGTGGATACGCAGAAGCTCGCGGTGCTTGCGGCACTGGCGATTGCGGACGAGCTCCATAGCACGCAGAAAGAACGCGGCGATCAGGAAGAACTGCTACGCGAACAAGCTGAACGCTGCCTAACGCTTGTGGAACGCGCGTTGAAACAAACCGCGTAAGTCAGCTGTCAGCTCTTCGATCTGAAATTCTCAGTGAGGAACATGCAAGCGAAGAAAGCAGGCAATTCCGTCCTCGCGAGTCCTCACTGAAAACTGATTACCCATTCCTGCTGCTCCGTCATTGAGACCACTTCGTGGGCGTGCGTTCCCAGCGGTGTTTGCGCAGTTCGGCGCGGAGTGCCGCGTCCAGCGGGCCACGATCGCCAGCGGCGATATTGGCTTCGACGTGACGACGCTTGCGCATACCGGGAATAATGGTACTGACATCTTTGTTGTTGAGGATGAAACGCAGCGCCATCTCCGGCATAGTGAGGCCGTGGCGAAGGAGCAGCTTGAGCGCTTGGGCGTGAGCGACGCTGGCGTTCAAATTTTCCGCCACAAAATAAGTGTTGCGCCAGTCGCCCTTCGGCCATTTGCTATCGAGCGTGAGCGTGCCGGTAAGCGTGCCTTCATCGAATGGGACGCGCGCGATCACCGCGACGTCTTTTTCGCGGCACGCAGGAAATAGCTCGTCCTCCGGATTCTGATCGAAGATGTTGTAAATAACCTGGACGGCGTCGACGACGCCATCGCGCACGGCCCGAATGCCGTTCCACGGTTCCCAGCGGTTGATGCTGATGCCCACGGCGCGAACTTTGCCGCTCTTGCGAAGCTTTTCAATGGCGCGCGGAAGACGCACATCGTCGAGCCAACCGTCTTCCCAGGTATGAAACTGGATGAGGTCGAGCGTTTCGACGCCGATATTTTTAAGGCTCTTGTTAAGGTATTCTTCGATGTAATCCGGCGGGTAGGATTCGTCGAGCGAAAATTCGCGGCGGCTGGGCCAGCGACGGTTCTTCGGCGGAATCTTCGTCGCGGTGTAGAGCGTTTTGCCGGGATTCGCGCGAAGGATTTTCCCCAGCAACTGCTCGCTGTGGCCATTGCCGTAGGCCCAAGCGGTGTCAAAGAAATTGCAGCCGAGATCAATCGAACGCTGAAGCGAATCGAGAGATTCCGTGTCTTGCGAGCCGGTCCATCCGGCCATGCCCCACATTCCGTAGCCAATTTCACTTACCTTCCAGCCACTGCGGCCAAAGCGGCGATAATTCATTGAAGGAAGGCTCCTTGGTCTGAGCCGCTTATTATACGCGGGTGTTGCAAAGCCGCGCCTCCCCGACGGTTGCTTAACAATCAGACCACCTCATCGAATTTGACTGGGTAGTGGGCGATTGTTGGATATTCTCTGGCTCCCGTGCCGTCCGCCTGATATTCTCTTCCTAGTCGATGCCCGCCATTTCGAAAGTTTTATTTATCCTTGCAGTTCTTGTCTCCGGCAGTGGGCTCGTTTCTCCACCTGTGGCTCTCACCGCCGGCATTGTGTTTGGGCTGAGCTTCGCTCATCCGTATTCTTCTGGGAGCAGGATCTCTGCGAGAATTCTTTTGCAGGCGGCCGTCGTGGCTCTGGGCTTCGGCATGAATCTCCATGATGTGATCAATGCCGGGCGCAGCGGTTTTCTGTATACGGCGCTGGGAATTTGCTTTGCGCTGGCCGCAGGACTCGCTCTCGGCAAATTGCTCGAAGTTCGTGGCAACGCGTCCTATCTGATCACTGCCGGGACGGCGATTTGCGGGGGCAGCGCCATCGCTGCCGTCGGTCCCATCCTACGCGCCAATGAAGAAGAGATGGCCGTATCCCTCGGTACTATTTTTGTTCTGAATTCCGTCGCCCTTCTGATTTTCCCGCCGATTGGCGGCCTGCTCCATCTCTCGCAATCGCAGTTCGGTTTATGGGCGGCGCTCTCAATTCATGACACCAGCTCGGTCGTTGGCGCCTCCGCGCGTTACGGCACGCGGGCGCTCGTCATTGGCACGACTGTAAAGCTCGCTCGCGCTCTGTGGATCGTTCCTCTCGCCCTGGCCACCGTAGCGCTCACGCGCAGGCGATTCCGAATCTTCGCCTAGCCGCGCCTCAATTCAACTTCCCTGGTTCATCCTTCTTTTTTGCCTCGCGGCTCTCGCGAATACCTATCTCCCGGCCTTCAACGGCGTGACTCAAGCATTCTTCCGTCTAGGCAAGCTCGGCTTAACCGCCACGCTTTTCCTGATCGGAACGGGCATCTCACGCTCCACTCTTCGCGAAGTGGGTTGGCGCCCGATGCTACAGGGTGTGGTTCTGTGGATGGCGGTAGGGATCGCCACGCTTTATCTTATCCGCGGAGGCATCATCGTGTTCTAGGACATACGCGTCGCCCCCACGCCAACGAAGACCTCAGCTTAATTGCCATGGCTACATGAGATAGAGCACAGCGCTCTGGCCTCTCAGGGTGCTTGCAGACCAACCCCGCACAGAATAAACTCACGGCCGGATTCCACCACGCTTCGACTCGAAACAGTTCTCCTTGGGAGGTGAGCCGTGAATCGCCGAATCAGCTTGCTATTTGTTACGTTGCTCTTTGCGGGGATGTACACCGTCCACAGTGCATTTTCACAAGCGCCGCAGGCCGCGCGGCGTGCCATTAATCTCTCCGACGATAACCCCCAACTGCCGTTCAGCGGCGCGATCCTCGCCGGGAATACGCTCTACCTCTCCGGCCGGATCGGGGTCGATCCCAAGACCGGCAAGGCTCCCTCGGAGATTGACGAGGAACTCAAGCTTCTGCTCGACCGCGTGAAAGCTACGCTGGCTCAGGCCGGGATGAACATGGATGACCTTGTCTACGTACAGATCGCCTGCACCGACCTTTCGCTCTACGACAAATTCAACGCTGCCTACCGAAGCTACTTCACGACGAAGGACCTGCCAGCGCGTGAATTCATCGGCGCTGGATCGCTCCTGCGCGGTGGGCATTTTGAACTGCAAGCGATTGCGGTCCGCAGATAGACCGGAGTCAGAAAAAGCCAGAAGCTAGAGAACCTGGCAGCCACCTGAATGCGGCAACCATAGCAAAATCAGAGCCTGGGTCTCACGCAGAACGGCCACATATGGGCATTGTATATAAGCCCGCATATGGGCGTGTGCCCATATATAAGCATGTCTCCAGGGTATAGAGGGCTTCGAGTCACATTAAGCCCCTTCTTATAAACACATTACAAAACATCGATTTCGGAATCCATTGGTGCTATTCGTGCATCCATTAGGTTCCAGCGGGGTGGCACATATGTTGAGAATTACTACGGTGAAAAAGCGCCGCAAGGTCACCCTGAGTGTCGAAGGCAAGCTGGCGGGACCTTCGGTGGTGACGCTCGAGCAGTGCTGGCGAGAGCTGCGTGCCGCTTCAACCAACGAGAAGTTCAGCGTAAATCTTTGCGGGGTCAGCTTCATCGACGCGGCGGGAAAAGTACTGTTGAAGGAGATCCATCGCCAGGGCGGGCAACTCGTTGCCGAGGGGTGCCTTAATCAAGCCATTGTGCGTGAAATCGTCGGGAAGGAAATCGGGCGGGACCGCGATGCGAACGGCGGCCGGGGAAAGGGTTCGCACATCATTTTTTATTTGGCGTTTTTCAGCCTGTTGGCGACTCCACGTGTGAGTCGCGCGCAAGAGGCGCCGAAACCCAGCGCGTTGCCTGCAAATGCGCCGGGACAAGTATTGCGGCTCACGCTGGATCAGGCGGTCGCGCTGGCGGTGAAGCAGAACACCACGGCGCAGATTGCGGTGCTCACATATGCGCAGAGTCGGGAAGACAAGAACATCTCGCGCGCGGCACTGCTTCCCGAAGCCGACCTGAGCGTGCAGGATCAGGCGCAGCGCGTGAATGTCCAGGCGCAGTTTGGCGGTAGGAAAATTCCAGGATTTCCTCAGCACGTCGGGCCGTATCAGATTTTTTCCGCAGGACCAACTTTTGGCGGGCCAGTTTTTGATTTGACGCTCTGGGAGCGATATCAGGCGGCGCGCGACACCGCGAACAGCAGCAAGGCCACGAGCCTCTCCACACGCGAACAGGTGATTTTGCTCGTTGTGTCCCAATACATCGGATCTTTGCGCGCTATCGCGAACGTGCAAGCTTCGCAATCGCGAGTCACTCTCGCACAAGCGCTCTACGATCAAGCCGCGGATTTGCAAAAAGAAGGCGTAGGCACGGGGATCGACACGTTGCGCGCGAACGTCGAGCTGCAAAACGAAAAGCAGCGATTGCTCGAAGCAGAAAACGACCGCGAGAGCTCGCTCTATGCCTTGAGCAAGCTGCTGAACCTTGATCCGCGGCAGGCGATCGAACTGGCGGATTCCCTGAGCTTTTTCGACACGCCGCAGCCGGAAGTAGAACCGACCATCGATGCAGCGCTTGCCGAACGGCAGGAGTGGAAGGGGCTGGAAGAGCAGATCAAAGCCGCGGGAGCGGATAAAAAGGCTTCGCAGTATTCGCGGCTGCCGTCACTCCGTTTTGATGGGAACTGGGCGTATCTGGGAACTTCGTCGGTGAAGGGGATCCCGACTTACACCTACGCGGCCTCGGTGAACATGCCGCTCTTCACCGGTGGCCGGATCCGCGCGGAGATTGTCCGCGCCGACCTGGAGATTCGGAAGCTGGCGCAACAGAAAGATGATTTGCGGAACCAGATTGCGCTGGACGTGAAGACGGCGTTGTTAAATCTGAGTTCGGCGCGCAGTGAAGTACAGGTGGCCAACCTCGGTGTGCATCTCTCGAAAGAAGAGGTGGACCAGGCGCGCGATCGCTTCAAGGAGGGCGTAGCAAACAACATTGAAGTGATTCAGGCGCAGGATGCGCTGGCGCGCGCGAATGACAACCAGATTGCGGCGCTGTACCGCTTCAACCAAGCACGCGCCGACCTGGCCCGCGCGATCGGGCAGATGGAAAAGGTTTACACCAAGTGAGGAGACGATGAGCATCGAGATCGAAGTTGGACTAGAAAACGCGGCGAAAGTAAAGCCAACCGCGGAGTTGCCTCTGGAGGAAGAAGCTCCAAAGGCATCGTTGAATTCGAAAGTACGAGGGCTCTTTCTGCTTGGTGGAGCGGTGCTGGTCGCGGCGGCGGCGGGCCTTTTCTTCTACTTCCACAACCGTGAAAGCACGGATGACGCCCAGGTCGACGGGCACATTACGCCGGTGGCGTCGAAGATTTACGGGCGGGTCGCGGAAGTGCTGGTGCAGGACAACGAGCAAGTGAAAGCCGGGCAGGTGCTGGTGAAGATTGATCCGCGGGACTATCAAGCAAGCCTCGATCAGGCAAAAGCGGCGCTGGCGCTAGCGGAAAGCGAAGCGCAGTCCGCGGGAGTGGATGTTCCGCGCACGCGAGAAAACGTAGCGAGTGGCACGTCCAGCGCGGATGCCCAGCTAGCCGGCGCGGAAGCCGACATGGCACGCGCGGAAGCGACGCATGACCAGGCGCGAACGGCTGACCTGGCGTGGGCGCGGGCGAACGTGGATAAGAGCCGGGCCAACGCTCAGCTTGCGCAAGCCGATCTGGCGCGATACTCGCCGCTGTTGGCAAAGGGTGAAATTTCGAAACAGCAATATGACGCGGCGAAGGCGAACGCGGACGCCACGGCGAGCGCGCTGAAAGCCGATCAGGAAAAATTGGCGCAAGCCGAGCGCAGCGTGGACATTACAAGAGCGCAATTGAACGCCGCGAAGGCGCGGATCGATCAGGCGCACGCGACGGTGAGTTCGGCGCATGCGGAGGTGATGCAGGTGAAGATGCGCTCCGCGGACGCGCAAGCAAAGCTCGCGAAAGTACAGCAGGCCCGCGCGGCGCTGGAAGCGGCGCAGCTCAATCTGAGTTATACGGAAATTGTCGCGCCCGTGGCCGGTGTATCCACGCACAAGCAGGTGGAAGCCGGACAGATCGTGCAGGCGGGACAAGGCTTGCTTGTGGTCGTGCCCCTGCAGGACGTGTGGGTCACGGCGAATTTCAAGGAAACCCAATTGAAGAACATGAAGCCCGGACAGAAAGCGGAAGTCAACGTGGACACGTACGGGAAGACGTTTCCCGGACACGTGGACTCGATCGCGGGAGCAACCGGCGCGGTGTTGAGCCTCCTGCCGCCGGAAAACGCAACGGGCAATTACGTGAAAGTGGTACAGCGCATTCCGGTGAAGATCGTGCTGGATCCGATTCCGCCGGAGAAAGCGATCCTCCGGCCGGGGATGAACGTGGACGCGACGGTGGTGACCGACTGAATTTTGAAGGAAAGCGGGAGCAGCGCGAAACAGGCGCGTGTTGCGAAGCGTAGTACGAGTCAGAGGGAAGAAGACAGAGAAGAACAGGCCATGCGGAACAGGATCTTAGCCAAGCTGCGGATGCCGGACGGGACGATCAACCCCTGGGTGATCGCGGTCACGGTAACCCTCGCGACGTTCATGGAAGTGCTGGACACCTCCATTGCCAACGTGGCGTTGCCGCACATTGCCGGGAATTTGTCGGCGGGCGCGGATGAATCGACCTGGGTGCTGACGTCGTACCTGGTGTCAAACGCCATCGTGCTGCCGCTTTCGGGCTGGTTCTCCGGGCTGATCGGGCGAAAGCGTTTTTACATGTCATGCGTAGTGTTGTTTACGGTTAGCTCGTTCCTCTGCGGCCTGGCGCCGAGCCTTGGCGTGCTGGTGCTCTTCCGCATTCTGCAGGGCGCCGGCGGAGGCGGATTGCAACCAAGCGAGCAGGCCATCCTGAACGATACCTTTTCGCTCGAGAAGCGTGGCATGGCGTTTGCAGTGTACGGAATAGCGGTCGTCGTAGCTCCCACCATTGGCCCCTGGCTGGGCGGCTGGATCACGGACAATTTTTCCTGGAGATGGATTTTTTACATCAACGTGCCAGTGGGGATCATTTCGCTGCTGTTGACCTCGCTGCTCATCAAGGATCCGCCGTACATGAAGCGCGCGAACCTGAAGAGCGGCTTTCGCATCGACTACATCGGCATCGGGCTGATCAGTCTGGGCCTGGGCAGCATGCAGATTATCTTGGACAAGGGGCAGCGTGAAGATTGGCTATCGTCCGATTTCATTCGCATCTTCTTCGTGCTGATGATCATCGGCATTGTGGCGGGAATCATCTGGGAGCTGCGCGAAAAGGAACCCGTCGTCGATCTGCGCATGTTGAAGGAACGCAATTTCGCGATCGCCACGCTGGCGATGTTTTTTCTCGGCTTCGTGATGTATTCCAGCACAGTGCTGATCCCGCAATTGTTGCAGCAGTTGATGGGTTACACGGCAGAACTTGCGGGGCTGGCGTTGTCCCCGGGCGGCGCGGTGATTATGTGCATGATGCCGGTGGTGGGGGTCCTGGTGTCGAAACTGGATACGCGCATCCTGATCAGCTTCGGCTGCGTGGTATCCGCTGTAGCTCTTTTTGTGATGGCGGGCTGGGATCTCGGCCTGGATTTCGGCCACGCCGTGCGCGCGCGCATGCTGCAGACTTTCGGGCTGGCGTTTTTGTTTATCCCCATCAACGTCGCGGCATTCGCCTATGTGCCGAAAGAAAAAACCAACATGGGGACGGGCATCATTAATCTGGCGCGCAACATCGGCGCGAGTGTGGGGATTGCCACGGTGACGGCGATGCTTGCGCGGCGCACCCAATTTCACCAGACGCGCCTGATCGATCACGTCAGTAACATGAGCTCCGCGGTGCGCACGATGACAAATAGCACGACGCTGCGTCTAATATCGCGTGGCTCGAACGCCACCGTGGCGGCCACGCAATCGCACGGCATGATCTACAACATGGTGCAGCGCCAGGCCGCTATGCTTGCTTTTTTGGACAATTTCAAGTTTCTCGGCATCGTCTTTTTCGCGGTGATTCCCGTTTTGCTGCTGATGAGGAAGCCCAGGGCGCCGGCCGGAGGAGTGCCGGTGCACTGAGCGTGGAATATTTTCCGCGGCAGAAATGCACCAAGAGAGTTTCGAAGTCAATGGGGGCTAACGATGGCAACACAAGCTGCAGTGGCAACACAAGTGGCAACGGCAACACAGTGGAGTGAAGAGAGGCTGATTCGCGCCGGCCAGCAGGGCGACCGGCAAGCGGTGGAAACTCTTTTCCGCCGTTACCAGCGCCAACTCTTCCAGACGGCGCTGCGCGTCCTCGGCAATGCAGAAGATGCCGAAGACGCTCTGCAGGATGGATTGCTCTCGGCCTATCGCAACCTGCGGCGGTTCGAAGGGCGTTCGCAGTTTTCGACCTGGCTGACGCGCATCGTCATCAATGCAGCGCTGATGCGCCGGCGCAGAGCCAAGGCGCGGCCGGCGGTATCGCTCGATGAAGCGCCGCGCGAGGAAGAGCTGCCCGCATCGGAGCGTTTCGCCGATGACGGCCCGAATCCGGAGCAGGTTTTCGCCGGGACGGAGCTGCGCGAGATGATCAGCGAAAATCTCGAGGAGCTCTCGCCGCTTCTGCGCACGGCATTCCTCTTGCGCGAAGTGGAGGGCTACTCAACCGGAGAAGCCGCGAAGAAGCTCGGCGTCACGGAAAACACGCTCAAGGCGCGGCTGTGGCGCGCGCGTCATCAACTGGCGGAGCGGCTTGGACGGCGTCTGCGGCGGATGAAGGACGACATGACCGGGA
>WNFC01014827.1_pt1 | contig 13229 bp, 13 predicted proteins | sample 5400541 | NCBI WGS metagenome assembly WNFC01 (sample SAMN13153342, study PRJNA577476) | soil metagenome | isolation source: 120 cm saprolite under Douglas fir tree site 2 hole 2 replicate 1 | place: USA:California | collected 2015-04-18
CGGCCAGGGAACCTGGATGATTGTTGATCCGCCAGATACTCCGGTTTATCGGATCTTGGAGCAAGAGATTGACCGGCTTGTCGGCCATCTCGTGGTCAATACAGGGATCGAATGCGTGGGTCGAGGGCTTGAGACAATTATTGGAGAACGGGGCATCGAGTTTCTGGGTTCGGAGTTCGAGGCGTTCGGTCGAAATGTAGTACTCGTCAACACCCTTAGGGGGACGGGGAAGTCTCATAACGCCCTCGACATAGTAAACCGGACTCTGCTCGAGGAAGTCCCAGGTCGGACCTTCATGACGACCATCGTGGGCCCGGCTGGCGGCGCGTACGACTACATCCAGCTTGTGGTGAATCCGGGGCGGATGTTCTGGGACGTGAGTCGAACTCCATCCGAGAACGCTGCTCGGATCGTTTTACCAAAACCGGCGTACATCGAACACAAGAGCATCGCCAGCACAATCGGATTAACCACCCAGGCGGAAGCGCTTGCAATTGACGCCCAGGTTGCCGTGGAGCGTAGAGAGAAGTCCGAGCGGGCGGTTGCTGCTGTGGATGATTTACGGAAATGGCTCGACGTCACCGTCGATGAGGTAGCCAAGCTTACCGGCGCAAGCGGCAGTGCAATCTTTTATTGGGATCGGGAAGGTGGATCGCCCCGACCGCGCACGGCTCGGAATCTCTTTAGACTTCATGCGCTAGTCCGCAGCCTCAAGGATGCGATTGCCCCGACCCCGCCAATCGCGGTGCTTCACAATCGTGATTCTCGGAGGAACATTTCCGCATACGAGCTGCTTGAAAAGGGACAGTACGAGCAGGCCGAAGAACTGTTGCGGCCAATGATCTTCTCGAATGATCGAGGGGTGGTTGACCGTTGGAACCCACGACGGGTCGATATCGAAAGAGAGGATACGGGGACGCCGCAGCCGGAGAGGCAATTAAAGCTGAGCCGGCCGCAAAACCGGGCGCGCCGCGTACGACTTACCAAACAACGTGATCGATGACGGCAACGAGCGGCCATGGCCGGAAGAGATCACCAAACTTGCCCAGTTTCGGCAGGGCACCCTTGTAGCGAAACCTCCGTTTTTCTACTATGCCAGCACGGCTCTCCCGATCTGGCAGGCTTCTAAGCTGCTTGCGGGGGATCACGAGGGTCAACTAGTGGTCGAGTTACAGCCCGAAGATCGCCCAGAGTTCGGCATCGTTACCTCGCAAAGCTGTGATGTCTACGCTGTCGGAGACACCGGCAAACCCTGGGTGCAGTTGGCCCCGGTCTACCAGTTGGCGGCCGACAACAAGCGCCTTCCGGACGTGACAAAGGCACGGGTCTACTACCTGGCCCCGGTAAGAGCACTCGGTGAACGTTGGGTCGCGGACTTGCGGATCGAGTTCCCGGTCGAAAAGGGTTGGTTGGCGCTCCAAGAGCCGATCGCCGGTTTCAATGACCAAGAAGGGTACGACGAGTTTGGGCTCATATGCGGCCGCTATCGTGCCCGGCCGGGCATCGCGGATGCTATCTACACCGAGGTCCTGGAGGTATTACGGGACTGGCTGGAAATGCTCCGGAAGAATGAGAAGACGCTCTATGACGCTTTTGCGGCAGGCGTCAAGAGGCTATTCATCGATATCGCAGGAGATCATCTCGTCCCAAAGGCCATACAGCTGATTTCTCGCAAGTCTCCTTTGCCGAGCACATTCACTGGGTCGATGTTGACCTTTCGCGCGTCACCTCCAACTAACCCAATCAGGGCGATCTCCCGCCATCACGCTGAGCCGCATCGTGCTGGAACCAACACTGCGCGCGTGGTAGGACTTCCTCCCGCCACCTGACGAAGCAGGGCGCGGCCTCCCTAGGACGGCGCTCCCGAAGGTCGAGACCGACTCGACCGCGACCATGAGAGCAGGTGCAAGCGCCGTCTTGCTTGGCCAGTCCGCCTCCCCGGGGAGCCGTCACCGGCAAGATCGCACGATTGGGCACAAAGCCGCACGCTCACGAGGCGGCCGCGAATTCACGCAGCGTTGACGAGCGCACGCTGCCGCACCGCTAGCGCACGGCCGGCCCGTACGGTAACCGCCATCACAAAACAAGGCCGTCGAGTCACCGACCGCCGACCGTGCTTCGACTGGCCCATCACCAGGCAGCAGCTTGCGGCCGGCCACGAAAGTTGACCACTCCTTGCCACGAATCGTGACCACTCAAGGCAGGCCGTAATAGCTCGCCGGCTGGGCTTAACCGGTTTCCGGATGGAGCCCGTACTCCGAACCGAAAATCGCCCCAGCCCAGGTTTTCGGGGCAATCCGACCCGAAAAAGCGCCAACGGACGGTCAACGGACGGTCAACGGACGCTCGACGGACGGTCGGGTCCCCGACTTGTATTCAACCGCCGGCCTCCCAACGGACGGTCAGCGGACGGTCGGTGAGTAGTGTGGGCGCCATGAAAACCAAAAGCTCGTCAATGACCCGCTCCGCCTCGCCGCGCGCGCTTGGATTCCCGCTCGCTTCCACCCTCGTTGCCTTGGCGCCTGACACCGACCCAACTGTTGAACGCCTTCAACGGTGGGTCACGGGCGTCAACAGCTTCCTGGGACATGTCCAGACCTTCCTCGTCCGTGCCTTCCTTCCTACGCTGAAGCTCGCAGCCCTGGCCGCCATCCTCTTCGTCGTCGCGAAGGTTGCAGCGCCGCACGTGCGGCGCCGACTCCGGCCGGTCAAATGGGCCGCCCTCCGGATCGTTCCCGGTGCTGAGACCCGGTACGATCCGACAGCCTGGCTCCGCTTCTACCGGGCGCTGTATGGCATGGCCGCACCTGGCTGGAAGCGCCTGCTTCTCGGCCAGCCCTGGATTAGCTTCGAGTACCGCAGCCATGCCGGACGCTTGACCGCCCGTTGCCGGTATCCGCGCGAACTCGAGTGGTTGATTCGGACGGCTCTCAAGACTGCTTTGCCGAACGCGGAGCTAATCCCCGAGCCAACCCCGACCATTCCGCAGCTTCCTGACGGCCGATCCAGGATGACGCTTTGGCGGGAATCCCTCTACCCGCTGGCTCAGGATGACCGCGGCGCGCTGGCTGCGATTGCGGCGGCACTGGTCGAGGCGCCCGAAGGCCTGATCCAGATCGCCCTTCAACCTGATGTCGGCTGGGAGAAGTCAGCCGACCGGCGACTCCGGCAACTCGCCGGAGAGCCACCGAATCGAGGATTTCTCGCCGATGTCGCGGTTGGGGTGCTCGATTTCTTTGTGGAACTGGTCCTCCCAAATCGAACCAGCACGGTGCCGACTTCTGTTCCGAAAGCGCGAGCCGCATTTCCCCTGCCGCCAAGGGGCAAGGCCATAAGTCCCGCCTGGCTGGTGGAGATCCGGCTCTGCGGTTGGGCGGAAACGGCCGGTGAGGCAAAGTACGCGGTCCATGCCGTCGCCTCGGCCTATCGCGCATTGGAGGTGAAAACGGCTTCCGGCCCAAGCGTGTCCGGTGGGCTGCGGGGTTCGACCGCGCGGTCGCGGAACATAGTGCGCCAGGCGGCCGGCTGCACCTCGTTGCCGAGGAGCTGACCCAACTCTTCCACTTGCCGATTTCCACAGTCCCGATGGATGCCGCCCGGGTCCGGCTTGGTCCAGATCGGCCGTTGTCTGCCGTTGGCAGCATCCTCTGCCGTTTAGAGGGCTCGACCGAGGAGCCCGCTCGAATCGCCCAGGCCGACCGCCGACACCACATGCATGTCCTCGGACCGACCGGCAGCGGCAAAAGCACACTGCTGCTGAATCTCGCGCTCCAGGACATCGAGGCCGGAATCGGAGTCGGCGTCCTCGATCCGAAGGGTGACTTGATTACCGATCTGTTGGAGCGGATCGCGAGCCGCCATCGCGACCGGGTTGTGCTGATCGATCCCTCGCAGCGTGAGCAACCGGTCGGCCTGAACGTGCTCACCTGTCCCGATCCCAATCAGCGCGAGGTCGTCTGCGACGGCATCGTGACCATCTTCAAGAAGACATACGAGCGCTTCTGGGGTCCGCGAACCGATGATGTACTCCGAGCGGCGCTGCTTACGCTGATGCGGGACCCCAAGGCAACGCTGTGCGAGGTGCCGCTGCTGTTACTGAACCGAACGGCACGCGCGCAACTTACCGCGGAGCTGGACGACCCGGCGGGCCTCAAGCTCTTTTGGGGGGAGTACGAGCAGATGGCTCCAGGGCAGCAGCTGCAGGTGGTCGGTCCGGTCCTGAACAAGCTCCGTAGCTTCCTGCTCCGCCCGACACTGCGCAACATCCTCGGCCAGAGCACATCGACGATTGATTTCCAGCGGATCATCGATAACAACTGCATCCTTCTGGTGTCCCTGTCCAAGGGGTTGCTCGGTGAGGACACCAGCCAGCTCCTCGGCTCCTTCATCGTCAGCCGCTTGTGGCAGGCAGCCCTGGCTCGTGCGAACCGGCTGAAGCTGGATCGGCCCGACTTCAATCTCTACCTTGACGAGTTCCATAACTATCTCCACCTGCCGCAATCACTGGACGAGATCCTCGCTGAGTCGCGCGCCTATCGCCTCAACCTGACCCTGGCCAACCAGCATCTTGGGCAACTGCGGGAGACGACCCAGGAAGCACTCGACAGCAACGCCCGCACGCGCGTCGTGTTCCAGTGCGGACAGGACGACGCTCGCCGCCTCGCACGGCAATTCAGTCCACTGACCGACCACCAACTTCTTTCGCTTGAACGCTTCCAGGTCGCAGTCAGGCTCTGCGTCGATGGTCGGACCGAAGCCCCGTTCACCGGGATCACGGAAGCTCCGCCGGCCATCAAGGAGATGGCATGAACGCCTCGACGTCGCCGTCGCGCAACGCTTCGCAAGGGAAGTTCGCGGCCCCTTCGCGCAGCACTTCATTTGTCGAAATGAACCCCTCTCGTGATTTGAAAGTGCCGGTTTCTCCGCCGGGACTGTCTTCTCAAACGTCCTACTCACGTCAAATCACCGGCCATCTCGAGCTCCGGCTGCTCGCCACTCGTCTGACGTCACGTAACCGCAGGCCGCTCACACCTCGAGAACTGGCGATCCTGCTCGCCCTGGACCAGTACCGATACCTCGACCGCCACCAACTCCAGGCTCTGTTCTTCGCCGGCCCACGGAGCTGCCAGTACCGACTCGAATGGCTCGTCCGTCAAGGCCTCGTCAGAACCTGGCGAGTGACCATGCGACCCGGGTTCGTTCGTCGTGCGTCGATCTACTTCCTTTCACCACACGGGGCACGGGCCCTTGCAGAGTCCCGCGATGAGGATCCATTGGCCTATGTCCAGCGGGCCGATCATGCGCTAACCCGCCACTACCACCTCGTCCACGACCTGCAAGCGAGTCAATTCTTCGTCGACCTGGCTTTGGCATCCCGACAGCGGCCGGACCAGGGTCTCTACCACTGGGTCGGGGAGCAGGGCGTGCGGCGCGGCTACGCCGAAGAGGAGGAGCGTGGCCCGATTGCCGACGGCTGGGGTCGATTCCTGACCGTCGATCGAGAAGTCCTGCTCCACCTGGAGTGGGATCGTGGCAGCGAGTTGGCCAAACGCCTTCGGCTCAAGCTCGGAGCCTACATCTCGTACTTTGTCGACCGGCCGAGTGCCTCCCAGAACCAGGTTCTCCTGGTGGCGCCCACTGATCAACGAGAGGAGCAGCTCGTTCGCGTCGCCTTCAGCGTGCTGCCGAGGGGGCGAGAGTGCTGCCGGGTGTGGACGACAACCACCGCCCACCTAGGCGCATCGGGACCGCTGGGCAACGTTTGGCGAGGGGTCGAGCGCTCGGCCCCTCGGATCGCGCTCCCCTTCATGGCCGGCAGACCACGATCTTCGCGGCGCGTCGAGGACTGCATTGGGAAGCCACGATGGTGGGAGCGCCGTCCCTGGCGGAGGGCAGGGAGCATGAGTCGCCTTCCTGCGGTGGCCGACGGGGGCCAAAGTCTGACCCCCGACCGGAGTGACCTCGTCGTGCTGATCGAACCGGATCGGCTGAAGGCGGCTTGTGTGGCTCGAGGATGGTGCAAGCCTGGCAATTCCGTCGGGACGATGCCCTGGCTCAACGCCCTTCCTATCTTCCACGCGGTCCGCGGCCGCACAGACTGCTAGTCTGTCTGAGCTCGCACGTCAAGCCAAAGTGTCTCGCCCAACGGTCGCAGCGGTCCTTCGTGGAGGTCCCAGGCCGTCGTGGCTGAAGGCGAGTCCGAGGTAGTCCGCCACCGCTAGCCGGAAGATGGCCAGGGATAAGATCCCGCGCTCCCTCGATTCGGGGGTCCATGCTCAGCCCGCCTCCAAGGTGAGGCGAACGCGTCGGCCCACCTTCGCGGGGCAGGCTGGCCTGTTCCTAGCGAGCGCCTGGGCGGGCTATCTGGCCGACCTGATTGGACTTGAGGCCACGGCGATCAGGAGGGAAGCAAGGAAGCTCGCCGAAAGCCGCCGCCATCAGGCCGATCGCCCTGCCATCGCCGCCTAAGGCGCCTAGGTTGTTAAGTTCGGGTTCCTGCTGCCGCACCTGAACAACCTATGCAGACCCACCGGGCATGGAGGGCGCCAAGGGTCCTGCTCGCGGAATGGCGGTGCCCAAAGGCCGTGGTGCGAGTGGGGTCCTAAGCCTTCAAAACGAGATCACGGTCGTTCGTGTCGGGCTTTGCCGGCAGCTTGAAATACAATTCAGAATGCCGGTCGCGGTGCGGCGTGCGGGGATTGACGAGGAGGGGTTGGGGTGGCTCTCACTGGCGTAGCGGTTTCTCGTGATCAAGACGTTGACAAGGTCCGGGCTAGCTTCCGGTGGCTCGCCGCAAAGCCGAGCCGGGCTCCTCGATATCCAAGTCCACTCCGCTACCCGGGCGCAAAACGAAAACTGGTTGCTCATATTCGTGAGCTCCTGGTCACTAACCAGATCCGGCCGGCGCTTTTTGTCGAACCGTTTGCCGGGGGCGCTAGTGTTTCCGTGTCACTGCTTTGGGAGGACCGCGTCCAGTCGATCGGACTGATCGATTCGGACCCGCTCGTGTCAGCTTTTTGGAAATGCGTCTTCTGGGACACCCAATGGCTAACGGAGCAAGTCAAGTCCGTGCCCCTCACTGTTGACACCTGGAAGAAGATGCGGGCAGCCAATCCGAGAGATACGCGCGGGCGTGCCCTTAAGTGCCTTTACCTAAACAGAACAAGCTTCTCGGGCATCCTCAACCGTCGGGCGGGCCCCATCGGGGGCATGTCACAAGAGGGGACTTACAAGATCGGATGCCGATTCGACCGATTGAACCTTGCAGATCGCCTCCGAGAAGCAGGCACCCTCCGGGATCGGGTTGCGTTCGTAAGAGGAACCGATTGGCAGCTGGCGCTTCAATGGGTTGAGGCTCAGCAGGCGTCGGGTAACCTGCCAAAGGCTTTTTATTACTTTGATCCCCCATTCTTCGATAAGGCGTTTCGCCTATACAGCCGTTACTTTGATGAAGAAGATCACCTCCGCCTGAGGGACGCTCTTAACGGGCTGGATGCTTCCTGGATTCTGAGCTATGATCGGCTCGACCGGGTACAAGAGCTATATGGCGACCTGGCAGGTGGTGCTTGGTCGGTTGGGGGCGACTACACGGCAGCCGCTGGTGCTGAGCGCCGGTCGACTGAGGCGATGCTCACGAACCTTCCGATCCGCCCTTTCAAATGATTCAGAACATTACCGAAGTCCTACGAGCCGACCCGCTTCTCCGACTCGCGGCGGAGGCGACTTTTGTTGGTTGGATTTACAAGATCGACTACGATCGCGCCTGGGTCCTGACCAACGATCTCTGGAAGCACCGGGCCGGCGGTGTTCCCCACAACTGCTTTCTCACCGCCGCACCCTTCGACGAAGAAACATTCGGGACCATGGAGCCTGGTGACCGAGCAGTGTTGCTCTTACGGGTGGTCGCCTCCGCTGATCTGCCCACTGGCGCCGACTTGGTAAAGGCGAAGATCGACCATTTCCAGCGACAGCGGAGTCGGCGACTGAGCGACTTCGATGACATCACTCAAAATCAGTTGCAGTTCGGCGGTTTGGAATGCCAGATCTTGGGCACCTTCTATACCCGCGACGGTACGCTCCGCTTTGGCAGTGATCAGGAATCGTTTGCCTCGGCTGGGCGACTTGATGTCTATCGGCCCCAGGCTGCGGGACTCGAGTTGATTGTTAACTTCGTTGATCCTGAGGTTCGGTTAAGGACGGCAGAGGAGGCGGCAGAGAGAGGAATTCCTGGCGATTCAAACATGCGATTCCGGCTTGGCACCGTTCGCTACACCTCGACCGATAGGGTTCACCGCGCTTCGCAAGACCAGATTGTTCCGGTCTTTCTGACTTCGACCGACTTTCTGGCTCGCCGGACCGCCGTTTTCGGAATGACTCGAACAGGAAAGTCGAACACCGTAAAGCATCTCGTATCGGCGGTCAAATCGGTGGCAGACACCAATCGTGTGCCGATTGGACAACTGATCTACGACTTGCGAGGCGAGTACGCCAACCCAAATCGCCAAGATCGAGGCTCGCTGGCCCAGATGTATCCCGACCAGACGGTCGCGTATCGGCTGCTGAGTAGCGAGGGCTTCCGGCTGCTCCGTGTCAACTTCTTTCTGGAACTAGGCGAAGGCCACACAATCATTCGCCAAGTCCTCCGAGAGGAATCCGGCGTTTCCGGAGCCCAGGACGTCACCAATTTCCTGTCTGCATCATTTGAGGAGCCAGACGCCGCCGAGGTCGGTCGACACCACCGGTGGGAGATAAAGTGTGCCGCATACCGCGCACTGCTACATCGGGCTGGTTTTGAGACGCCAGCGCATTTCCGATTGCGCTTCCAGGTCGCGGCCGCCGTGCATGCAGCGGTTCAGGCCCAGGCTGCTGTCGGTGTCACGTTGGCGGACCCCCGTAACGGCCTAAATCTAGATCAAGCTGTCGAGTGGTTCCTTGTGTGCCGGCAGGCCAACCTAGGCGCAAACGGGGGACCTCTGAGAAGCACGGGCGGCGGAGGAAATTGGCTTGATGCAGAGGCGGAGGCCATGCTGAATATGCTCGCACAGACCAATGCCAATGGAGGGTTCATTAGGGGCTGGCAGGTGCTCATTCCGGCACGGATCTACCACGCTGCCGACCGCCAAGTAGAGCTCCGCGAGGAGGTCTATCAGGCTCTCGTCGGGGGCAGTATCGTAATCATGGATCTCTCCGTTGGACCGGCCGAAATTCGAGATCGCTTATCGCAACGCATCACGAACTACGTATTTCAACGATCGATGCAGACCTTTCTTGAAGATCGGCGTCCGCCGCACATCGTCATCTATATCGAAGAGGCGCACAACCTCATTGGGAAAAGCGCTCAGCTCACCGATACTTGGCCAATGATTGCTAAGGAAGGCGCCAAGTTTGGCATCGGCTTGGTCTACGCAACCCAGGAGCCGTCGTCAATACATGCGAACATCTTGGCTAATACTGAGAACTGGGTCGTGACGCATCTGAACAATGACGATGAACTGCGCACTCTTGCCAAGTTCTATGACTTTGGTGACTTCGTCGCTTCCCTTAAACGAGCTTCCGATGTCGGGTTCGCCCGCGTGCGCACCCTATCCAGCAAGTTCGTAATTCCTGTGCAGATCGACAGGTTCGATCCGGCGAGAGTTCAGAACATCAACGCGAACTCAGCCAGCAACCCTGGCGCCTAACTGTGCCCTACGAGGGAGAACTCGCAGATAAGTCGTCTCACAGCCAAATTGTGCGGCACCCTGATGTTGCGGAGTTCTTGACCGGTTGTCAGTTCCTTCGACAGCCATCTCAAGCGGCTGCGGATGAGATGTCGAGCCATTTCGTTGACTGGCCGGTCGCTGAGTCGGAACTGCTGCCACCGATGCTCATCGCCATAGATGGCAGCTGGCACGAGGGGAGCGTTGATGAGCGACTCCTGCCCAGTACGCGGGTAGGGTACGTGCAAATCGGCTGCGTCTTGATTGACGTGAAGCAGTTCCAGCGCCTCCGGGCGGACAAGGGCATGGTTGACCCATTCGCGGTCGCCAAATTGGAAGACAGCAACTCGCCGCTTGTATTCCCGCTTCCAAGCTCGAATGTGCGGTGGGGAGGTGCTTTTGATGTCCGCGAAGGATTTAGAGCGGCGGTTGATCAGCACTTTTACGGAGCAGCAACACGGTTTCGAGCGGACGACCCCGCCAGCAGCCTCAGAAGTACATTGTTCGCGCTGGCCGCCAGGCGTGAGGGGCCGCTAGCGACCGGTGATCCAGGCGTCTTGAGGCTCCACCGATGCCCGAACGGGTGTCCACGCAGCGATATCGATGTGCGGGACGTTTCCGAACGACAAACTTGTCCCGGCTGCGGACGGCCGGTTTTCCCAACTGACTCCGTCCGTATCTGGGAAAACGTGGAGGATTTTCAGCCGAATGCAGAGGGCCTTGGACGATTGATGATGGCGGTCGAGCATCTCATGCCTATTCACTACATGCGGTGGATTTTGCGCCATTCCCCCACAGCGCTCAGTCAAACGGCGTTCTTCATTGATGGACCACTTGCCATTTTTGGAAATGCGGCCTGGATCCACGGACCGATCTTGAACTTCGTGCGAGATGCGGACAACCGGCTAAACGATTTGGGGTTGCCTGGGATCGTCCTGGTCGGAATCCAGAAGAGCGGTGTCCTGGTTGACTACATGAATGTAATCGGAGACCACGTTCTCCCTAATCGCCTCTTGCTCGTCGATGACGACTATCGCTACCGTCATGTTATGGGATCCTCCATGCGTCAAGCACGCATCTTCGGTTCTGAAACGCACTACGGTCAGGACTTCATTTACAAGACCGAAACCGGTCGCGTGTTCGTTTTTGACCTGGCATATCCGGTGGGAGATAAAAGCACGGCCGGGTTTGCAGCGGCGAGTAGGGACCCAAACCTGTACAGTAGCCTGTCCCGGGCATTAGGCTTAGTTCAGCGCTTTGAATCAGACTTGTACGAGAACGCCACCATACCGACAGTACTTGCTCATCGCTACACGGCCATCAGCCTCCGGCCTGGCGGTCAGGTGCTCGACCTCTTGACGAGGCGGGCCCTTCTTACGGAGCCGTGATCTACTTAGAGACCGCCAACCTGGCACCGGTGAGGCAGCATCGGGCGCCCTGGTGGCACGCCTCTGGGGATTACGAGAGAGTCAGCCCAGCTGACCGTCAGTGCTATTGACAAAACTATACCGATAGCGGTATAGTTAGCGCAAATGAATCTGATGTCCGTCGATCAGGCCGCCCGGGCGCTAGGGGTAAGCCCGAGGAGAGTTCGCGCGCTGATTGGAAGCAATCGCGTGTCCGCCGTTAGACTCGGCCGCAGCTGGGCACTTGACCGGAGCCTGTTGCGGGCTCACGGGCGACGCAGATCGGGTCGCCCCATCAGTGCCGACAACGCCTGGGCTCTGCTGGCGCTCCTCAGTGGCTCAGAGGCGCCGTGGGCTGATGTGTTTTCACGATCGCGGCTCAAGCGGCGATTGCTCAATCGGGAGTGGCTTGGGAAAGCGTTGGAATCGAGCGAGCCAAGGTCGGCGATCCACAGCTGGCGTATTCTGCCGAGTGATCTGCCCAAACTCAAGGACTACGGCCTCGTACGAAGTGGTCTCGCGGCACAAATTCCTGGGCTTGACATCATACCGATGGACAACCTCGTGGATGGGTATGTGAGCTCGAAAGCTCTCGCACAAATCGAGAAGAAGCTTCAGCCCGCGAAATCGCCCGATAACCCGAATGTCGTCCTGAGAGTTCCGTCGCAAGCATGGGTCTTGAGTCAGGGGCCCGTGGCGCCGCCTGCCGTGGTCGCCGCCGACTTGCTGGCGCACCCAGATAGCCGCGTAGCACGAGCTGGCCGCAAGCTGCTCCAGACAATTGCCCGCCGTTGACATTCCCGACCGTGGGGACGCCTTTCACGAGATGTGGCTGGAACTTATCCGCCTCAGTGAGGAGCGACCTGCGCCATGGACGCTGATTGGTGCCCACATGGTCGCCCTGCACGGCTGGATGCGCGGGCGCGTGCCAATTCGCCCAAGCAAGGATGCCGACATCCTTGTCAATGTGCGAATGGTTAGCGAAGGAACCGCAGCCGTTAGCCAGGCCTTGGTCCGTGACGGCTATGAGCTCAGCGAGAGGTCGGTAGGGGGACACGGCCATTCGTTCGGAAGAGGTGAGGTCAGTTTCGATGTCCTTGCGCCGGACGGACTAGGGTCCCGAGCTCAGCTGGTGACGGTTCATGACTTTCGAACAGTGCCAGTCCCTGGCGGTACCCAGGCCTTAAATAGAACTGCACCCGTGGAGGTGCGAACACGGTCTGTCACTGGAACAGTTCCCCTTCCTGACCTTCTAGGAGCGATCTTGGTCAAGGTCAGAGCGATCGACGTTGATGACGTCCCGGACGCTCAGCGCTCTGACGTGGCCTTCCTACTTTCGCTTGTCGAAGATCCGGACGAGCTGGCCAGGCAATGTTCACCATCGGAGCGGGGATGGCTTCGCAAACATCCCTACTTCGGTGATCCTCACGACGCCTGCTGGAACGGGATCATTGGGGCTGAGGACGGGGCTATCGTCTATCGGCGGCTTACCGCAGGTCCCTCTTCATCATCATCATGATGTTCGGGGGCTCATTTCCGAACGGTTTGTACCGGAACCCCCAAGTGCTTTTCGAGGTCGCGCTAGCCTGTTATCCGACCGCGACGGGCAGACACGAGACCCTGAAGCCTCGACTCTTCAATTGCTGAATCGTCGTTCGGAGGGTGATCTTGCTAAAGAATGGAAGTGCGTCAGCGAGGTGTCGGCCCCTCCAGTCCGCGATTATTGCATACACGACCTCGAATTCCGACGTGACTATCGGCTTCGGATAGAAGAACGAGAACTGGCGATTACCGGCCAGCCTTTCTACCTTCTCCTGAGCGGATTTGCAAAAATCCCGGTCACTTTGGAGAAGCTCGGCCGATACCGATCCTTGAGCAAACAGGTGGCTCAGGTCACTAGACCCAAGCTGGCGTTTCACATGCACAAGGCAGCGCGAGCGAGTAAGAATGTCGCAGACCTCGACAGACGTCGTTTTTGTTGACGCCTTAACCAGCTCGCGGTCTAGCAAGATCGACTGACCTGCTGAGGCCGCGACGGCCATCCGGTTATAGTCTGGCTCACGCATTCCGGCTGTTGCGGCCGGCAGCTTAGTGGATGCCGCCGGAAGGTCGGCGAGGAACCTAT
>WNFC01006130.1_pt1 | contig 13228 bp, 9 predicted proteins | sample 5400541 | NCBI WGS metagenome assembly WNFC01 (sample SAMN13153342, study PRJNA577476) | soil metagenome | isolation source: 120 cm saprolite under Douglas fir tree site 2 hole 2 replicate 1 | place: USA:California | collected 2015-04-18
CAACGGGCGCGCGAGGAATGTGGGAAATACCAGTGGGGAGCTGTTCGCGGTCAGTGGTTGAATGTGTACTACGAGTTGGCCGGCGGTTCCGTGGCTCGTCAAATGAGCCCTGAACACGAAAGAGTAGTATCAAAGATAGGGGAGACTGTTGATAGCGGCGACGCTAAGCAACCTCATGCCGAACTGGAAGAAAATCAAAGAGCTGCGCTTTGACGAACTGCGTGTGCGGAGCGCGCAGAAACTCGCGGTGCTTGCTGAGTGTCGGGGCTGGTCATCGTTGACGAAACTGCCCAGCGACACCGAACTGCTCGCCATGCTCGATCTTGAAAGCATCGGCAAAGATCTTTGGTCGGCGCAAGAGTTTCTCGAACATTTTCGTTCGCGCGCAACGCCAAACTTTTTCGCGAGCTTTCACGCGCGGAACTCCGCCGTCGAACAATTACGGACCAGATGGCCCGGCGCCGAGCAAGAAATCCTCGGGCAGGCCAACCGCATAGAGCAGGGACAATTTGATCTGCTCGGTTTCCGCAGTTTGAGTTTTGGTCAGCCGATCGATTGGCATCTGGAACCGGTATCAGAAAAGCGCTCTCCACTGATTCACTGGAGCCGTCTCGATTACCTCGATGCAGAACTTGCCGGCGACAAGAAGATCGTTTGGGAGCTGAATCGTCACCAGTATTTTGTGACGCTGGGCCAGGCATACTGGTTGACTGGCGATGAACGTTATGCGCAAACCTGTGCCGCGCACCTCGAAAGTTGGATGGACCGAAATCCGCCGAAGCTGGGGATAAACTGGGCCAGCAGTCTGGAAGTTGCCTTCCGTTCGATGTCCTGGCTTTGGGCGTTCTATTTCTTCAAAGAGTCGCCGTCGTTTACTTCACGAACATTCATGCGGGCTTTACGATTTCTGTATTTGCACGCCCGACATCTGGAGACATATCTATCGACTTACTTCAGTCCCAACACACACCTGACCGGTGAAGCACTCGGCCTGTATTATCTGGGACTGCTGTTGCCTGAGTTCAAAGATGCTGCTCGATGGCGAGAAACGGGCAAGCGAATCATGCTCGAGCAGTTACCAATTCATGTGCGACCCGATGGCGTCTACTTCGAACAATCCAGTTACTACCATCGCTACACCACAGATTTCTACACGCATTTTCTGATTCTCTCGCGGGCAAACGGTGAAGGTGTCTCAGGCGAAGTTGATGACGCGTTGAGGTCCTTAATGGATCACCTGATGTACATCACGCGACCGGACGGCACGACACCTTTGTTCGGCGATGACGATGGCGGCAGGCTCGTGATGTTGGACCACAATCCCGCAAACGACTTTCGCGCCACATTGTCGACTGGCGCAGCCCTGTTTGAGCGGCCAGATTACAAGTTCGTGGCCGCCGGTCCAGCCGAGGAGACTCTTTGGTTGTTGGGAGTCCCAGGTTTGGAAAAACTCGATCAAATCGTCGCTAAAGAACCTACGAAACAATCGGTTGCCTTTGAAAGCGGCGGCTACTACGTGATGCGAGACGATTGGACGCCAGAAGCAAACTATCTTCTCTTCGACTGCGGTCCGCACGGACAAACAAACTGTGGACACGCGCACGCAGACGCGCTCTCGTTTGAGCTGGCCGCAAATGGGCGGACGCTGCTCGTCGATCCCGGTACCTACACTTACACCGGGACAAAGGAATCGCGAGATTGGTTTCGCAGCTCGCCCGCTCATAACACCTTGACGGTAGACCGACAGTCGTCGTCAGTTGTAGCTGGACCGTTTTCGTGGAAGAGTATTGCTAGTTGCCAACGTCTCGCCTGGATCAGTCGGGACCGTTTCGACTACGTAGCTGGTGCGCACGATGGCTATGCGATGATGTCGCAGCCCGCGGCACATGAACGCGGCATTCTGTTTCTCAAACACGATTATTGGGTAATTCGCGACCGTCTAAAATCTGATGGAGAACGGAGCGTGGATCTCTGGTTCCATTTCGACCCTGCCTCCGATCCTTTGATTGAGGCCGTTGCCGGACAGGACGCGTTTATTGCCGAGAACAACGGCGGATCTGGCCTTGACATCCACGGTTTTGCGGAGAACGGCCGGTGGAGACGGGAAGATGGCTGGGTTTCGCACTGTTACGCACAAAAGGACCCTGCGCGTGTTTATGTCTTTTCGGCCTTGTTGAGTGGAGGCCGCGACGCAGTCAGTCTGCTGCTGCCTCGCACGGCCCAGGCCCGTTGGCGTGTGACTGAGATTGAGACGATAGGTGGTCGGGCCTTCGAGGTGTCTAATGAGAATTGGCTCGACATTGTTATGATTCGGGACCGGGAGCGAATCGAGACGGCGCGGCTGGCCTCGGATTTTGAATGGACATGGGCCCGGTTTTCGCAGGCTGACACGCGAATTCTCGAAGAGTTGGTGCTAATCGGGGGAAGAACGTTGGAACTCCAGGGGCGTCAGGTTTTGCAAGCGGGCCAACACCTTAAGTACGTGGCCGCGCTTCGCATCGACAGTCAATTTCAAGTCGATACCGACAAGGGGGCTTTCGATTGCGAGTTGCCTATTGCCGATTTTGAGGCGGCACTGCGCGGCTAACATCAAGTAAATCGGCAATCTAAAATCGACAATTTCTATGTGTGGCATAAACGGAATTGCGTTTTCGAGTAGATCACGGCGGACAGTAGACGCTGCCGTGCTCAAACGCATGCGCGACGTCATTACGTATCGTGGACCTGACGACGAAGGCATCTTCATTGATGGCGCTGTGGGGCTGGGCCACCGGCGTCTTAGTATAGTCGATGTAGCAGCCGGCCATCAGCCAATGACGAATGAGGACAAAACTCTTCATATCATATACAACGGTGAGATCTACAACCACGCCGATTATCGCGAAGAGTTAGAGGCGCGCGGTCATGTTTACCAAACACACTGCGATACGGAAACAATCCTGCATCTCTACGAAGAGCACGGCGAGAACTGCGTTGATTATTTGCGCGGGATGTTCGCGTTTGCCATTTGGAATCAGCGCAAGAAAGAACTGTTCATTGCGCGTGATCGCTTGGGAGTAAAGCCGCTCTACTACGCGCACACCGATGATGGCTCGCTTTACTTTGGTTCGGAGATCAAGACTCTGCTGGAAGCGGGAGCAATCAAACCTGAAATCAACTACCGTGCGATGCCAGATTATCTGGCCAATCACGCACCTTCAGGTGAGGAGACGTTATTTCGTGGCGTAAAGCGTCTGCTTCCCGGTCACTTCATGCTTTGGAGCGACGGTGAGTTGCGCGTCAGTCGTTACTGGGACGTGAGTTTTGTCAGACATGGGGACGAGGGTCGTACTGACAAAGACTACGTAGACGAGTGGCGCGAACTATTTTGCACGTCCGTGCGCCTGCGCCTCATGGCCGATGTGCCCCTGGGAATGTTCCTTTCGGGCGGCATTGACTCATCGGCTATTGCAGCAGTGATGAGCCGGATGGTGACAGAGCCGATCAAGACATTCTCTGTCGCCTTCAAGGAACGCGAAGCAAACGAGCTCGAGTATGCGCGGCTGGTAGCACGGCAATTCAAGACTAACCACCACGAGGTAGTTGTTAGTCCGGAAGATTTCTTCGCGACATTGCCAAAGCTTGTTTGGCACGAAGATGAGCCGCTCGCGCATCCGTCCAGTGTGGCGCTCTACTTCGTTTCGCTACTGGCGTCGCAGCACGTCAAGGTTGTACTGACCGGAGAGGGCAGTGATGAGTTGCTCGCCGGCTACGCCCGTTATCGAAAGACAATTCTGAACCTTGCGTTGGGAGCGCGTTATCACAGTGTTACGCCCAGCGGTCTCCGAAATCTTGTTCGCAAGCAGATTGAGGGAATGCCCGGAGCGAAGCTGCGGCAAAAACTCCTGCGCACATTTCTGGCGGTTTCACCAGACATCGAGAGCATCTACTTTGACAACTTCGCCGTGTTTCCCCGCGCGATGCAACAGGAATTATTGACCGCCGAAATGAAAGAGCGATTGGGAACAATCGATCCTTACACGGGGTTGCGAGAGGTGCTGAAAGAGACTGACGCGACTTCTTTTCTCGATCGCTTGCTTTATGCTGATATCAAAACCTACCTGCACGAATTGCTCATGAAGCAGGACCAGATGAGCATGGCAACTTCCGTCGAGAGTCGCGTGCCTTTTTTGGATCACAAACTAGTGGAATTCACGTCGGGGTTGCCGGAGCGACTGAAGCTCCGCGGCTGGACGACGAAATACGTGTTGCGTGAAAGCATGAAAGGCCAGCTGCCTGAAGCTATTCTATCGCGACAAAAGATGGGATTCCCTGTGCCGATCGGAGCCTGGTTCCGGGGCACCTACAGTTCCGTTATAGACGAATATGTTTTGAGTGACCGGGCGTTAAGCCGGGGATTCTTTTCGTCTGAATTTGTTCGCAGCCTCGTCGCTCGCCATCAAACCGGTGGCGAGAATCATTCAGAGCGACTATGGGCGCTCGTGAATTTCGAAATCTGGCAGAGACAGTTTTTTGATGGCGAACAAGGCCAGACGCACGAGCAAAAACATCTGGAATATGCTCCGGTGAGTTCTTGAGTCCGCGTATGCCAGACTCTCGAATGCTTAATGTCCAAACGACATCGCGGAACTTCTAATCGTGAATATTCTTTGGCTGAAAACCGAAGTACTGCATCCCGTCGACAAGGGCGGCAAGATACGCACGTATCAAATGCTCAAAGAGCTGAAGCGGGACCACCAGATCACTTATCTAACGTTGGACGATGGCGAGGCCGCCGTCGACGCTCGCGAAAAAGCGACGGAGTATTGTCACGAGGTCATCACTATTCCCCATTACACGTCCGCCAAATTCAGCGCGACATTTTATTCAGAGCTGGCCTCGAATCTGCTTTCGCCATTGCCTTATGCAATAAAGAAATATGAGTCTGCTCAGATGCGGGAACAAGTGGTCACGCTCGGGGCTTCCCGTCGTTTTGATCTCATCGTTTGTGACTTTCTCGCGCCGGCGGCTAACGTTCCTCGAGAAGTGGCCTGCCCGAGAGTGCTGTTTCAACACAACGTTGAAGCCATGATCTGGAAGCGTCACTACGAGGTGCAGTCGAACCCGTTAAAGCAAGCCTATCTGCGGGGACAATGGCGGAAGATGCGCGCCTTCGAGAGCGAGGCGTGCCGGCGATTCGATGCCGTCGTAACAGTGTCACGCGAAGATCGCGAAATGGTAGTGCGCGAGTATGAAGCGGAAGATGTTTATGATGTGCCCACAGGAGTTGACGTCGAGTTCTTCAAACCAAGTGGCGACGTCGCTCCTGAAGCAAATAACCTTGTGTTCACCGGTTCGATGGATTGGTTGCCGAACGAAGATGCTATTCGCTATTTCACCGAACAGATCATGCCGCTGATCAAACAAAAGGTTCCCGGGGTGACTCTTACTGTGGTAGGACGTAATCCGTATCCCGGTTTGCTCGAACTTAGTAAACGCGACGATTCGATTGTTGTGACCGGGCGGGTGGACGATGTGCGTCCGTTCATGGAGAAAGCGGCAGCCTATATTGTTCCCTTGCGGATCGGAGGCGGCACGCGGCTAAAAATATTCGAGGCAATGGCAATGGAGAAGGCGGTCGTATCAACCACTGTTGGCGCGGAGGGTTTGCCGGTTCGGAACGACCAGGAATTGATTTTAGCGGACACGCCCGAGGCCTTTGCCGGTTCGGTAGTGCGTTTGTTGCAGGACCAGACCATGGCCCGCAGCCTGGGCCAACGTGCCGCCGTGAGAGTCAGAGAAACCTTTGGCTGGCGCCGGGTAGCTGAAAAGTTTGCGTTGATCTGCGAGAACACGATGAACAAAGCCGTCGTACAGACGTCGGTTGAAGACGAGCATGTTGTGGTGAGCCGGTAAACTCGGGAATGACTACGACTACACAGCAAAATGTCGCAACGAGCGGCCGAACTTTCAAGCGTCAGGCATTGCCTGCTGAATGTGAATTCGTTTCCGTGGTAATCCCCTGCTACAACGAGGAACGTTTCATTGCGGAGGCCCTTGAGCAGTTGGCGGGACAATATGAAAAGGGCCGCTTTGAGATTATTGTGGTCGATGGGATGTCGGAAGACCACACCCGCGATCTGGTTTCTGAGTTCAAAGCAAAGCACCCGGATCTGTCAATAACCATCATCGACAATCCAAAGCGCAATATTCCCACGGCACTCAACCTCGGAGTTTCGGCTGCGCGGGCAGACATCATTGCTCGCATGGATGCTCATGCAGTGCCCTCGGAAGGTTATATACACCGTTGTGTTGAAGTACTCAGCCAACCCAATACTGGTGTTGTCGGAATGCCATGCCGAGTTCGCGCGGGAACAAACTCGTTGCTGGCGCGCGCGATCGCCGGCGCTGTTTCACATTCTTTTGGGATTGGAGATGCGAAGTACCGGCTAAGCGAAGGAGCGGCCTTGCAGGAGGCTGTAGACACAGTTGCGTTCGCGTGTTTTCGTAAGTCTCTGTGGCAAAGGTTGGGAGGCTTCAACGAATCGCTGTTGACCAATGAAGACTATGATTTCAACTACCGAGTGCGGATGGCGGGACTCGAAGTGATTTTGGATCGTTCAGGGCATTGCGACTATTTTGCGCGGACCTCATTCAGAGATCTGGCAGCGCAATATCGTCGTTACGGAGGCTGGAAGGCGAAGATGGTTCGCTTGCATCCGCGTTCGATAAAATTGCGTCACCTGGTGGCTCCGGCGTTCGTTCTTTCGCTGGTTTGTTTGATGATTCTTAGCGTTTTCTGGCCACTTCTTGCACTCCTCTTGAGTCTGGAGATTGGCCTCTACATATTGTTATCGTTAGGTTTCGGCTGGCAAATCAAGCAACGTAACCAGGACGGGCTGGGAATGTTGCTGCTTCTTCCGTTAGTGTTTCTAACGATCCATTTGACATGGGGCACTAGCTTTTTGCTGGGTTTGGTTCGTCAACCTCGGTGAGATCGAGGATTGTTAACTATTAGAAGGAAATCGTAATGAAGCTTAGCGTTTTCGGAATCGGTTATGTAGGGTGCGTATCCGCGGCGTGCTTCGCGAAAGAGGGGCATGACGTGATCGGTGTCGATGTCAATCCCACTAAAGTTGAAATTATAAACAGCGGTAACAGTCCCATCGTTGAGCCCGGCATTGCCGAGTTAATGAAGGAAGCTGTGAATGCAGGCCGCCTTAGGGGAACGACGAGAATAAATGAGGCGGTCAATCAATCTGAGATATCCCTGGTATGTGTGGGTACTCCCAGCAATGCCAACGGCAGTTTGGATCTTCGTTACATAACTCGAGTGTGTGAAGAGATTGGGGCAGCGCTAAAAACTAAGCAGGCACGGCATGTTGTGGTAATGCGTAGCACAATGTTGCCGGGGACGATCGAGAATGTAGTCATGCCGTCGCTCGAGCGAACTTCCGGGAAAAAAGCGGGAAAGGATTTTGGCGTGTGCATCAATCCCGAATTCCTGCGTGAAGGTTCTTCCTTGAAAGATTTCTACGCACCTCCTTTCACCTTAATCGGCGCGGATGATAAGACAACGGCAGAATCAGTCCGCAGGCTTTACGAAAGCGTGGACGCCCCTCTTTTTGAGACTGCGATAAAGACGGCGGAAATGATCAAGTATGTGTGCAACACCTTCCATGCGCTGAAAGTTAGCTTTGCCAATGAGGTTGGTAACATCTGTAAAGCCCTGGCGATCGATAGTCACGAAGTGATGGACATTTTTTGCCAGGATACCAAACTGAATCTGTCTTCCTATTATCTCAAGCCAGGCTTCGCATTTGGTGGGTCGTGTTTGCCGAAAGACCTGCGAGCAATTAACTACAAGGCGAAGGAACTCGATGTTGAAGTACCGTTGTTGGGATCTATTCTCCCAAGCAATCGTCTGCAGATCGAACGAGCTGTGGAGATGGTAGCGCGGACCGGAAAGAAAAGAGTTGGTATCCTTGGCTTTAGTTTTAAGGCGGGAACGGATGACCTGCGCGAATCGCCGATGGTTGTTTTGATAGAGACTTTGATTGGCAAAGGCTACAGAGTTTCACTGTATGACCGAGATGTTTCGCTTGCGCGTTTGTTTGGTGCGAACAAAGAATACATCGAGCGTGAAATACCACACATCTCCGAATTGATGTGCCGGACTGTAGCTGAAGTGGTCGACAACGCCGACGTAATCGTAATCGGAAATAAAGCGGAAGAGTTTCGACAAATCGAGACAAGAGTCGGAGCCGGAAAGGTCGTAATAGACCTGGTCCGACTTTTCGACAAGACTTCAGATAATAATTATCAGGGCATCTGTTGGTAGCAGGCAAATAACAGGTGAAGGTAGTTGGCACACCGCCTCGTTCGATGATTCATCTTGGCAGCCGCTGACACAACTCAAAAGTCACCGCGAAATCGGTTTAAGCGACGGTTAGCCGTCGCTTTTCTTCTAATTCTTCTCATCTGGGGAGCTTCCTGGCTCGCCGCCCGAATGCTCATCGTCAATGTTCCTCTGGAACATGCCGACGCTATTGTTGTGCTGAGCGGTTCCTCGACCTTTGTTGAGCGTACTCATGTTGCCGCCCAACTCTATTCCGAAGGCACTGCGGAAAAAGTATTGCTGACCAACGACAACCTTCAGGGTGGCTGGTTAAGCTCCGAGCAACGCAATCCCTTCTTTTATGAGCGAGCGCGTTGGGAATTGGAGCGCCTGGGCGTACCGGGATCGAGGATTGAAGTACTTCGACCCGCAGTGAGCAGTACGCAGGAGGAAGCATTGGCCGTGCAGGATTACGTCGAGTCGACAAAAATTCGGTCCGTATTAATTGTGACCTCGGCCTACCATTCCCGACGAGCATTGTGGATCTTTCAGAGAGTTCTGGGCGATCGAGTAAGGATAGGATTGGTGTCTTCACCGCCTGGCTGGCAAACGCCTGGGGCTGCCAGTTGGTGGCTATCAGCGAGAGGCTGGCGTACGGTACCCAATGAATATCTAAAAATGGTGTATTATTGGATCAGGTTTTAACAGCCTCCCGTACCGCGTTTGTACCCTTGTCTCCAGGATTGGTAAATCGGCCCCATTGGTAGTTTTCTTCTATTTCGAACCGGCGAGCGGTTCTCATAGGTCAGAAATGATAAACATGACATTTCAGAAAACTCTAATAAGCTGCTTTGTTTTCGCTATATTCGGATTCCTGGGAATGCCCTGCGCGCAAGCGGATCCGCTGCTTTTCGGTCACACGGTGGCCCTCCAGAACAATGGCAATACCAGCGTGGACCTTTTCTCGAATCCGGGTGTTACCCTAACCGGCTCCCAAGTCAGCTTTCTAGTAGATATAACAGGCACTCTTGCAGTTGGCGAGTCACATTCACTACTTGTCACGTACAGTGAGTTCGGAGGTTCGCCCGTCAGCCAGACGTTCCAAATACCTGCTTTTGGGGTTATTCCGCCGCCATTTAGTCAGTTCTTTACATTCACTTCGACCAATACGAGTTTCTCTGGGACGATGGCCAGTCTGACGATCGACATATTGGGAGTCTCCCCGGATTTTGTGATTCCCGGCGGGCCCAATGCAGGCAACCTTGTTGATTCTTATACTTATGCCTTCAGAGTATCGCAGCCTGTGCCGGAGCCTGCCACACTGCTGTTATTGGGGACGGGGTTAAGTGGAATTGCTGCTCTTCGTAAACGCCGCCGACGGCATGTTGCCGGACGAGACGAATAACGAGAATTAGGGATTGTTTTGTTTTGTTCGTGTGATTTCGCCGCGATAGTTTACGAGCTCCAGCCCGTTTCTCCACCTGAAGGCTCGCTCCGAGACTCATTGCTCTAGTTGCTCGGCCTCCAAAATCCAAGGTATCTTAACTGTTCGCTCGAGGCTGTTGTTACGGTTTGCGCTGAATGCTCTAAGATATCTCAGAAAATCTACGACAGTTAACGCTTCTCACGCTTGCCAATGTTCGCTGAAACGAAGCTTAAACAAATCACGGGATCATTGCCCTGGCTCGCACGGTATCCGTTTTGGCGCCTTGCCGACCTACTTAGAACGAGAGTGAGTAAAGGTCCCAGCCACGTTATTCTCACAATCGCGAACCATTTCGAACCGGGTTACAACGAAGAGCCAAATGCACATGGTGGCTTTGGAGTTACTCTGGATTGGTCCACTCAAATGTCACGCTTGGATCGCTGGTGTCAACAGGCGCGAAAGATTGGCGCAGCAGTTCGGGATCATGATGGCACTCCCTTTAGGCACACTAATTTTTACCCCGCGGAGCAATATCACAAACCTCTGTTAGATCAGCTTGCCGCTCTCCAAGCTGAGGGTCTTGGCGAGATTGAGATTCATCTTCATCACGGCGTAGACAAACCCGACACCCCAGAATCCTTCAAACGAGTGTTGGTGGATTTCCGTGATGTCTTGGCACAGGAACATAAATGCCTTTCGCGATTGACCGAGGATGGCATGCCGATGTACGCCTTCGTCCATGGCAATTGGGCTTTGGCGAACTCCGCGAATGGCCGATTCTGCGGAGTCGATTCGGAGATGCAGATTCTCGCGGAAACGGGTTGCTATGCTGACCTGACGTTGCCTTCAGCACCTGACGTTTCCCAGGTACCGCGCATCAATGCGATCTATCAGTGTGGCCACCCTTTGGACGAACAAAGTCCGCATCGTTCGGGGCCCAATCTCCGCGTAGGTAGACAACCGACTCTGCCGATCATTCTTACCGGCCCACTGTTATTTGACTGGCAACGGCGAAAAGCAGGCGCTCCTTTGCCGCGGCTTGAAAATGGCGCCCTCACCGCAAAATCACCTCTTACCCTTTCCACCTTCCAACTTTGGCGCGATGCGCACATAGGAGTACGAGGAAAGGCTGACTGGATATTTGTGAAACTTTATTGTCACGGCTTCTTTGATGCCGATCAGCCGGCGGTCATTGGATCTGAGATGACTCACTTTCTACGAGAGGTGCTGGATTTCGCAGATCGAACCGGTCAGTTTAAGTTGCACTTTGCCACAGCTCGAGAAGTATTCAACATGGTGTCAGCAGCAATAGATGGCCACGAAGGGAACCCTGGCGCATATCGCGACTATCGGTTAAGGCCCATTATGAGTATTGGCCATTCGGAACCAACCGAAATCAATTTTCCCAAGCGCGAGGCTCATAATCCCGCATTGACAGGACCATCCCGAACCGGGCGGCTATTTAGTCATTTCGATTACATTAACTGACGAAAAATATGACAAGGATGGGAAAGTTCGAAGAAGCCGGGCATCCCAGTGTAGAGATGCTTCTCGGAGGCGTGGCCACATATTCAACAGAGATGAGGTTGGTAACGTGAACGGTTTTGCTCGGTATGACGAACAGCCAGCCGCAAATTCCTTCAATTCGTTATCTGTTAATGGTCGCTCAAAGGGCGAAATATCCGGGGAAGTATTGGGTATCAATTTTCTGATCGCGCGCAATAGGCCGGAGTTGCGAACCGGTTCCTGAAAAATTGCAAAGCCTCCCTTCTTAAGCAGACGTTTGACCTCGCGTGAAGAAAGTGCCAGGTCGAGGTGATGCAGGATAGCTATACCAAAAACGACATCAACTGACTCGTCGGGGAGGGGTACATTGTGTGCAGATCCCACTATGAAATCGACTCCTGACGTGATCCCATGCACCCGAAGCCTTTGGCGCGCGACCTCGATTAGCTCGGGTGAGAGGTCCAGGGAAATCACATGCGCGCCGCGATTAGCTAGCAAAACTGTGTTGACACCATCTCCGCAGCCATACTCTAGAATGGTCTTTCCCCTAATATCGCCAAGCAGATAGCACGCATACTCCAGGGGATGCACGGTGTCCGGCGCAGGTTGGAAATAACGAGTTACGTTTCTGGGAGTGGCGAGTGAGTCATCCGCTTGGGTCTGACTTGCCTCGTGCGCACTCCGCTCTCTCTCTGCACGCTCCCATTGTTCGAGGGTTGGTTCCATTGAGTTACTTGCTAAAAACTATTGTTCAATATAAACCCCGGCTAACTGCCGCACCTGAACAGTTTATAATGACTATTAATGGCCGAGTCAATTTTTAGCAGTAATATGATATGAGCAGGGCCTACGAGTACCAATGAAGAGCGCTAACAATAAACTTAAGATAGGAATAGCACTCATAGTGGTCGGCGCCTCAGTCGCGCTTGGCTTTTTTGTTTTCGCTCAACGCCGTTCAAGTCCTCCACAGACTAGACCGCGGCGCACTGTCCTCGGCCCCAGCGAAATAGTTTTGCAGTCGGGAGATGATTTACAGGAAGCAATCAAGAATGCAGGATTTGGCGATACTATAATGCTTCAAGCTGACGCAACTTTCACGGGACCCATTGTGCTTCTGGACAAGGGGCCAGGCACCGGAACAGACGCTGACTTCATTACCATTCGCACAGCGACTCTCTCCGGCATTTCCGGGCAGGGAGAACGCATTAAACCTGACGGCAACATGGCCAGGATCGTTGCTCCCGGTTCGTCGGCAGCCATAAGAACCCAGGAGAAAGCTCACCATTACAAGTTCATCGGGGTGGAATTCGCACCAGCGCAGAATTCTGATCATATTTACAATCTGATCGATTTGGGAGCGTCGGACTATAGTTCAACTTCACAGTTTCCTCATCACTTAGTGTTCGATCGGTGCTATGTTCATTCCACTGGACTCAATAAAGCGCGACGAGGATTTGCGCTAAACAGCGGCGAGACGTCAATCATAAATTCTTATGTTTCAGGTTTTGCTGGAGCCGATGAGACCCAGGCAATCGCAGGATGGAACGGTCCCGGTCCGTTTCACATTATCAACAATTATCTCGAAGGTGGCGGTGAGGTCTTATTGTTTGGAGGCTCCGACCCTTCAATACAAGGCTTAGTTCCTTCCGATATCGAGATAAGGCGTAACCTCTTTCATAAGCGGGCTGAGTGGGCGGGTAAGGCAACTATCAAAGGCACTTTTGAATTGAAGAATGCGAAGCGGGTAGTTGTAGATGGAAACATTATCGATACCGGCGTTCGCGTCACGGCATTTGTCATTACAGTGCGGAATCAAAATGGTGGAGCACCCTGGAGCACAATTGAAGATGTACAGATTGTGAATAACATAGTCAGACACGCCAGTACCGGCGTCAATATTTTGGGAAGCGATAATGAGCGCACCAGCCAGGAAGCTAAGAGAATTAGTATTGTTAATAATCTCTTTCTTGATTTGGTCT
>WNFC01007760.1_pt1 | contig 13228 bp, 10 predicted proteins | sample 5400541 | NCBI WGS metagenome assembly WNFC01 (sample SAMN13153342, study PRJNA577476) | soil metagenome | isolation source: 120 cm saprolite under Douglas fir tree site 2 hole 2 replicate 1 | place: USA:California | collected 2015-04-18
CAAATTTGAATTCCCACTCGCTTCCGCATTTCCTACGACAACTCAGCTCCACCTCCACGCCAGCGCCAGCGTCACGCAACTCAACTCAGCTCCAGCGCCCCGCGTCGCTCATTTTCGACTCATCTCCAGACCAAAATGAACGCAACGATGCTCAAGATTACTACTTGATTAACGTCATGTGTCGTTTCAAAGTGCACTATCTCCTAACCCGTCAAACGCGGCGCGGGTAGGATGTGGCGACGGGAAAATCGGCTCCACCCCCTCCAGAGCACAGTGTCCAGTCCCGGGACATTAAGACAGTACCGGGGGGCGGCGCCATCGCCATAGAAATGCTCGGTACAGGGGTGCACTCTTGACTATGCGGTTTTGCATAACTGGGTGAACAACTCTGCGAATCAGGGGCGGGCTTTGTGACAATCCGACTGAGATCGGCGAGGGAAGGGAGGATACCTCCTAAGCAAACGGGAAGATTTGCCAGCGAGTCCTACTCATTCGAGTTCTTTGGAATCAGTGCAGAGTCCACTTCTTCCAACTGTGCGTGAGCCCGCAAGCGGTGCTGTACGAGAAACGCATAGTGCACGGCGGAGAGAATCGTGAAGACGAAGGTGGCCCGCAGAAATGTCTTGCGCGCGATATCAACCCACACCACCGGCATCACCAGCAATAACAGCGCGAAGAAGATCGCCGCGACCTGAGCGAGAGTGTTCGCTTTGCCGAAGATGCTGGGACGAAAATCTTTCAGGCCAGCAATCATGAAGAGTACTCCGCTGACCAGGAGAATCGAAATATCACGGCTGAATACCACCACCGTGAACTTCCACGGCACAAGCGCTCTGTGCTCAATGGAGAGCACGAGGAACATCGTGCTCATGAGCAGCTTGTCGGCGATGGGGTCGAGATACTGTCCGAGCTGCGTTTGCTGATGGAGCCTGCGAGCCAGCAGGCCGTCGAGCCCATCACTGATTCCCGCCAGCACGAACAGCACCAGCGCCCACACGTAATGGTGACCCACGACATTGATGACGATGAATGGCAGGAAAATCATCCGCAGCAGCGTGAGCTGGTTGGGCGCGGTCAGGATCTGCCGGAGATTCATTCCCGTTCTCCAACCAGGAATTCGGCGGTCAACAGCGCGGCGGGATCCTGGCCGGTCTGTTGCGCAAACCGCTGACTGAGCGACAGGATGCTGCTCTCGGGCAGGTCCAGTTCCATGCGCTCCACGCGATGCATGGGAAAAAACACGACACCGGATGTGAAAGCGTCGCCGGCCTTGATCGTCGAAACCAGATCGTCAAACGAAATCAGATCAACGCCGCGAATGCTCAACCCTTCGCTCGAGAGATCGAGGATTGCGCCCCAGAATTTCTCCCGCGGGCTGTTGAGCGTCACGATGACGATCGCGCCGGGGTGAAAGGGGCCGGTGGGGCGTGGTTCTGGAAGGCTCATGTGAACTTGATTGTCATATTTGGAACCGGCGAATTGCAAACGGGAGGCAAGCAGCACGTGACGGGTCGCTGGCGGGACCAGAGGACGGACGACGACCGCTGAATCTGATTGTGTGGACGATCCGATCGAGTTGCTTTTCCAATTTTACTGCATCCAATTTCCTGACCTCGCCGGGTTCGTGTTCGGTGTTGTCGGTGACAAAGAGAGCTGCAAGTTCAAAACAAGTACCTTCATGGAACGTGCGATACACCGGGCCGCCGATGGCGGTACCGCCAGCCGCGCCGCCGGTCTCGCCGAAGTAAAACCGAAGCCCGCCAATTCTTGTTTTCCGGACGGGGTATGAGCCGGTATCAATCGCGGCGCATTGCTGTTCCGTGCGCGCGGCGCGCAAGACGTTCACCGCCACGCCGGCTGCCTGGAGTCGTGTGCCTTTGTACGCGCCACCGCTGTACTCAAAGCAAGCGACAGTCTCTCGCTCGCAAATCGGAATCATGGAGTGTTGGGCCTCCTCATAACTCGGTGTGCCGGCGTAGACCTTGAAATCCGAGGGATACGAAAGACTAAATCCATAGTCCGGGCTGCGGTAAGTTTGCCAACCGAGGGGAATATCCTCTGCAAGGCCCAGTTCGCAGATCGACGTCAGCATCACGATGGGCAAGAGCACACTTCGGATCGTTGGCTTGCTGCCGCTAGCGTTCCACTTCATTCCGCACCGCCTTCAAGTCGATCCCAACCTGTTCCGCCTTCTTATAAAGGTGCGATCGTTCCAGTCCCAGCGCGCGAGCAGTGTTCGATATCTGATTGTTGTTACGCTTCAGTTCCGCCAGGATCGTTTGCTTTTCGAATGCTCGCACGCGGTCGGCGAGCGGACCTGTTCCTGCTGCAGAAGAGTCGAGGCTCGCCGCGGACATCGGTAGCGCGAGCGCCACGGTCTCGGCGGTGACTTCGTCGGACGTCGCCAGCAGCATCAGTCGCTCCACGGCGTTTCTCAACTCGCGGACGTTTCCAGGCCAGGCTTGGGCTTGAAGTGCGCCAATCGCGTCTGCTGTGAAGCGCATGGACTTCCAGCCATTGGCGCTGCTCACCTGCTGGGCGAAATGCTCGACGAGGGTAGGAACATCTTCCCGGCGCTCGCGCAGCGGCGGCAACCGCAGCGGGAAGACGAACACGCGATGAAAGAGGTCCTGCCGGAATTTTCCATCGCGGACAAGCTTTTCGAGATCATGGTGAGTAGCCACGATGACGCGCACGTCCACGGTGATCGAGCGGTCGCCGCCGATGCGTTCGACTTCGCCCTCTTCCAATACGCGCAGTAACTTGGCCTGCATGGCGAGTGGCATGTCTCCGATTTCGTCGAGGAAGATCGTGCCGTGCTGGGCCTGCTCGAATCTGCCCAGGTGGCGCGCGCCCGCTCCGGTGAACGAACCTTTTTCGTGTCCGAACAATTCGGATTCGATCAGTTCGGCCGGCACTGCGGCGCAGTTCAACGTCACAAAAGGCCCGCCTGCTCGCGGACTGCGCTCGTGCAGCGTACGCGCCACTAGTTCCTTGCCGGTGCCGGTCTCTCCCAGAATGCAGACGCGCGTTTCGCTGGCAGCTACTTTTTCTACCTGAGCCATTACTCGCTTCATGGTCTCGCCTTGCCACACGAGTTCGTGTTTGCCGAGACGGCGCTCGAGGTCGCGGTTTTCGCGTTCCAACCGGCCTAGCCTCAGGGCGTTCTCGACAGTGAGCAGAAGTTTGTCTGTCGAAATCGGTTTTTCCAGAAAGTCGAGGGCACCAAGCCGCGTGGCGCGCACCGCCATCTCGATGTGGGCTTGCCCGGACATCATCACAACCGGGGTGGGCACACCCTGCGCTTTCAACTCTTCGAGCAAGGTCAGGCCGTCTTTGCCGGGCATGACTACGTCGGAAAGGATCAGGTCGAAGGCTTGCGCTTTTGCTAGTTCCAGCGCGCGGGCGGCATTGTCACACACTGTCGCTTCGTGTCCTTCGAGGCGGAATGCCCGCGACAGGGAGGCCAAGGTGTTAGCCTCATCATCCACGATCAGCAGATGCGCTTTATTTGCCAACGCTGGAACCTCTGGGGCTGAAGCCCTATTCAAAACAGCCGGCAATCGCAGCCGCTGAAGCGCCGCGCCACCCAAAAGCCTACGCCTTCAAAAGCAACACCAACATTTGTCTCATCATGCCTCACGCGGCAACTCTATGCGGAAGGTAGTTCCCTTCTCCTTCGTGCTCTCGACGGAAATCTTGCCACCGTGATCGCTCACCACCGACTGTACTATGGCGAGGCCCAGACCGGTGCCATGCTGCTTGGTCGTGTAATAAGGAGTAAACAGACGTGAGCATTCTTCCTGCGTCAGGCCCGAGCCGGTGTCAGAGACCGAGAGTTCGACGCGATTACCGAACGACTTCGTCTGAACAATGATCTCACCGCCCTGCGGCAGGGCATCAATCGCGTTGGCGATGAGATTCGAGAGCGCGCGGTGCAGCAATTCAGGATCGGCCGAGATGACGGGTAACTCCGATTCGAGTTCGGTGCGGGCGCTAATCTGATTCTTCTCCTTCAATTGTGCCTGGAACACTCGCAGCACGGAGCGCACCACTTCGTTGGGCTGTGTGGGCTTGCGGTGGGGTTGCGGCATCCTGGCGAATTCGCTGAAGCGGCCGATGATCGTCTTCAGATTGTTGACCTCAGCCAGAAGTGTGGATGTTCCCTCGCGAAATACTTCCTCAAACATCTCGGGCGCTCTCTCTTTTGCGCGGATCAGATTCTCGACCGTCACTTGCAACGGAAACAACGGATTCTTCAATTCATGCGCCAGACGCCGCGCCAGTTCGCGCCAGGCGGCCACACGTTCGGCCTGCAATGTGCGCTCGCTTTGCTGCAAGAGATCCTCTGTCATGCGATTGAACGCAGACGCCAGTTCGCCGAGTTCATCGCTTGATTCGACATAGACTTTGGCGTAGAGATCCCCCGCGGCGACGCGGCGAGCAGCTTCGGCCAGCGAAACGACTGGTCGAGTGATGCGGGCCGCGAACCACAGACTGGCCAGGACCGCGACCAGAATTCCCGCGCCTCCCACCAGCATCGTCGCCGAGACGATCTGCCTCTGCAATTCGACCAGCGGACGCCGCGAACTGCCCACCAGGAGCACGCCCATTAGTTGCTGATTGGGTCCGGTGAGCGGCATCGCGTGAAAGCTTTCGGCGTCGGCGGAATCGGCGGTCCAGCGAATTACACTCCGAGCTTCCTGCCCGGAACGACGCACCTGTTCGACGAGAGGCGCAATCTTATCGGCGCCGGCTGCTGCTCCGTTCAAATCGAGCAATGACTTTGGATTCCAGTTGGCGTCAAGATTTTGATAGAGCAACACGCGTGTCCCCGCCGGGATATCGAGCGTCGAGAGAAAGCCCTGATCGAGGCGTTCCCCTCCTATCACATAGAGTGGCTGCTCGCCGACGCCCGCCGCGCGCACTCCGAAAAGGCCCAGCGTCGAACCGTTCGGCAGCTCTTCGCGTTTGAGAAAAACGCCCGCCGACCCAATCGTCGATGGGATCGCCGGCTCGGGGTATCCAAATTTTGCTTGCCACTGCGCGGACGAGAGAATCGTACCCTGGTGGTCCACCAGTTCGAGGAAGTCTAGATGCTGCTGGCCGGCCAGGTTGCGAGCTTCGCTGACGTAACCGCCGGAGTCCGTTGCGCCGCGATTGACGTCGAGCGCGATGCGCTGCATGGATTCGCTGGCGGCTGCGGCTTCCACCTTGCGGACGACTTCGTCCCCGCGACGCTGGAATTCTGATCGGAATTGCGCCGCCACGGCGTCGGCGCGGGCATCATTTGCGCGCTCGAACGAGCGCTGCATCGTGCTCCAGACCGATGCGGAAATCACCACCACGCACAGAAAGACGGTCAGCGCAAAAATCAACAGCAGCTTCTGGCGGAAACTCATCGCGAGTCCGCCTCCAGCCAAACGTCGGAGAGGTTCCAGTTCCCTGTCGGGCCGGGTTGCCAGTTGCGCACGCGGGCGCCGGCGGCGCTCGCCACCGGGAGGTGAAAGAGCGGAATGACGGTGTGTCCGTCGAGCAGAGTGCGTTCTGCCTGGTACAGATCGTCCACCGAACTGCCATGAATTAACGGTTGCTGCAATCCGAGCTCACGCGCAGCTTCGCGCAGCGAGGTCGCTGGATCGGAACTGGGAAGCACGATGCGAATCAGACTGACATCCGCGCTACCCGACAGCAACACTTGCAACGTAATGCCAATCTCACGAGCATTCAGTGCTATGCGTTCGGCGATCAACTGCGCCTGCGGATCTCGTGGGTCATAGCTGAGAGTGAGCGCTGGTTGCCGGGAGTCCGTGAGAACAACTTTCGCGCGCTGCAGGTTTGCCTGGGCCGGAAAGACTCTGCTGTAGCCGGTCATCCAGTTGGGCAGGATGCTGGCGGTGGGTTCTCCGGCGCCTTTTAGCAGCACGGACTGGATGGGCTTACGATCAATGGCGAATGAGAGGGCTTCTCGAACGCGAACATCTTGCGCTTTCGAGTTTGCGGGAAATACCAGCGCCATCAGCTCAACGGACAGAGACGTGCGGACACGTTGAGTGCCATTCGCCGCAGTCGCTTGCGGCGACACCTCGATCAAGTCGGTCTTGCCGAGTTCCAGAGCAATCGCCTGATCTCGCTGCGACCTTCCAAGTTCGACCTCGACCGCATCCACGAACGGCCGGCCGGCCCAACTCTCTTCGTTGGCCGCTAGCTTCAAAAGCTTTCCAGACTGAAAGTCGGTGACGCGGAATGCGCCCGTGCCCACCGGCAATGCGTTGGAGGTGCGTTTCAGAATTGTGTTTCGAGGCAGAGCAAGTTCTGCGAGCAACGACGACATCGGAGAGTCGCTCTCTATGGTGAGCGAATCTCCCGCGCCGCGGACGGTCCAGTCGGAATGGCGCTCGCCGAGAATCTGCGCGATGGCTGCGGCGGACGCCGCACTGCCATCGTGAAATTTCACGCCGCGCCGTAGCGTGAACTGCCAGCGTTTGCCGTTCAGGTCGCTCTGCCATGTCAGGGCCAAGGCGGGCTGAGCGTGCCCAGCACCATCGATTTCTACGAGGTTGTCGGCGAGCATCGCCAGGATGCGGGCCGCATCCCAATAGTCGACTGGCGTGCCGTCGGCCAGGAGTTCCAGACTATTAGGCGCGGACTGCAACATGACGCGCAGAGTCCCGCCGTAGCGCGGACGAGTCGCTCCCAGCGCCACGTCCAGCAGACTAGCTGCCGCAAGAAATAGAAATGCGATACGCCTCATACCAACCGGTGTCTTGCCTCTTCACAATCGCGATCGCGCCATTGCCGCTGCCGTCCGTCCAGAGCACCATGATAGGCCCGTCGAATTCCGCCGGCGAACTGACGGCGACCGGATCGCGATCGGGAATTTCGAAGGCACGCACGCTGTCCTGCTCAGGGTCTCCATTTTCGGAAACCAGCAACTGCATGCCGGTTCCGCAACTGGAGTGGACGGCCGCCAGCTGGCTGCCCCACTTCGCCCCGCGGATCACCTGATCGGTCATACCGTCGAGCATATGGATTGATCCATCCACGGCGGCCAGCGTCCACAGCGTGTAGCCGGACCGCGGAAGAGCCGCCGCCGAATAGAACGAAGGCCCGTTGGAAACTTTTCCGATACCGGGAGAGAGGGCGCCAGTAAAGAAGTTGCGCGCCGGAGCGAAGAACGCGCGCACGCCGCCGTCATCCGTGGTCAGGGGCCAGGGATCGTCGCTGTCGTTGCAGGCGAGCGTGAGCGGCGGGGTCGCGCTTGACCGGCAGACTGTTCCCGGCAGATGGACGTCGAAAAGATGATCGCGCCGCAGCAGCAGCAGGCGTCCCCGGAGATCGCGGGGGAAGGTGCGCGAATGCGTGATTGTAAGCGAGGCTTCCTGCTCCCAGCGCCCGCCTTGCTGACGATAGACGGCGACCTGGCTGGCATCGAGCAGCAGCAGGCGCGGCCCGCCGCTCATCTCGACTAAGGCTGCATCAAGGATGGGCTGCTGTTGCGTAAAGAGGAAACTCTTTCGCAAAAGCAGAGGCATCGCCGAGGCCGGCACTGCGCCAGCTTGCGCGCGGGGCGCAGAAACCAGCACAACTCCCCGCTCGTCGGAGCCGATCACGATTTCGGCCGACCACACGTATTCCCGGATGCTCTCGGAGAGCGTGACCTGCACCGATCCCATCGACTCGTCGGCATTGGCGGTGCGCACGCCTTCGGTACGCAACTGGGCTTCGAGCGCGCTGCGTAGTTCACGCACTGACTTGTCATCGAGGGACGATCGATTCGTGATGTCGAGAGCGATCGCACCCGGACCGGTAACGGACGCGATCCTGTGCGCCAGTTGTCGAGCGGCATCGCCCAATATCGATGCGGACACTAAAGAAGGAATGAAAGCGGTTGCAAGGAAAAACGATGCCAGCCAACCCATCCGCAAACCGCCTGACCAGCGTCTGTGCATGTGTGGAATGGGGTGATTATAGCGCGTGGCTTGTGAGGCTTTGCTTCATGGCTGGTAGCTCTCGGTTGTCAGTTGTCAGTCCGGTCTCGAATGCTGCAAAAAGTAGCGCCGTTCGCTCCCGGCGGTTGTCCTTCGGCAAGCTTAGGGACGACTCGGTGTGTGTGGGGCGGGACGCCCCCACGACAGCCGCTGAGGCGGAGGCGCTACAAATAAACGGATGTCAGACGCTGGTTATTTCTTCGCCCCCGCCGGTTCCTTCTCTCCAACGCGTTCACTGACCTTGAACGACAGCTTACGCGCCTTCTTGTCGGCATCCACGATCACGTGATCGCCGTGCAGCACCTCGCCGTCGAGGATCTTCAGTGCCAGCGGATCCTGCACCAGCTTCTGGATCGCGCGCTTCAACGGACGCGCTCCGAAATTCGGATCGTATCCCTCCGTGAAGAGCAGTTCTTTGGCAGCATCGGTCAGCTCCAGCGAAATGTTGCGCTCCGCCAACAGCCGCCGCAGGTCTTCCAGCCGCAGATCGACGATCTTGACCAGCTGCTCCTTGCCGAGCGGACGGAAAATAATGATGTCGTCCACACGGTTCAGGAATTCCGGCTTGAAGTGCCCGTGGAGCGCGTTCATCACCAGTTCGCTGGCGCGCTCGAATGCCTCGGGAGACATCACGCCCTCCGCTTGCAGGAACGCCGACCCCAGGTTCGAGGTCATGATGATCACCGTGTTCTTGAAGTCCACCGTGCGTCCCTTGCCGTCGGTCAGCCGGCCATCGTCCATGATCTGCAGCAGCACGTTGAACACGTCAGGATGCGCTTTTTCGATTTCGTCGAACAGCACCACCGCATACGGACGCCGCCGTACCTGCTCGGTCAACTGCCCGCCCTCTTCGTATCCGACATATCCCGGAGGCGCGCCGATCAGCCGCGACACGGCATGCTTCTCCATGTATTCCGACATGTCGATGCGCAACAGCGCGTGCTCGTCGTCAAACAGGAACTCAGCCAGCGAGCGCGCCAGTTCGGTCTTACCGACGCCGGTAGGACCGAGAAAAATGAACGATCCGATCGGACGCTTGGGATCGCTCAACCCCGCACGCGACCGCCGGATTGCGTTCGCTACGCGCTCCAGCGCCACATCCTGGCCGACCACCCGCTGCCGCAGGCGGTCCTCCATGCTGATCAGCTTCTTGACTTCGCCCTCGAGCATCTTCGAGACCGGAATACCAGTCCACTTGGAGACAATGCGCGCGATGTCTTCTTCGTCTACCTCTTCTTTCAGCATGCGGCTGGACTTGCCTTCCATCTGCGCCGTGAGTTTCTTTAGTTCCTCTTCGGCTTGCCGGATCAGCCCGTAACGGATTTGCGCGACGCGCTCCAGATTTCCCTTGCGCTCTTCGGCGGCCTCGTCGGTCTTGAGCTGCTCAAGTTTCTCTTTCAACTCGCGGATGCGACCAATCAGGTCTTTCTCCTGTTTCCATTTCGCTTTGAGTGCGTTCGACTGCTCGCGGATTCCGGCCAGTTCTTTCTCTACGACCGCCAGCCGCTCCTTCGAATTTGGGTCGTCTTCTCTTTTCAATGCCTGCTTCTCGATTTCGAGTTGCGTAGCTTGCCGCTCCAACTGATCGATCACAGTCGGCATGGAGTCGATCTCGATGCGCAACGAAGCTGCCGCTTCATCGACCAGGTCGATAGCTTTGTCCGGCAGAAAACGGTCGGAAATGTAGCGGTGGGAAAGCGCCGCCGCCGCCACGATGGCCGAATCCTTGATGCGAACGCCATGATGCACTTCGTACTTTTCCTTGAGCCCGCGCAGGATGGCAATCGTATCTTCGACCGTCGGCTCGCCCACGAATACCTGCTGGAATCGCCGCTCCAGCGCAGCATCTTTCTCGATGTACTTGCGGTATTCGTTCAGCGTAGTGGCGCCGATGGCGCGCAGATCGCCCCGAGCCAGCGCCGGTTTCAGCATGTTCGAAGCATCCATCGCGCCTTCGGACGCTCCCGCCCCGACCAGCGTGTGCAACTCGTCGATGAACAGGATGGTCTGTCCCTGCGAGTCTTCAATCTCTTTCAGCACGGCTTTCAGCCGGTCTTCAAATTCGCCACGATACTTCGCGCCCGCGAGCATGGCGCCAAGATCAAGCCCCACGACCCGCTTGTTCTTCAACGCTTCGGGCACATCGCCCGATACAATTCTCTGCGCCAGTCCTTCGACGATGGCGGTCTTGCCCACACCCGGTTCGCCGATCAGCACCGGATTATTTTTCGTGCGTCGGGAGAGCACTTGTACCACGCGACGGATTTCCTCGTTACGCCCAATCACTGGATCGAGCTTGCCGCGGCGAGCCAGTTCCGTCAGGTCCTTTGCATAGCGCTCCAGTGCCTGGTACTTCGCTTCCGGATTCTGGTCGGTCACTTTCTGCGAGCCCCGCACCACCGTCAACGCCTTGAGAATCGCGTCATGGGTCGCGCCGTGCCGCGCCAGCAATTCCTGCGCCGGATCGCGCTTCAGCGCGGTCGCCGCCAGCAGCAGATGCTCGGTCGAGACGTACTCGTCTTTGAAGGTCTCGGCTTCTTTGAAGGCCTTGTCCAGAAGCTGGTTGAGCTGGGACGACATGGTCGGCTGAGCGGCAGCTCCCGAAACCTTCGGCAGCTTCTCGATCTGCGCGTAGATGTCGTTGAGCACGCCCTGCGGCCCAATGCCGATCTTCTCCAGCACCGGCGGAACGATACCTTCCTTGTCCTCAATCAGCGCTGCCAGCAGATGGACCGGGATGATTTCCGGGTTGCCATGCTCGGACGCGAGTTCGCTTGCGCGCTGCACTGCCTCTTGCGCTTTCACCGTAAATTTGTCCCAACGAATCGCCATAGACGTCAACTCCAGCTAGGTGCTAGAGCCTAGCTTGATTTTGTGATTTTTGTAATCGGGTAAATTCGCCACTGCAACCACCCGCCAGCCGCTCTCGAATTGCAAAAGAAAACGGGAGGCTCTGATCTTCCTGCCTCCCGTCGAAACTGGCAATAAGCCACTAGTCTTAGGCGGCTTTGCTCGGCCCCTTGGCTTCGAGCGTCTTCTCGCCGCTGACGTTCACTTTGATCTGCTTCGGCTTGGCTTCCGCCTTCTTGGCCAGCTTGACCTTCAGCACGCCCTTGTCATAGTTGGCTTCGACGTTCTCCGCGTCAACCGTGGTAGGGAGCGTGAAGGTGCGGGTGAAGCTGCCGTACTGGCGCTCCACACGGCGATAGTTCTCTTCTTTCTCTTCCTTTTCGAACTTGCGCTCGCCGTAGACGGTCAGGGTGTTGTTCTCGATCCGGACGTCAATGTCCTTCTCGTCAACCGACGGTACTTCGATCTGGAGGGTGATGTTGTGCTCGTCTTCGTAGACATCGACTGGCGGTGCAAAGGTCGAGGTCGTCAGGGCCTCTTCGCGACCTTCCGTTCCCTGCGATTCGCGGAACAGACGGTTCAAACGGTCCTGAATGGTGACGAACTCACGGAAAGGGTCCCAACGGGTAATCAGAGTCATAGCAAAATCCTCCTGCATTGAATGTTTAGGTTTTAGAGCTCCACGATCAATTTCGATGAACCATTGTTATGAAAAGGATCATAAAATATGAGTGCATAATTGTCAACTATATTATTTATATATTCATCAATCACTTACAGTCATAATAAAGCACTTCAGATAGCTGGTTTCCGGGACATTCACGAGGATCGGGTGATCCTTGGCCTGCCCTCGGCTCTCGAGAACTCGCGCCGAGCGATGGCCATCGGCGGCGGCGGCCGAGACGGTTTGGAGGAAGTCCTGCGCGCCCACATGGAAGGAGCACGAGCAAGTCACCAGGAGGCCTCGGCGTTTAGCCGCGGCATAGTCTTTCAGCAGATCAAAAGCATTGCCTTCGATCCAATCCAGTTCGCGCCCGTTCAGCGCCGCATTCTTCTCCGCCATCTCCAGAGCCGGACGCGAGCTGTCGACTCCCGTCACGCTGGAACACTTCACCGCCAAGTGCAGCGCAAATCCACCCTGGTAGCAGAAGACGTCGAGCGCGTCGCCGTGCGCGTATTGCGCTGCCGCCGCATAGTTCTCCCGCTGATCAAGAAAGGCACCGGTCTTCTGGCCTTCCAGACCGTCGTATTGAAAGCGCACCCCGTCGGCAGGACCGCTGGTCATCTGTGCGGTATTCATGGTGACGACCGTAGAACTCTTCTCTCCCCACAACAGCCCGGATTTCCGCGGCGGTAATTGCTCCAACTCGCGAATCCGGCCATCCACGCGTTCCACAATCCCGGCCGGCGTCAGTTCCTCGGCCAGAGTTTTCACCACTGCGGACCTAATCGCTTCCGCATCCATGGCCTGGGTCAGGATCTGCACCGACACTACATCGTGGTAGCGATCGACGATCAGCCCCGGCAGGAAATCAGCTTCGCTAAAGACCACGCGGTAGGCATTCGTGTTTGCGACTACACGCTCCCGGTAGGAAATCGCCGCGCGAATTCGTTCTGCGACCAGCGCCGGCAGGTCGGCGACCCGTTCGCGGGAAATCATGCGAATCGCGATCTGCGACGAACTGCTGTAGAGCGCTGTCCCCAGAACCTGCCCGCGTGGATCGGTTACGCTGACTAGGGCACCAGGGGGCACATCCTCGGACACAGCAATGTCCGACCGATAGACCCAGGCGTGCCCGCCCTTCAGGCGAGCCACGCCTCGCGGTGAGAGTTTGACGCAGAACTGCGCCTCCGGGACTGGCGCGGCCGGTTTCTTGGGCATAAATCGATGTTAAACCGGATTAGCGGATGCAGACGGGTGCCCCGGTACCGCGGAACGCGAAGAAGACTACCGGATGTCAACGAACATAGTTGCCGGTACCTGGAAATCCACGCCGCGGGCGTCGTTCGCCTTCCTGGTTGCGGGCAAATCAAGATCGGCGAGCTGGATCTTGTGCGAGCGATTGTCGGCCAGGTCAAACAACGTGTCCCCGACGATAGCGTAATTCTGCAACTCTGCCTGATGGCCATCCCGGAAAATGAGCAGAGTGCTGGGCTGGGCTACAACCGGCTCGGGAGGAGTGGGCTCCGCAGCTGGCTGTAGCGCGGATTCGGGTTCAGCGGTTCGCACGCGGGGCCGCCTGGAATAAGAGCCGCGACGATCAAAAATGGTTGGACCGCTTTCGTACTCGTCCTCATTGTCGTAATAGGCATCTTCTTCCGGCTGGACGACCACTACCTGCGTGTAGGGAACGCTGTAACCTACCCCTGCAAACGGGAAGAAACCG
>WNFC01010358.1_pt1 | contig 13227 bp, 16 predicted proteins | sample 5400541 | NCBI WGS metagenome assembly WNFC01 (sample SAMN13153342, study PRJNA577476) | soil metagenome | isolation source: 120 cm saprolite under Douglas fir tree site 2 hole 2 replicate 1 | place: USA:California | collected 2015-04-18
TCGTCACTGACGATCAGAATTCGAGCCCCATCAGGGATCCTCATTGGCGAGCCCGAAAGAGTCATGCTCTCACTAATCCCTTCTCGAGTTTGCGTCAAAAGACTCATGGTACGCCTCCTTCAATTTCATGTTTCCTTCCTGGGCCAAACCCAGGTCCGTCATCATTTCCTTCCCATGCAGGTTCCTTCGCTTGAAAGCCATCTGCCTTAAGGTCAGGCATCGGCACATTGGGTTCTTTCCACGGTTTCAAGGAACTCTATTACCTGAAATTTGTGATCCTCTGGCTTGAGTCTCGGGTTAATTCGCTGTCCAACCACTGCGGGCGCCTCTGCGTTGCACCCGGCGCGAAATATGAAATTCCCTCTGATTAGATTCGCCGCCATGATCCTGGTGGGGTAATCCGCGGTTCGCTTTGCTCGGGCCGAGGGGTTGTGTCTGCCACTAAGGTGTGGTCCCTTGGCCGAACACATCGGGGGACAGGCCTGTTCGCCTGCCCTTACTGAAGTGTGAAACCCGTCGTCACGAGGCGGCTGCTGCACGAGCTGCAATCTTGTGATATGTCGAGTTGGTAACCTCATAGGCCTTTACCTCAGGAGTTCCTTCAACTACGTTCGCAAGGAACCCCAGTACCTGTGGATAGAGAGTGCGATAATAAGCTGCGGCGTTCTCCTTCTGATCCCACAAACTGATTCCAACCGCTTCCGTTCCGTCCGAGGAGACGAAGGTGATTTCGTCCCTGAACCCTTTCTGTTTTCGGAGCAGCGGAATGACTTGGTCCTTTATGGTCCGGGTAAACTCCTCTACGCTGTTGGGTTTGAGGACCACAGAAACGTGCCGGGCAAACATGTCAGCCTCCTATGTGGCAATCTTGGCGAGAGGCCAGTCAAAACTAACCCTTTTGGATTCAAAGGGTTCAATGCCATCCGACTTAGACATTAACGATGACTTGACGGAATTGTCAAAGGTTCGTTTATTGATTGTGTTCAAAAGAGCAACTCCTTAACCGTTTCGAGAAGTCCAAAAGTGATCAAATAACCTCTACTGTAATGTGTGCCTTTGCGTGACAACCTCTCGACAAGCGACTCATGGGCACGCGACCGAATGCGATTAATGAAGTACAAAGAAGGGCTCCATTTCGAATCCCAAAGATTGTCATTGACAGTGACTAGATGTTGTGCTATTGGGGAAAGTAACGCCTCCCTGTGAGGCAGTCTTATGGGCCCGCTACCGAAGCCGACTAAGAAACTAAAGGGAATGGTTTCGTTCGATCCCCAAGTTTTTCTTGCCACGGTGGGCGTGGCAAGAACTATTACGGAGTGCCCAAAGGACTACAAAATCTTCTCTCAAGGTGATCCCGCCGACGCTGTTTTCTATATTCAGCAAGGCAGGGTGAAGCTCAAGGTCAAATCCAAACAGGGCAAAGAAGCGGTCATCGCAATCCTGGGCGTGGGTGACTTCCTCGGTGAGGCATGCCTAATAGGTCAGACAGTTTGCCTGGCGACGGCCACGGCGATTGCAACTAGCTTTATACTTAGAATTGAGAAGAGTGAGATGATGCGTGTCCTGCACGAGGAGCGCAAGTTTTCAGATCTTTTCGTACCGTACGTGCTTTCGCGCAACGTGCGCACCCAGGAGGACTTGGTGGATCAACTTTTTAACTCCAGCGAGCAACGGCTGGCCCGGACTCTTTTGTTGCTCGCCAACGTCGGTAAGGAAGGCGCACCTGAACCTGTAGTTCCGGAGATAAACCAGGAGACTTTGGCAGGAATGGTTGGCACAACCCGGTCACGTGTAAACTTTTTTATGAATAAGTTCAAGAAGCTGGGCTTTATCGATTACAAAGACGGATTGCGGGTGCACAGGTCCCTTCTAAATATCGTCCTGCACGATTAGTGTCCTCATTGCGCGTAGGGCGATGCAGGTCGGCCCCAGAATACAATTAGCCTCGTGGCCAATCCTAGAAGCTGTGCAATTCTGCACACCCTTCATGTCGTCTCCACATATATTCCGAATTACCCTACAGGATTGACTGTATAGGAATTTAAAACGCTCTTGTGGCATGTTTCGTGACTCGGCGCACGCATTTGGGAAGTCGAGAAGAGCTATGGCCGCCCGTCTCTTAATTGTTGATGACCATGAAGCTGTTCGTATGGGTGTGCGAATGCTATTCACCGAAAACTGCTCAGTTGAGGTCTGCGGCGAAGCCCAAAATGGTGTGGACGCAATTCGCATGGTCTCGGAACTATCACCTGACGTTGTGATTCTTGATCTGAGTATGCCGGGGATGAACGGGTTTGAAACTGCTGCAAGAATACGACTCATCGCGCCGTCGGCCAGAATCGTAATCTTCAGCATCCATGACATACCTACCACAGCCCGGTGGGTTGGTGCAGATGCTTTCGTCTCGAAATCCTCTCCCCTGCAAGAACTCGCCCTCACGGTCAATCGTGTACTGCACACTGGAAGATGGGAGGAACACCACGCGACACTCACATCCCGAGAAACGCCGTTCTCGGAAATTGGCGCCGTTTATAGTTCGGCCCGAGCCTGTGGTAATGATTCTGTTATGCCAACTGAATCCACAGAGCGACGCCGTCAACCGCGAGCTAATTTGTCGCAGGTCTTGCGGATTCGTCCCTTCGACTCGAGCTTGCTTCCAGAAGACTGCACAACCCTCAATGTTTCACAGGACGGGCTGTATTTTGCAACTTCGGAAGGCCATTACGCCCACGGTTTGAACGTCTATGTGACGAGCGATTTCCAACCCGACAATCCAATGGACCACGCAGTGGCAGGTGTTGTCGTACGGGTCGAGAAGCTAGTAGATGACAAATGGGGCGTGGCAATCCACCTCTTTTCATCATTATCGTCGACGGTCCATTGAACCGATGACGACGTAATTAATCCTAACCTGCGGCCCCTCGCCTCAAACGGGAAGCTTCACTCAACCCCGAGAAACCTACCGCAAGCGCGCCAGTTCCTGACAAACGGGATTCTCGATAACTGGCCCACTCCCTAGATTGGTCGTGGGGTTGCGATGAAGAATGAGGTTGGCGTAACATTGAAATTGGGCCGAGTACATTCAAACGCTGGAGGGAAGGGAATCAGGCCGTGAAGGTTAGACGCATATTCGCGGGCTCTTTGGCGGCGCTACTGTTGTGTGCATCTTCGTTGGCAGCGGCGTGCGATCTCTCCTGCGGGTTTGCACTGTTTCGATCGGATTGCCACTCGCCGCAAATGGCTGCCGAAGAATCCCGGCCCGCCGAAATGACCATGGCCGGCATGACAATGCCTGAAGGGGCCGAAGCCGGTTCCGCCGATCAGCCAACGGTTTCCCCTTCGCCACGGGCAACGACCGCTCACGCAGTATTGGCGGACATGGGAGCGTGCGAGCGCCAGACCTGCGAGCAGGCTCAGGCGTCAGCTTCCAAGATAAATCACTCGACTGCGGCACAGTTTGAAACGATTTCGACAGTCGCCGGATCTTCTCATAGGGACAGCCTGCGAGCCGCATTTCATGAAGCTCGGGACTGCATCGCTCCTCTCAGTCCAGCTGGTCACTTCCTCCTCGACGTAAGCCTCCGCATCTAGACCACTCCTGCCTCCGTTTGCAACCTTCGCGTAGGTTTTGGATTTGTTGTAGCCCGCGCCTCTTGCCCTGAGCGAACGCGAGGGGTTAGACGCGGGGATTTTTCCCGGGATTCTCAGGGAAACCCCCACCTCTAACCCTTCGCTGCACTCAGGGCGAGAAAGGTGAGCTACAGTTCTTTCAACTCATGAAGAACGTCAATCCAGGGAGATAAGTTTTATGCGGCCATGGTCAGCAGTTCTTGCGTCACTTTTAATATTTCCGGCACTGGCCGGAGCGCAGCAGAGCAACAAGAACGACGACATGCAAGGCATGCCGGGGATGAACGACGGCCAAATGCAGGGGATGCAGATGGGCGGGGATGGCCTGATCACTATGCATCCCGAGACCTTTCTGCAGGAAATTGCGCGCCATGCTGGCACCGGCACAAGTGCAGAACCGAATTCCACGCCAGTCCCGATGCTAATGGAGATGAAAGGCGCGTGGACAATGATGTTCCACGCCAATGCATTTGTGATAGACGAGCAACAATCGAGTCCTCGCGGCGGAGACAAATTCTTCTCAACAAACTGGTTTATGGGCATGGTGCAGCGTCCGCTCGGGCCGGGTGTTTTCACGGCACGCGCCATGCTGAGTCTCGAGCCTGCGACCGTGACAGAACGCCGTTATCCGGTACTCTTCCAACAAGGAGAAACAGCCTTCGGAAAGCCAATCGCCGACGGACAGCATCCACATGATTTCATCATGGAGATCGGCGCGCTTTACGACCTGAAGTTGGGAAGCAAAGGCCTGCTTTCGTTCTATTTTGCTCCGATCGGGGACCCGGCCCTGGGCCCGGTGGGGTACCCGCACCGCGCCTCTGCCTCGGAGGATCCGGTGGCTACGCTCGGCCATCATCAAGAGGACTCCACCCACATCGCAGAGGATGTGGTCACGGTGGGACTGACGTATCGCATCGCGCGAATTGAGGCCTCAGGCTTTCACGGGCGCGAACCGGACGAGAGCCGGTGGAATATCGATCAGGGTAAGATCGATTCGTGGTCGACACGCTTGACCCTTCAGCCTGGGAAAAATTGGGGCGGACAATTTTCGTACGGGCGCATAAAGAGCCCCGAGGCATTCTTCCCCAATGAAGAGCAGGAACGCATGACTGCCTCGATCCAATACAATCACCCGCTCCACAATGGCAATTGGACAAGTGCGGTCCTATGGGGACGGACCCGCTCCCTGCAAGACAATTCGATCTTTAACAGCTATGCTCTCGAATCGACGGTGCGTTTCAGGACCCGGAATTATGCCTGGACGCGTATCGAAAATGTCGACCGTTCGAACGAGTTGATTCTTGGCGAAAACACGCTTCCGGCAAATTTCCAGGAACAGCCGATCGGCCGTGTTCAAGCCTACACCTTCGGCTATGATCGTGATGTGGATTTGATTCCGCACGTGGCTTCAGCCTTAGGGGTGCAAGTTACGGCCTATGGAGTTGGAGGCAGGCTGAAACCCACATATGGCTCGCGGCCTGCCGGCGTTGCCGTGTTCTTGCGAATCCGTCTATTTTCAGGGGATGAAAGATAATCGACCGAAAGAAATAGCATAGGAGAACAGCAATCATGAAAATTCCGAAACCTGCGCTTTGGGTTCTACTCGTGGCGGTCGTGGCAGGCGCGGCCTATGGGGTCATTGTGATTCGGCGAGGCTTCAGCGCCAGAAAGGAGCCGTCGGCCATGGAAACAACCGTGGCCCGAGCCGTCCGCCACATGGCCATCCCCAAGATTGATCGAGAAGAGGAAAATCCGTGGGCGGAGGTGGCAACTCCCGAGGTAATGAAAGATGCGCGGGAGCACTTCGCCGACCACTGCTCGCAGTGCCACGCCAACGACGGGAGTGGGAATACCGAGATGGGGAAGAATCTCTATCCCAGGGCGCCAGACATGCGTCTGGCCGCAACACAGCAGCTAACTGACGGTGAACTCTATTACATCATTCGCAACGGCGTTCCGCTGACTGGGATGCCAGCCTGGGGAGAGCCGGACACACCCCAGGACGATGAAAGCTGGCAACTCGTTCTCTTCCTACGCCACCTGCCGAAACTCACCGCGGAAGAAATCAAGGACATGGAGCATTACAATCCGGTAGGGGAGATGGAACGCGAAGACGAAAAGGAACACGAGAATGCCCCGAACGCCGGGAACCCTGCAGGGAAATCCGCCCCTGAGCATCATCATCACTAGGGCGAATTTCTCACAAGAATTTGTTACTGCCGGTGGGCCGTTCCAATTCATGCAGCCAGAGCGCAGGTCCGACGCGGTCGAGTAGCACAGGCTTCAGCCTGTGATTTTGGTTTTCGTGGCGGAAATGAACACAGGCTGAAGCCTGTGCTACCTATACCCGTTGTCCGCACCCAAACTTCAGCTTTTCGCGTTCAAAAGTTCGAGGCCTTCATCGGCCTTATCCGCAGCGGGGGTTTCAGGGAAATCCTGCTTCACCTGGTTGTAGAGCTTGGACGCCTGCGCCGGATCGGTCTTGCGGTAGTAGTCCGCGAGCGTCAGCAGCACCAGGGGCTTTGGCACAAAAGTCGTAGGCTTGTCGGCCAATTGTTTGTACAGATCGACGGCCTGGGGCCCTTTGTTGTCCTGGGTGTATACCCAAGCCAGTTGGAAGCGGGCCAGGCCCGTCAGCGATTCGTCGCCGCTTGAATCCAATTGTTTCAGATTTTTTTCCGCGTCGTCGAACTTCTTTAAATGTTCCTCGGAAAGGGCCGCGTAATATCGCGCGACCTGGCCGGGCCGCGTGCGCGCGTATTGATTCGCCACCTCCAGGAATTTCTTTTCGGCATCGGTATACTTATTCTTTTCGTCAAGGTAGGTGTCTTCGCCGGGCTGGGCTGGTTCTCCCGCGGCCCGAATTCGGGCTTGAAAAATTTTCATCGCGTCGTCGAGAGCCGCACCGGCTTTCGTGGTCTGGCGCCGCGAATAAGTGCTCCAGCCGAACACCGCCAGGGCCACAACAAGGGCCGCGACGACGACGAGCCACAGCGTCTGCTGGTGCGAAGCCACCGACTCGACGCCGTGAACGAACTTCTCACGGATCTCGTCTTTCTTCAGATCCTTGCGCAAAATATGTTGCGCCACAGATTCACTCCTCCGTTTGTTCTCGAACCTGCAATCGTATCACAACTCTTTGCGTCGAGGAGGGTTCCGTGCCGCTAATTAGACAATCAAAAAAGCGAAAGGGCCCTGCCCGGTAGCATTGGGCAGGGCCCTTTCGCATTGACCCGGCTATGGTGCGGTGACGTTTTCAGCCTGATAGCCCTTCGGTCCCTGTTTGACCTCGAACTCGACCATCTGGCCTTCGTTGAGTGTCTTGTATCCCTCCATCTGAATGGCGGAGAAGTGAACGAATACGTCTTCGCCCGACTGGCGCTGGATGAAACCATAACCCTTCGATGCATTAAACCACTTCACTACACCTTGTTCTCTGCTCACCTTCTTGACTCCTCTTTCATGAGCGATCGCTATTTGCCGGGCGTAACGCCAGTCAGTGGCAGAAATAAGCCCGCCATTCCCAATGAACAGCAACGGGCCTCCGTGCACCTAACGGAATTACAGGACCCACAAACGCGGGCCATCCATACATCAAAATCCGATGTCTGTCCAGTGGGTTTCCCAAATTGGGACGGTGGATGCGGGGGTTAACTCCCTCGTATCGGGAGACTACCCCAGAGTTAGAAGCTCGCCACGGCCTCCGTCTCGTCGTTGTGAATGTCGAACACCGTGTAAAGCTTGGTGACTTGAAGAAGATCGCTCACCTTTTTGTTAAGATTCAGAAGCTTCAGTTCTCCGCCTTGGCTTTTCACGAGCCTGTACCCGCTCACCATTTCCCCGAGCCCTGTGCTGTCGAGATAGCTTATTGCGGCCAGATTGAGCACGAGTTTCTTATGGCCCTTGTCAAGGTGTTCGTGGATCAAATCTCGCAGCAACGCGCTGCCGTCGCCGAGCGTGATTCGACCGTCCAGGTCGATTACGATCACGCCGCCGATCTCGCGGCTCGATGCTTGGAGAGACATCGCAAACCCTTTCTTGGCTTTCGTGAGCGGACCTCAAGATTGGCGGCGCCTTACACTGCCTTCGAGTTATTCTGCGTTCGGTAGCGCTTGGCCATGATCACCTCGGCGCCGCCGCTCCGCCCGACCAGGACTTCAAACTCATCCATGAACGCCCGCATCAGGAGGACGCCGCGGCCGGTTTCCCCCAACACATAATCGTCCATTCGGGGATCGGGGACCTCTTCCACGCGGAATCCAGTTCCCTGGTCCGCCACGCGGATCACCATTTTTTCGTGGAGCAGTTCAAAGATGACGTGGATTTTCTTTTCGCGCTTCTGTTCATTGCCATACTGAAACGCGTTCATGACACCTTCGTGCACCGCCAGACCTATCTTGTACTGATCGTCCTCGCCAAAGCCCGCCGCCGCAGCCACGCACACACCCACCTCTTCGGCGAGGGCGATGCTATCAAGCAACGTCTCCAGTACGACTTTGATCCTCTGAGGTTTTGAGGGCATCCAGCAGTTTGGACCCGTGCTAAAGGACGTGTATGCGTAGCACAGCGCCTTTGGGGAAGTCAATCCCGCGTCGATTCTAGCAGAATTGAGGCGTCACGCATTCGGACGAGCGGGTTTGACGGCTCCCTTGAGACCGGTGTGAAATCCGGCCGCCGTTTGCAGCGGACTCCGAAGCGGAAGGATGTTAAGTTCTACTGCTCGAAATCTTCATGAGTTCCTATCTGCTACTTCTCCTCAGTGCATTTGCCGCCGGGCTGATCAACTCGGTGGCCGGAGGAGGCTCTTTCTTCACCTTCCCCGCGCTCGTTTTCACCGGCGTGCCGTCTATCATTGCCAACGCGTCAAGCACCCTGGCGCTGCTCCCCGGGATTTTCGCAAGCGCCTGGGCCTATCGCGACGACTTCAAGAAATCCGAGGACTTTCCTTTTCGCCCGATGTTGATCATCAGCCTCGCCGGAGGCATCGCGGGCGCGCTGCTGCTGCTCTACACGCCGCAGAGAGCTTTCGACGGGATGATTCCGTGGCTAATGCTGGGCGCGACGCTCTTATTCACGTTTGGCCTGCGTCTTTCGCCGATCCTTGCGCGCATGTTCCACATCGGCCCTGTGACGCTGCTTTGCATCCAGGCCCTGGTTGCAATCTATGGAGGCTATTTCGGGGGCGCGATCGGCATCCTGATGCTGGCGGCGTGGTCGCTGTTCGGGCTGAAGGACATCCATGTGATGAACGCGAACAGGACCTTGTTGGGGGGAGCCATGAACACCGTCGCGGTCATTTTGTTCGTGATTGCCCGAAAAATCTGGTGGCCCCAGACGCTGGTGATGCTGGTTGCCGCCGTGATCGGGGGCTATGCGGGAGCACGTTTTGCCAGGCGCGCGAATCCGCGCTACATCCGGGCAGCGGTCTCTGTCATTAGCGCCGCCATCACGATCGCGTTTTTCGTGCGACAGCGATAGCCCGCATTTCTCACGACGAGGTGATTGGGCGAAACGGAAACTACGAATCGTGTCGTGGACATAGACTCTTCGTGGCACGCGTCTCGCCGGCGGTTTCCTAATCGGGCCCCATCGCGCAGGAACGCCGGCGCCACAAAATCGCCCGGCAAGGTCTCATTCAGCCATATGCCGCGGTATTTGGGCCTTTTGTGAGACATGAGTGTTAGAACGCCTTCTCTTGCGCGTAATCCAAATACTCTTCGTACGGGCCTTTGAAGTCCTCGATATGGCCGCCCTTGAAACTCCAGATGCGGGTAGCGACTTCGTCGATCACGTCATGGTCGTGCGTGACGAGCAGAACCGTTCCCGGATACTTCTGCAGGGCGATGTTCAGCGCGTTGATCGATTCCAGGTCCAAGTGGTTTGTGGGCTCGTCCAGCACGAGCACATTCGGCTTCTGCAGCATTAGCCGGCAGAAGATTAGACGCGCCGACTCACCGCCTGAAAGCGCCTGCGTGGGTTTCAGGGCATCTTCGCCGCTAAATAGCATCTGGCCGAGCAGACCGCGGAGTTCCTCCTGCGACGCCTGCAGGTTGAACTGGTGCAGCCACTCGATGGCCGTGGTGCCCTTAGTAATAGAATCAGTGTGGTCTTGCGCGAAGTAGCCTGCCGCCACTTCGTGTCCCCACTTCACCGTGCCGCCGTCGATTGGGAATTGCCGGTCCGCGTCGTCGACGTATCCTGTCGCGTTGCGCATGAGCGATTTCAACAGCGTGGTCTTGCCCGATCCGTTGCGCCCGATCAGCGCGATTTTTTCGCCGCGCTCGACGTTCGCCGTGAAGGGCAGGATCACTTTCAGATCGCCGTAAGATTTCGCGAGCCCCTTGCATTCGACCGGATGGCGTCCCGAAGGCGCCTTCATGTCAAAACGGATGTAGGGCCGCGCAATATTGGATTTTGCGAGTTCGGAAGTCTGTATCCGCTCGACTTCCTTTTTGCGCGAGGTCACTTGTGATGAACGCGTGCCGGCCGAAAACCGCGCGATGAACTCATTCAGTTGCTCGATTTTCTTTTCGCGCACCGCGTTGTCCGCCTCGATGCGCGAGCGGATCTGCGTCTTGGCGAGAACCATATCGTCGTACCCGCCGGTGTACATGATCACGGTTTGGTAGTCGATATCGGCGATGTGCGTGCAGACGCTATTCAAGAAATGGCGGTCGTGCGAAATCACGATCAGCACGCCTTCATAGTCATGCAGATAATCCTGCAGCCAGTGCACTGAATCGAGGTCCAAGTGGTTCGTAGGCTCGTCCAGCAGCAGCGCGGGCGGATTGCCGAAAAGCGCCTGCGTCAGCAGCACGCGCACCTTCTGGCCGCCCTGCAATTCGCTCATCTTGCGCTCGTGGAGCGCGGCTTCGATGCCCAGCCCATCGAGCAGGATCGCGGCATCAGCCTCCGCCGTATAACCGCCCTCTTCGCCGACGATCCCTTCGAGTTCGCCGAGGCGCATGCCGTCCTTGTCGGTGAGCTTGTCGTGGGGCTTGGCGTAAAGCGTGTCCCGTTCCTGCAATGCCCTCCACAACGGGGCATTGCCCATAATGACGGTGTCGATTACGCGAAATTCGTCAAAGGCAAACTGGTCCTGCCGCAGGATGCCGAGCTTCTTGGGCCGTGTGATCGAACCCTTGGTCGGCTCGAAATCGCCTGCCAGTATCTTCATCAAGGTTGTCTTGCCGGCGCCGTTTGGCCCGGTAATCGCGTAGCGCCGCCCCGCCATAAAGCTGCAAGTGACGTTCTCGAACAGGATCCTGCCGCCGAACCGCATAGTGATGTTATTGACCGAAAGCATAGCCTTTAATTATACCGTGGAATTGCTGCAGGTGCTCGGTGCCTCGTGTGGAATTGGCACGGCCTCTTCCGATAATCGCGCTTCTCGCGCGCTATCCAGGTTGATCATGAAGTAGTTTGATATTGAGTGCGGGCTGTGGTAGCACAGGCACTCTTGCCTGTGCGGTTCTTTGTTGAGCATGTGAAGCGGCGCACAGCCAAGAGTGGCTTTGCTACTGCGAACCCGGGTCACTACGTCAGCGTTAACTAATGGAAAGCAATACGATTCCTTAGGGTATAATCCGGCCTCAAATGGCACTGACGTCGGGCACTCGCCTCGGGCCCTACGAAATCCTTTCCGCCATCGGTGCGGGCGGGATGGGCGAGGTGTACCGTGCCCGCGACACCCGGCTCAACCGAATCGTTGCCGTCAAGGTTTTGCCGACGCATCTTGCGGATCGCTCCGAACTGCGCGAGCGATTCGAGCGCGAAGCGCGCACCATCGCCAGCCTGAATCATCCCCACATTTGCACTCTCTTCGACATCGGCCAGCAGGACGGCATTGATTATATTGTGATGGAGTATCTCGAAGGCGAGACGCTGGCGCAGCGGCTGCACAAAGGTTCGCTGCCGCTGGAGCAGGTGTTGCAGTACGCGATTGAAATTGCCGATGCACTCGACAAGGCGCATCGAAGAGGCGTGACGCATCGTGATCTGAAACCCGGCAACATCATGCTGACCAAGACCGGGACGAAGCTGCTGGACTTTGGACTGGCGAAGCTGAAGCAGGGGGTAGCTCCAGCGAATGTGCAGCTTTCACAGCTTCCCACGGCGACCGATCCGCTGACGGCGCATGGGTCCATTGTGGGCACGCTGCAATACATGGCCCCGGAACAGTTGGAAGGGAAGGAAGTGGATGCGCGGACGGACATCTTTGCCTTCGGCGCAGTGGTGTACGAAATGGCGACAGGCAAGAGAGCGTTTGAGGGCAAGAGCCAGGCCAGCTTGATGGTGGCGATTATGGAGCGAGAGCCTCCGCCGATGGCTTCGCTCCAACCGATGACGCCGCCCGCTCTTGGCCGCGTAGTGAAAAAGTGTCTCGCCAAGGAGCCGGAGAAAAGATGGCAGGCGGCCAGCGATGTGTGCGACGAATTGAAGTGGATCGCCGAAAGCGGCTCGCAGGCTGCGATTCCTCCACAGGCCACGCGTAAAGGCGCGCCCGTCTTCGGGCGGCGGGCGATTGTTCTCGGTGCGGGTGTCTTGCTGTTAGTTGCGGCTATCACCGGCCTTGCTGTCTGGAATCTGAAACCCACGCCTCCGTCTCCGCCGCAGACTGTCACCCGCACGGTAATAAATCTGCCGCCGGGCCGTTTATTGGCGGGTTTCGAAAGTGGGCCCGCCGTCGCCATCTCTCCCGACGGCACGCGACTCGTGTATGTCGCTACCCAGGGAGGAACTCAGCGGCTTTATCTGCGGGCGATGGATAGCCTCCAGGAGGCCCAGCCCATTCCTGGCACGGAAGCAGCCTCCTCTCCTTTCTTCTCTCCTGATAGCCAGTGGCTGGGGTTTGCCGCTGGCGGGGGTCTGAAGAAGGTTTCAGTGGGCGGTGGGGCGGCGGCGACGATCACCATTAATGCGTACGGCGGAGAGAGTTGGGGCAGCCAGGGGATGATCGCCTTCCCACCCGGAAACGCCTCACCTCTCCAGCAAGTGCCAGACGCGGGAGGCGCCCCGCAAGCGTTAACTCGTTTCGAGAAAGGGGAGGGCAGTCACCGCTGGCCGGAGTTCTTGCCCGGCGACAAGGCAGTGCTCCTCGCTGCTGGAGCGGCTACCGCTAATTGGACCAACGCGCAAATTGCCGTCGAGACTGCCGGGACAGGCGAGCGGCGGAATCTGATCCAAGGGGGGACGCAACCGCGATATGCGCCCTCCGGGCACCTGGTTTATGCACAAGGAGGAAACCTGATGGCCGTGGCATTTGATCCCGAGCGGCTGCAGATCAAGGGAACCTCGGTGCCCGTGGTGGAGGGCGTCGTGCAATCCATATCCAGCGGAGCCGCCCAATACAGCATTTCCACTACGGGATCACTCGTTTACGTTCCAGGAGGCGTCCAAGGGGTTGAACGGAAGCTTGTATGGGTTGATCGCAACGGAGAGGAGCAGCCCGTCGCTGCCCCGGCTCATGCCTACGAGTCTCCGCGATTTTCTCCAGATGGTCAACGCATTGCCGTGGTCCCCGATAGTCAAATCTGGCTGTACGATCTCTCTCGGGAGACGTTGACTCGGCTCACGTTCGAGGGGAGTGTTAACAGT
>WNFC01024903.1_pt1 | contig 13227 bp, 15 predicted proteins | sample 5400541 | NCBI WGS metagenome assembly WNFC01 (sample SAMN13153342, study PRJNA577476) | soil metagenome | isolation source: 120 cm saprolite under Douglas fir tree site 2 hole 2 replicate 1 | place: USA:California | collected 2015-04-18
CGGCACCGGGCTCGGGTACGTGCGGTACGCGGCCGGCCACGCCGGTCGGCCGTTCTTCGTGACGGGGGGGGCGCGGCCGGACACGATCGGCGCCATGGTCGCGGCCGGGGCCCGGCGGTTCGTGGTGGTGCGGTGGCTGACCGAGGCGGCCGACCCCTACGGCGCGGCCAGGGCCCTGGGCGACGCGGTGGATGCGGCCGTCGAGGGCGCGACCAGCGAGGGCGCCGCGCCGGCCAGTCCCTGACCGGGGCAACTGGGGGCAGTTACCTACCTGGGGTGTAGCCAGCCGCGCCCAGAACGGCGCCGCAGGCAGGGTGGCCGCGCGGGCAGCGGGCCCTTAGGTCCCCTACAAACCCTGGCGGTCGAGCCAGCCGAGGAGCACGGCGACGGCCCGGGGGTCGTCCCGGAGGCCGTGGCCGGCACCCGGGAGAATGCGCAGCTCGAGCTGGCCGTCGGCCGCGTCGGCAAGAGCCCGGGCGTCGACGATTCCGATCTCGTCGTCATCGCTCCCGTGGACGAGCAGCACGGGTCGGGGCGGGATCTTGCCGATGAGCGCCAGCGGGCGGATCTCACGCAGCTCGCGTGCCCAGGCCTCCGGGTCCTCGGGGAACGCCTGGTTCCTGATCACTCCGATCTCACGGGCCCGGCGCAACAGGAGCCACGGGTCGGCGGCCCAGTGCTCGAAGTCGGCCGGGGCGGCGAAGGCGGCCGCACCCCGGAGCCCGTCGTCCTCCCCGGCGGCGCACAGCGCCAGGCGAGCCAGCCCCCCAGGGAGAAGTTGCCCTTCGATTCGCCCGTGCCTCGACAGTTGAAGCTCAGCACGACCCAGGCGCTCTCCGCAGACAGCCGGTCGGCGAGCTGCGAGTACGCGGTGCCGGAACCGGACCCCGGCGGTCCCGAGGGAAATCCGTGGCAGAGGACCAGGCCGAGGCGCTGGGCCTCCGGCTCCCCCGCCGGGCGCGCCAGGTGGCCCCGCAGGGCGACGCCCCCACTGTCGATCACGATCTCCACCGTCTTCACGGTACGGCAACCTGGCGGGCTACCGGACCGGAATTTCGCGCCGGGTTTCCAAGCTCCGGGTTCTATGCGCTGGCGGCCTCCGGCACGGCCGTGGCGCAGTGCCGGCAGGGCCGGTAGCCGCGATTGCGCGCCTCGGCGAGGACGTCGGGGCCGAAGGTGGCGAAGGCCTCCGAGGTGAGCAGGGCGTCGAGCTCGCAGGCGTCGGTGATGGCGTCCAGGTCGTGCACCCGGAGGCTGTGCTTGTCGCCCAGCCAGCGGAAATGCTCGAACCGAACGGGCCGCGTCATGGGCGCCCACAGTAGCTGCCGAGCATCGGGGCCCCGGCGAGCGGCTGCGACACCGTCCCGAACCAGTGGAGCCTCATTCTTCCCGCAAGAAGTGCGCTATAGCGATATTGAAGCCTGGAAGAATGGTTCGGCGGCGGCTCGACCGACCATCGACCGACAGCACCACGCGCCGAAGGGGCGCCGGAGCGCCCCTTCGGTCAAACCACAATCTGGAAAAAGGACCCGAGACTCACCTACGGCGCCGGGTGGGACCATCTCCCGGCCGGAGACCTCGAGCGGTGCCTGGTTGGTTTGCGCCAGGTGGTCCAGCGAGCCGCCCTAGCGGCCAGCCACCTCCAGGGTCCCGCAACGTTGATGACTCAGTTGGACCACCTCCTTTCTCTGGTGGCGACAGATTACCGCATCCCAAGCGCCGGACCGGAGCAGATTTGCGTCACTCGGCCTCCCCGGGCGCGGCCTCCGGACCGATGGCTCCTATGGCCTCGAGGTAGGTCATCTGCGCCTCCAGCACGGCATGGACCTGGGACGAGGTGTAGGACTGCCCGGCCGTGGCCGCCCGGCGCAGCACGTAGTCGACGGTCTCGGCCCCGCCGACGACGACCTTGCCGGCTATCTGGCCGGAGTGGCCGTTGCCGGCGACGCCCTTGGAGCGGAAGTACTCCAGGTTCCAGTCGATGATCCGGCGCACGTCGTCATGGGAGAGCACGGCCGAGACCTCGAACGGCAGGTGGTCGGCGACCCAGCTGACCGCTTCGCCGAGGTCGAAGGTGGGGTTGGGCGCCACCGCGTCCAGCCGGCGGGCCTCACGACCGACCACCACGGCCGCGATGGCGAACACCGCGGCCGCCAGTGCGAGCACGTACACGAAGATCATGACGCCGCGAACCTACAGCGGGATGCCCCTCGGATCAGATGCCGATGCGCTGGGCGAGCAGCTCCCGATGGTAGGTGGGGTCACCCAGCATGAGCTCCGAGCTCTTGGCCCGCTTGAAGTACAGATGGGCCGGGTGCTCCCAGGTGAAGCCGATCCCGCCGTGGATCTGGATGTTCTCGGCGGCAGCGTGAAAGTAGGCGTCCGAGCAGTAGGCCTTGGCCAGGCTGGACACGACGGGCAGCTCGTCGCTGTCCTCGGCCGCCGCCCATCCCGCGTAGTAGGCCGCCGACTTGGCCGACTCCACCTCGAGCAGCATGTCGGCGCACTTGTGCTTGATGGCCTGGAAGGAGCCGATGGGCCGGCCGAACTGGATCCGGACCTTGGCGTACTCGACGCTCATGTCCAGGCACTTCTGGGCCCCGCCGACCTGCTCGGCGGCCAGGGCGACGGCCGCCAGGTCCAGGGTCTTGTCGAGGATCTCCCAGCCCTGTCCCTCGCCCCCCACCAGCCGGCCCGGCGTGCCCGAGAGCTGGAGCTTGGCCTGCTTGCGGGTCTGGTCCATTGTCGAGAGCGGCGTGCGGGTCATGCCGGCCGCGCCTGCATCGACGGCGAACAGCGAGATGGCGCCGCCCGTCCTGGCCGCCACCAGCACGAGGTTGGCGATGTGGCCGTCGACCACGAACATCTTGGCGCCGTCGATGGTGTAGCCGTCGCCGGACTTGGTGGCCGTGGCGGTGACGCCGTCGGCGTCCCAGCGCCCGTTGTCCTCGGTCATCGCCACGGTGGCGATGGTGGCGCCCGAGGCGATGCCGGGAAGGTGCTCCTTCTTGGCGGCGTCGTCGCCCGAGCTCAGCAGGGCGTTGGCGGCCAGGGCGACGGTCGAGAAGTAGGGGGCGCACAGCAGGGCCCGGCCCATCTCCTCCAGCACCACGATGAGCTCGACGTAGGTGTAGCCCGAGCCCCCGTACTCCTCGGGGATGGTCAGGCCCTGAAGCCCGAGCTGCTTGGCCATCTGGGACCAGACGGCCGGGTCGTACCCGTCGGCGGTCTCCATGAGCCGCCGGACCTCGGTCTCCGGGGACTTGTCGTCCAGGAAGCGGCGGACGGACCGGCGGAGCTCTTCCTGCTCCTCGCTGAAGGCGAAGTTCACGGCAATGACCCCCGTAGGCGGTAGAACGGAGTTTGGACCAGGCCCGTTGTACTAGACCGAGCGGTCAAGACGCACGTCCGCAACGTTGGGAGGAGCCGCCATGCCGCCCGCCACGGGTTCCACCATCCACTACGAGGACGAACGGGCCGAGATCCACAAGCTCGTGGTCGGGCCGGTGGACAACAACGTGTTCGTCCTGCGGTGCAAGGAGACGGGCGAGGCGGTGCTGCTCGACGCGGCCAACGAGCACGACAAGCTGCTCGAGCTGTGCCAGCGCCTCGGGGTCCGGAAGGTGCTCGAGACCCACGGGCACTGGGACCACATCCAGGCCGTGCCGGCGGTGCGGGACGCGGGCTACGAGGTCGGCGTGACGGCAGACGACGCGGCCATGCTGCCGAGCTACGACTTCGTCCTGGACGACGCCTCGATGGTCACGGTGGGGCGGCTGCGCCTGCACACCATCCTCACGCCGGGGCACACGCCGGGATCGATGTGCTTCCGGCTGGAGGGCTCGCCGGTGCTGTTCAGCGGCGACACGTTGTTCCCGGGCGGCCCCGGCGCGACCAGGTTCCCGGGCAGCAGCTTTCCGGCCATCATCCGGTCGATCGAGGACCGGATCTTCGCCCGGCTGGCACCCGAGACCATCGTGATGCCCGGCCACGGCGAGGACACCACCATCGGGACCGAGCTCCCACACCTCCAGGAGTGGATCGACCGGGGCTGGTAGCTACGGACTTGCGATGGTGTGATCTCTCATGTAGTTTCATGTTATGACAACCGGGACCGCCGGGATCGATCCCGTCGCCGCCACCGGGCTCGTGGCCGCCCTCACCTCCGCCGCCGACGATCTCGGCCAGCGGCGCCGGCGCCTGAAGAACACGCTCGACTCGCTGGGCCAGGTCGCGAGCGCGCCGGGCTGGCTGGCCGAGGCGGAGGCGTGGCTGATCGCCTCGGCCGCCGACCTGCGGCGCCGGGTAGGCCTGATCGCGGTGGCGCCGGGCACGATGGGCCCCCTGGCCGCGGGCCATGTGTGGGCCGCCGAGGACGAGGCCCCTGCCGTGAAGGTCGTGCCCGCGAGCACGATGGGGCCGCTCCCGCCCGGCACAGTGTGGGCCGGAGAGGGGCCCGGGTGGGTGGCTGCGGCCGGCTCACCGTTCGTGGACTGGTCGCGCACCGGGATACCCGAGGTGGCCGATTCCAAGCTCAGGAACATCCTCAACGACCTGTATGAGGACTACCGGCCGGGGATGACGGGCTCGGGTAGCACGCCCGACGCCGTGCGAGCGGAGATCGCGACCGGGCTCCAGGTCGCCGGCCACTGGCATTTTGAGAAGGCCGTCACTCTTCTGCGCGGCCTCCTGAAGCGCCTCCGGAGCGGGGATCTGAACGAGGAGGACACGCTGACCACAGAGTGCGCCCGCGATGATGTGCTGGACAGCCTGTACACCGGTCTGCATCCGGACTCGCCGCCGGGAAGAGGAGCGCTCGGCGAGGAGGCTCGGGCCGCAGGCGAAGCCGAGGCCGCGGTCGACGAGTCGGGCGAGGCCGCGGGCATCGCCGAGCAGCTCGCCACCGACGGAATCGACCTGGCCCGTGAGGTGGGAACCATCATCAGGGACACCGGCGAGGCAGAGTGAGGGCGGCAGATTGAAGGCGGCCGGTTGTGCCGGGAGGATGCGTCGTGGGATTTGACAGCAGTGCGGGCTGGGATGCGTGGTGGGAGGCCACCAGCGACCGACGGGTGCCCCTCGTTCTGGCGCTGGGGGCGATCGTCCGCCAGGTTCCCGAATTTCAGCCCGAAGCGAAGGCTCACCTGGACGACTACGACGAAGTCCTCCCGTATATCTTGATCGCCGACTTCGCGCGCTTCGTCGAGACGGAGCTGGAGACCGAGCCGCTCGACGAGGACGTGCTGGTCCGCAGCTTCTCGGTGCTCGAAGACCTCGCTGGAGGAGGTCCGGCGGGAGGAGGTCCGGCGGGAGGAGGTCCGGGCGGCGCCGGACCAGCAGGTGTCGAGCCCGCGGACGGGGGCCCCGACGGCGGGCTGGACGACCTGCTGGGCGCGGGCTTCCTCGAGGCGCTTTGGAAGGTGCGGGCGGATGCCCGGCCATGGATGGGGCCGAAGATACGGCAGATGGTCGACGACATGGAGCGGTGGTACGCGGCGCAGGCCAAGGGCGGCGAGCCTGAGGGTGGCCCCGTCATGGGCGAGGGGCCAGTCCCCGGCGATCGGCGGTCGTAGTGTCGCCCGGGTGACCGAGCCGCTCCCCTACCACCAGCGGCCCTGGGACGAGACGCCGATCCACACCGACGACCTGCCCGACACGCCGCAGCGGGACCGGACCATCGCCGCCCAAGCCTGGATCGAGGCCCCGGAGTCGCTGCTCTTTTTGGGAGACGACTTCGGCGGTCCCCCGGCGGGCTACATCCGCCGCATCGGGCCGTGGCTGCTCTGGCGCGCGGGGCCGGCGACCCACGGCGACGCCCGGTACTCGGCCATCGACTCCCGCGACCTCCGCCACTACCACACCTTCCGCCTGTACCCGGACGGCACCGGCGAGGGCGAAGGCCCGAGCGGGGCGGTCCACGACCGGTTCCGGGCGTGGAAGGAGGACCTCCGGGACCACGGCTGAGGCCGTCCTGACGTTCTTGGCACCGAAAGGGGTGATTTTCCGGCCCTTTCGGTGCCAAGAACCATCGAGCGCAAGCCTCGGTCTCAGCTCAGTCCGGTATGCGGCCCGCCTCCCACGCGGCGGCCTCGGCCTTCTCCAGCTGCTGTTCGATGATGCGCAGCCCGCCGTCCCAGAACCCGGGGTCGGCGAGGTCGCAGCCGACGATTCGCGCCAGGTCCTCGGGCGAGCCGGAGCCTCCCGACGACAGCAGATGCAGGTAGCGGGGGACGAAATCCGAGCCCTGCTCGGCGTACTGCCGGTAGACGGACAGGGCGAGCAGCTGACCGTAAGAGTAGGCGTACACGTACCCGGGCGTCCCGATGAAATGCGGGATGTAGGACCACCACGTCCGGTAGCCCTCGGTGATCTCCACCGCCTCGCCGAGCAGGTCGGCCTGGGTGCCGGCCCACAGCTCGCCGAGCCGGTCGACGGAGAGCTCACCCTCGGAGCGCCTGGCCACGTGCACCTGGTCCTCGAACTGGTTCATCGCCGTCTGGCGGAAGACGGTGGCGACCTGGCCGTCCATGTTGGCGGCGAGCAGGGCCAGCCGGGCCGCAGGGTTGGGCGCCACCTCGAGCAGCCGGCCGAACACCACGGTCTCCCCGAACACCGACGCCGTCTCGGCCAGCGTGAGCGGCGTGCCCTGGTGGAACGGGCCCTGGTCCCGGGCCAGGTAGGCGTGCAGGCCGTGCCCGAGCTCGTGGGCGAGCACCAGCACGTCGCGGGGCCGGGCGGTGTAGTTGAGCATCACGTAGGGATGGACGGACGGCACCGTGTAGGAGCAGAACGCGCCCCCCCGCTTGCCGGGGCGAACCGGCGCGTCGATCCACCGCTCCTCGAAGAACCTCAGGGCGATCTCGGCCATCCGGGGAGAGAACGAGGCGTAGGAGTCGAGCACCACGGTGCGGGCCTCGTCCCACGGCACGCGGGTGTCCTCGTCGGCGACCGAGGCCAGCCGGTCGTGGTCGGCGAGGCGGTCCAGCCCCAACAGGCGGGCCTTGAGGGCGTACCACCTCTGCGGGATGTCGTAGCGCCGCCGCACCGCGTCAACCAGGGCCTGCACCGACGCGTCGGACGCCTCGTTGGCCAGGTTGCGGCTGGCCAGCCAGCTGTCGTAGTGCCGGAGGCGGTCGTCCACGGACTTGTCCAGCAGGAGGGTGTTGAAGACGAAAGCCCGCGTGGACACGCCCGCGGCGAGACCGGCCGTCACCGCCTCCGCCGCAGACCGTCGCACGTCCCGATCCGGGTGTTGCAGCCGCGACAGGCCCTCTTCCAGGGACGTGGTCACGCCGTCTAGGGCGACCTCGATGGTGGAGGTGAGCTGGTTGAACAGGCGGTTCCACGCCCCCCGGCCCGTGACCGCCTTCTCCGTCATGACCTGCTCCTGCGGCTCGGTCAGCAGGTGGGACCGGTAACGGCTCAGCAGACCGCTGGTCGTCGAGACCCGCCCACTCGACGTCGAAGAAGACCAGCCGGGTGGCGATCGCGGCCGTGCGCTCCTGGACCCGCTGGAGCAGCGCGCCCCTGGCCGGGTCGACCGTGTCGGTGGCGAAACGCAGCAAGGCGTAGGCCTGGGCCCGGCCGAGCACCTCCTCAAGCTCGGCCCTCTCGGCCATGAAGCCGCGCAGGTCCTCGACGGCGAACGCCGCCACCTGGCCCCGGCGGGTGGCCAGGGCGGCGGCCCGGGCGTCGGCGTCGTCCAGCAGCTCATCGACCGCCTCCTCGCCGCGACCGCCCAGGAGATCGGAGAGGTCCCACGAGACGTCTGTCACGTCCATGTGCGTCAGTCGTGCTCGGCGGTCAGCGGGCGCCGGGCTTCCTCGACCAGCTCGAGCCCAGGAGGCAGGCCCTCGACCTTGACGTCGCCCCGGTCGACCTCGATCGACACCCGCCCCCCGGCCAGGGGGATGCGGTCCACCCTCAGGTGCTTGATCCGGTCGGGCAGCACGGGCGCGATCCACACCTTGCCCCGGGGCACCCACGGCTCGACGCGCAGCAGCGTCCGCAGGGCGAGCATCGGGGAGGCCGCCGCCCATGCCTGGGGGGAGCAGGAGGTCGGATAGCCCACCACCGACGGGAACTCGTCGCGGCGCAGGCCGCAGAACAGCTCGGGCAGCCGGCCCCCCTGCAACCGGGCCGCGTCGAACAGCGCCAGGATGACCCGCTGGGCCTCGGCCACGAACCCGTACCGCATGAGCCCCGCCGCCACTATGGCCGTGTCGTGGGGCCACACCGACCCGCAGTGGTAGCTGATCGGGTTGTAGCCGACCATCGTGGAGGCCAGGGTGCGGATGCCCCAGCCGGAGAACATCTCCTCCGAGAGCAGCCGCGAGGCCACCAACGGGGCCTTGTCCTCGTCCACGATGCCCGTCCACAGGCAGTGGCCCATGTTGGACGCCAGGGCGTCGATCGGCCGCTTCTCGTGGTCCAGCCCCATGGCGTACCAGCCGCGGTCGGGCAGCCAGAAGTCACGGTTGAACGCCGCCTTCAGGGAGGCGGCCCGGGCCTGGTACCGCTGCTCGATGGCGGTCTCGCCCCGCTCCCAGGCGAAGTGGGCCCGGGCCAGGTACGCGCCGTAGACGTAGGCCTGCACCTCGCAGAGGGCGATGGGGGCCCTGGCCACCTCTCCGGTGGCGAAGCGGACTCCGTCCCAGGAGTCCTTCCAGCCCTGGTTCTGGAGCCCGGCGTCGGTGGCCCGCTGGTACTCCACGTAACCGTCGCCGTCGCGGTCGCCGTACTCCTCGATCCATTGGAGGGCCCGGTCGGCGTGGGGCAGCAGCTGGTCGACGATCTCGCGGGCCAGGCCCCAGCGGCGCAGCTCGCCCAGCAGCATGACGAACAGCGGGGTGGCATCGGCCGACCCGTAGTAGACCCGGCCGCCGCCGAGCGACAGGCTGGCGGCCTCACCGAAGCGGATCTCGTGCAGGATCCGGCCGGGCTCCTCGTCGTGGCGGGGGTCGACCGTCGTGCCCTGGAAGCGGGCGAGGGTCTGCAGCACCCCCAGGGCCAGGTCCGGGTCTACCGGCAGCGCCATCCACGACGTCAGGATGGAGTCCCGCCCGAACAGCGTCATGAACCACGGCGCCCCGGCCGCCACCATCACCCGCTCCGGGTAGTCGGGGTCGAACAGCCGCAGGGCGCCCAGGTCCTCGGCGCTGCGCACCAGGATGGGCCGCAGCGGCGGCCAGTCGCTCTCGATCTGGGGGACCTGGCGGCGCCAGCGGGCCATGCGCTCGGCGGGGGCGGAGCGGGAGACGGGCTGGCCGCAAGGATAGTTCGGCTCGATCTCCTCGCCCTCGAGCACGGGGACGAACTGCAGGCACATGGACCATGAGGCGTGCGCCGGGACGATGACCTCGAAGGCGACGGTGCCCTCGACGGCCTGCACGGGCTGGCTGAAGGTCACGCGGGTGGCCCGCCGGGTTGTGCCCCGGCGGTAGCGGAACACCACCCCGTTGGCCGGGTGCTCGATGACCAGCTCGCCGTCGGTCGGGCCGCTGCGGCCCTCCTTGACCTGGAACACGTCGGCGAAGTCGGCCTCTACCGTGATCTCGACCCGGCAGTAGGCCGCCTCCTGACCGAGGTTGCGGACCTCGAGGTCCTCCCGCATGCCCCGCCCCACGTGGCGGTCCCGGAAGACCAGCAGGGTCGAATCGCCCTTCCCGGGCCGGGGCCGGGCCCGGGACACGAACCGGGCGCTGAAGGGTTCGGTCGACTCGGCCGCGAGGGGCTCGGGCTGGTAGCCGTTGACGCGAAGCTCGAAGCAGGAGACGAAGCGGGTGTCCCGGAAGAACAGCCCCTGGGGGCTGTTCTGGGCCATGTCCCCCGAGCGCCCGGATATGCAGAACGCTGCCTCCTCGACGAGCGTCACCATGCCGGTGGGCTGGCCGAGGGACACCGACTCGCCGGCGAAGATCCAGGGGTCGCTCACCGCCGCGGACACTAGCGGGGCCACCCGTCCACCCGGAGCCCGGCATCCCCTTTCTCCCGACCCCATTTCCACTACCGCCCTATTTCCACTACCGGCGTAGTGTTATTACAATTGGGGCGTGAGCGCGCCCCTGTTCGAGATCCAGGATCTGCACGTGTCGGTCGCCGGCACGGAGATCCTCAAGGGTGTGGACCTCACGGTGCGGCCCGGCGAGGTGCACGCCCTCATGGGCCCGAACGGGTCGGGCAAGTCGACGCTGGCCAACACCATCCTCGGCAACCCCGACTTCGCCGTCACCCGCGGGGCCATCCGCTACCGGGGCGAGGACATCACGGCGTGGCCCCCGGACGTGCGGGGGAAGGCCGGCATCTTCCTCGCCTTCCAGTACCCGGAGGAGATCGCCGGGGTGCCGGTGATCCAGTTCCTGCGCCAGGCGCTGTCGGCCCGCAAGGGCGTCGACCTGTCCGTCCTGGAGCTGCGGCTGGACATCATGGAGTGGATGAAGCGGTTGGAGATGGACCCGTCCTTCGCCGACCGCTACCTGAACGAGGGCTTCTCGGGCGGTGAGAAGAAGCGCAACGAGATCCTGCAGATGGCCATCCTCGAGCCCCAGGTCGCCGTCCTCGACGAGACGGACTCGGGCCTCGACATCGACGCCCTGCGGGTCGTCGCCAGAGGCGTGCAGGAGGTGCGGCGCAGCCGGCCCGAGCTGGGCGTGGTGCTGATCACCCACTACCAGCGCATCCTGGAGGAGCTGCAGCCCGATCGGGTCCACATCCTGATGGACGGGCGCGTGGTCGACAGCGGCGGCCCCGAGCTGGCGCGGCGGCTGGAGGAGGAGGGCTACGACGCGTGGCGGAGCTGACCGAGCTGGACCCGCACTCGCCTTCGCCCCCCGCGGAGCCCCTCGACGTGGAGCGCGTCAAGCGCGACTTCCCCATCCTCGACCGCGAGGTCAACGGGCACCGCCTCGTCTACCTCGACTCGGCCGCGTCGTCGCAGAAGCCGGCCGCCGTGCTCGACACCATGCAGCGCTACTACGAGACCACCCACGCCAACGTGCACCGCGGCGTGTACTCCATCGCCGAGGAGGCCACCCGGCTCTACGAGGAGGCCAGGAGAAAGGTGGCCCGGTTCGTCGGGGCCGCCGCGGCCCGGGAGGTCGTGTTCACCAAGAACGTGACGGAGGCCATCAACCTGGTCGCCCAGACTTGGGGCCGGGCCCACCTGGGACCGGGGGACGCCGTGCTGCTCACCCAGATGGAGCACCACGCCAACATCGTCCCGTGGCAGATGCTGGCCTCGCAGCTGGGCTTCGAGATCCGCTGGCTCGGGATCGACGACGAGGGCGAGCTCGTCCTCGACGATCTCGAGCGCCAGCTCGACGGCGTGAAGCTGGTGGGGGTCACGTGCGTGTCCAACGTGCTCGGGACCATCAACCCCATCCGGCGGCTCGCCGACGCAGCCCACGCCGCCGGCGCCCTGCTGCTGGCCGACGGTGCCCAGTGGGCGCCGCACGTGCTCACCGACGTGCGGGCGCTCGGCTGCGACTTCTTCGGCTTCACCGGGCACAAGATGCTCGGGCCGACGGGCATCGGGGTGCTGTGGGCCCGGGCCGAGCTGCTGGAGGAGATGCCACCGTTCCTTGGCGGCGGGGAGATGATCCGCGACGTGCGCCTCGACGGCTTCGAGCCCAACGAGATCCCGTGGAAGTTCGAGGCCGGGACGCCGCCGATCGCCGAGGCCATCGGGCTCGGCGCCGCCGTCGACTACCTCGACGCCCTCGGCCTCGACGCGGTGCGGGCCCACGAGCGGTCCCTGACGGCGTACGCCCTGGCCGCGCTCACAGAGCGCCACGGCTCGGGCATCACAATCTTCGGGCCGCGCGACCCGGACCGTCGGGGCGGGGTGCTCTCCTTCACCTACAAGGGGATCCACCCGCACGACATCTCGCAGGTGCTGGACCAGTCGGGCGTCTGCGTGCGCGCCGGCCACCACTGCGCCAAGCCGCTCATGCGCTGCCTCAACGTCGGCGCCACCGCCCGGGCGTCCGTCTACGTCTACAACGACGAGGCCGACATCGACGTGCTGGTCGACGCTCTTTCGACGGCGGACGAGCTGTTCACGTAGCCCAACTAGCCCCCACTAGTTACGCCCATTCCGTCGTCTCGACCAGCGAGGAGCCAATGCCGGGACTCGAAGACCTCTACCGCGAGATCATCCTCGACCACTACCGCAGCCCCCGGAACCGGGGCGAGCTGCCCGCGCCGCCGGCCACCAAGGCGGAGGGTTTCAACCCGCTGTGCGGGGACGAGATCGTCGTCTACCTGGACGTGTCAGGCGGCCTCATCGACGACGTCAAGATCGCCGGCCAGGGATGCTCGATCAGCCAGTCCTCGGCGTCGATGATGTCGGCGGCGGTCAAGGGCAGGACGGTGCGCGAGGCCCGGGCGTTGATCCGGGCCTTCAAGGCCATGATGTCCATCCACGAGGCCCGCCTCGACGACGGCGATGGTGACGGTGGGCCGGGCGGAGGGAACGGGAGCGCGTCGGACGGGGCGAGTGAGGGGGTCCAGCTCGGCGACCTGGAGGCCTTGCAGGGTGTCGTGAAGTTCCCGGTGCGGATCAAGTGCGCGACCCTGTCGTGGAACACGCTCGCCCAGGGGCTCGACGAGTCCGAGGCCTGATAGGCCCGGTAGGGTTGGGCCCCCCGCCCGACCGGGCGGCCCGGGATCGCGGAGGTGCAGATGAAGGTCGTGGTCGACTACGACAAGTGCCAGAGCAACGCGCTCTGCATGATGGCCGCCCCCGAGGTGTTCGAGGTCAGAGACGACGGGTTCCTGTACGTCTTGCAGGAGGAGCCCCCCGAGGACCTCAGGGGCAAGGTCGAGGCGGCCGCCAGGGACTGCCCGACCGGCGCCATCACCATCGAGGGCTGAACCACCGTGGACCACGTGGTCGTGGTGGGCGCCTCGCTGGCCGGCGCCCGGGCGGCCGAGGCGGTCCGCCGGGCGGGATTCGGGGGGGACATCACGGTGGTGGGTGAGGAGCCCGACCGGCCCTACCAGCGGCCGCCGTTGTCCAAGGAGTACCTGGCGGGCACGGCGGGCTGGGAGCGGCTCGAGGTGCCTCTGAGGGCGGAGGTCGCCGCCGGCATCACCTGGCGGCTCGGGTGGCGGGCCACGGGGCTGGACCTCGACCGCCGGGTGGTGCGGCTGGCGCGCGCCGGCGACGACGGCGCGGGTGGAGGCGGTGAGGACCTCGCCTTCGACGGCTTGGTCATCGCGACCGGG
>WNFC01006132.1_pt1 | contig 13226 bp, 12 predicted proteins | sample 5400541 | NCBI WGS metagenome assembly WNFC01 (sample SAMN13153342, study PRJNA577476) | soil metagenome | isolation source: 120 cm saprolite under Douglas fir tree site 2 hole 2 replicate 1 | place: USA:California | collected 2015-04-18
GAATTCGTCGACGCCGACCAGGAGATCGAGGCCGCCGCCGGCATGTCGATACCCGATATCTTCTCGCAGCATGGCGAGCCCTATTTTCGCGCCGGCGAGGCGCGCGTGATCGCGCGCCTGTTGGACAAAGGCCCGCAAGTGGTCGCGACCGGCGGCGGCGCCTTCGCCAGTCCCGACACCCGGGCGCTCGTCCGCGCGCGCGCCTTGTCGATCTGGCTCAAGGCCGATGTCGATCTCCTGCTGCGCCGGGTGAAGCGGAAGAACGACCGGCCGCTGTTGCGCGTGGCCGATCCCGAGGCGGTGTTGAAACGCCTGCTGGCCGAGCGCGAAGCGGTCTATGCCGAGGCCGATATCACCGTCACCTCGCTCGACGTTCCGCACGAGGCGGTGGTGGAAGCGCTGGTGAAAGCGCTCGCCGGGAAATTGTCCGAGGAAGACGCCCAGGCAACGACGCCGGTTGAGGCGCGGCCATGACCGCGAGGGCGGGCAAGAGCGCATCCGCCCCGGCCGCGCCCGTGATCGTGCGCGTCGACCTCGGCGCGCGCGGATACGACATCGCGATCGGCGGCGGCTTGCTCGGCGAGGCGGGCGAGCGCGTCGCGCGCATCAAGCCGAAAGCCAAGGCCATGATCGTCACCGACGAAACCGTGGCCAAGCTCTATCTCGAGCCTTGTAGGCAGGCGCTTTCGGCGGCCGGCGTCGAATCCGCCTCGGTCGTCATGCGGCCGGGCGAAAGCTCGAAGAGCTTTTCGACCTATGAGCGCGTCATCGACGCCCTGCTGCAGTCGAAAATCGAGCGCGGCGATCTCGTGATCGCGCTCGGCGGCGGCGTGGTCGGCGATCTCGCGGGCTTCGCCGCCGCAACCGCGCGGCGCGGGATGGATCTCGTGCAGATACCGACCACGCTGCTCGCCCAGGTCGATTCTTCCGTCGGCGGCAAGACCGGCATCGATACCAAGCAGGGAAAGAACCTCGTCGGCGCGTTTCACCAACCTCGCTTGGTGATCGCCGATACCGACGTGCTCGACAGCCTTTCGCCGCGCGAATTCCGCTCCGGTTACGCCGAAGTCGCCAAATACGGCCTGATCAATGACGCGGCGTTCTTCGCCTGGCTCGAACAGAACTGGAAGAAGGTGTTCGCGGGCGGTCCCGAGCGCGTGCATGCGGTCGCCACCAGCTGCCGCGCCAAGGCCGCGATCGTCGGCCGCGACGAGCGCGAAGCGGGCGAGCGCGCCCTCCTCAATCTCGGCCATACTTTCGGGCACGCGCTCGAGGCCGCCGCCGGATACTCGGAGCGCCTGCTGCATGGCGAGGCGGTCGCGATCGGCATCGTGCTGGCGTTTCGCTTGTCGCACCGGCTCGGCCGATGCCGCGCCGAGGAAGCCGAGCGCGTCGCGGCGCATTTCTCGGCCGTCGGCCTGCCGACGAAACTGTCCGATGTAGCGGGCGGGCTGCCCGGCACCGATGCGCTGCTCGCGCTGATGGCGCAGGACAAGAAGGTCCGCTTGGGCGCGCTCGTGTTCATCCTGGCGCGCGGCATCGGCGAGGCCGAGATCGCGCAAGGCGTTGATATGCAGGCGGTTCGCAAGACCCTCGACGAGGCAGGGAGCAATTCCTAGATATTGGCCATGACCCCCTTTGAGATTTTCTCGCTCCTCGCGGTCGTCTTCTGCCTCGTCGCCTCCTTCTTTTTCTCCGGCAGCGAGACGGCGCTCACGGCTTCTTCGCGCGCGCGCATGCACGCGCTTGCGCAGAACGGCGACAAGCGCGCCAAGCTCGTCAACCGCCTGCTGGAGGCGCGCGAGCGGCTGATCGGGGCGATTCTGTTGGGCAACAACGTCGCCAACATCGTCGCCTCCTCGCTCGCGACCGGGCTTCTGCTGTTGTGGTTCGGAGAGGTCGGCATCTTTTACGCCACCGCGATCATGGCGGTGGTGGTGGTCGTATTTTCCGAGGTCATGCCGAAAACCGTCGCCATCAACCATCCCGATCGGGTCTCCCTGATGATCGCGCGGCCGATCTACTGGATCGTGCGGGTGCTCGCGCCGATCACCATCGCGATCGAAAAGATCGTCGGCTGGTCGCTGCGCCTCTTCGGTCTCCGGCTCGACACCACCGAAAACGTGCTCAGCGGCCACGAGGAGCTGCGCGGCGCGGTCGATCTTTTGCATCGCGAGGGCGAGGTAAAAAAAGACGACCGCGACATGTTCGGCGGCTTGCTCGACCTGCGCGAGCTCGAGGTTTCCGACGTCATGATCCACCGCACCAAGATGGCGACGATCAACGCCGACGATCCGCCCGAGAAGATCGTGAGCGAGGTTTTGGCTTCGGCCTACACGCGCCTGCCGATCTGGCGCGGCACGCCCGAAAACATCGTCGGTGTGATCCACGCCAAGGACTTGCTGCGCGAGCTCGACGCCGTCGGCGGCGACGAAAGCAAGATCGATATCGGCGCGATCGCGCTCGAGCCCTGGTTCGTTCCCGACACGACGAGCCTGGCCGATCAGCTCAAGGCCTTCCGCAAGCGCAAGACCCACTTCGCCCTCGTCGTCGACGAGTACGGCGAGGTGATGGGGCTGGTGACGCTCGAGGACATCATCGAGGAAATCGTCGGCGACATTTCCGACGAGCACGATGTCTCGGTGAGCGGCCTCCGGCCGCAGGCCGACGGCTCGGTCACCGTCGACGGCGGCGTGCCGATCCGCGACCTCAACCGCGCGATGGATTGGAATTTGCCCGACGAGGAAGCGACCACGATCGCCGGTCTCGTCATCCACGAGGCGCGGCTGATCCCCGAGCCGGGGCAGACCTTCACCTTTCACGGCTTCCGCTTTCAGGTGCTGCGCAAGACGCGGAACCGCATCACCGCGTTGAAGGTCACGCCCTTGAAGCGTCCCGAAGCGAAGCCCGCCGAGCAGGCGGCCTGATCATTCACCCGCCGCCCGCGCCTCGATGGCGAGCGCGTGCAGGCCGGCGGCGATCTCGGCGGCCAACAGATCGTTCACCAGCCGATGCCGCTCGATCCGGCTCTTGCCGTTAAACGCCGCCGACACGATATGCACGCGTACATGCGTCGTCTTGCCGGGCACCGCGCCGGCGTGCCCCGCATGCAAGGCGCTCTCGTCGATGACGTCCAGGCGCTCGGGGGCAAGGCCCTGCGTCAGCGTGGTGCGAATTCGGTCGACCGTGTTCATGCGAGCTGCCCGAAAATTTCCTCGATCAAGCGTCAATGAGTTGTCAATCGCACCCGATTATAGAGAAAACAGCGCTTCCTTGTGCCGCCACGATCGGACGCCCATAATCTGACCATGAAGCTCGATTCACCTTTTTTCGACCGCTTGCGCCTGAAGCCCAACGAGGCGCGGCGCGCGAAAAGCGATTGCCCCCGCTGCGAATGGCCCGGTTGCGAACAGCCGGGCGCGCATCGCGCGCCCAAGGGACGCGGGCATGAGGGTCAATACTGGCACTACTGCCTCGCTCACGTCCGCGAATACAATCACACCTATAATTATTTCGCCGGCATGGGCGACGAGGCGGTTTCGGCCTATCAGAAGGATGCCGTGACCGGCCACCGGCCGACCTGGCGCATGGGCATGCGGGCCGCCCGCTCGGCCGAGGAACGAAATACCAGCGAAGCCGGTTTAGGCTCCAAGGGGAGGCGCTGGCACGATCCCTTCCGCTTTTTCGAGCAAGTAGGAGGGATGGCCCACCCCGCGCCGGAGACCCCCGAAAGCCGCACTATCCGCAATGCGGAACGCAAGGCATTCGGGGTGCTGGCCCTGGAAATCCATGCCTCGGCGATCGAAATCAAGTCTCGTTTCAAGGAGTTAGTCAAAATTCACCACCCCGACACGAATGGGGGGGACCGCTCGACCGAGGATCGGCTTCGGGAAATCATCCAAGCCTATAACTATCTCAAGAGCGCGGGATTCTGCTAAATTCCTAACCCTCTGCTTCGGTTGTCGAATCGAACCCGCCGCGACCGCGGCCGGAACTGAATGATGAACGCACTGCACCCGATCGCCCCCCTGCCCGACATGAAGGTGTCGGTGCGCCAGGTTTTCGGCCTCGACGTCGACCTCGAGGTCCCGGCCTTTTCCGAGACCGAGGAGCACGTGCCGGATCTCGATCCGGATTACGTCTTCGACCGCGAGACGACGCTGTCGATTCTGGCGGGCTTTGCCCATAACCGCCGCGTGCTTATCGCCGGCTATCACGGCACCGGCAAATCCACCCACATCGAGCAGGTCGCCTCGCGGCTGAACTGGCCGTGCGTGCGCGTCAACCTCGACAGCCACATCAGCCGCATCGACCTCGTCGGCAAGGATGCGATCGTGCTGAAAGAGGGCCAGCAGATCACGGAATTTCGCGACGGCATTCTGCCCTGGGCGTTGCAGCGCAACGTCGCGCTTTGCTTCGACGAATATGACGCCGGCCGCCCGGATGTGATGTTCGTGATCCAACGCGTGCTCGAAGTCTCGGGCAAGCTGACGCTCCTCGACCAGAACAAGGTGATCCGCGCGCATCCGGCGTTCCGGCTGTTTGCGACCGCGAATACGGTCGGCCTCGGCGACACCACCGGCCTTTATCACGGCACCCAGCAGATCAATCAGGGACAGATGGACCGCTGGTCGATCGTGACCACCCTCAACTATCTGCCGCACGACAAGGAAGTGGACATCGTCAGCGCCAAGGCGCGGCAATACCGCACGTCCGAAGGCCGCGACATCGTCTCGAAGATGGTGCGGGTCGCGGATCTGACCCGCTCGGCCTTCATCAACGGCGACATCTCGACCGTCATGAGCCCGCGCACGGTGATTACCTGGGCGGAGAACGCCGAGATTTTCGGCGACATCGGCCTCGCCTTCCGGCTGACCTTCATCAACAAATGCGACGAGCTGGAGCGGCCGATCGTGGCGGAGTTCTACCAGCGCTGCTTCGGCCGCGACTTGCCCGAGTCGACGGTGAACGTGGCACTGAGCTGAAATGTCGATCTCGAATACCACGAAAAACAAAAGCGCCGAGCCGCCTGCCGAACCCTTCAAGCGGGCGGTCGCCGCGTGCCTGCGCGCGATCGCGGGCAAGCCCGAGCTTGAAGTGGGCTTTGCCGCCGAGAAGCCAATCGTTTCGCAGGCCCGCGTCCGCCTGCCGGAGCCGCCCCGCCGGATGAGCAAGGGGGACGCCGCGATCCTGCGCGGCCACGCCGATTCGATGGCGCTCCGACTCGCCTGCCACAACCCCGCGATCCACCGCCGCATGCTGCCCGAGGGCGAAACCGCCAAGGCGATCTTCGAGGCGGTCGAGCAGGCGCGCGTCGAGGCGATCGGCGCTCGCCGCATGAACGGCATCGCCGCCAACCTGTCGGCGATGCTGGAAGACCGTTATCACCGCGGGAATTACGCCGAGATCAGCGATCGCGCCGATGCCCCGATCGAGGACGCGCTGGCCATGCTCGTGCGCGAGCGGCTGACCGGCGTGGCGCCGCCCGCGGGCGCGAAGAAGCTCGTCCAGATCTGGCGCGATTTCGTCGAAAAACGCGCCGAGCGCGAACTGGCGCGGCTCTCGGGCGAGGTCGAGGACCAGCGCGCCTTCGGCGAGATCGTGCACGATCTCTTGTCCTCGCTCGACATGGGGGAGCAGCGGACTTCGGACCGCGAAGAAGAGGACGCCGACGACGAGGGGGAAGGACAGGATCAGGCCGGCGAGGAAGGCGGCGCGGAGCGCGACGACGCGAGCGAAAGCGCCGCCGCCGAAGACTCCAAGCTTGCCGCCGACGACACCTCGGACGCCGCGAGCGAGAGCGAGGCAGCGCCTTCCGCCGAGCGGCCGGAGGACGCGGATGCGGGCGATTCGCGCGAGGCCGGCGAGCCGTGGCGGCCGCGGCATCCGCTTTCCAACGAGCCGCGCGGGCCGGATTACCGCGCGTTCTCGATGCGCTTCGACGAAACGATCGGCGCCGAGGAATTGTGCGACCCCGAGGAGCTTTCGCGGCTTCGCTCCTATCTCGACAAGCAGTTGCAGCACTTGCAGGGCGTGGTGGCGCGGCTCGCCAACCGGCTGCAACGGCGCCTGCTCGCGCAACAGAATCGCGCCTGGGACTTCGACCTCGAGGAAGGAATGCTCGATACCGCGCGCCTGTCGCGCGTCATCGTCGATCCCTTCCAGCCGCTCTCCTTCAAGCAGGAGCGCGATACCGATTTTCGCGACACGGTGGTGACGCTCTTGCTCGACAATTCCGGCTCTATGCGCGGCCGGCCGATCACCGTCGCCGCGACCTGCGCCGACATTCTCGCGCGCACGCTCGAGCGCTGCGGGGTGAAGGTGGAGATCCTCGGATTCACGACGCGCGCCTGGAAAGGCGGTCAGTCGCGCGAGGCGTGGTTGGCGGCGAACAAGCCGATCAACCCCGGCCGCCTCAACGACCTGCGCCACATCATCTACAAGTCCGCCGACGCGCCTTGGCGGCGCGCGCGCAAGAACCTCGGCCTGATGATGCGCGAAGGCTTGCTCAAGGAGAATATCGACGGCGAGGCGCTCGACTGGGCCCACCGGCGCCTGGTCGGCCGCCCCGAGAGCCGCAAAATTCTGATGATGATCTCCGACGGCGCGCCGGTCGACGACTCCACCCTCTCGGTGAATCCCGGCAATTACCTCGAGCGGCATTTGCGCTACATCATCAACGACATCGAAACGCGCTCGCCGGTGGAGCTGATCGCGATCGGCATCGGCCATGACGTCACGCGCTATTACCGCCGCGCGGTCACCATCGTCGATGCCGAGGAACTCGGCGGCGCGATGACCGACAAGCTCGCCGAACTGTTCGACGAAAAGGCGCTGCCGGCTCCGAGCCGGCCGGTTTCACGCAAACGCGTCGCTTGAGCCGTCTCTCGGCCGCTCGACCACAGCCTTCATGAAAGCGATCCTCCGCCACGCGCTGGCGCTTGCCGTTCTCGCGAGCCTCTCCGGCGCCGCCATCGCCCAGGCGCCGCCCAAGGCGGACGAGGCCGGAGCCCGGATCGACTTGCAGGCGCAGCCGATCGCGGCTTTCGATCGGCGCGACCCCGGGCGGCGCGAATTCGGCGCGCTCGCCTTTCGCGGCGGCATCGAGCTGTTGTCGAATTACCAGGGCTTCGGCGGCATCTCGGCGATCCGCGTGAACGCGGACGGCCAAGGATTCCTTGCCGTCAGCGATCGCGGCCGCTGGTTGAGAGGCCGCATCGTTTACGCATCCGCCCGTCCCGCCGGGATCGCGGATGCGGAGATGGCGCCGATCTTGGGCTGGGACGGCAAGCCGCTCGCCTTGCGCGGCTGGTTCGACACCGAATCCCTCGCCGAGGATGGCGGCACGCTTTACGTAGGAATCGAGCGCGTCAACCAGATCGTGCGCTTCGATTACGGCAAGGATGGATTTCTCGCGCGCGGCGAGCCGATCCCCGTGCCGCCCGAGGTCAAGTCGCTGCCTTACAATAAGGGGCTCGAAGCGATGGTCTTCGTGCCGCGCGAGATGCCGCTCGGCGGCACGTTGATCGCGATTTCCGAACGCGGGCTGGACGATCGCGGAAACATCCGCGCGTTTCTGATCGGCGGCCCGAGCCCGGGGAATTTCGCTTTTACGCGCTCGAACGATTTCGACATCACGGACGCGGCCGTCACCCCCGCGCAGGAATTACTTATCCTCGAGCGCAGCTTCTCGCTGCTGCGCGGGCCGGGCATGCGAATTCGCCGTTTTGCGCTGTCGGCGATCATCCCCGGCGCGGTGCTCGAGGGCTCGGTCGTTTTCGAGGCGGACCGCAACTATCAGATCGACAACATGGAAGGGCTCGCCGTTCACCGCTCGCCGGAAGGCGAGACGGTGCTGACCCTGATTTCAGACGACAATTTTAATCCGCTGCAACGAACGCTTTTGTTGCAATTCACGCTCGCGCGCTGAGGCTAGGCGGCCGATTGGCTGGCGGGAGCGGCGACCTTCTTGGCGATTTTTTTCTTGAGATCGCGGGCCTTTGGCGAAAGCTCGCTATCGCGCGCCTTCATCAAAAAGGCGTCGAGGCCGCCGCGATGATCGACGGATTTCAATGCGTTGGCGCTGATGCGAAACCGCACGCGCTGCCCGAGGGCGTCGCTCTGCAGCGTCACGTTGCACAGATTCGGCAGGAACCGGCGCTTGGTCTTGATGTTGGAATGGCTCACCTTGTGACCGACGAGGACCGTCTTGCCGGTGAGTTCGCAGCGCCGCGACATGATCGAACCTTCCGATGAAATCCGGCTTCGCCGGACGGCGCTTCTCTTAGGGGCCGCGCGGGATAGCGTCAAGCACGCGGGCCACAGTTCCGACGCATTCAGGTCTCACCGGAAATTTCGCTACGCTCGCGCCGGACATGCGATAAAGTCAGACCGAGACCGGCTGCCACGGCGGCTTCGGCCCACCGGAAGGTTCGAACATCATGCGACCCCGCACCGCGATCAGCGCCGCCGCGACGCTTCTCCTCTTCGCTGCGACGACGCCCGCCTTGGCGGATGCCCGCCTCGACGTCCGCTACCACGCTTCGCTTGCCGCGCTCGCCGACATGAAGGGCATCGAAATCGGCAAGGCCGCGCTCACCGTCGACATCACCGACGAAGGCTATGCCGCCGCCGGCAGTGCCAAGGTCACGGGGCTTGCCCGCATGGTGTCGAGGGGCGAGGGCTCGGTCGCGGCACGCGGCAATTTCGTCAACGGCAAGGTCTCGCCGTTGAGCTATTCCTCCACCTCCGAAACCGACAAGAAGGCGGAGGAAATCCGCATTTCGCTCGCCAACAACACGGTGAAGGAATTCGCCGTCTCGCCGCCGACGACGCCGTCCGAGGACCGCATCCCGGTGACCGAACAGCATCGCCAGGACGTGGTCGACCCGATGAGCGCGGCGGTGATCACCGTTCCCGGCAGCGGCGATATGCTGGCGCACGATTCGTGCAACCGCACCATTTCGATCTTCGACGGCCGCCAGCGCTACGATCTGGTGTTTTCCTACGAGCGCACCGAGGCGGCGAAGAACGTGAAGGGCTACAACGGTCCGATGCTGGTTTGCCGCGTCGACTACCGGCCGATCGCGGGCCACCGGGCGTCGCGGTTGCAAGTGAAATACATGGAGAACAACAAGAACATCTTCGTGTGGCTCGCGCCGGTCGCCGGCACGCGGGTGCTGTTTCCGATCCGGGTTTCGATCGTGACGCTGGTGGGGGTCGTTCTCGTCGAAGCCGAGACCTTTTCCGCCGAGGCGCGCGAAAAACAGGCGGCAAGCCCGATCGCCCGGTAGCCATTCGGCGCGGTTCGCGCGACAACGGGGAAAATTAACCGCGCGTTGCAGGATTCGATCGAATTTTACGGCGCTCGGAACAGCCCTGGTGGCGCTTTCAGGCTGAAACCCACGATCTAGAGGCGAACGAACCTGGACTCGGGCCGAGTCAGCGATTCGGGCACCTTTCGTTCGGGACGCGTTCCAACTCCTTCACAACGGTCTCAAGAACAGGGCCGAAGCGTCGCATTATGATACAGAAATTCGCAAACGAGCTCGCGGGCGACATCCGATGCCGATGAAATTTCCGCCCATTCCGCCCGCCCAGCGCGGCCGCGGCGTCACCGCCGTTCTCGGGCCCACCAATACCGGCAAGACCCACCTGGCGATCGAGCGCATGCTCGCCCATTCCTCCGGGCTGATCGGGCTGCCGCTCCGTCTGCTCGCCCGCGAAGTTTATAACCGCGCGGTCGAGCGGGCCGGCGCCGATGCGGTGGCGCTGATCACCGGGGAGGAAAAGATCAAGCCGGCGAACGCGCGTTTCTGGGTCTCCACCGTCGAGGCAATGCCGCAAGATCTCGACGTCGCCTTCGTCGCCATCGACGAAATCCAGCTCGCCGGCGACCTCGAGCGCGGCCACGTCTTCACCGAGCGCATGCTGAACCGGCGCGGCCGCGAGGAGACGCTCGTGCTCGGCGCCGCGACCGTGCGCGGGCTGATCGAGCGGCTCATGCCCGGCATCGACGTCGTGCAAAGGCCGCGGCTCTCGCAACTCAATTTCGCGGGTGAAAAGAAGATCACGCGGCTGCCGCGCCGCTCCGCCATCGTCGCCTTTTCGGCGGAAGAGGTCTACGCGATCGCCGAGTTGATCCGCCGCCAGCGCGGGGGCGCCGCCGTCGTCCTCGGTGCGCTGTCGCCGCGTACGCGCAACGCGCAGGTCGAGATCTATCAATCCGGCGACGTCGATTATCTGGTCGCCACCGACGCCATCGGCATGGGTCTCAATCTCGATGTCGATCACGTCGCCTTCGCCTCGGATCGCAAATTCGACGGCTACCAGTTTCGCCGGCTCAATCCCGCCGAAATGGCGCAGATCGCCGGCCGTGCCGGCCGCGCCTCGCGCGACGGTACCTTCGGCACGACCGGCCGCTGCCCCGCCTTCGATCAGGAACTCGTCGACCGGCTGGAAAATCACAACTTCGAACCCGTGCGCGTCATGCAGTGGCGCAACGCCAAACTCGATTTCCGCTCGCTTGCGGCCCTGCTCGAGAGCCTGGCCGCAAATCCGCGCGAGGAAGGATTGACGCGTGCGCCGCTCGCCGAGGACGTGCTGGTGCTGGAGCGCGCGGCAAAAGAGGACGCGATCGTCGCGCTCGCCAAGACGCCGGACGCCGTCGAGCGGTTGTGGGAAGTCTGCCAGATCCCCGACTACCGCAAGATCGCGCCGGCCGCACACGCGGAGCTCGTAATGACCCTCTATGGATTCCTCATGCGCGAGGGTAGAATTGCCTCCGATTGGATGGCGCGCCAGGTCGCGCAGACCGACAGGACCGATGGTGACATCGACACGCTTTCGAACCGCATCGCGCAGGTCCGCACCTGGTCCTTCGCGGCGACCCGGCCCGATTGGCTCGACGATCCCGGCCATTGGCAAGGGGTGGCGCGCGGCATCGAGGACAGGCTCTCCGATGCCTTGCACGAGCGCCTCATCCAGCGTTTCGTGGACAGGCGCACCAGCGTCCTCATGCGGCGGCTGAGAGAGAACGCGATATTGGAAAGCGAAATCACCAAGACGGGCGACCTGATCGTCGAGGGCCATGTCATCGGCCATCTGTCCGGCTTCGAGTTCGCGCCGGCGCTTTCTTCAAGCGAGCCGGATGCGAAAGCCTTGCGCGGGGCGGCGCAAAAGGTGCTGGCGAGTGAAATCGAAGCGCGCGCAAAACGGCTGGCGGATTCGGCCGACGGGCAGTTCGTGCTCGCCGCCGACGGCACCATCCGCTGGACCGGCGAGCCGGTCGCGCGCCTGATCGCGGGCGAGAGCGCCCTGGAGCCGCGCTTTCGCATCCTCGCCGACGAGCAGCTGACGGGCCCGGCGCGCGATAGCGTCGAGACGCGGCTCACGCTCTGGCTGAAGACCCATATCGAGAAATTGCTGGGGCCGCTGGTCGCGCTCAGCAAGGCCGAGGACATTACCGGCATTGCGCGCGGCGTCGCCTTCCAACTCGTCGAAGCGCTCGGGGTGTTGGAGCGGCAAAAGGTCGCCGAGGAGGTGAAGGGCCTCGATCAGACCGCGCGCGCGGGCTTGCGCGCGCACGGCATTCGTTTCGGCGCCCATTACATCTATATGCCGCTCTTGCTCAAGCCCGCCCCGCGCGCATTGAGCCTGTTGCTATGGGGCCTGAAACACGGCGGTCTCGGCCAAAAGGGCATATCCGAACTTCCCGCGCTCGCGGCGAGCGGGCGCACCTCGATGCCGCTCGATCCCGAGATCGCCAAGCCCCTCTATCGCGCCGTCGGCTACCGCGTCTGCGGAGCGCGCGCGCTCCGCGTCGACATTCTGGAGCGGCTGGCCGACCTCATCCGTCCGGCGCTTTCCTGGCGGCCCGGCATGCCGGGCGAGAAGCCGGCCGGCACCGCCGATGGCCGCGGCTTCACCGTGACGGTCGCGATGACGTCGCTTGTGGGCTGTGCAGGCGAGGATTTCGCCCACATTCTGCGCGCGCTGGGCTACCGCATGGAGCGGCGTCCCGCGCCGCCGCCGGACGTGAAGCCCGAGGTCGCGACGGACGCGGCGCCGGCGCCGGATGAGACGGCCGCCGTCACGGCGGCGGAAGCCGCGCCAGCAATTCCCATCGCGGCCGATCCGCTTCCCGAAACGGCCGGTGCCGCCGCCCCGATTCAGCCCGAACCTGGCGTCGAAACGCCCGCGGAAGCGCCGAGCGAAGCCGCGCTGCAGCCAACCGAAGCCGCTCCCGCCGCCGCATCTGCAGAACCCGCCATGATCGAAGTCTGGCGTCCGGGCCGTCCGCAGGGCGAGCGCAGACCGCCGCGCCGGCCGGAGCGCGAACGGCGTATCCCGCAAGCTGCCGCCTTACCCGCGGCGGCGGATGCCGCCAAGGCAAGCGAGCCGCCGGCGCCGGAGGCAAAGCGCGACCAGCCGCATCGGCATCAATCGCACAAGCGCGACCGCCCGGAACGCGAACGGCGGCCCGCGCGGGCGCATCGTCCCGATCGCGATCAGCGTCCGCCGCGCGAGCGCAATCGCGAGCGGCCCATCGACCCCAACTCGCCCTTCGCCGCACTCCTTGAGCTGAAGGCGCGCCTGGAAGCGGCACAGAAGAACGAGAGCTAAGTCTTCGTGGAAGGAGGCCGTCAACGTCTCGATCGCTGGCTGTGGCATGCGCGTCTGGCGAAAACGCGCGCGCGCGCGGCGGCGCTCGCCGCTTCCGGCTATGTCCGGCTCAATGGAAAACGGATCGAAGCGCCGGGTCGCGCGGTTCGTCCGGGCGACGTCTTAACGATTGCCCTGCCGAACACGGTCAAGGTATTGCGAATCATCGATTTTGCCGAGCGGCGCGGCGGCGCGGCGGCGGGCCAGCGGCTCTACGAAGAAATTACGCCGGCAAAGCCCCTGGCGGCCACGTCCGATCTGCTTGCGCCAAGGAAAAGCGTGCGCTAGGCCGCTGCGCCCCCCATATATCGCATCACAGACAATGACCTACGTCGTCAACGATAGCTGCATTCGATGCAAATACATGGATTGCGTCGAAGTTTGCCCCGTGGATTGCTTCTACGAGGGCGAGAACATGCTCGTCATTCATCCCGACGAATGCATCGATTGCGGCGTCTGCGAACCCGAATGCCCGGTCGATGCGATCAAACCCGATACGGTGCCCGGACTGGAAAAGTGGCTGTCGCTCAATGCCGAATACGCCAAGATCTGGCCGAATATCA
>WNFC01016900.1_pt1 | contig 13214 bp, 14 predicted proteins | sample 5400541 | NCBI WGS metagenome assembly WNFC01 (sample SAMN13153342, study PRJNA577476) | soil metagenome | isolation source: 120 cm saprolite under Douglas fir tree site 2 hole 2 replicate 1 | place: USA:California | collected 2015-04-18
GCCTCAACCCGCGAAATACATTTGAATCGTTCGTGGTTGGACCGAACAACGAGATTGCGCACGCCGCCAGTCTCGCCGTCGCCCAATCGCCCGCGAAAACCTACAACCCGCTTTTCATTTACGGCGGCGTTGGCCTGGGCAAAACGCATTTAATGCAGGCGATCGGGCAATCCGTTTGGACGAAAAAGAAAAATTCCAAAGTGATGTATCTCTCGAGCGAACTTTTCATCAACGAGTTCATCGACGCGATTCAGCACAGCACCCTGGTCAAATTCCGGAAACGTTATCGCCAGGCCGATCTCCTCTTGATTGACGACATCCAATTCCTCGGCGGCAAGGAACGTTCACAGGAAGAATTTTTCCACACCTTCAACACGCTCTTCGACGGACATAAACAAATCGTCCTCTCGAGCGACCGGCCCGCTTCCGAAATCGCCAATCTCGAGCATCGCCTTGTCTCGCGCTTCGAATGGGGATTGACCGCGGAGTTGCAGCCGCCCGATATCGAAACGCGCATGGCGATCCTGCGCAAAAAGGCGCGCACCTTGCACATCAGACTGCGCGATGAAATTTTTGAGTTTCTCGCCAATCGCATTCGAACAAACGTCCGCCGTCTGGAAGGCGCGCTCATGCGCGTCGCCTCCTTCGCATCGCTTAGCGGAAAAGAACTGACGCAGGAAGTCGTCGAGCATCTGCTTAAAGATATTTTGCAGGAGGAAGCGCGGCACGCGGTCACGATCGAACAAATCCAGCGGCGCGTGGCCGAGCATTTCGATATTCGCCTCGCCGATATGACGAGCAAACGGCGGCCGGCCAACATCGCTTTTCCCCGTCAGGTCGCGATGTATCTGGCACGTGAATTGACGAAAGCCTCGCTGAATGAAATCGGCGATGCTTTTGGCGGGCGCGATCACGGGACGGTATTGCACGCCTGCAAACTGGTGAAGAAACGAATGCGCGAACAGGACAACATTCGCCAGACGATTTCGTTCATTGATAGCTCGCTCCAGCGCTAACCAAAACACGCAATGGTAGTTTCGCGGCTTGCGACGCGAGAATACGGTTGCCGAATAAAATCGGAAGCCTTACATCTTAGCGCTTCGAGCACGATATGAAGTTCAGCGTCACAAAAGAAAAACTTCTGGAAGGACTGCAGCAGGTGCAAAACGTCGTCAGCACCCGCACCACGCTGCCGATTCTTTCCAATGTTTTGCTGCAGGCGAGCGGTAACGAAGTCCACCTAACGACGACCGATCTCGACGTCGGCGTGCGGGGAAGTTTCGAGGCGGAAGTGGACAAGGAAGGCGCCACCACGCTGCCGGCCCGCCGGCTCTTTAACATCATTCGTGAATTGCCTTCGAGTGAAATTCAGGTCGATGTGGATGGAAAAAACGCGGCCTCGATCCGGAGCGGCAACAGTTTTTTTAAAATCCTGGGATTGCCCGAGGAAGAATTTCCGCCCCTCCCAAAGTTTGAAAATGCGAAGGTAGTGACAATTCGACAAAAGGATTTGCGCGACGGGCTGCGCAAAACTTCGTATGCGATCTCGACCGACGAAACGCGCTACGTCCTCAACGGCGTCCTCTTCAGCTTCAAGGAAAACAAGTTGACCCTTGTCGCGACCGATGGCCGCCGTCTGGCGATGGTTGATATCGAGCTGGAATTTCCGCGCAGCCATGAAGCCGACATCATCGTGCCGACCAAAGCGGTCACCGAGTTGCATCGCTTGTTGATCGACGATGGCGAGGTGAAAGTCAGTGTGGGCAGCGGCCAGATTGCGTTCGAGTTGAACAACACGTTGCTCGTCTCGAAATTAATCGAAGGAAATTATCCGAATTATCGGCAGGTTATTCCAAGCGAAACGAAGGAGCGCGTGACGCTCGAGCGCGAGACATTTCTCAATTCGCTGCGCCGCGTTTCCCTGCTCGCGAGCGACAAATCAAATTCCATCAAGCTCAACTTCAGCAAGAACAACATCGAAATTACCGCCAATACTCCCGAAGTTGGCGAAGCGAAAGAAGGGCTGCCGGTCGCCTACAAAGGTCGCGAGTTTTCGATCGCCTTTAATCCCGAGTTTTTGATGGCGCCGCTGCGCAATCTTGCCGAAGATGAGGTCTTTCTCGATCTGATCGACGAGATGAGCCCCGGCGTTTTGAAAATCCAAACGCCATTTCTTTATGTGCTGATGCCGATGCGTATCAGCTCGTGATCTAGCGCAAGTTTCCTGACTTGCGATCCAAACCCCCGCGCAAGTTGGAAACTTGCGCCACATTTAAAGGTCGATCGCGTCGCGTACGTTCTCGAAAGCGAGCTTGCGCAAATCGCTATCCGGCGCACGAACGATTCTGACCTTCTGATTTGCCGGCGCCCAAATTGCCGGATCAGTCGGACCGAAGAGCAACACACACCGTGCACCGGCAGCCGCGGCTAGATGGGAGATGCCGCTGTCGTGGCCGACAAAAATCGAATGCTCCAGAATTGCGGCGAGATGTGGCAACGGCAGATTTGCCGCGAAGCGGACCGGTTTGTCCTTCCAAAGCGAACGAAGCCGCGCCGTTTGCTGCGCGTCAGCTTCACCGCTGACGACAACAAGGGTTCTTTGCGGGTTCTGCGAAAATAAATGTTCGCCGAGCGCGATCCAATTTTCGATTGGCCAGTTTTTCCTTTCGCCTCCGCTGCCTGGGTGAATTGCAATCAATGGTGAATCGCTTTGCAGAAATTGCCGCGCTGCGAGCCGGTCAGTTTTGTTTGGAAAAACCTGCGCTGCGGCATTTGTCAGCTGCAAGCCGATTTTCTCCAGCGGTTTCGCCAGTTGGCGAGCGGCATGTTCGCACTCGTTCAGCCTCGGTGATGCCTTGATTAACTGATTCGTCCCGCAACGCTTCAGATTCGTCGCAAAGATTTCGTCGGGATCAAACAAGTAACTGACGATCAGATCAAAGGTCGCGAAATACTGCACGAACTCGTGCGCAAGCTCGGCGTCACGTGCGAAGAAGCGCGCCAGCGGCGCGGATTCGATGGAGCGCGTCGCGTTCGCGTAAAACCGATTCTCCGCCAGCGCGATGATGTGTTTGTATCCGAGAATTTCCAGGTGCGCGTTGGGAAAATGATCCCGCAATAATTTCAGCGTGGGCAAAGTGAGAATGAAATCGCCAAGCGCGCCGCCGCGAATCACGAGAATGCGATTCATCTTTTGTTGTAGAGGCCGCTGTCCTCAGCGGCGCGGTGGCCGCCCAGCCGCCGGGACGGCCAGCCGCTACAAAAAATTAGTAACGCGTGAGTGCGAAGGCGAGAATTGCCGCGCCGTAAAGCAACACGACCGCATGCATGAGGCGACAACGGGCCATACTGCGCGCGCTCCAATTGATTTGATCGCGCAACAAGTAGGGCATTGTTACCCAAAAAAGTCCGGCGACGATCAGCAGGTAAGCGAAAACCGTGACAAGCAATCGGCTCGTCTCGTAACGAAAGAAAGCTGCCTCGAGAAGCGGTTCAGCGGCGAGCAGACAAAAAATGCCGAGAGCGCGAACCGCGAGAAATTCGGCGACGAATTTGAGCACCAAAAAATATCCGATCGGCAGGAGAATGAGGAGAGGGCGGCGGAAAGCGGAAAACTCGCCCATTTCCATGGTGGCCACGAGCCAGAAAGTCCAAAGCAGATCGATCGTCAGCAGGGCGACGCCTAACGAACGCGACCGTGGGAATTGCTGCGCTACGCCGCAGGTGAGCTCCGGTTTGACGAAGCCGGGCGCGGCGAAGAGCAAAAGAAAAATTCCCGCGATAAGTCCGGCGTCTTGCAGCGACAAATGGTAGATCATTGAAAGAGCGCGTCAGATTTGCACGACGGGCGTCCCATACAAGCTGAAACCATTCGCTTGCTGCACGTGCACGTTGAAGATCTGCCCGACGCGGTCCGCTCCGCCCTCGAAAACAACAACCTTATTTGTCCGCGTCCGTCCCATTAAACGTGTCGCTTTTGTCCGACTGGGCCCTTCGCACAAAATCTCCACTTCACGTCCGACGAGCCGCTCATTCGCTCGCCGCGCCGATTCATTGACGAGCGCGAGTAGATCCTGGTTCCGCTCTTCCTTAATTTGTTCGGGAATTTGATTTCGCATCTCCGCGGCTGGTGTGTCACGTCGCGTTGAATAGCGAAAAACGAAAGCGTTATCGAATTGGATGCGCGCGACGAGATCGCGGGTTTGGCTGTAATCACTTTCCTCCTCGCCTGGAAAACCGACGATGACATCGGTTGTGATGGCGATTTCGGAACGGGTGGCTCGAATCCGTTCAACCAGCGCGAAATATTTCTCCGCTGTATAAGTGCGGTGCATCGCCTTTAAAATTCGGTTCGACCCCGATTGCAGTGGGAGATGAACGTGTTCGGCTAGTTTTGGCAGCTCGGCCAGCGCGTGTAGCAGATCGTCGCGAAAACCGATCGGATGTGGCGAAGTAAACCGAAGTCGTTCAAGACCGTCGATCTCCTGTATTGCTTCAAGCAACTGTACAAACGCACTCTTGCCGTTCAACTTTGGAAACTCGTGCCGGCCGTACAAGTTCACGATTTGGCCGAGCAGCGTTACTTCTTTCACGCCGCGCCTGACGAGCTCACGCACTTCGCGCACGATTTCTGCGATCGAGCGGCTGCGCTCCGCCCCGCGCGTCCGCGGCACGATGCAAAAAGTGCAATGCATATTGCAACCTTGCATGATGGAAACGAACGCCGTCGCCTGACGCGGCCGCACCTCATGATCGCGGATTGTTTCTTGCGAGCCGGCTTCTTCGCCGATGTCGACGATGGAAAAGCGCGGATCGTCCATCGCATTATTCGTCGGCGCGGCGGGTCGTCGCGTCCTATCAGCTTTTCGTACGAATAATTCGTCGACGTAATCGGCGACGCGATGAAATTTCTGCGTACCCACCACAAGATCGAGGTGAGGCAGGCCTTTGCGTAGGCTGTCGCCGCGTGCCTGCGCCATGCAGCCAAGAAAACCGAACACAACTTCCGGTCGCCGCTTCGCAAGATGCCCAAGCATTCCCATTTTTCCGAGCGCCTTCTGCTCCGCCATGTCGCGGACGCTGCACGTATTCAAGAGCACCACGTCGGCCTCCGTTTCGTTCGCGGCACGTTCATAACCGCGGCTGATCAGGGAATGCGCGACCTGCTCCGAGTCGCGCTCGTTCATCTGACAACCGTAAGTTTTAATGAAAAATTTCGGCATCGAGAGGCCAATAGTGCCACAAGGCGACCGTCCGCGCCACGCCCGAGCATCGCGCAATCGGACGGACGCGCTCCCTCACTTCCATTTGGCTATCCAATTTTGCTTCCGCTCACGCTCAATAACCCAGTGGAGTTTTCAGCGCAGCGCTGCGGCGAATTGCTTCACACCTGTCACTCGTCACTTCTCACTTTCCTAGCTTGACCTCACCGAGCGCGCTGAAAAGAATTGGCCTCATGAAAACTTCCATATTCGTAACGTTCCTTTTCGCCGCGGCCTTAACCGCGATCCCATCATTCGCACAAGAAAACGCGGCATCACCGGCGGTTGTGACCACTCCAGTCGCAGCGCCGACGGGACAGCCGAACCCGGCCGAGATGATGAACCAAATGATGGATCTGGCGAAATTAAACGAGAATCACAAGCTGCTCGCTGATCTCGCTGGCACCTGGAGCTACACCGTCAAAATGTGGATGAACCCTGATCCGAACGCGAAGCCAGAAGAGTCAAAAGGCACCGCGGTTAGGAAGTCGATGATGAACGGGCGCTTCTTTGTCATGGATGTAACTGGGAAGATGGAGATGCCGGGGCCAGACGGTAAGAAAAAGGAAATGACCTTTAAGGGGATGGGGCTTGAAGGTTACGATAACGTCAAAAAGAAATTCATCGGTACTTGGATGGACAACATGAGCACCGGCATCATGATGTCGGAGGGCACATACGATCCCGCCACGAAAACGTTCACCTACACCGGCGAATACGAGGCGACGCCCGGAATGAAACAAAAGATCCGTGAAGTGATGAAGATTGTCGATAAGGACCATCACACCTTCGAGTGGTACGAGGACCGCGGCGGCCAGGAAGCAAAGACGATGGAAATCAACTACACGCGCAAGAAGTAGTGGTCCGATTTTTTTAACTATCGTAGCTTCTCCGCTGCGGCAGCACTGCACTTGACGGCTGGAAGCCGCCTACAAAAATGAAGACGGCGGTGCAATCTGCCACTCGCATCGGAACGGTGGTTACCGCGGTTATGCGCTCCTGCCACATATAAGAGATTTCTTCATTACCGCTTATGTGGCGGGAGCGCTGGCCGCAGTCTGGTTAGAATCTTTCAGCCTCGCGCAGCGTAATAACGAGGGCGGGCGGATGCTCAATCCATGCGAAGCTGACTTTTATTGCGAACAAGCGCGGGGTCCCTCATTCTCCAATCCATGAAGACGAATCGTTCCCTGTTTCTGCTCGTCACCATCGCGGCACTCGCGTTGATCAATGTATCAGCGGCCGCCGAGTCGAAGCCCCAAACGCCGAAGCGGCCCGTGACCGATGAGTACCAAGGCGTCAAAGTTGAAGATCCTTATCAATGGCTGGAGAAGGATGACGATCCCGCAGTCAAAGGCTGGTCGGACGCGCAGAATCAAGGAACGCGTGCTTATCTCGACAAATTGCCCGACCGCGCGCGGATCGAGAAACAATTAACCGAGTGGTTCGCCAAAACTTCGCCGACTTATTCTTCGCTTGTTTCACGGCCGGGCATCTTGTTTGCGCTTAAATTTCAACCGCCCAAGCAGCAGCCGATGCTTGTGACACTCCCATCGCCCGATGATGTGAAATCGGAAAAGATGGTGCTTGATCCGAATGCGCTCGATGCGAAGGGCGCGACAACGATCGATTGGTTTGTGCCGTCGCTCGATGGCAAGTATGTCGCGATCTCGATTTCGCAGGGCGGAAGCGAAGACGGCTCCCTGCACATTTACGAAACGGCGACCGGCAAAGCGCTGCCCGACACGATCGCGCATGTGCAATATCCGACCGCCGGAGGAAGCGCGGCCTGGAATGCGGACGGCACCGGCGTTTATTACACACGCTTTCCCCGCAAAGGTGAGCGGCCGGACGCCGATCTGAACTTTTATCAGCAGGTTTATTTTCATAAACTCGGAGCGTCCAATGCCGAGGACACTTACTCGATAGGCAAAGACTTTCCGCGTATCGCCGAGGTCGTGCTCGAAACCTCGCATGACGGCAAATACGTTGTCGCGACAGTAGCGAATGGTGACGGCGGCGATTTCGCGTTTTACCTGCTCGGTCCGAATGGGCAGTGGAAACAGATCGCGCAGTTCAGCGACCAGTGTAAAGCAGCGGCCCTCGGCCGCGACCAGGCGCTCTATCTCCTTTCCAACGCGGGCGCACCGCGCGGGAAGGTTTTGCGATTGCCGCTCGAGACACCGGAACTGGCGAAGGCCACGGTGATTGTTCCGCCGAGCGAAGCCGTAATCCAGCATCAGTCCTTGTTCGCACAGTTGGTTCCGACAGCTGACGCGCTCTATGTCGGCGATCTGCTCGGCGGTCCGTCGCAGATTCGCCGCTTCGCGTTGGACGGCAAAGGCGAGAGCGTGATCCCGATTCCAAAAATATCCGCGGTCCAGGAAATGATCGCGCTCGAAGATGGTTCGCTTCTTTTTCGCGACGTCAGCTACATCGAGCCGGCGGCGTGGTTTCGTTGCGTCACAGGAAAAGAGGCGCCGGTGAAGACGGCGCTGGTCAGCACGTCGCCGGTTTCATTTGCGGACATTGAAGTGACGCGCGAATTCGCGCCTGCGAAGGGTGGAACAAAGATACCGCTCAACATCGTGCGGAAAAAAGGCACGCCGTTGAACGGCGATAATCCGGCGCTGCTCTATGGCTACGGTGGTTACGGCGTGAGCATGACGCCAAATTTCGACTTCACACGCCGGATTTGGTTTGATCGCGGCGGCGTTTATGTCGTTGCGAACATCCGCGGCGGTGGCGAATTCGGTGAAGAGTGGCACAAAGCCGGAAACCTCACCAAGAAGCAAACTGTGTTCGATGATTTCGCGGCTGCGGCCGAATATCTGGTCAAGCAGAAGTACACGCGACCGCAGAAGCTCGCGATCGAGGGTGGGAGCAATGGCGGTCTGCTCATGGGCGCGTCGTCTCCTCAGTCGGCATTTACGACATGCTGCGAGTCGAGCTCGCGCCGAACGGCGCCTTTAACGTCACGGAGTTCGGCACCGTGAAAGATCCCGCGCAGTTTAAAGCGCTTTATGCCTACTCGCCGTATCATCACGTCATCGACGGCACGAATTACCCGGCGATCTTAATGATGACGGGCGCGAATGACGGACGCGTCGCGCCTTACCATTCGCGCAAAATGATCGCGCGCCTCGATGAAGCCAACAAATCCACCGAACCGATTCTGCTTCGCACGAGCACAAGCGCGGGACACGGCATCGGCACCGCGTTGAGCGAACGCATCAAACAACTTGCCGACATATACTCGTTCCTTTTCGCGCAACTCGACATGCCAGCGAACGCGAACAGATAGTTGTTCGTCACGCACGGCTACCCCACCGAGTTTATGAGCTTTTCTGACTTCTAACTTCTGGCTCCGATGGAAATCAGCTACACGCGCAAGAAGTAAGACCCCCGCACCTCTTTTGCCCGTATCGTAAGCGGCTTACGATGCATGAGAAGAAGCGCCAAGTGTTAGTGCGGTAGCAATCGGTGCGGGCAGTGCGAGAGTTCTCCGCCCCTGGTGGCTATTTGCGGAATTTATGGTATGGTATTTAATGTCTAAAAAGCGTGGTTCGTCCTTTACGCGTCGTGCGCCCGACAACATTACTGAAGAGCTTGTTGCCGTGCTTTCTTCCAAGGCCTCGTTTGAATTCAAGGCGCTCTTCGACATCATCTTTCTCTATCACGAAGAAATATAAGGGAGTCGCGGCGCGAATGGTCGCGCTAAGCGCGGAGATGAAAGTCTTACGCTCCGAATGGAATCAGAAGCTCCGGGTGAAGGCTGCTTCAACGAATTGAACGTGCGCTGCATGAACTCGACTGCTTAAAGCAGTCAAGTTCACAGAGGCCAGAAGCGCAAACGAACCGTTCCGTCGATCGTGGGAGCGATGCTCGATCCGAATGGAGGGTGCTTTATGCGGCAGTTTTCTGTGCGAGCATCTCGTCGCGCAATCGGTGTTGGCTCGACTCGGTCCGCCACTGGCGCGCTGATACTGCGATGGATTTCGCATGCGCCGTCGCCGTTCAAATTTGACTGCTTTAAGCAGTCAAGTTTCCAACCACGGCTCGTGATAAGTGGGCAAGATACACGATGACGCGTCGCAATCGTAGAGGATCACCTTGCGAGGTTGAATCACAAGACCGTGGCGGTCGTATCTTTTTCCGAATCGTGCAGCGTAAGCCGCTTATGATACATGCAGCGGCGGAGGCGCGGTTTGAAGTCGGGAAGATTACTCGGTGTTTCCCTGGCTCGCCGTAGCTTGGGCGAACGTGGCTGATGCCGCTGTGCGATAACGTGAATCACTGCGCCGATCATTCGCTGCGCGAAAATGATTGCGGAGCGGAACTGCCACGGAGCAGCATTGCCTCGTGATTAAAGGCAGCGAAATCCGAAAGGCCGACCATCCGATCGAATCATTGCTGCTCGATCGCTGGTCGCCGCGCGCAATGTCCGGTGAGGAAATTTCCAACGACGAATTGATGCGCTTGTTTGAAGCGGCGCGCTGGGCGCCCTCTTCATTCAATGCGCAACAGTGGCGTGCTCTCTATGCGCGCCGCGGCACCGAGCACTGGTCGACCTTCCTCGGTTTACTCGTGGAGGGAAACAAAGCTTGGGCGCAAAACGCCGCTGTTCTCGTCCTCTTCATTTCGCGCACGACATTCGAATACAACGGCGAGTCTTCCATCACCCATTCGTTCGATACCGGCGCCGCGTGGGAAAATTTCGCCCTGCAAGGATTCCATCAAGGCTTCGTCGTGCATGGCATGGAAGGCTTCGATTACGACCGCGCCAAAACAGAGCTGAAAATTCCGGATGGCTTCCGTGTCGAAGCCATGGCTGCCGTCGGTAAACCCGGCGCGAAGGAAACGCTCCCAGAAAAACTACGGACAAAGGAAAGCCCTAACGACCGCCGCAAACTGAGCGAGAGCATCTGCGAAGGGCCATTTCGATTTTGAACCGGTTCCTTTTCTTAATTTTTCCTTCTTACTTCTAACTTTCAGTCTCGGCGTCCAGAGCGAACTTGGAAAAGGAAACACCGTCTGGTTTACGCTCCTTATTCGGGAGCAAGCGGCTTTGAAGCCCAACCGATAGAAACATCGGCCTGATCGTCTAATTCGCCCAGTTTTAGAATCGCTTTTCACATTCTCGTAGATTCAGATGTCGAAGTGAAGCTCGCGAGGGGAGCTGCTCTGTGTGTTTGTTTTTGTTGCGGTTGTACACCGCTCGCCTCAGTCAAACAAACATCTGTGCGCTACGCCGCCACCGGCACGCAGGAACTCGCCAGTGCCGAAAAAGATTTGGCCGACGCAGGTCAGATCGAGCGCCGGCAGCCGCTCCTAGCTTTAGCCGGTGACCTCACCGCCGCGAAGATTGCCGCGGACGCATTGGATCGCGAGCGCGACAACACCAACGCGCAAAAGCTTTATAACTTCGCTGTGGCACGCAGCGTCGAAAATTTGCAGCGCGCTCAACTCGAGCCGTGGCGTCGCCCCATAAATGTTTCGGGACCGGACGAGCAATATGTTCTGACCACTCCGCGGCCGGTCGACGCCCAGCACGATCCATCGAAATACGATTTGTTCCCAACCGATGCGCTCAGGTTAGGCGGAAAATTTTTCAAGATGCGGTCCAGTCTCGAAGGCATTGGCGCGCCGCTCGTTGCGGTCGAGCGCGGTGAGAATACTCAATTCCGTCAGAGTTACGAGCTTCCCCGTGTTTACGCGCCGGTCACCGCCGTTGTGAAATTCCACGGGCAGCGAGCGCAGTTGGAATTTATCGAGCCCTTCGTCAGTGACCGCGTCAAGATCGACAATGGAGTCGGCGGGAGCCGAACGACATGGACGGGAAAGCCCGAGAAGGTTGAGGTGCCGGGAGGCGACTCAATTGGGTGCCAATGGTCAGCGCGTTGCGCAAGGACCCGGAGATTCAACGCCGATATCAACTTTGGGTCTTCAGTTATCCGAGCGGCTATCCCTATCCGTACTCAGCGACATTGCTTCGCGGTGAGCTGGATGGGATCGCGAGAAAATTTCCGAATCGAAAGCCGATTATTCTGGTCGGCCACAGCATGGGCGGATTGCTCTGCCGCCTCATGATCACGGACGCTGGCGACAAAATCTGGCGAGATCTTTTCGGTAGATCGCCTGGCGAAACCGCGCTCGCCAGCCATACCCGGGTGTTCTTGCGGGATTCTATTGTTTTCAACCATCGGCCGGAAGTGAAACGCGTCATTTTTATTTCGACTCCACATCGCGGCTCCCTGCTCGCCTCAAGTTGGATCGGGCGATTGGGAACGAGACTGGTCAAAGCACCGAGCGTTCTCGCCGATGCGCGCGATGCCGCTGTTGCATTGATTACCGACGACGTCGCGGCGAGACAGCTGCAACGCGTCCCGAACAGCATCGAGACGCTCAACCCGAATGATCGCTTCGGGCAATTGATCAACCAACTCCCGCTTGCTCCCGGCATTCCATATAATTCGATCATCGGCGACCGTGGCAAAGGCGACACGCCCAACAGCAGCGACGGCGTCGTCCCGTATTGGAGCTCGCACCTGAACGGCGCGCAATCGGAGTTGATCGTCCCGACAAATCACGGCGCCGAACACTCGCCGGAAGGGATCGCAGAAGTCCGCCGGATTCTCAAGGCATCGCCCTAGCAGACAAATTCTGGCTACCCGCGATCTCGTATCGATCATCTATCGTAAGCCGCTTATGATGCATAGTAGGAGGGCGGCGTGAATACCTGCGCTGAAAAAGGTGCTTGCCTCGCTATCAGCTCTTGCATCATAAGCCGCTTATGATGCATAAGTGAGTCTGCGAATGACAGAGGCGCAAAAGAAGGTGCGAGAATATCTGGCCGAGATCGGGAAGCGCGGCGGATTGGCCAGTCGTCGCGACTTGACGCGGTCGCATGCAAGACAAATGGTTGCGATCCGCGAAGCAAAACGCGCCGCGCAAAAAGCCGGTAAGCCGTGGGCACTCCTCGCGATCGCAAACTGCTAAAGCTTTCCTGAGCGGCTCCGCCCCATCGTAAGCCGCTTATGATCCATGAAAAAGCAACGGACTGGCGATTTAGGGCCCGATCAATTATCTATCGCAAGCCGCTTATGATGGAGAGTTGGCGAGGTAGCTGGGTGGTTGGAGCTAAGACAGCGCCGGTGTTTCTCAGCGAGGAGCACTTGGATTTCGCCAAAGATGACGTTGTCTAGCTGGGTGGTTCGTTCGTTTCCATACGCAATTCCGTTCCACTCTAATCGTCTATTTATTCCTTTTCGCGCAACTCGAAATGCTGGCGAACGTCAGAAGACAGTTGTTTTGGAGGTTGCCGGTGAATGATTCCGTATCGTAAGCGACTTACGATGCATGAATGTACGGTTCAGAACTCGACCGCTTAAAGCGGTCAAGTTTCCAGAGGCCATTCGCTGTTGAGGTCAAGCAGGTGAGGATCACTCAGCGTGTTCGTATTGAAGCCACGGCTGCGGTCGGCAAACCCGGCACGAAGGAAACGTTGCCCGAAAAACTACGGACAAAAGAAAGCCCTAACGACCGCCGCAAACTGAGCGAGAGCATCTGCGAAGGGCCATTTGGGTTAAGTGCCAAGTGACGAGTGACGAGCTCGACAGAATCAGCATCCTGCGTCGCCAGAACTCATTCGTGGACCAGCTGACGACGGCAGTTCGTCGGCGCTAATCTATAAACTCCGCGATTGACCGATATTTCTGGGTGAGCTGTCGGATGAGGCGATCGTAACGGTGAATGCGGCAGATCGAATGGTAGATCAGCCAGGAGCCGAGCACGACCAGACCCAAGTTCAGGAGCAGCAGCGGCACCAGCAGAGGCATCACTTTCTCCATGCTGTAATAGCGTGAGGTCGCGATGAGCACGCTCAGGACCGACAGAGGCAAAGCGAAGATGGCGATCCCGGTGCGCAGGGACGACAGCGCCGTTCGTTTCTCA
>WNFC01024901.1_pt1 | contig 13213 bp, 13 predicted proteins | sample 5400541 | NCBI WGS metagenome assembly WNFC01 (sample SAMN13153342, study PRJNA577476) | soil metagenome | isolation source: 120 cm saprolite under Douglas fir tree site 2 hole 2 replicate 1 | place: USA:California | collected 2015-04-18
CGTCAAGTCGTGCGAGGATGTCCGCGCCGACTTTTCGCGGGAACGCAACATTGAGCGTGTTCGGCAGCCGCTCCTCGGGATGACCGTTGAGCACGACACGATGCTCAAAGTGATGTTGCAACGCTCGCCAGAAGTCATCGCGCAACTCACGGACGCGCTCCATGGGCGCCAGGTCGCGCGCCAGCTTGCAGGCGGCGCCAAGTGCGACCGCGAGCAACGCGCTTTCCGTGCCGGCACGGCGGCCGGACTCGTGATCGGCCCCGTGGATGAGGGGTTCGAGCGGCGTCCCGCGCCGGACATAAAGCGCGCCGACGCCCTTCGGGGCATAGAACTTATGGCCTGCCATCGACAGCAAATCGACGCCGAGGGCGTTCACGTTGGTTGCGATCTTGCCGACGGATTGGGCGGCATCGGTATGCAGGAGGACGCCGTGGCGACGCGCGATCCGGCTGATCTCCGCAATAGGCTCGATCGTGCCGACTTCGTTGTTGGCGTGCATGATGCTGATGAGAATGGTTTTCGGGGTGATCGCCCCGCAAACGTGATCCGGATTGACGCGCCCGTAGTGATCGACGGGGAGATAGGTTACCTCGGCGCCGAGCCGCTCCAGAAACTTGCACGTCGTGATCGTTGCGGGGTGTTCAATCGCACTTGTTACGATGTGATTTCCCTTGTCCCTGAGCGCGAAGAACACACCCTTGAGAGCTAGGTTGTTTGCTTCGCTGCCGCCGCTCGTGAAGACCACCTCGTCCGGGTCACATCCAAGAAGACCGGCGACTTCACCGCGGGCGCTGTCCAGCGCAGCCTTGGCCGGCGTCCCGGCCCAATGAGTGCTTGATGGATTGCCAAACGTGCTTTGCAGCAAGGGCTGCATGGCGTCGGTGACCGCCGGATCGATGGGCGTGCTCGCATTGTAGTCGAGATAGATTTCTCGCATGATCAAGGTCCCTCCGCCGCGGCTTCTGTCGGCAACGTCTCCCTCTTCCACTGCCGTCCGAACGGATAGCTGCCGACACTTCCACGGAAGGGCTGAACCAGCATGCGATCGAGGCGAAGCTCGCGCGGGTCGCGGAACTGCTCGATGCCGATGGTCATGCCTTCCTGACCGGCGGAGGGCTCGCGCCGATACGTGCCGAAAAGTCGATCCCACCAAGGCAGGTTGAAGCCGAAGTTGCTGTTCGTTTCCGCTGATTGAATGGAATGGTGGACCCGGTGCATGTCCGGGGTCACGACGATCCATCGCAGGATGCGGTCAATTTTCTGCGGGATGAGCACGTTGCCGTGATTGAACATCGATGTGGCGTTGAGCAGCACTTCGAATACCAACACCGCGAGCGCCGGAGTTCCGAGTGCGGCAATGACCGCCAGCTTGATCAGCATCGAGAGCAGGATCTCGAAGGGGTGGAAGCGCAATCCGGTCGTGACATCGAACGCCAAGTCCGCGTGATGCATCCGGTGCAGCCGCCACAGCGCGGGCACCGCGTGAAAAAGGACATGCTGCAAATAGATAGCGAGGTCGAGCAGGAGGATGGACGCCACGACGACAATCCACGTCGGCAACGCGGCCAGATGGAAGAAGCCCCATCCGCGGGCCTCGGCGAAAAGCGCAAGTCCGATGGCGGTCGTCGGAAAGATGACGCGGACCAGCAGCGTATCGACAGCCACGATCCCGAGATTGCCTGGCCAGCGCACGCGACGATCAATCGCCTGTTGCCGCCGGGGAGCGATCAGCTCCCAGACCGCCATCGCCAGGAAGACGCCGCCGAAGACGCCCAGCCTGATATAGGGCTCCTGCACCACGCAGATTCTCTTGACCAACGCCCTGAATTCGCTATTATTCAATCGTTTAATTGAATGATTAACAATGAGGGACCCAGGTGTCAAGCGGCAATCCGAAGCGCGCCTTGTTTGTCGAGTTTGCCGGCGTCGCCAAGTGCGTGGCGCATCCGCACCGGCTCGAACTGGTGGAGCAATTGGCGCAGGGCGAGCGCAGCGTCGAGGTCCTCGCACAGCGGACCGGATTGTCGATCGCCAACACGTCGCAGCATCTGCAACAGATGCGACGCGCCGGGATCGTTTCCACGCGGCGTGACGGCAAGTTCGTCTTCTATCAGTTGGCCGACGAGTGCGTTCTTGACCTCTTGACGGCGCTCCGCCGCATTGCCGAACGCAACAGCGCCGAAGTCGCGCGCGTGATCCGTGCGTATTTCCAGGATCGCGACAGCCTCGAACCCGTGTCTCGCGATGAGCTTGTGAAACAGACGCGAGCCGGACTCGTAACGGTGCTCGACGTGCGTCCGCCGGACGAATTCGCGCTCGGGCATCTGCCGGGGGCAGTGAACATTCCGCTCCGCGAGTTGGAGGCTCGCCTCGCTGGCCTTGATCCCTCTCTCGAGATCATCGCCTACTGCCGGGGTCCCTATTGCGTGCTCTCCTACGAGGCCGTGGCGGCGCTGCGCACGAATGGGTTCAAGGCTCGGCGGCTGGAAGACGGATTTCCGGAATGGCGGGCGGCTGGCCTTCCTGTCGAGGTCATCGTCAGCCGTTACCGATAGGCCCTGCGGGCTAACCCTATGAGCGCTTTTGACTGGGTTCCACATGAAATAACGGCCAGACGGCGCACGCTGCAGGCCGGCGAAAGCCTGTTTCGTCAAGGTGACCAGACCTACGGGATATTCGCGATCGAGGATGGCCGCGTACAGATGATACGGTACGACAGTCATGGCCGACCTCTGGTTCTTTTCAGCGCGGCGAAAGACGAGCTCTTTGCCGAAGCCGCGCTGTTCTCGGAGACCTATCACTGCGACGCGATCGCAGTGACCGAGACGACGGTCCGCATTTATCCGAAATCGACTTTGCTGTCCCTGCTTGAGCGCGATCCGACGGTCGCGCGCAAGTTCATCGCATTGCTTGCGCGCGAGGTGATGTCGCTGCGAACGCGGTGCGAGGTCCTCAATATTCGCTCCGCAAGCGAAAGGGTCCTGCGGTATCTTGCCATCGCCGTCGGGCCTGACGGCCGCACGGTCCAGCTATCGGGCACCCTGAAGGAGATGGCCAGCGAATTGGGGCTGGCGCACGAGGTTCTGTATCGCACCCTGGCCGATTTGGAGGCGCAAGGGCTGATTGAACGCGTAGATCACCTCATAAAGTTTAAGCAAGCGATATGATTTCGATCATCTGGTGCTCGGGTGCACGGCCATAGGCTGCACCGTCAAATCTCGATTGTGAGGAGAACCACGATGAGCCGGATTCAAACCCTCGCTGTCACTGCCGCGACGTCACTGCTGATGCTGGGACTGGCCCTGCCTGTGGGCAACGCGATCGGCCAGCAACAGTCTCGGCAGACGTCGGACGTCGAGCGCATTCAGGCGGCAAGCCAAGCCTTCATTGCGGCGATCGCCGCGCGCGACATCCAGGCGATGGAAAGGCTGTGGGCGCACGAGTCCTACGCCACATTCATCGGCCCGCTCAGTACGACCGTCGTGGTCGGCTGGGACGGTGTCAGGAAAGCCTGGGAGATGCGTTTCGGCCAGTTCGACAAGGTCACGATCTCGCTCGCGGAGTCCCATGTTCGCACCAATGGGAACGCGGCGTGGGCCGTCGGCATCGAGAAGGTGCAGCTGCTGCGCAAGGACGGCCACACCTTGAGCTTCGATGCCTTCGTGACGAACGTATTCGAGAATCAGGATGGTCGCTGGCTCTTGGTGTCCCACCAAGCCACTCCGATCTTCAGGAAGGCTGAGTAGTTCGGCAGGACGGCATTCTCGTACTTAGTGGGCGTCGCATGATCCTAATCATATGCGTCGCCGGGCCCCTACGCTAAGCCAATCTCCCTCAAGTCAGGAAAGGACCAGCCAATGACACGCGTACTCAGGACTCTCATCCCCGGCGCGACGGTTGCTCTTGGAATCGCTTTTGCATCGGCCGTATACGCCCAGCAGGGCCAGGCTCCATCGCCGCAGACTCCCTCGATGATGCCCGGCATGCAGCAGGGGAACATGATGAAGATGACGCCGCAGATGAGCCAGATGATGGACGGCTGCATTCAGATGATGAAGAGCCATATGCAGCAGCCGGCCGGTCCATCTCCGAAGCCTGAGCCCGAACAGAAAGGCTGATCTGCGGGCTCACCGTGCACGGCGCCTGCTCGGCGTCACGCTCCAACTGGAGGTTCGGTCATGAATCGCTTCGCGATATTTCTGTCCGCTGCAGCTCTCATCGTGTCAACTGCGAGTTTGCAGGCACAAACCGCATCGCCCTACGCGGGCCAGGAACGGCGCGCGATCAAGGCGCTCTCGGAGGAAGACATTCGCGACCTCCTGGAGGGGCGCGGCATGGGTCTGGCGAAGGCCGGCGAGCTCAACTCCTATCCGGGACCGCTTCACGTGCTGCAATTGGCGGGCGAGCTCGCATTGTCCGCCACCCAGCGCGCCACGACCGAAGCGCTCTATGCCGGGATGCGCGACAAGGCGCAGCCCATTGGCCGGAAGATCATCGAGGCCGAGCGGACGCTCGATCAGGCCTTTGCCGACCGCACGATCGACGCGGCAGGCCTTCGCGCTCACGTCAACGCGATCGCGATCCTGCGCGGCGAGCTTCGCGCCGTCCATCTGGAGACGCATCTGGCGCAGCGTTCCGTGCTGACACCCGAGCAGGTGGCGCGCTACGACGCGCTGCGCGGATACGGCGGGACCGAACCGGCGCACGGAAGCCGTCGCCACGGCGGCGGCTAAACCGGCCAAATGTCACCGCGTCCCGCAAGGTATTCGAGTAGCCCGGGTTGAGCGCAAGCGAAACCCGGGACTATCTCTCGGCGTCGACAGACGAACCCCGGATTTCGCTGACGCTCAATCCGGGGCTACGCTTGCTAGCCTTTGGCCGTCTCCGGCTCATTATGGTCTGGATGACCACAAACGATCATCTCGGGCCACATCAGTTCCTCGTGAGATTCAAACACCTCGCGACCCGTGCTTACGATGATCCAGACCGCGACGCCGCCAGCGATGAGCGGGTCAAAGAACGAATAGCCGGTTAGGAGCAGAAGCGCGCCGGCCGCGACGGGCGCCAGGGATACCCACACGTCGCCGAGGTTATGAATGTACGCGAGGCGGATGGCAGCGTTATTTTCACTAGGCTTCAAAAGCAGTCGGGCAACGCCCCAATTCGCGGCGGCAGCCGCGAGGCCGACGATGATCGGAACGATGCCCTGCACCGGCACGGGGTTCAACAGGCGTTCCACTACCTGCCACAAGAGCAATCCGCTGACTGCGATCAGGCCGACCGAATTGAAGATGTTGGCGCTTCTCAGCAGCTTCCGGGACGGGCCTCGCGCCACGATGAATGCCAGGTAGAGGCAGACAAGCGCCATTTCGTCGGACAGGTTGTGCACGCTGTCCATGATGAGACTCAGGCTCGATGCCTGATATCCGGCGACAGCCTCGACAACGAAAATGCCGGTATTCAGTGCGACCGCAGCGGCGACGGGCTTCCGATAGTGAGCCATTGGAGCGACCTTCATGTTAACAAGAGAACGGAACCCAAATGCCCCACCTCGATCGCGCGCCGTCAGCGTGCCTCACTTTCTGATGTTCAAGTGCCACGGTCCTGCGACTGTCGTATGTAAGGGTACACAATACGCCGCAGGATGGAACGGCATCCAAATGTCTTTTGAGCGCAAGCGAAACCCGGGACGATCTCTCGGCATCGACAGGTCAATCCCGGATTTCGCGGACGCTCGATCCGGGCTACGCCGCTCACCGCGATAACCCGGCTGGTCGTGCACGCGAAATTTTTTGCGAAATATTATCCTTGCTTTCTCGTCGCCGATCGCGTACATGGCGAAATGACATACGGAGAATAGCGCCCGGGGCCGGAAACGGCCGCCGGGCGTTTTCATGCAAGCCGCCTGCGGGCGGCTTTTTTCATTTCATCGACAGGAAAGGAGAAGTCCCATGAGCCGCGGGCAGGAAGGACGCGTCCGGAAGGCTGAAGCAAGACGACGGAGCCCGGCCGACGACCGCATCCCGGTCTATGTCGAGGACGAGGAAGATCTTCACACCAGGATCGCGGAGCTGATCGCGGCCGGCGCGCTGAGCGAAGCGGAGCGGCCACGCTGCGTTTTTTGGCTCGACTACCGCCACTACAGCGAATGGCAGCGCGAGGACGAGGCGTCGCAGCGTCTCGACGCGCAAGCCGAGATCGACACGCCGTGCGCCAAGTGGTTGCGCGACGACGACCGCGAGGCCTGCGAACCCGCCGAGGCCGAAACGGCGCCACGCGCAAAGGTAGAGTAAGCGGCGCCGCGGCCGTTGCATCCCGTTGTTATTAACAACCGGCCGGAGCCTTCCCGAACCCATCCGTTCCGAAGCCACAACCGCCGGTAGGCCATGCCCGCCGGCCCAAATGATCATGCCAAGGAGAAATGACATGCCCTTCGAGGCCGATGAAGGCGACAAGACCATGCTGCGCGCGTGCTTCGATCGCCTCGTGCCGCGGGCGAAGCACAGCCCGGTCGCATTCCCGCTGCCGCCGATCGCGTCGCCCACCGACGCGATCGCGGCGTTGTGCACCATCGTGCAAGGCGTGAGCGAGGGCGAGATCACGGCGATCGAGGCCGCCGAGATGGCCATGGTGGTGCGGTCCGGCTCGCAGATCGCGTCGGAGAGCAACCTCGAGCAGCGCATCAGGAAGATCGAGGAGACGGATGCGGCGAACGCCACAGGACCGACATCGGCCGTTGATGCCTGTGCCATGCGCGATGTATGCCGATACGCGAAGGTATGCGCTCGAATGACGATGGACGCATCCGGTATCTCGGCGCGGAGGCTGCGATGACCACCTGGCTCGACCGACCGGCCGGCTCGATGAGCCGCGCGGCCCGCCTGCGCCGCCTGATCGAGGGCAGGACCACCGTGGCGGTGCCCGGCGCGCATGACGGGATTTCGGCGCGGCTGGCGCGGCGCGCCGGATTCGAGGCGCTCTACCTCTCCGGCGCGGCGCTGTCGGCCTCCATGGCGCTGCCCGATCTCGGGCTCATCACGCTCGAGGACGTGAGCGGGCGGGCGCGCGAGATCGTGCGCGCCGCCGACCTGCCGCTCGTCGTCGATTGCGACACCGGCTTCGGCGAGGCGCTCAACGTCATGCATACGGTGCGCCGCCTCGAAGAGGCCGGCGCCGCCTGCATGCAGATCGAGGACCAGCAGTTTCCCAAGAAATGCGGCCATCTCAACGACAAGCGGCTCATCCCGGCAGACGACATGTGCCGCAAGGTCGCCGCCGCCAGGGCGGCCGCGACCGACCTCGTGATCTGCGCGCGCACCGACGCGGCGGCCGGCTCGCTCGCCGACGCCATCGCGCGCGGCAAGCGCTACGCCGAGGCCGGCGCCGACGTGGTGTTCGTGGAGGCGCTCGCCTCGCGCGACGACATCAAGCGCGTGCGCGACCAGATCCGTGCGCCGCTCCTCGCCAACATGACGGAGTTCGGCCGCACCCCGGCGCTGTCGCTCGCCGAGTGGCGCGAGGCCGGCTACGAGCTCGTGATCTTCCCGGTCTCCGCGTTCCGCGTCGCCGCGCGCGCGATCGAGACCTTCTACGGCGACCTGCGCCAGAAGGGCCACGCGCAGGACATGCTGCCCGCCATGATGACGCGCACCGCGCTCTACGAGCTCATCGGCTACTACGACTACGAAGCGCTCGACGCGTCGATCGCCAAGACGGTTCTCGACAAGCATTGAGCGATCATGACCGGGGCAGTGCGCGCGCATTCGTTTTCACCTCTCCCCTCCGGGGAGAGGTCGACGCGCGAAGCGCGTCGGGTGAGGGGCGCTCGGAGTTTCCTCTCGAGTTCCGAGAGCCCCTCACCCCACCCTCTCCCCTGCGGGGAGAGGGAGCCAACACGCTGAGCCAGAATGGCAGGAGGAGTGATGGCCGAGCATGCCGGCGCGGACAATGCGTACACGCGCAAGATGGCCGAGTTCGTCTCCTCGCTGACCTATGACCGGATCCCCGCGGAGGTCTGCGAGCGCATCAAGCTCCTGATCCTCGACTCGCTCGGCTGCGCCATCTACGGCGCCGACCTCGAATGGTGCCGCATCCTGCGCGACACCTGCGCGGCGCTCGACGTGACGCGCACCACCTCGGTATGGGGCACCGGCCAGCAGCTCTCCTCGCCGCACGCGGCGCTCGTCAACGGCACGCAGGTGCAGGGTTTTGAGCTCGACGACGTGCACCGCCAGGGCGTGCTGCATGTCGGCGCCGTCACGCTGCCGGCCCTGGTCGCGATCGCCGAGAGCCACGCCAGCCTGTCGGGCCGCGAGTTTCTCACCGCCGCCGTCGCCGGCTACGAGATCGGCCCGCGCGTCGGCAAATGCATGGGGCAGGAGCATATCGGGCAGGGCTGGCATTCCGGCGCGACGGTCGGCGTCTATTCGGCGGCGGCCGGCGCGGCGCGCGGGCTCGGACTCTCGCCCGGGCAGACCGTGCACGCGCTCGGCATCGCCGGCACGCAGTCGGCGGGGCTGATGGCCGCGCAATATGGCGCCATGGTCAAGCGCATGCACGCGGGCCGCTCGTCGCAGAGCGGACTCTATGGCGCGCTGCTCGCGCAAGGAGGCTTCACCGGCATCGTGGACGTGTTCGAGGCGCCCTATGGCGGCTTCTGCACGACGTTCTCGCGCTCGACCGACCGCTTCGATCGCGACGAGCTCACCGCCGGCCTGGGCGAGCGCTTCGAGACCATGCGCATCTCGCTAAAATTCTATTCGTGCGTCGGCAGCAACCACACGACGCTCGACGCGATCCGCGACATCCGCGCGCGCCGGACCTTCACGCTCGACGAGCTCGACAGGATCGTGGTGCACGGCTCGCAGGTCACCGTCGACCACGTGGGCTGGCCCTACCGGCCCGACAGCATGACCACGGCGCAGCTCAACCTGCCGTTCTGCGTCGCCACCCTCCTGATCGAAGGCGACGTCTCGGTCGACCAGTTCAAGCCGGGCGCGATCGACGATCCCGAACGCATCGCGCTCTCGCGCAAGGTCGAGGTGGTGCACGATCCGGCCATCACCGCGCTCGGCTCGGCGTACCGCCACAAGGTGCGGGTCGAGGTGCGGCTGCGCGACGGCTCCGTGCACACCGAGACGCGCGAGGCGCCGCGCGGCAGCGAGCAGTCGTTCGCGAGCGAGACCGACATCGTCGGCAAATTCCGCAGCCTCACGCGCAACGCGCTCTCCCCGGCCCATCAGGCGGCGCTCATCGAGGCGGTGCTCAGGCTCGACAAGCTGACCGACGCGCGGCGGATGACGGAGCTGCTGCGGGTGAGGTGAGCGGATTCCCTCTCCCCGCAGGCACGCCTTTTTTCTATGCATCTGCCGCTTTTTTCATCAAGGACGCGAAAACGCCCATGTAGACGGGCGTCGCTTCTTGCCCGCCTCGTCGGCACGATTCACGACGATTCAATAGCTTAGCGTTTTTGCCCGCTTGGCACGCTCCTTGCGGTTTGCGCCGCAGCGAACCGGCGTGAAGCCGCGTCGCGCGTCTACAGAGAGGATCATCGCTATGCTCAATCCGATGCGTCCGGTCGCCAGGCGACCGTTCATCCGCCATGCGCTCGCCGCCACCGCGGCGTTGGCGATCGGCGCCACCATGGGGTGGCCCGCCCAAGCGCAAGAAACCATCAAGGTCGGCATTCTCCACTCGCTCTCCGGCACCATGGCGATCAGCGAAACGACGCTGAAGGACGTGATGCTCATGCTCATCGACGAGCAGAACAAGAAGGGCGGCCTGCTCGGCAAGAAGCTCGAGGCCGTGGTGGTCGATCCCGCCTCGAACTGGCCGCTGTTCGCCGAAAAGGCGCGCGAGCTGATCACCAAGGACAAGGTCGCCGTCGTGTTCGGCTGCTGGACCTCGGTGTCGCGCAAGTCCGTGCTGCCGGTGTTCAAGGAGCTCAACAGCATCCTGTTCTATCCGGTGCAGTACGAGGGCGAGGAGAGCGAGCGCAACGTGTTCTACACCGGCGCCGCGCCGAACCAGCAGGCGATCCCGGCGGTCGACTACCTGATGAAGGAAGAGAAGGTGCAGCGCTGGGTGCTGGAAGGCACCGACTACGTCTATCCGCGCACCACCAACAAGATCCTCGAGGCCTACCTCAAGTCGAAGGGCGTGAAGGACGCCGACATCTCCATCAACTACACGCCGTTCGGCCATGCCGACTGGCAGACCCGCGTCGCCGCCATCAAGAAGTTCGGCTCGGAAGGCAAGAAGACCGCGGTCGTCTCCACCATCAATGGCGACGCCAACGTGCCGTTCTACAAGGAGCTCGGCAACCAGGGCGTCAAGGCGAAGGACATCCCGGTCGTCGCGTTCTCGGTGGGCGAGGAAGAGCTCGCCGGCGTCGACACCAAGCCGCTGCTCGGCCATCTCGCCGCCTGGAACTATTTCGAGTCGATCAAGACGCCGGGGAACGCCGAGTTCATCAAGAAGTGGAAGGCGTTCACGAAAAATCCGAAGCGCGTCAGCAACGACCCGATGGAAGCCCACGTGATCGGCTTCGCCATGTGGGTCGAGGCGGTCAAGAAGGCCGGCACCACCAATCCCGACAAGGTCATCGACGCGGTGGTCGGCGTGAAGGTCCCGAACCTCACCGGCGGAACGTCGGAGATGCTCGCGAACCATCACATCACCAAGCCGGTGTTCATCGGCGAAGTGCGCGGCGACGGCCAGTTCGACGTGGTGTGGAAAACTCCCGGCCTCGTTCCGGGCGACGCCTGGTCGAAGGAGCTTCCCGGCTCCAAGGACCTGATCGGCGACTGGAAGACGCTGAAATGCGGGAATTACAACACCGTGACGAAGAAATGCGGTGGCGCCTGATCTGGCCGCACCTATACTGACTCGCTCCTGGAGGCGGCGGAGCCATCCGCCGCCTCCCACCAACAAAGCCTTGCCGGGCAAGACTGCGATGCGTTTCGTGCACGATCGTCTGTGCGCGCTCCTCTGCGCGCTTTTCATGCTTGTCGCGCCGTCCCTCGCCCATGCGGCGACGATCGAGGACGCGCTGGCGCGCTTCACCGCCGACGAGTTCAGCGAAACCGAAGCCGGCATTGCCGAGGTGGCCGGCAGCGGCCACGAGATGGCGCCGCGCATCCTGGAGGCGCTCCAGGACGGCCGCCTGCTGCGCAGCGCCGACAAGAAGCTCTTCATCAAGGACGCCTCGGACCGCGTTCTCGACGCGGTGACCGGGCAGCCGGCCGCCGACGTCGATGCGGCGAGCCTCGACGTGGTGCGCGTCAACAACCGGCTGCGCCGGTCGATCGATGCGGCCCTCGGCGGCATGACTCTGCTGGCGGCCGATCCCGGCAAGCGGTTCGAGGCCGCGCAGGCCGTCTTCAAGTCGAAGGACGCGAACGCGCTGCCCGCGCTGGAGGCCGCGATCGCCAAGGAACAGAATCCGAAGATCAAGAAGGCGCTCAACGAGGCGCGCGCCGCGATCATCCTGACCACGGACGGCGCGTCCGAAGCCGACAAGGTCGCAGCCGTCGCCGTCGTGCGCGACCGGGGCGATCAGGAGGCGGTGGCGCTGCTCTCGAGCCTGCCGGCCGCCAGTCCGCCGGCCGTGGTCCGTGCCGCCCGCGACGCCGCCGCGTCCATCCGCAGCGGGCTCGCCTTGTGGGAGACGGTGCAGAACGCCTGGTACGGGCTCTCGCTCGGCTCGGTGCTGCTGCTTGCCGCCATCGGCCTCGCGATCACGTTCGGCGTCATGGGCGTCATCAACATGGCGCATGGCGAGATGGTGATGATCGGCGCCTACGTGACCTTCGTGGTGCAGGAGGTCATCCGCACGCGCAATCCCGCTTTGTTCGATTATTCGCTCGCCATCGCGGTGCCGCTCGCGTTCGTCGTGTCCGGCGCCGTCGGCATCCTGATCGAGCGCGGCATCATCCGCTTTCTCTACGGACGCCCGCTCGAAACCCTGCTCGCGACCTGGGGCCTCTCGCTCATCCTGCAGCAGGCGGTGCGCACCTCGTTCGGCCCGACCAACCGCGAGGTCGGCAATCCCTCCTGGATGAGCGGCGCCTTCGAGCTCGGCGGCATCACCATCACCTACAATCGGATGTGGATCATCGTCTTCACGCTCGGCGTGTTCGTCGCGCTCATCGGGGTGCTGCGGCTCACGCGGCTCGGCCTCGAGATGCGCGCGGTGACGCAGAACCGCACCATGGCGGCCGCCATGGGCATCGCGACGTCGCGCATCGATGCGCTCACCTTCGGGCTCGGCTCGGGCATCGCGGGCCTTGCCGGCGTCGCGCTCTCGCAGATCGACAATGTCAGCCCCAATCTCGGCCAGGGCTACATCATCGACAGCTTCATGGTGGTGGTGTTCGGCGGCGTCGGAAACCTGTGGGGCACGCTGGTCGGCGCCTTCACGCTCGGCATCGCCAACAAGTTCCTCGAGCCGTTCGCGGGCGCCGTGCTCGGCAAGATCGGCATCCTGGTGCTCATCATCCTGTTCATCCAGAAGCGTCCGCGCGGCCTGTTCGCGCTCAAGGGCAGGGCGGTCGAGGCATGACGACGTTCGTCGTACGCTCGCTCGACCGCGGCGCGACCGTCTTCCTCGCGCTGCTCGCCGCGCTCGCCATCCTGGTGCCGCTCCTCAACCTGCTGGTGCCGGAAACCTGGATCATCCACGTGCCGAACTACCTGGTCTCGCTGTTCGGCAAATACGTCTGCTACGCGCTGCTCGCGCTCGCGATCGACCTGATCTGGGGCTATTGCGGCATCCTCTCGCTCGGCCACGGCGCCTTCTTCGCGCTCGGCGGCTACGCCATGGGCATGTACCTGATGCGGCAGATCGGCACGCGCGGCGTCTACGCCCATCCGATCCTCCCCGACTTCATGGTCTTCCTGAACTGGCCCGACCTGCCGGTCTACTGGTACGGCTTCCAGTACTTCCCGTACGCGGCGCTCATGGTGGTCCTGGTGCCGGGACTGCTCGCCTTCGTGTTTGGCTGGTTCGCGTTCCGCAGCCGCGTCACCGGCGTCTATCTCTCGATCATCACCCAGGCGCTCACCTTCGCGCTTATGCTCGGCTTCTTCCGCAACAATTTCGGCTTCGGCGGCAACAACGGCCTCACCGACTTCAAGGACATCCTGGGCTTCAACGTGCAGGCGCCCGGCACGCGCGCGGCGCTGTTTGCGGCCTCGGTCATCGCGCTCATGA
>WNFC01016431.1_pt1 | contig 13212 bp, 11 predicted proteins | sample 5400541 | NCBI WGS metagenome assembly WNFC01 (sample SAMN13153342, study PRJNA577476) | soil metagenome | isolation source: 120 cm saprolite under Douglas fir tree site 2 hole 2 replicate 1 | place: USA:California | collected 2015-04-18
ACATCAACTTCGTTGGATTCGGTGCACGGACGGCCTTTAATGTGGGCCATCACACCCAGCTCGAAGCTGAAATGGCCTATGATTTCCAGCGCAGCTTCACTACCAACTGCAGTGGGAATTGTGTGCCCGGTGTGACCTTTGTTACCACCCGCATCCGTCCCTTGACGGGGTTATTTGGGCCCAAATTCGAAACCCCGGGCAAGATCAAGTTTTTTGCGACCGGCAAGGTAGGATTCCTTAGATTTTCTGAATCGTCAGCGCCTGTGACTTTAGGCAATTTCGGCAATGCCGTTTCCGGAGTGGGCGGTCCTGGTACGCACTTGGCTCTGTATCCAGGCGCCGGATTTGAAGGCTTTTGGGGAGCCTTCGGACTGCGGCTTGAGGCAGGTGACGAAATCTACCTGAATAACGGAACGTTTCATAATCTGCGCGTCACGTTTGGACCGCAGTTCCGCTTCTGATGAGTCCGAGTGTTTCGTTGGTTTGCGGGCAGCAGGTGACGGCCAATGCGATGACTAGTTTATTGCAGCGTCACCTGCATCTTGCGTTTATCGCAATTGACCTGCAAAACATGTTCTGAGCCGGTTGCGAGGTTGGCATCGAGAGTTTCGATCTGGTCGTAGGAGTTAGCGGGCGACACTACTCGAACCTGCAGCAGATGTTTTCCCGAGGTGAACTGGAAGCTGGTGGTCTGGTTCATCTCCACCGTGTGGAACAGCGGGTGGCGTTGAGCGTCGCCCCGCAGATTCTGATCGAATACCAGCTCATCATCCAGCCAGATCGAGGCTCTACCGGTATTGAAGTGGTGCAGAATCTCGACTTGGAGTCTTGCCATCTCGACTTGAACAGCCTGCGGGCTGGCATTTTTGCGCCTGACCAAGCCCTTGTACACGATCCTGGCAGCCGCCTGACTCTTTTTCACATCCGGTGCAGAGGGCGCAGGAATTGAAGGCGGCTGGATCGCGGCGGCGGTGCGTATACCTTCCGTCCGTTGCCACCCGGTAAACAGTCCGGCGAGAACAACCGCAGCCATCAACGAGCCCCAGTACAGCCGCGTTCGCAATACTTGCCCATTTTGCTGACGCTGTCGCTGCGTCCTTTCGAATCACTCTTGCAAAAAAGCTGGTCGCATCCGCCACGCCGCTGCCAACGAAATTCCGGATCTGTTGTGCCATCTCCGCGCCGCTCTGGAATCGCTCCGCGGGATCTTTAGCAATCGCGCGCGCCATAATTGCGTCAAGCTCCGCCGGCACATCATGCTGAAAACTGGTGACCGGAACCGGCTCAATATTCATCACTTTGAAGCAAACAGTTTCGGCGCTATTTCCCTGGAACGGGCGGAATCCGGTAATCATGCTGTAGAGCATCACGCCGAGTGAGAACAAATCCGAGCGCGCATCGGCAACGCCTCCGCTCAATTGTTCAGGGGCCATGTAGGCGGGACTGCCAAAAATTTGTCCCTTGTGGGTGACCAGCGCGTGATTCAGCCGCGCCACACCGAAGTCCGCGATCTTAGCGCGTCCATCTTCGGTGATGAGAATGTTCGCAGGCTTGATGTCGCGGTGAATAACACCTTGCGAGTGCGCATAATCGAGCGCCTCGGCAACTTCGTAGGCGAACTGAAGGGCATCGGACAAGGGCAGCTTGTGGTCCCCGCCCGCAAGAATCCGGCTGAGCGGCTCCCCCGCCACATACTCCATCACCAGATAGGGTTCGTGAGTCTCGGGATCTTCCCCGGCATCGAAGATGGCCACGATACCCGGATGAGAAAGCCGGCCCGCAGCTCGGGCTTCCTGCACAAATCGCTCGCGATAGGCCTGCTCTTCTTCGGGCTCCTGGCCAGCAAGGGAAATCGTTTTGATCGCCACCAGGCGGTCAATCTTGGGATCGCGAGCGCGATAGACCACTCCCATGGCGCCGCGTCCGATCTCGGCCTCGATCTGATATCGGCCTAATGTCTGAGGAGTTGAGGATCTCACACGTACATGAATGGTATTTTCTTTCGCGGAAGCAGTCAGTAAGACACACGGCAAGCCAGGTTACCGGAGTAATCACGATTTGGTGATCCTAGTCATCCGGGCGGTGGCGGAGGATCACTTTCCCCGGCTCTGGCGGCAGTGGGAAGGGGAATTCCACCATCAGGTTCTCCACCGGCAACCGCAGCACAAACTGTTCTGGGCGGCGCCAGGGTCCGATGAACTTGTTCTTTATGCTGAAGAACACCCATCCGCTGCCCGACGAGTTTGATCCGTCCAGGGTCGTCGGGCGCAAAGCGCGCGTGCTGATGAAGTCCATCATCTCCGTATAATCTTTCAGCCGTGCCTGCAGTTCAGTTTCCTTTTGTTCTTTTTGTTCAGGGTGTTTTTTCACCTGGTGACGCTCCACCTCATCGGTCAGGTCGTCAACATTTTCCTGGAGTGTCTTCAGCAAATCGTCGGGATCGAGCGAAGTCTGCACAATCTGGAAATGTTTCGTGAATTCCAGCGTGAACCGATTCTGCTGCACTTCAAACTGCTCGTGACCTTTGTATTGAAAAGTCAAAAAAACTCCCAGCATGGGCCGGGCGCGATGTGGAATCTTCTCCAGCTCCTGCCGGTCCACCGCGAGTGTCACTTCGAAGTCACCAGACACGATGCCGTAATACGAGCGACCGTCGTCCCCCTCGCGAAAACTGCAGTTCGCAGTTCCCGCAGTCCAACGGAGAGTGGGCACGGAAGGCTTGTTGCCCGCGAAGCTGCTTGAGCACAGGAGCAACGTCAGCAACGCTCTGCCGATCATTTTCCAAAGACGATTCATGGGCTCAGTATAGGACACCCGGTTTCGCAGGCTGAGTATCGAAATGTGGATCAAGAGAAAAGACCACCTATGGTTTTTGGCAAGGCATGACTGCCCAGGATTAGACTCTTGCCGTCGTACGCGGTGGGCAATTAGAATTGTTCGACGTCGAATCCCGCTAACGTTGCGGGAGCGGGGGACCCTCACCGGAAGAGATTCCGCGGGGCGTATCCGTCAGGCCGGCCCAACCGGCGCACGGTAGGACACCTTTCAGTCCGAGCCCGTCAGCTAACCTCGCAGACGCAGAAAGGAACGTGCTCGCGAGTTCAAACGCGGCCAGGGTCGAATGCAAGTTTCCGGAGGAAATTCCAAAAATCAGGCGCTCAGCCATCCCGCCGCGCGGGTGCTGGTAGCGTCCAGCGCCATGCTCGCGTTTATCTCCTTCTGGCGCGTCGCCGCAGTCGTGCTCAATGACATGGGATCCTCGGCGTTTTACGCGGGAGCGATTTCTGAGCAGTTCATTGGAAAAACTGCTCCCTGGTTCATCCTTGCCATCATGCTGCTCGCTGGCACCGTGGCCGCGCTCTACATCGAGAGCTGCGGCATGTTTGTTCGCGGCGGCGTCTATCGGGTGGTCAAGGAGGCGATGGGTTCGACCCTGGCGAAGTTCTCGGTTTCAGCGCTGATGTTTGACTACATCCTGACCGGACCAATCAGCGGCGTCTCCGCCGGCCAATATCTGGTGGGTCTCTTGAATGAGCTGTTGCACTATGCGCATTCGAGTGTCTTCCTCCCGGAAAATGGGGCTGCAGCGGTTTTCGCTGTTCTTGTGACCCTCTACTTTTGGTGGGAGAACATTAAGGGCATCACCGAGTCGAGCGATAAAGCTCTGCGCATCATGTACGTGACTACCATCATGGTGGTTTTGATGGTGGCTTGGTGTTGCTACACGCTGTGGGTGCGCGGCGGACATCTTCCGCCGTGGCCAACGCTGGCCACCCTGAAATATTCGGAGGGCGCACACGGCGGCGCGCTGGGATGGTTGCACAACTCGTCCCTGCCGCACAAGATCGCACTCATCGGGATTCTGATCGGCCTGGGACATTCGGTCCTCGCTATGAGCGGCGAAGAAACCATGGCCCAAGTTTACCGCGAGATTGAGCACCCCAAGCTCCCCAACCTCAAGAAAGCCGCATTAGTCATTTTTCTCTACAGCCTGATTTTTACCGCCGGAGTCACCTTCTTCACGGTGATGATCGTCCCCGACTCGGCGCGCCCTGGCTACGCAGAAAATCCGATCGGTGGCCTCGCGATGAACCTGGTTGGGCCATTCGCCCTCCGGCTCGCGTTCCGGGCTTTCGTTGTGGTGGTTGGTTTCCTGATGCTGGCAGGAGCGGTCAACACCGCAATCGTGGGATCCAACGGCGTCCTAAACCGGGTTTCGGAGGACGGGATTCTGCCGCAATGGTTTCGCAAACCGCACCGGCGTTTCGGAACCTCTTATCGCATCCTGAACCTGGTGGTCATTCTTCAACTGGCTACCATCATCTTGAGTCGCGGAGATGTCTTTGTATTGGGCGAGGCTTACGCCTTCGGCGTGATGTGGAGCTTCGCCATGAAAGGCTTGGCGGTTCTAGTACTTCGTTATAAAGAACCGGGTAAGCGGGAATACCGGGTGCCGTTGAATTATATGATTGGCAACACCGAGATTCCGCTCGGTCTCGCACTCATCACTCTGACGCTGCTCGCGCTGTGCTTGATCAACCTCTTCACCAAGGAAGTTGCAACCATCTCAGGAGTTGCTTTTACCCTCATCTTTTTTGCGGTGTTCGAAATTTCCGAGAAGATTACCAGAAAGCAGCAAACCGCCGGCCACGAGCTCGATCAGTTCAATGTGGAACCGGGCGAGGACCTCACTCCGGCTGCGCTCGGGGTTCGGCCAGGTAACGTTTTGGTGATGGTGCGCAACTACAACACACTTTACAATCTCGGCGCGGTCTTGGACCGGGTTGATGCCCGCAAGCAAGACGTCGTGGTACTCCATCTGCGGTTCCTGTCTCGCGGTGGTTCGGGTGAATTCGGACTCGCCCCGGAACAACTTTTCAGTTCTGAAGAACAAGACTTGTTCACTCGTGCCTTGGGTCTGGCCGAGAAGAAAGGGAAGACCATCCATCTGGCAGTGGCCGCAGCCACCGAGAAATGGGACGCCATTTTACGCGCCGCCCAGAGCCTCCAGTCCTCGGTTGTAGTCCTCGGAGTTTCGCCCACCCGGCCGGTTACCGAGGAGGCATACATGGCGGGTCTGGCCTGGGAACGCCTGTCCGATCCTAAGCCGCAACTGACTCTTGAGATTTATTTCCCCAGCGGTCAGGAGCATATTTTCTATCTCGGGCCACATGCGCCGCACCTCACTCCCAAAGAGATCGATCTCCTGCACAGCCTGTGGCTACAAATCAGCAACGAGGTTGCGCCGGAGGAAATTCATCATCACGATGTGGTTCACTTTGCGCTGGAAGAACTTCGTGAAGATCTCAGCAGTTCGCAGCGCCAGGAAGTATTGCATCGTTTGCGGCACCACCTCCAGGAAATCAAGGAGCGCCGCACCCCGAACGCCTGAATTACCCCGTGATCTTGGGCTATCTGGCTGTTACCTGTTCGCGCGGCTGTGTGTTCCTTCGAACCTAACTAGCTAACAATTGTGGAAAATTACTCTGCTAAGGTGAAGCCAACGCGTCTCAAAATCAGACTGAGACAGTTTGGAAACGGGGGGTGCCCAATGCCGTCTTACGTCCGCTCAAGTTCCGTAGTTTCGCGCGTGATTGCCGGCGAGACCCTGATTGTGCCGGTGCGCCGCGGTGTCGGCGACCTTGCCTCCATCTATAGCTTGAACGAAGTGGCCAGCTCGATTTGGAACGCTATCACGCAACCTTGCAGCGAGCAAGAAATCATCGCACGCATCCAGAGCGAATTTGCCGAAGACCGTCAGCAGGTTGAGCAGGACGTCAATTCTTTTCTTGCCGAGATGGAATCCGCAGGCCTAATCGAACCCGTCGGAATGCCGGCATGACCGCCACCGCGGTTTCGTATGGCGAATTCAGTCTGGCGCTCCACGAGAAACTCAGCGACAAGCGGGCGCCGATGGATGTAACCCTGGAAATGACGCGGCGTTGTCCCCTGGAGTGCCAGCACTGCTACAACAATCTCGCCATGGGCGATCTGGCGGCGCGCAACCGGGAACTGAGCAAGGAGGAGTATTTCGTCCTGCTTACGGATCTCGCCGACATGGGAGTGATCTGGCTTCTCTTCACCGGAGGTGAAATTTTTGCTCGCAAAGACTTTCTGGAGATTTACACCTTCGCCAAGCAAAAAGGATTCCTGATTACGCTATTCACGAACGGAATCCTGATCAACGAAAAGATCGCCGACTATTTGCGCGAGTTCCCGCCTTTTGCGATCGAGATCACGCTGTACGGGCGCACCAAAGAAACCTACGAGGCGCTGACGCAGATGCCGGGGAGCTATGACCGATGTATTCGTGGGATCAAGTTGCTTCTTGATCGCGAGCTTCCGCTTAAATTAAAGACAGTCGGAACCAAGGTCAACCGTCATGAAGTAGCTTCCATGAAGCAGTTTGCCGAGCAGGAGTTGGGGGTCGAGTTCAAGTTTGACTCGCTGATCAATCCGCGAATTGACTGTTCACAAGCGCCGCTGAATGTACGCCTGTCTCCTGAAGATGTGGTCGCGCTGGATATGCACTGGCCAAAAGTAGCCGCCGAGCACCGAAAAAGCCTGGCGAGGGAAATTGACAAGCCTCCGGCTTACTTTGACACCGTGTACTCATGCGGCGGCGGCCTGAAGAGTTTTGCCGTTGACCCCTACGGACACATGAGCATCTGCGTTCTCTCGCATCAGGATACCTATGACATCCGCACAGGCGGTGTGCGCACGGGCTGGGATCATTTTCTGCTGAGCGTTCGCCGGCGCAAGGCAACACGTCCTACAAAATGCACCGACTGCCGATTGCGCGCGGTGTGCAGCATGTGTCCGGCGAATGGCGAATTGGAGAATGGTGATCCAGAGTCGCCGGTTGAATTCATGTGCGAAGTCGCTCACCTGCGTGCCCTGACCCTCGGATTTGAGGTTCCGGAACATGGAGATTGCGAGTTCTGCCGCGATCCAGAGCGGCAAACCGCGCTGAGGGACTCCGTGCGGAGGATCACATCGCGCGAGACCACTCCCGCGGCATGGACAGGGCCGCAATCCATCCTGCCGATTCTGAACAATTCGCAATCCGCGGCCGGGTGCGGCGGATGCGGATCATTTCATTGAAGGATTTTGCACGGGAGCGTTTTCGACAACGGAGGCTGCGCATTTCATGAATGATCAAAACGGGTCTCGACAGAAAAGGGGGTATGAGCGGCCGAAGGTTACCGTGATCAGCTTGCGTCCTGAGGAGGCGGTGTTGGGGCACTGTAAGAACGGTGCTCACGGTGGCCCAGCCGGCCCCACTTGCGCGACGGCTGGCAACTGCACGGTCCCAGGTTCTTAGCTCCTATGCTAGCCGAGGCCGCATCCGGAATCCAAGGTTCGCGGGCTCTTTGCCTGCGTGAAAATTGTGTCCGCGTCGGCGGGGTTTCGCTTGCCCTGAAAGGGTCCTCTTTAGATGACGTTCGTGTGAGCAGTGAACTGGACATGTTTCGGGACGATTCCGAAGCCGCCAATATCGAAGTCGGCGTTGAATGGGCTGAAAAGCTGCAGCCTTGGCGAGGCGAAAGTATTTTCGACTCGGGGGCTCTTTGGACTCTGTTTCGCGATGGCGCGGAATTCATCTTCGATTTCACCAGCCCGGTGTTTGGAGACTGTCCTTACAAGCGGCTTCGTGCCGATCGAGGTTTTCGTCGCGCACAACTGATCCTGAATCGCGAAGCCCTGCAAGAATTCCGGCCCATTTATCCGCTCGAATATCCTGCCGACGAACTTCTGATCACCAACTACTTGGCAACCGGCCTCGGGGTTGAAGTCCACGGTTGCGGCCTGGTGGACTCTGAAACCGGCGGACATCTGTTCTTGGGCCACTCCGGCGCGGGCAAGAGCACAACCACGAGACTTTGGAAATCTCTACGCAATACCCAGATTCTCAGCGACGACCGCATCATCCTGCGTCTGCACGGTGGCGAGTTGTGGATGTACGGAACCCCTTGGCATGGGGAGGCAGCGTTCGCCATGCCAGGAAGCGCGCCGATCCGCCGTATCTTCATTCTCGAGCACGGCGATCAAAATCAGATCACGCCCTTGGCCCGTTCGCAGGCGGTCGGTGAATTATTTGCGAGGTCTTTTCCGCCGTTTCATAATGCTAGCGCTCTGGAGCGCAGCGTCGGGTTTCTGGGCCAGGTTCTTGAGACCGTTCCGTGTTACCAGTTCCAGTTCATTCCCGACGCTCGGGCCGTGGACGCGGTGCTGGGGTTCTATGACTGAAGAGAGGGCTTCTTCCTCCGCTTTTCGCGACTTGGTGAGTGAAATGCTCGCTAGCGGCCTCCGATTCCGCTTTCACGCCAGGGGACGGAGCATGCTGCCAGTGATCAGGGACGGCGAAATCTTGCATGTTGAGCCTGTTCCCCCGGGAAAACTTAGGGTTGGCGACATAGTGCTGTTCACCGATGGTACCCAACTCAAGGCGCACAGGATCGTCCGCAGAAAGCGGAATCTGTTCCGCACCCGCGGAGACTCAGGACTGGAAATGGACAATGCAATTCGTGGGGAACAAATTATGGGCAGAGTTGTAGCTAAGGAGCGCGCAGAATCCGGCGGCGTAATTTCGCTGAAGGGGCGCCGAGTGCGATTTACGTTTCTAGCCCGGGAAGTGGCTAGAACGCTCTCCCGGCGAGTTCGCGGAGCATTCTTGCAGTCTCTGCCTCTTTTTGTATTCTTGTCGTTGTTGGCCCCAGTCGCATCACGCGCCCAGATCGCAGTGGACACGGTCAGCACCGGAATTGATCTGGTGACCGGCGCAGGAAACCAGCCCTTCACGTTCTCGTTTAACCACACCACTACTGCCGGTGGAGCCAATCGGCTGTTAGTAGTGGGCGTCTCTCTCAATGACACTAGCAACACTGACAGCAACATCACCAGCATCACCTATGGCGCCCAAACCCTCACTAAGATCTTTGCCTCTGGCGGAACTTCGGCCGCGCCAATGCGGTCGGAAATGTGGTACGTGCCGGGCCCCGTGACCGGGACTGGGCTTGTCACGATCATTGGAACTAAGACCGGTGGGAACAAATTGGGAGCGGTCGCGGGCGCGATTACCTTTACTGGAGTCTATCAATTCGCGCCCATACGCAGTTCAGCTGCCACCTCCGGCACCTCGAACTCAGCTCAGGTGACAGTGTCCAGTTCTGGCGGAGACCTCGTGTCCGCTGGCGCGCCGACCAGTGTGACTATGTCGGAGGTCTTGAGCGCGAGTACGGCGTGGACATTAGGAGCCATCTCCATTCGAGCGGCTCAGTCCGACGTGGCGATTACTAAATCCGGTGCACCGGACCCAGTGCTGCAGAATTCGACACTCACGTACACACTTGTGGTTACCAACAACGGTCCGACCGACGCAACGGTTGGGGTCGTCACGGATACGCTTCCCAGTCAAGTGAGCTATGTTTCCTCAAGTTCGACAGTGGGGACTTGTAGCCAGGCGTCAGGCGTTGTTACTTGCAGCTTGGGCACCATGACCACCGGTACGAGCGCAACCATCACCATCGTTACCACAGCAGTAACGCCCTCACTAGCCGTCAATACAGCCACCGTGACTTCAAGTTCGTTGGACGCTTTTTTGGCCAACAACAGCGCGAGCTTCACTAGCACCATCGAGTTTCCCAATGCCGTCAGGCTCAATTCCTTGACTGCCGTGCAAAGGGGGAGCGGCGTGCTGCTTTCGTGGCAAAGTGGCGGCGAACTGCACAATCTTGGATACAACGTCTATCGCGACAACGGCGGCGCAAAAGTGCAGGTGAATCCTTCACTGATTGCAGGCTCCACTCTCCTCATGCGCGAGGCCCTGGAGCAACATGCAGCCAAAACCTATGGCTGGCTGGATGGTTTGCCCGTCAACGGCGGCGTGTACTGGTTGGAAGAGGTGGATTTGAACGGGACTCGCACCCTGCATGGACCGGTCACGGTGGAATCCGCCCCACCTTCGCCGCAGGCGTTTGTTCGCGCGACCACGATGCGTGACTTGGCGCACTCGAACCTTGCTTTGGCTCCTGCAGGCGGACCTGAAAGCCACATCCGCGAAACCGTCGTCACACCGCGGCCTTCAGAAGCTACCCGCAACGTAGGATTCCAGCTGGCATCCCGTCCAGCGGTAAAGATTTTTGTGGACCACGAAGGCTGGTACCGGGTCACGCAGCCGCAGTTGGTCGCGGCTGGACTCGATCCCCAGGCGGAAGTTCGGTCGCTCAATCTGTTTGCCGAAGGCGTCGAACAGCCCATTCGGATTACCGGTGGCGGGCCTACTTTCGATCCGCAGGCTGCCATCGAATTCTACGGTACGGCGATTGACACTCCGTATTCCGGACAGCGTGTGTACTGGTTGACGTCGAGTGAACAGCCCGGGTTGAGGATTCCCGCGGCCCCAGCGGCCGGCAGTTCCGGTCCGCGGGCCCAGAGTTTCCTGCAAACGCTCGAGCTAAAGCCGCGCACCACGTATTTTGCCGCGCTCTTGACAGGCAACTCGGACAACTTCTTTGGTCCGCTGATTTCTCCGGAGGCGGCAGTCGAAACGTTGAATATTACCAACCTGGCGGCCAGCGCAGGTTCGATTCAGGTCGTATTGCAAGGCGTCACCCTGGGGCAGGGGCACGACGTGACCGTCGCGTTGAATGGCACGACCCTCGGCGACGTGACCTTCACGAACCAACAACAGGGCACCGCCCAGTTCGTGATTCCCTCCGGCGTGCTCACCAACGGCGCCAACACCGTCACCCTTACCGCTCAATTGGGCGACAACGATTTGAGCCTGGTGGACCACATTGATCTCACATTCCCGCACACTTTTACCGCCGAGTCCGACCAGTTGAAGTTCACCGCTTTCGCCGGCAACGGCGTGACGATGAACGGATTTACGCAACCTCCAACCCGGCTGGTGGACCTCACCAATCCCGTTCAGCCAATGGCAGTAGCCTACAAAGTTATCCCGCAGAGTGGTGGCTATGCGCTGCAGATGACGGTTCCGTGGACTTCATCGGGGAAACATACGCTACTAGCACTTGCGGATTCGCAGCTGGCAGTTCCGGCGTCTCTAGCGGCGCATCAGCCCTCCACGTTGCACCAGTTGCAGCCGGGTGCAGATGTGGTCCTTCTGACTGCGCCCCAGTTTGCGGCTCAAATTCAACCGTTGGCCAGGCTGCATCGCGCGGAAGGCCGGTCTGTGGCTTTCCTAAGCGTTGATCAGGTTTACGACGAGTTCAACTTTGGCGAGGGGACACCGTTCGCCATCCGTACCTTCCTACAGACCGCCAGTGCAGCATGGAAGAACAAGCCTCACTATTTGTTGCTCGGCGGCGACGCCTCGTTTGATCCCCGCGACTATCTCGGCTTCGGGTCCTTCGACTTTGTGCCTACGAAGATCGTCCCCACGGCGGAGTTGATGACTGCATCGGACGACTGGTTCTCCGATTTCAGCAATGCCGGACTCCCGCAGATCGCCACCGGCCGCCTCCCCGCACGCACCACGACCGATGCCGAGACGATGGTCGCAAAAATCCTAAGCTATGCGAAGGGCGAGACTGCGACTTGGGCGAACGATAGCATGCTGGTCGCCGACGTTGACGATCCCTCGGTGAACTTTACCCAAGCCGCGCTGGCGGTGCAGAAAATCCTTCCGCAAACTATGAATGTCACCGACGTTTTTGCTGGGACCATCGGCGTCGGCCCCGCCCGGCAAAATATTCTCGCCGGCATCAACCTCGGTCAGTTGCTGGTGAACTACAACGGCCACGGCTCGGTCGAAGTCTGGGGAAACAACCTTTTGAACGATACCGCGGCTGCGTCGCTGACCAACGGCAACCGGCTGCCGGTCTTCGTGATGATGAATTGTCTGAACGGTTTCTTCCACGACGTCTTCACCCAGAGCTTGGCTGAGGCTTTGCTGGTCTCGAAAAACGGCGGCGCAGTCGCGGTATGGGCGTCGTCCGGGCTCACCGCACCCGGGCCCCAGTTCCAGATGGACCAGACCCTCATGAAAGCGCTTTTTGCTCAGCCTTCCGTCACACTGGGAGACGCTGTGCTGACTGCCAAATCGGGCATCTCCGACCCAGACACGCGAAAGACCTTCATCCTGTTCGGCGATCCCTTGATGCGGTTGAAGCCGGCGCAAAGCTCTGCACCGCTGCGATTTGTCAGGCCATCTCCGCTGGCACGGCAAAAACCGCAGTGAACGGAGAAGCGGTAATCGCGTTCCATGACTGAGGAACGGACTGACACACGTTCGATGAGCTTGCGAATGGGTTGCTGGCGAGCGGCTTGGGATTTCGCTTTCAGGCAGAGGCCGCAGCATGCTGCCCCTGATTGAAGACGGCGAGATCTTGCACGTTCAGCGGGCATACTTACCGAAGCTTAGAGTGGGCGATCTCGTTTTGTTCCGCAAGGTACAGAATTCAAGGCCCACAGAATCGTCCGGAAGGAGAAAGACCTGTTCCTTACCCGCAGAGGCGCGGGTATGCAAGCAGACGGCGCAATCACGGGGGGCGAATCGTGGGCAAAATGGTAGCCAAAGAATGCGCGAAAAGTGGAGAGACGGTCCGATTGGATGGTCTGGCAGTTCGACTGAGCTTGTTCATCGCGGAGTCCCGAAGGCAAGCCAGAAAATATCTCTGGCGATCGTCTGGTTTTGCGCGGCAAGTTCTCTTTCTTTGTTTCGTTTCCTCTCTGACCGTTCTTTCCGCTCACTCCCAAGTGGCGCTGGACGCTCCGGCGCCGTTCGCCCTCACCTCTGTCGCCAACGCGGCGGGTGGAAACACGCTTTACACGGGCACAATCACAGGGGGCGGGTCCAACGCACTCGTGGGAGTCGTTTTCACGGCCGCGGGATTCACCAACGCCGCGAATAATGGAACATTCACCTGCACGGCAAGCACCACGACTACGCTCACCCTGTCGAACGCTGCGGGAGTGGCTGAGACCCATGCCGCAACTGCCACCGCTTCGCCGACTACCAGCCTTGCGCAGCGCGTAACTTCCGCCGCCAACACGGTCAGCTTGGCTCATAACACCATCACAGGCTCAAATCTGGTGCTGGTGGTGGGCGTCTCCATGAACATCTCTGCGCGCAATACCAGCACAGTCAGCGGAATCACCTACAACGGTGTGGCCCTGACGCTTGCGGGGGTTCACCACGACTCCACCAATGTGCGCCGAGTGGAAATGTGGTATCTAATTGGGCCA
>WNFC01008103.1_pt1 | contig 13211 bp, 10 predicted proteins | sample 5400541 | NCBI WGS metagenome assembly WNFC01 (sample SAMN13153342, study PRJNA577476) | soil metagenome | isolation source: 120 cm saprolite under Douglas fir tree site 2 hole 2 replicate 1 | place: USA:California | collected 2015-04-18
CACAGCCGCGATGATCTCGTCGACTGCGTCGCTCCAGCCGGTGCCGCCGGCCAGGACCAGAGCTGGCGGGTCGGCCAGGTCATCCACGGCTGCCGACCAGCCGGCGATCAGGGCAGGCACGTTCTTGCGCGGCTCGAGGGTGCCGAGGTAGGCGACGTATGGCTTGCTGTGCAGGCCGAGCCGCCCGCGGATCCGGCCGAGCTGGGCCTCGTCCGGCGGCCGGAACAACTCGTGGTCGACGCCGTGATAGGCAACATCGATCTTGGTCGGGTCGGCCTCAAGCACCCGCACGACCTCGTCGCGCGTCGCCTTGGACGGGACGATCAGGCGGGTCGCGCGCCGGGCTGACGTGCGGATCGCAGCCTTGTAAAAGGTGGCGGTCACCGGGCTGTGCGTGTCAGGCGCGGTAAAGAAGGTCAGATCGTGAATGGTCACGACGGTAGGCAGGCCAGGCCGCAAGGGCATCGAATAGTGCGGCGAGTGGATCAGGTCGGCGCTCACCTGGGTGGCCGCAAGCGGCAGCCCGCTCTGCTCCCAGGCGAGCCGGGCGGGCCGGTGCGAGATGGCCGGCGGCCCGGCGGTGACCCGGGCGCCCGGCAGCAGCCGCTCGTACCGTTCCTCGTCCGCGCGCTGGCAGGCAACTGCAAGGTCGGCCCCGGTTTCCGCCAGCGCGCACATCAGGCCGTCCACGTAGCGGCCGAGCGCACCCCGGTCTGCGGGCACGCCGGTCGCGTCGACCAGGACACGCGGACCCACTACCCGTCAGGCTCCTTCCCCCACACTTCCCCGATGACGCTGGAATCGAGCCTACGCCTTCGGTGAGGGCTACGGGGACGGCGACGGGGACGGCGAACCGGACGGCGACGGATGCGCGGTCGCGCCCTGCGCTGCCCGCTGCGCCTGATCAAGCGCGAGCTTCATCTTGGCAATGTCCTGGCCGTAGAGGGTGAAATCCGGCGGGCTGGCGTGCAGGGCGGCCTGTGCCTGGGCGTAGTACCGCTGTGCCAGCCGGAGCAAGATCAGCACCTGGGCGTTCACCTTGCCTGTCGGTCCCGTTGGCGAGCTCGGGTTCGCCGCGGCGACGCTGCCGAAGGTCTGCGCCAGCGCGGCGTCGAGCGTGGGAGCAAAGCCGACCAGGATCCCCTGCTGGCCGCCGTAGAAGTACGTCAGAAGCTCCTTGAGCTGCGGATATGAACCACCGCTCGCGGTGTTAGCCGCGGCGACGTACACCGGTTCCACGTACAGGAAACCGCCAGCGAACGGCACGGTGACCAGGTTCCCGAGCGTTACGTTCGAGCCGCCTCTGCGCAGCAGCGTAAGCGGCTCGGAGGCGTTGGGGGCTGATTCGAAGTTGGCGTGCACCTGGGTCGGGCCCGGGATCACGCCGTTCTGTGACAGCTCAAGCACGGTCATGCTGCCGTAGCCAGGGCCGGGCTTGCTGTCCACCGCAAGGAAAGCTGCCAGGTTCGGCCTGTTCCGCTGCGTGAACGGCGTGACCAGCGAGAAATTAGGCCCGGCCAAGCCCGGCATGGTCAGCGTCAGGTAATACGGCGGCTGGGTGATCTGCAGCCGGCTGGGGACTGTCGGGTCAAGCGGCACCGACCAGAAGTTCTGGCCGCTGTAGAAGGCCGTTGGCTGGTTCGATGCCAGGTGGTACTGAGCCAGGATCTGACGCTGCACGTCGAACAGGCCCTCCGGGTAGCGCAGGTGCGGCAATAGGGCAGCAGGAATGTCCCGCTGCGGGGAGATCAGGCCAGGGAAGATGCTCATCCAGGCCCGGAGCACCGGGTTCGGCGCGCCGCCCCACTGGTACAGGTGCACCGCGCCGGTGTAGGCGTTCACGGTCGCCTTGACCGAGTTCCTGATGTAGTTGACCTCTGTCGCCGGGCCGACCGAGAGCCCGCCAGGGCTGTAGGTGTTCGACGTCGCCTGGCCCAGGTCGACGCGCTGCGAGTACGGATAGTTGTCTGTTGTGGTGTAGCCGTCCACCACCCAGAGGATCTGCCCGCCAGCCACGACCGGGTAAGGGTCGCCGTCGAGGGTAAGGAACGGCGCCACCTTCGCCACCCGCGCCAGCGGATCGCGGATGTACAGGATCCGGGAGTTCGGCTCGATCGCGCCTGACAGCATGATGTTCAGGTCGCGGAACCTGACCGCGAACAACAGCCGCCGCCAGAACGACCCGGCGGAGACGCCGCCGTCGCCGGCGTAAGACGTGTTCCGCTGACCGCTTGCGCTTGCGTTCGGGTAATCAAGCTCGGGCTGCCGGGTCGGGGCGATGACATAGCCGACCCCTTCGTGACCGAAGTACACCCGCGGCTGGAACGGCGGCAGCTGGCCCGCAGGTGGAATGTTTCCCTCGGTGAACTGCGGGTTGCCGTTGGCCTGGGCGGCGGCCGCGGCCGCACTGACGAGGCCGTACCCGTGCGTGTAAACCAGGTGGGTGTTGATCCAGGTCGTCTGCCCTCCCGGCGGCCCGGCCATGTCCCTGACGCCGACCACCATGTCCTGCGGCACCGGGTGGCTGCCGATCTGGTACCGGTCCATTGCCAGCACGCCGGAAAACTGGTAGTAGGTCTTGACTTGCTGCAGTTGCTGAAAGGTGACAGGCACGACGCTCGGGTCGGTGAGCCGGAGGTCGGGCAGGTTGGCGGCGGCGGTGGTGAGCTGGGCTGGCTTACCGGTGCCGATAGCCGGATAGCTGATCACGCGCAGGTGAGTCAGCCCGTAAACGACCTGAGTGCTCGCGATCTCGCGCTGAATGTACGGCCGCTCCTTGACCTGCTCGTTCGGCCGGACCACGAACTGCTGGACGATGAACGGGTACACCCCGCCGATGATCACGGCGGACAGGACGAGCAGCCCGAAGCCAATCCCGGGGAGCAGCGAACTGCGCCTCGCCGCGCCTGCGAAGAACAGGCCGGCACAGATGATCGCGATCACGGCGAGCACTGTCTTGGCCGGAAGCACCGCGTGCACGTCGGTGTAGGAGGCGCCGGTACGAACCACGCCACGCTGCGAGAAGTTGATCCCGTACCGGTCGACCCAGTAGGCGACGGCTTTGAGCGCGACGAAGATGCCGGCGAGCACGAAAAGCTGGACCCTGGCGCCGGTGGACGCCCGCGGGTGCCTGCCAAGCCGCAGTCCGCCATAAAGAACGTGCACGGCCGCGGACAGGATGAGCGCAAGCAGGACGGCGGCGAACAGGAAGGACAGCGCCGTGCGCACGAACGGGTAGTCGAAAACGAAGAACGAGACGTCCAGGTGGAACTGCGGGTCCTGGACGCCGAACGGCATCCGGTGCAGGAACAGCAGGACGGTCTGCCAGGTGCCCGTGGCGGTCAGCCCGGAGATCAGGCCGATCAGCCCGAGCAGGATCCCGGTCACTACGCGCCGGCGCGGGTCGATGGCCTGACGGTAGGCCTCTACCCCCTGGTGCTCGGGTCCTGACGGCGGCACGTCAGGGCGCAGCCGGTAGGCAAGCATGAGGTTCGCGCCGATAACGACGACCATGAAAGCCGCGACCACGGCGAACAACAGCCATTTGGTGATAAAGGTCGTGCTGAATACCTCGGTCTGGCCGACAGAGGAGAACCAGAGGTAGTCCGTCAAGATGCCGCCGATCACCGCGATCAGGATGGCGGCCACCAGGACGATGAGGACCGCGGGGACGACGTACCTCGGCCAGCGCGGGAGCACGATAGGTCTGCCGACCCGCGGGTTACGCGGGCCAGGCGGTCGGAAGGTCACGTGACGTCCCTTCGTCAGCCATGCTCTGTTACCGGCAACCTACTGCGTTACCGGCAACCTACCGCCGCCGCGCCCGTGCGTGGTTCGTTGGCATTGCGAGACACGGCCTCAGCACGACTGAACTGGCTGTCCCGCCTTCAGGGCGTTGAGCGCCGCGATGGCCCCGGCCAGGGTGCGGACCTTGACAAGCCGCAGTCCAGGCGGGACTGCTCCGGCCGCATCCGCGCAGTTGGCGGCCGGGGTGAGGAAAACGCTTGCACCTGCGGCGCGGGCAGCCGCCATCTTCTGCTGTATTCCGCCGATCGGCCCGACCGCCCCGCTTACCGAGATCTCCCCGGTCCCGGCGATGAATGTGCCGCCCGCAAGATTGTCGGATGTCAGCTTGTCGATGATGCCGAGTGCGAACATCATCCCGGCGCTCGGCCCGCCGACATTCCCGATGTTGATCTTCACTGTGAACGGGAACACGAACGACTCGGCGAGGTTGACGCCGATCACCCCGACGCCGTGATAAGAGACCTTTGCGATCGGGATCCGCAGTGTCCGGCTGGCTCGCCGGCTCGTGATAACCATGCGCCGGCCGACCGGCACAGCGCCGAGGAGGCTCTCCGCGGTCGCCCGGCAGGTGACCGGCCGGGCGTTGACGGCCATGATCCGGTCGCCGACCCTCAGCAGCCGGGCGGCAGGCAGCCCGCTGACCGTATTGCTGACCGTGTCGACCACGGCGAACGTGATGCCGAGCTGGCATAGTGCAGCCGCCGTGGCGCTTTGCTGCGAGTTGACCATCTGCTCGGTGTCGGCCTTGGTCACCTGCTGCTGCGTCTGGCCGGCCGGGAAAAGCTCGGTTTGCGGCACGACGGCGTCGTGCGGGCTGAGCCAGGCGCTGAGCGCCGCGAAGATGCTGAACGGCGGCCGTGCGCCAGGTCCGCCGAGGTAGGAGACCGTCACCAGGTTGAGGTGACCCGGTGCCTGGTAGGTGCGGTGCCCCTGGATCTGGATGACCGGCTTGCCGCCGAGCGGACCGAGCGTGTTGTAGGTCGGGCCGGGAATAAGCGCCACGTACGGCACCGGCAGCGCGGCGGCCACGAGCAGCGCGCCGCCGGCGCCGATCGCCGCGATCAGCAAGGTCAGCGCGCGGCGGGACATGCCGGAAAGACTACGCGGTGGGCGCTCCCACCCATTCGCTCGTGCCGCTGGCGAAGTGCTGGCGCTTCCAGATCGGAACCGTCTCCTTCAGGTCGTCGATCAGCGCGTGGCACGCGGCAATGGCCTCAGCCCTGTGGCTGCTGGCGACAGCGACCACGACCGCCAGGTCGCCGATAGCGAGATCGCCCGTCCGGTGCACCGCGGCTACAGCGTGGACGTCGAACGTGGCCGCGACCCGCTCGGCGACCGTGCGAAGCTGGCCGGCCGCCGATGGATGCGCGGAGTACGACAGCGCCGACACCGGCTGCCCCTGGTCATGGTCACGGACAGTGCCGATGAACAACGCGATCGCCCCGGACTCGGGTCCGGCCACGGCAGCCCGCGCCTCGTCAACCGACAGCGGACCGGCGCGCAACTCGGCCAGCCTGACGATGTCCACGCGGTTACGCTACCGCCCCGCGCCGCCGCCCGGCTAAGCCGTCCCGCCGCCGCTTGCGCACCTGACGGACGATCGCGGCCGTGCCGATGACCGCCGCCGTCGCGCCAGCGGCCGTGATCGCCGCGTCGCGCTTGGCTAGCCGACGCCCGGCGACCGCATGGTGACCAGCGCGCTGCTCAAGCAGTACGCGCAGCGCCTCCGCGTTGGTGACCGACGGCTTCCAGCCGTAGTCGCGCAGGGCGCGGCAGTCGACGACCCACGGGTACACGACGTAGTGCAGCCCAGATACCGGCACGGGCGTGATCCCGGCTCGGTGCAGCCGCTGCGCGGTGGCGAACGTCACTCCGACCGGCAATTCGATCCGGCGCAGCCCGGAGAGTTCCTCGACCTCCTCCTGCTCCAGCCAGCCTTCGCAGCCGACCGCGAATGCGCCCGTCACCTCCCCGGCCGCGGCCAGCTCGATCGCGCTCAGCAGGTCGTCGACATGGCAGAACTGCCAGCGCGGCGCGCAGCCCTTGACCATCAGCAGCCGCGGAGCCTCGAAGTGCCGGGTGATGAGCGTGTCGATGCCATGTCCCACCAGCGCCGCAGGGCGCACGACCGTGACGGCCATCCCCGGATTGGCGCGCGGCGAGCGCTCGGCGAGCTGCTCGATCTCCATGAAATCGCCGACCACGCCGCCGTCGAGGTCGGCGGCCAGCGGCGCGTCCTCGGCCAGCGGCACTGGATTGTCCGCATGGGCGCCATACACCATCGCACTGGTCACCAGGATCACACGCCGGACTCCACCTGCGGCTGCCGCAGTGAGCACCGTCTGTGCGCCCCTGACGTTGTGCGCCCGCCTTGCCCGCGGGTCGGAGTCGGCCGCCAGGTCGAGGTCCGCGTGCACGATGACGTCGATCCCGGTCAGCCTGCCCGCGAGCGCGGGATCGCGGACATCGACCACACGCCACAGCGCTCCGGCCAGGTCACCGCGGTGATCATCGATGGCGATAACACGGCTGAACCACTCCGAGCCTGCCAGCTTCGCGGCCACGGCCAGTCCCAGGCCGTGCGCCGCGCCGGTCACCGCCACCACCGGACGCACGGCATTCCTCCGCCCTTGGCGAACCTTGGCGTCTCGGTCGCTCACGGCGAAGTGCTCCTGGGATAGCTTGGCGGGTGTGATACGTCCATCCTGCCTGAGAGGCCTTGGCAATGAGTGAGCCTCCCTTCGGCTTCAACGTGCCGCGCCAGCCAGATGATGATTCTGGAGCCGAGGGTGGCGGCGGCGGCGAAGGCCAGCAAGGAGCCGACGGCCTGTTCGGCGACCCGCAGCAGTTCGCTGAGGCGCTCCGCCAGTTCGCGGATCTCATGGCCTACCAGGGTGGTCCGGTGAACTGGGAACTGGCGAAAAACGCCGCCAGGCAGACCATCGCCGCGCACGGTGACCCGAGCGTTCTGAGCAACGAGCGGACCGCAGTGGTCGAGGCGCTGCGGCTTGCTGACCTGTGGCTGGAGGACGCCACAGCGCTGCCGAGCGGAGTGCGCGTGGCGACGGCGTGGAGTCGGTCCGAATGGGTCGAGGCGACGATGCCGGTCTGGATCACGCTGTGCCAGCCGATCGCCGACCGTGCCGTCGAAACGATGGGCGGGCTCTTCACGGTCAGCCCGGAGGACCTTGAGGATCTGCCGCCTGAGCTGCGCTCGGCGATGGAGGCCCTGACCGGTGGCGCTGCGGCCGCCGGCCCGAGCATCGGCGGACTCGGAGCGCTCGGCGGCCTCGGCGAGATGATGCGCCGCGTCGGCGGCATGATGGTCGGCGGCCAGGCCGGAGCCGCGGTGGGCGCCCTCGCCGAGGAGATCATCGGATCCAGCGACATCGGTTTGCCGCTCGGCCCGGAAGGAACCGCGGCGCTGCTGCCCGCGGGAGTGGCGGCCTTCGGAGCCGGATTGTCGGTCGATCTCGAGGAGGTCAGGCTTTTCCTCGCGCTCCGCGAGGTTGCCCACCACCGCCTGTTCAGCCACGTTCCGTGGCTCAGGCCGCGGCTGCTCGGCGCTGTCGAGGATTACGCGCGCGGGATCACGGTGGACGCGGCGGCGATGCGCGATATGATGCCCCGGCTTGATCCGGCCAACCCGGAAGCGCTGAGCGAGGCGCTCTCCGGCTCCGCGCTGTTCCAGCCGGAAGAAACCGCCGAGCAGAGGGCGGCCCTAGCCCGCCTGGAGACGCTGCTCGCGCTGGTGGAGGGATGGGTGGCGACTGTAGTCGCTGACGCGGCCGGCGACCGGCTGCCGCAGGCCGACGCGCTCGCCGAGTCGATCAGGCGCCGTCGCGCGATTGGCGGCCCGGCTGAGCGAACATTCGCCGCCCTGGTCGGGCTTGAGCTGCGCCCGAGACGGCTGCGTGAAGCCGCGAATCTGTGGCGGGAACTGACCGAAGCGCGCGGGACCGACGGCCGGGACAAGATATGGACTCACCCGGACCTGCTGCCGACGGCCGACGATCTTGACGACACCGCCGGATTCGTGCACGGCAGGCCGGAACTCGACCTGTCCGATCTGACCGATGAGGGCGGCGACACCGGCACCGAGAACGAGGGCTTATCCGGCGGGCGTCCGCACGGCAGCCCAGTGGCGCGTCGCGACTTGCGGTCTGCCCGGTTATGTCCCCTACGGGCGGCTCTTTCGGAGCTCGATGCCGCACGGCTCGTTAATGATCAGTAAGATCAGGCTGCCAGGACCGCCTTATCTTACTGATCATCTTCTGCCCCACGCGCGCCGGCTGTAACCACGGTCCCGGGCGGCACTGTCACACCGATGTCGCGCGTGGCCGACCAGGCTCGGACCATGCGACCAGCTCTCAAGTCCGGCCTGCTGCCCGTGTGGCGCGACCAGGACACCATTCAGATCGGAATCGATGCCAGGCGGGCTGTCGCGCTGTCCGGTATGAGACAGGCTGCGATCTTCATCGGGTTGCTTGACGGCAGCCGGGACCGTTCCCGGCTGATCGCTGACGCCGTCGCGCACGGGATCCCCGAGGCGGTCTCTGAGCGGATCCTGACACTGCTGGCGGCCGGCGGCGCCCTTGACGACTATCCGGCGGGCACCTGGCGCGCGCTGCCAGGCCCGCTGAGAACGCGCCTGGCCGCCGAGCTGGCGACGGCGTCACTGGCGCACGGCGACGGCGACGGCGGTGCCGGGTTCCTGGCCCGCCGGCGCGGCGCGACCGTGCGTATCGAGGGCGAACGCCGGGTCGGACGCCTCATCGCCCGGGTTCTGGCAGCCTCTGGCGTCGGACAGGTCCGGTTCCGTAGCTCCCTGGCCGGCCCGTCGGCATCTGGCGGCCAGGCCCCTGAGGATGGCAGGTCCGCGCGAGGTCATCTGGCGATCCTGATCGGCCACGTCGGTCTTGACAGGGCTGATGCGCTCGTGCGGGCGGGCATTCCGCACCTGGCAGTAACGGCCGGAGAGGCGATCGGGGTGGTCGGGCCTCTCGTCGTCCCCGGCTTCTCGGCCTGCCTTCGCTGCATGGAGTACACCAGGGCCGCCCGCGACCCGGCCTGGCCGCTGATCCTGGCTCAGCTCGCCGCACGGCGGGCCGAGCCGCCTGCCTGCGACGCCGTGCTGGCCACCGCGGTGGCCGCGCAGGCGGCAGCACAGGCGCTCACCGCGCTCGACAGGTTCCCGGCCGCGGGTGCGGCGGTCAACGGGACCATCGAACTCGTTCTGCCCGACTGGCGCTGGCGCCGCCGATCATGGCAACCCCATCCGGCATGTGTGTGCACAGGTCGTCGCACGCCGCCTGATAGCTGACAATGGAGGTCATGAGTGCAGAGTCGGACCAGGGGGCGACCCCAGGAACTCCCGCTGACCTGCCACTCCGTGCCATCACCAGGACGGTCAAGCTCGCCGCTCTGCCCGTCGGCCTCGCCGGGCGGACGCTGCTCGGCCTGGGCAAACGGGTGGGCGGCCGTTCCGCCGAACTCGTCGCACACGAGATACAGCAGCGCACTGCTGAACAGATCTTCCGGGTGCTCGGCGAGCTCAAAGGCGGGGCACTCAAGGTCGGCCAGGCGTTGTCGATCTTCGAGGCTGCCCTGCCGCCGGAACTCGCGGGGCCGTACCGAGCCACGCTGACCATGCTCCAGGAGTCCGCGCCACCCCTCCCGGCAAGCACCGTACACACGGTGCTCGCAGCCGAGTTTGGCGACGACTGGCGCGAGCTGTTTGCAGAGTTCGATGACAGACCCGCCGCGGCGGCGTCGATCGGACAGGTGCACCGGGCGATCTGGCGGGACGGCAGGGATGTCGCCGTCAAGATCCAGTATCCGGGCGCTGGCCGGGCGCTCATGAGCGACTTCACGCAGATCAGCAGGATCGGGCGGCTGTTCGGCGTGCTGATGCCGGGGCTTGAGGTCAGGCCGTTGCTTGACGAACTCCGCGCTCGCATGGCCGAGGAACTCGACTACCGCCTTGAGGCATCCGCGCAGGATGCCTTCGCCGCTGCTTATGCCGGCGACCCCGACATCTACGTGCCGCCGACCGTCACCGCCACCGACCGCGTCTTGGTCAGCGAGTGGCTGGACGGAACCCCGCTGTCCAGGGTCATCTCGCAGGGCACGAGAGAACAGCGGGACCGGGCGGGCCTGCTGCTCGTCCGGCTGCTATTCTCCAGCCCGGCCAGGGCGGGCCTGCTGCACGCCGATCCGCATCCGGGCAACTTCCGACTGCTAGACGACGGCCGGCTTGGTGTCCTGGACTTCGGCGCCGTAGACCGGCTGCCAGACGGCCTGCCGCCGTTCTTCGGCCGGCTGCTCTGGCTGGTGCACAACAACGGCGACATCGCCGTCATGGAGGCCGAACTCCGGAAGCACGGCTTCCTGCTGCCCGGTGTCGACGTCGACCTCGACGCGCTCAGCGACTTCGTCGGGCCGCTCGCCGACCCGTCCAGGCACGAGTCGTTCCGGTTCGACCGGGAGTGGATGCGCAGCGAGGCCGCGCGCGTCACCGACCTGCGGGCAGCGAACATTGGCCGCCGGCTGAACCTGCCGCCGTCCTACATCCTCATCCACCGGGTGTCGACCGCCGGCATCGGCGTGCTGTGCCAGCTCGAAGCGTCCGGCCCGTTCCGTGCCGAGGTACTGCGCTGGATCCCCGGCTACGGCCCGGCCGAGGATGCCGATCCCGCTCCGCCGGACGAGCGGGCCGACAATCTCTCGGCCGAACCGCAGCCACGGTAGGCCGCCTCCCGGCCTCAGGCGGCCACGTCGTTCTTCCGCGGCCGGCCGCGCGGCCGCTTGCGCGGCAGGATCTCACCGCGCAGGAACAACTCGCCGCCCCAGACTCCCCACGGCTCCCGGCGTTCAATCGCGCCGGCCAGGCACGAGGCCCGGACCGGGCAACCGCGGCAGATCGACTTCGCTAGCTCGACGTCGTCGGGCGACTCCGCGAAGAACAGGTCCGGGTCGTCGGTGCAGGGCAGGGCGTGCACTGCGGCACCGCTGCGGAACAGGTCCGGGCTGGCCAGCACCGCGAACGGCCCGGCCCGGTGGTCAGCAACGCCGCCACCGATCACGCTGACCTGCGCCACCTTCGCCTCGGCAGCCGCCGCGGTGGTCACGACCTCGTCGTCGATGACCGCGGCGGTCCCTGGCAGATACATCGGTCTCATCCCCTTTCGTTTCGCGGCTACTGGCTGCCGTGCATAACTAAGGCCGCGGACCCGGGTTCCGGGTCCGCGGCCTTGGGGATCCTGGCCGGTCTGGCTAGACCGGATCCCTCGCCGGATGCGAACCCAGAGCAACGCCTCCATGCGGGGCGATGCGGGTCATCTGGGCGAAGTGGACGTTCTTGTTGAACTGGGCGAACTCCTGAATCTGGGCGTACGGCTGGCGGACGAACGTCGCGCCGCTGCGCGGCCCGGCGGCCCCCGTTGTGCTCGCCGACGTGAGCGCGGGGCTCGTGCACCACGGCCGCGCGGCACCGGTCGCGCCGGGCAGCTGGGCAGGAGGCACCGCGACACCGGCCATGAGAATGCGGCTGAGCATCGTACGCACCTCCTTCACCGCGGGGTCGACAAAATGCCGCGTGATAACGACTGTACGAAAATACTAAAACAAGTGCCGGGCGGCGAGGCAACTCTTTTTCACTGGCCGTGTCCAGACAGTTACCTCGACCCGGCTGACGGCGCAGGCTCTGCGGTACGGATCAGGCCCTCCTGCATCACGGACACCACCAGTTTCCCGTCCCGGGTGTACAACTCGCCCCTGGTCGTCTTGCCGTCGCCCCAGGACAGCCCGTTGGCGAGCAGGACGGAGTCGAGCAGGGTCATATCGGAGGCGTAGGTCATCAGGCATACATGCAGCAGGGGGTCGTCGGGCAGCTCGCCGTCCGCCCTGATCCAGACCTGGCTGTGGCTGACGCGCAGCGACGGATCCAGGGCGGCCTCGAACGTCAGCGGGCCGACATGCCTGATGTCGATCGGGTTCTGAGCGGCGAAGTCGCGGGCTGCCTCGCCAAACAGCCGCTCCATCCGTTCCGCGGTCGTAGGGAGGTCTTCGGGCGGCGGCACGTCCGGCATCTCCCTGGCGTGCAGCACGCCCTCCTCCGGATGCTGGAACGACGCCGACAACGTGAAGATCACCTTGCCGTGCTGTACCGCGGTGACCCGGCGCGTCGTGAACGAGCGGCCGTCGCGCACCCGGTCAACCAGGTAGATCAGCGGGACGGCCGGGTCTCCCGGCCGGATGAAGTATGCGTGCAGCGAGTGCACCGGCCGGTCCTGCGGCACGGTGCGCCCGGCGGCGACCAGCGCCGGGCCGGCGACCTGCCCGCCGAATACGCGCTGCCGCCGTTCGTTCTCCGGGCTGCGGCCGCGGAAGATGTCGAGCTCGATCTGCTCCAGGTCAAGCAGCTCCACCACCCGGTCAAGCGCCTTACTCACTCATCCGCCCCGATCGCGAGCACATCGGCACCGTACCGCTCAAGCTTCACAGCGCCGATCCCGGGGATCGTGGCGAGTTCGGCGGTTGTCTGCGGCCGGCGAGCGGCGATGGCGGCCAGCGTCGCGTCGGAGAAGACGACATAGGCAGGCACGCCCTGGTCCTTGGCTGCCGCCAGTCGCCATTCCCGCAGCCGGGCGAACAGCTCGCGCCCTGCCTGGTCGAGCGTGGCCGTGGGATCAGCTGGCCGCTGGCCCGCCGCCCCGGCGCTGCTTGCCGCCGCGGCACGGCCCGCCGCCACCCCCGCCGCCGGGCCGCGCACGTCGGCGAGGAACCGCGACGGCTTGCGCGTCCGCTTGCCGCCAGGCGACCTGGCCAGCGCCCAGGACAGGTACAACCGGTCCCGTGCCCTGGTCACCCCCACGTACAACAGCCGCCTCTCCTCTTCGACGGCCTCGTCGGTCTGCGCATAGATGATCGGGACCACTCCGTCGGTCAGCCCGGGCAGGAACACGACGGCCCACTCGAGCCCCTTGGCCGCGTGCAGCGACGCCAGCGTGACGCCGCCGCCGTCCGGCGCGTGCCCGATCGCGGCGCGCAGGATAAGCTCGGCGGCCAGGTCGCTCAGCCGGGCCTCGGGCGATGCCGCGAAGTACTCGGCGGCAAGGCCGGCCAGCGCGTCAAGCGACTCCCAGCGCTCCCTCGCCTGACCCCGGCCGCTCGGCGGCTTGGCGGTGAGCCCGAGACCGGTCAGGACCGGCCGCACCTGGGCCGCCGGATTCTCGTCGGCCGCCGCTGACCTGGCCGCCGCCCGCAGCAGGCCGATCGCCTGCTTCACCTCCGGCCGGTCGTAGAACCGCTCGGCCCCGCGCAACTGATACGGCACCTGCGCCGCGGTCAACGCGTCTTCAAGGCCTGCCGTCATCGCGTTCGTGCGGACCAGCACGGCGATC
>WNFC01013476.1_pt1 | contig 13211 bp, 10 predicted proteins | sample 5400541 | NCBI WGS metagenome assembly WNFC01 (sample SAMN13153342, study PRJNA577476) | soil metagenome | isolation source: 120 cm saprolite under Douglas fir tree site 2 hole 2 replicate 1 | place: USA:California | collected 2015-04-18
CAGCGGCGCCCCACAGCGGGGGCAGGTCGCGTAACCCGCGGGGCCGCTCCAGTTGCAGCGGCTGCAGCTATCCATCTTGCGTGCCTAGCATGCCACGTTCAGCCTGATCTCACACCTTAGGTGCGCGATCCTCCACCGCGGGAGATGGGGGCGGCGGGAAGTCATCGTCTTCATCTGGGCGGCGAATGCGGCGCGGATCCTTCTCAGGTTCTTTGCGTGGATCGGGGGTGGTAGACGAGACGGCGCCGAGCGCCAATCCAGCCTCCGCTGCTGGGCTCAGTACCGTGGATTTATCGGCGGGGGCCGGTTGGGTGGGCAGGCCGATTGATGAGATCGGCACGTTGACCGTGGCCGAATCGAGATCGGCGCTATCGACTCTGGCGTAAGGCGCAGCGCTGGCGCCGGCTGGTTGATCAATGGGCCGCGCGGGTTGGGCTGGGACGGGCGTTGGCGGGGGCATGTCCAGCATCGTCGAGGCGGCGAGCAGCTCCGCGTCGGGGTCGGATGGGCTGGATTGGCCCGATGTTCTCGGGCGGGCCTGGATTGGCGGCGGCGGCGCCTGCTGCAGCGCGCTGGGCAGCGGCTGGATGATGGTCGAGCCAGCGTCCGATGCGGAAAACGGTTCGGGGGTGCCAGCCGAGGCCGCCACATTGGGGCTGAGATCCCACGGATCGCGCGCCCTGGACGGCGGCGTGGGAGGAATCGGCTCGCGCGGCGTGAGCTGGCCCGAGTCCGCGAGCGGATCGCGGGTACTGGGCGGGGGCGCGGGGGCCAGACTTTGACTGAGATCCCACGGCTCGGCGGGGATCCGCGGCGCGGCGGCAGGCGGCACATTGGGCGGTGCAGCTGTCGGCGTATCGGCTGACGGCGAAGTGGACGCTGTGACCGACGGCGGCGCGGCGGCGGCCAACTGCGCATCGATCGACCCAGGCGCAGACGCCGCGGTAGGCGCGACAGGCGTGGGCGGCTCGGCCGCGGGTGGCGTCGGCGCGTCGGGCGGCGGCGGCGAGACAGCGGCCAACTGCGCATCCAGTGACGATGACGCGCTAGGCGCTGGCACGGGAGGCGAGGGCGCCGGCGCCGGCGCCGATTGCAATTGGGAGAGGACGGCGGGATCGGCGGCGAGGATTTCGCGCGGGGCGGTCGCGAGGACGCGCTGGCGGCGGGAGATGAGGCTGGCCCTGCTGCCGATGCGGCGGAAGAGGCGGAAGAGGCGGCGGCTGTACCAGCCGTCATTAGCGGCGGAAGTACGGGGCGCTGCTGGCCAGCTACTTGTAACGGCGGGAGCACCTGCCGTTGGCCCTCAACCTGAACCGGCGGTAGCACCTGGCGATCTCCGCCAACGAGCGGGTGGTCCGTGAACAGCGCGCCGTTGGGCGAGCCGGCGGCGGCTTCGATCTGGCCCGGTGTCATCCATTCCGACCCGCCGCGGTACACCTTGCCACTCTGGCCGACGTGGTACGCGCCGTTGGACGGGTCGTACCCGTCGATGACGAAGTAGTGTCCAGGCGTGCTCAAAATCACCGGCTGCTTGCGCAGCGCATCGGCCTGAATGTGCTCCCAGTTCGCGCCCAACTCGAGGCGCGACGGCAGCTGCATCTTGTCGAGCAAGCGCTTTTCGTTGGAGATGCCGTTCATCCCACCAGCAGCGGTCCAGCCGCTTTCTTTGGCCAGCGCCAACGCTTCGGCGGGGGTCGGATTGCGACCGAACGCTTGCGCAAATGCAACTGCCGCAACGGGCCCGCACGCGGCGTAAGCCTCGTCCGCCGCCAGACCGACGTTGAACTGGTCTGGCACCTTGACCCCGGCGGAAGGCCCCCCGGGCGCCGCCTGCGGCCGAGCAGCCGGCGCCGCAGTGGCGCGAGCCGCCGTAGCCAGAGGCGCGCCGCCGCCTCGAAGGCTCTCTTTGATCGTTGCCGAGTAGTGCGTACTGATCGCGCTGATCTTCTGCACGTAGTCGGGGTCGGTCATGTACCCGCCACGGCGCAACCCATCGACAAAGCCCTCGACCGTCGTCTGGCCCATGGCGCCGCGGTAGCGCTCGCTGGTCGTGACCAGCTTGGCGAAGTCGACGAACGACTCGGCGACCGAGTGATAGCCGCGGAAGTTATCGACGATAGTCACGCGACCGTCGCCGTAGTCTTCCCAGGTCTGGGTGCTGAACGAGCCGGCCGGACCGGTGCCCTTGATGCCGAACAGATTGTTGCCCTCGGCGTAGCGACCGTAGCCCGTTTCGTTGCAGGCCATGCCGATCAGCGCTTCGGCGGGAATGCCGGTCGCCTGCGACACGCGTTGGGCGTACGGCGCGATGCTGCGAATGAACGCCTCGGGGCTGGAGCTATCGACGCCCGTGGCGGCATAGGGCGTGACGCGCATCGACTGCGACGCGGCAGCCGCCGCCGCGTCGGCCTGGGGTGCAGCACGCGGCGACAAGGGACTTGGGCTCGGACTGGCGGAGGCCGCGTCCAGCCCGGGGGCTGCCGTGGCCTGACGAGGCATCACGACGATGCCGCGGTGATGTTCAGGAACAGACGCTGGGTCTCCACGGACGGTCCAACTTCGAGCTCCTGGCGGAGTGTGCGCTCACAGATCTCGTACCAGCGCACGGCGCGGCCGCGCTGGCCGAGCAGCGTGTAGCACTGCATCAGGCGCTGGTAGGCATCCTCGCGGCAGGGCTCCTTGGCGAGCAACTTGTGCGAGCGGGTGATGCAGCCTTCCAGATCGCGCCCGATCAGACACAGCTGCGACAGTTTCGTCAGCACCAGCAGGTACTGATCCTTCAGCTCTTCCCGACGCAGCACCGTCCACTCTTCATACAGATCCTCGACGAGGAAATCGTCACGATAGAGTGCCTCGGCCGCGGCGAACTCGCGCACGGCGGCATCCGTCTGGTGCTGTCGTTCGTAGCGCAGCCCGGCATAGTAGTGGTCGCTGAACGCATCGACGTCGATCCACACACCCTCGGTGTTGAGCACATACGTGTCGCCATCGGCCTTGACCAGTTCCAGCAGTGCGTTGTCGCAACCCGCGGCGGCGACCGCGTGGCGCAGTGCGTGCAGCGTGACGCGCAGGCCCCTGACGGACGATTCGGACGGAACGTCCGGCCACAGCACGTCGAGCAACACGTCGCGGTGGGCGCGTCGGCCATGCACGAGCAAGAACTTCAGCAGGCGTTCGGCCGTCCGACGGCGCCAGTGCTCGACGGTGACCCCATCGCGGCTGACCTGAAATCGGCCAAAGCAGCGGATCTCAACCTCCGCGGCCCAGTGCGGTTGAGTTGCAGTTGAGCTTGCAGATTCGGCGCGCCGGGAACCCGTGGCGGCGTTTCCACCGACCGTGCGTCGGGCGATGCGCAACTGCGAGCGCACGTTGTCGATGCTCGCCAGACGCTTGCCCGAGTCCGCGTGACGTGCCGCTCGGCGGGCCAGCAGTCGGTACGAGTCGAGCCGACCTGGCCCTGGGAGATCCACGTCGCGAGCCTCGCGGCTCACTTCGGGAGCCCCAGGCGGGTCGGGCGCAGGGTCGCCCGTATCACGCGTGGACTGCAATCTCATCACTACCTTGACCCCCAATTAGGACTACGCGCCACACGCAGCCTGCCAGAGAGATTCCCCACCACCTCGAATTAAACGCCTACTGCCCGAAGATTCTGCCCACTGCGCAGCGAGCCTAGAGGGGCGGCCGAAAACACTCCAACCATGTCTGTTGCCGCCCCTCTAGGCCAAACAGTCAAACGGAGTTCGGCCGCTGCAACGTTGTCGCATATCACTTTTCGGCCGAACTCCTAGAAACCCGCCAGGGTACCAGCACGATTGCCCGAGGCGCCGTTAGCATACGGGCTGCGGGTGTCGTGTCAAGAGCCGCTTGTTTAAATACACGATGCTAGTATCCCGTCGGTGTTGACGGCGCGGCTGAGAGGGGCAGGCTGGGGCCGCGCCATTCGCGTGCTCGCGCCACTCGGCGCACTCGTCGTCGAGGGCTGGCCCGCGCTCATCGGCGCCGTGCTTATCCAGGAGGCTGCGTTGTGGTTGGCGGGTCGCCTCGGCGGGGCCTGTGCCCGTGGCGTTTCGCAGCGGCTGTTCCTCGCCGCCTATGGGCTGCGGGTGGCAATTACTGTGCCGACGCACTACGTCGCCAAGCTCGGCGACGGCAACGGGGCACTGTTCTCAGACGACTACACCAACGACCTGGTCGGCGAATGGCTGGTGCGCATTGCCCGCGGCGATGGGATCTCCATCTTCCGCGGCCACCAGCACCTGTTGGACGGCATCTACCCGTACCTCTTAATGGGCATCCACGCCGTGTTCGGCTTCACGCCGCTGTTACCCAAATTGCTCAACGGTGGTCTGGCCGCGCTGTGCGCCGTGCTCATCTACAGCATGGCGCGCGAGATGTTTCGGACGCCCGTGGCACTCATCGCCGGACTCGGCGCCGCGGTGCTGCCGACCCTGGTGATCTGGAGCGTGGCCTCGCTCAAAGAGTCGCTGGTGCTGTTGCTCGCGCTGCTCGGCTTGCGGATCGTGCAGTTCTTGACCACAGCGCCGCGGCAACATGCCCGTCTGGCGGACGCGCTGGTGTCGTTGCTGGCCATTCTCGTCCTGCTGCTCGATCTGCGTTCGACCACCGCCGCCATTCTGGTCGGGCTGGTCATCGTGGTCCTGGTGGCGCGGTCGACCTATCGTCCGCGGCCCTGGCAGCTGGGGTTCTCGGCACTGGCGCTGCTCGTCTTGCTCGGCAGCGGCGTGTGGTTTACCCGCGTGCGCACGAGCAGTCGGCCGCTCAGTGGCGTGGTCGAAGACGTGGTGCTGCAGATCCGCCATCGACGGGCCCAGGAAGCAGCCGGCGCCAATTCGCAGGTGCGGCCCGACGGCGACACACCCATCGCCACCAGCACGGACATCCCGACGATGGAGGCGGCCAGCGACGCCGCGCCGTTCACCGTGACCGAGGACGTCCTCAAGCCACTGGGCTACGCGCTGTTCTCGCCCGCGCCGTGGCAGGCGCGCAGCGTGTCCGAGCTCGGGGCCAGCGCCGAGATGCCCATCTGGTACGTGCTTATCGCCGCGAGCTGCCTGGCCGTGCAGGCGAGTCTGGCCGACCCGCGCCAGCGACTGTTCGCGCTGTGCCTGGTGATCTACGGCATTGCGAACTGGCTGATTCTGGCGGCCAGCGAAGGAAACGTCGGCAACCTGCTGCGGCACCGGCTAATGCTCGATCCGGTGCTGTTGATTTTCGGCGGGGCCGGTCTAGAGTGGCTGTGGGTGCGCGCGGGTCGGCCCTTGTCAACACGTCTGCCCGGGCTGATGGTCCCGGCGCGCAGCGACGGATGACCGACGTCCTGGTCTACGCCGTCGCATCGCGCGAGACGACCGCGCGCAAACTGCTTGGCATGGCCTGCCAGGCCAGCGGCGTCGCCGCCCGGCTCGAGCTCTATGGCTCGTCGGGCAGCCTGTATCAGCGGCTAGGGCCACGGCGGGCGGCGCCATTCCCGGACCTGGTGATGTGGTTCGGGCCGTACGCCGCGCGGGCGGCCGCACTCGATGGTTTGCTGCAGCCGTACCAACCGCCGACGTCGGCCGATGGCGTCGTGCACGATCCGGACTGGCGGTGGACGACGCTGGACTACTCGTCGATCGGGGTGGTCGGCCCGCCCGGGATTGCCGGCTTGCAGGATCTGGCGGCCGTGAACGGCCTGGCTCTCACCGATCCCGAACGATCCGAGAGTGGGATGGCAACCTTGCTCGCCACGCTCGATCGGGCGCGCCAGGCCGAGTCGGACGTCGAGCGCGGCTGGGCCTGGTGGCAGCAACGGATGCGCAGCGGCGTGCAGCTTAGCGAAGACGACGCGGGCGCGGTGGCGTCGGTCGGCGAAAACGGGATTACCCACGCGTTGACTCTGGCCGAGGCTGGTGCACCCCTTCTGGGCCTGGCGCCGTTACCGCACGCGATAGGCCTGGCCGCGGGTTCGCGCAACGTCGATGCCGCGCGCCGCCTGCTCGACTGGCTGACCGGCCCCGACGCTGGCGCGCTGCTGCGTTTTTCACCGTGGCAGACGGCCAACAACGGGCCATTAACGACGTTGTTGTCCGCGGCGCCGCCGCTCGACGTCGAGTGGGGCCGCCAACAGTACACCGCGGTACGGAATCGCTGGGCCCAGAGCGGGTTTGGGCCAATCGTCAAGAGTTAGGCCGATGCCGCGTTGGATCACGCCGGCACTTGGGGTGGCGCTGGCGCTGCCGCTGGCGGTGTACGCGTCGGTGGGCGGCTTCGCGCGCTACACGGCTGACGACTATTGCTGGGCCGGCGTCCTGCGCACCGAGGGTTTTCTGGCCGCGCAGGTGTCGTGGTACACGATTTATTCGCCGCGCTACGCCTTCACATTCATTGTCAACGTGGTCGAGCTGGCCGGCCCGGCGATCGTGCCCGCACTGCCGATCGCGGCGATCCTGATCTGGCTGGCGACGTTGACCTGGACCTTGCGGCAGTTCGGGCTCAGGACGATGCACGCGCTGCTCATGGCCGAGCTGGCCGCCCTGGTGACGCTGCAAACGGCGCCTGACCTGCCCCAGTCGCTCTATTGGCAGACGGGCATGCTGACGTACCTGCTGCCACTGATCATGGCGACGTTTCTGCTCGGCTGGATTCGCCGCGCCAGCGCCTCAGGCCGACTGAGTTATCTGGCGCTAGCCTTGTGCGCGCTGACCACGTTCGTCGCGGGCGGCCTGTCCGAGACGTATCTCATCCCCCAGAACGCTGCCCTGACCCTGGCGCTCTTGGCCTGCGCAGCGCTGTGGTACCGCGGCCAGGCGCGGCCCGTCTGGCTCGCCTATCTGGCCGCGGCCCTGGCCGGCGGGGTCCTGGCGCTGGTGGCGATCGTGGTCGCCCCGGCGACAGCGATCCGCGTCAGCGGTACGCCGGCGGACCTGTGGCTCGCCTTGTCGGCGGCGATCGCGACCGCCGCGTACCAGGTCATCCGGCTGGTGCGTTACTTCCCGCTGACGATCGCGTTGTGCACGCTGCTGCCCGGGGTGCTCGGCGTAGAGACGTGCCAGATCAGTCGGCGAACGTTCGCGCTGGTCACCGCGGGCGTCGCGATCACACTGCCGTTTTGCTACTTCCCATCGTTCTACGCCCAGAACGGCAATCCGCCCGCGCGGTCGCTGATCGTGCCGGGCGCGATCCTGATTGGCTACCTCCTCTTTTGCGGCTATGCGTTGAGCGCGTTCGCGCTGCGCGTGGCGTCGCCGACGCGGGTGGTCGCGGCGGCCTTGCTCGCGCTGGTGCCCATCGGCGTGGCCGCGCTCACCTTGCCCGATTTTGCGAATGCAGCGCACCACGCCGCGCTCTGGGACGCCGAGGACCTGCAGATCCGCGCCGCCCGTGACGCCGGCGTGGCTGACCTGACCGTGCCGCCGCTGCCGCCCTATCTTGGCGAAAACTTCGTCGGCGACGACCGCGCGGACTGGTTCAACACGTGTGTCGCGCGGTACTACGGCGTGCGCTCGATCGCCGCTTCGTCGTAAACGCGCTGCGGCGTTCCGTCAAGCCGCAGCGAGCGCTCGGCCGCCTGGAGCACGCGCACGACGTCCACGCCAGTGCGCGGGCTGGTATCTGGCTCGCGCCCGGTCTGAATGCACTCGAGAAAGTGCGCGCACTCGGTAAAAAGCGGCTCGGTCGTGTCCAGGTGCGGGCTCAAAATGTCGCCCGAGCGATACGTCAGCTGAAACTCGCCGAACGAGGCCGGCTGGCGATCGATGCCGCGGTCGTAGACCTTGATCTTTTCGACCGGCTCGAGGTCGTCGTACACCACCATGCGCTGGCGACCGACGATGCTCGTGCGGCGCAGCTTGGACGGCGCCAGCCAGCTGAGCTGCACCTGGGCCAGGATGCCGCTCGGAAACTCGAGGGTCAAAAAGGCGACGTCTTCGAGGGCTTCGTCGTGAAAGGACCGACCGCGCGCGCTGACCTGGACCGGGACTTCACCCAGCCAGTAGTTCAGGATCGACACGTCGTGCGGCCCGAGGTCCCACAGCACGCTCACATCTTTTTGAAACAGGCCGAGGTTCACCCGCGTGGTCTCGACGTAGTAGATCGGGCCAATGAGGCCAGCGTCGATCAGTTCTTTGACTTTGCGAACCGGCGGGCTGAACACGAAGGTGTGGCCGACCATCAAGGTGCGACCGTAGACCGCGGCGAGCCGCGCCAGATCTTCGGCCTCGGCGACGGTCGTGGCCAACGGCTTTTCGACCAGCACGTGTTTGCCCGACTCCAGCGCGCGCTTGACCAACGAATAGTGGGTACTGACGGGCGTAGATAGATAGATTGCGTTGACGGCTGGATCGTCAAAGATGTCGGCGATGTTCGTCGTGGAGCGCGCGGCTGGATAGCGCGCGGCAACCGGCTTCAGGCGCCGCGGATCTACGTCACAGACGTACGCCAGCTCGAAGCCAGGGACAGCGTCCAGGTTGCGAATGACGTTGGGGCCCCAATAGCCGCAGCCGACCGCGGCGACTCGAACGGGCGTTGCCGCCGTCAAGCAGTGACCTCAGCGCAGATTGCCTCAAGCCCGTCGACCACGCGCTCCCAATCGTAACGGTCGACCGCCAGCTGACGGGCGCGCTGGCCGAGCGTTGCCAATCGGTCACGATCGGCGAGCCAGCCTGGCAGCGCATCGGCGAGCGTGTGGGCGTGGTCGTCGGCGAGAACCAGGGCCGGGTCGATGGCGCCGACCAGCTCGGGCGTACCGCCACCAGGCGTGCCGAGCACCGGCGTACCGCAAGCCATGCCTTCGAGAATCGCCAGTGACAGATTCTCGAAGGCGCTGGTGCACACCTGCAGGTCGGCCGCCTGCATGAATGCGCACAGCCGCGGCGGGTCGCAGTAGCCGGCAAGCTGGATGCGGTCGCCCATGCCGTAGGTGGCGATCAGGTGTGAAAGTTTGGGCCGTTCGGGACCATCGCCAGCGATCGCCAGCCGCGCTTTCAGGCCGCGCGCGGACGCCACCGTGAAGGCGGTAATCAAACGATCGAACTGCTTGACGCCGGCCAGACGTCCAACGCCCAAGATCAGCGGCTCGTCCGCGTGCAGGCCGATCTCGGCGCGCGCTGCCGCTTTGTTTTCTGGTGGCCGAAAGAAACCCGTCTCGACGCCGGTGGCCAGCACACGGATCTTGTCGGCCCCGTTCGGCGCGCGCGAGCGGATCTGGCGCGCGGAAAACTCGCTGACCGCGATGATGCGCGCGGCCAGGCCGAAGACGCGCTGCTCGATGGCGGCCATATAGCGACGGAGGAGCTGTCGCGCGACGGCGCGCGACTGGACCCACTCGGAATAGAGCTCCGAATGGAACAGGAAGACCAGCGGCGTGCGCGGGACGACGCCAGCCCAACCCAGCGCCAATGCGGAATCGTAGGAACCAGCAATGGCAACATCGTGCTTGGGGACGGTACGCAGCGCGAGCGTTGCGCCGAGCAGATTGGTGAAATGGCTGATCGCCGGATGCGGCCGTTGGACGGGGTACAGACGATAGCGGATGCCTTCGAGTGCCGGAAAGTTGCCGTGCAGGCGCGGCGTGGCGACGGTCACCGGGTGACCGCGTGCGCCCAGGCGGCGCATGGTCTCGTACGGATAGCGATTGCCGCCCAGATCCTGGGGCAGAAAGAGGTTGCGGGCGAACAGGATCGATTCACGCCCGCGCGACATGACGCATCCTGCTGGCAAAGGTTGGCCCGATGAGGGCACGGACGGCGGCGCCGGAAAACCGCGCATCGAGCGCTTGCGGCGGCCAGGTGGCCAGCGCGCGCGCCAGCCACAGCCAGCTCCGCCCACGGCGGCGGTTGGTGTACGCATTCAGGGCGATGGTCACGTACATACAGGCGCGAATGAACCGTTCTTTCCCCCGCGCGCGCTGGGCGACTACGGGATCGGCCAGCGCGTGGCGGACCCCCGACAACATGGCTCGTTCCATATAGCGTGGATCGGCGGACATGTTGCGCTCGTGGACGCGGATGCACGTGCCAACGCGATCGACGAAGCCAACCGGCCAGCGCGCGGCCAGGCGCAGCCACAGCTCCCAATCAGCGGTCCCCGACAGGTCGCGGTCTTCGACAAAGCCACCGCACGCTTTGAAGGCGTCGGCGCGGACGGTGACGGTGCTCATCGGGATGAATGCTTCGCGGGCCAGGGACCAGAACACGTCGCCCTGCGGCGTATGTAGGCGGCGTTCGCCGATCAGGTGATCTGAAGGAAGGATCGACGTTGCGGCCGCGCGAGTAGACCAGCGCAGGCTGATCTGGCTGCTCGAAGCGTTCGAGGTCGGCAGCGAGTTTGCCGGGCAGCCAGTAGTCGTCGGAGTCCAGAAAGGCGAAGTAGGTGCCCATGGCGCGCTGAGCGCCGGCATTGCGCGCGGCGCCTTCGCGGCGGTTGGCCTGGCGCAGGTAGGTAATGCGCTCGCCGAAGCTGGCGGCGACGTCAGGAGTAGCGTCGGTGGATTCGTCGTCGACGACAAACACCTCTACACCTCCTGGCAGATGTTGGGCAAGGGCGCTGTCGATGGCCCGGCCGACGAAATCGGCTCGGTTGTAGGTGGGGATGATCGCGCTGAAGACGGCGGGCACGTAGATCAGCGGGCCACGGCAACGAGCGCGTGTGCGGCTTCGGCGCCATCGGGATCGAAACAATAGTCTTCTTCGCCCGGGTAGAACGGGCGCCCGCCCAGCGCCATTGCCAGGCGGTTCTTCAGGGCAAAAGGCAGGCGCACGAGCAGCTTCCAGGCGATCGCCGCGGGCTCGCGATGGGGCTCGATCATCAGGAACGGGACGTAGCGATATTTCTCATCTGGTACTTGGCCGTACAACTTGACGTCTTTGAACGCCTCGCTGAGGAGCGCGTGCAGCTCGGCGGCGGTGAACTCCTTAATGTGGAACGGATTGCCGGTGTGCCGCTCGGGCGGGCCGAAAGCTCGATTGGGTGTCGACAGCACCAGCCGGCCGCCGGGCTTCAGGACGCGGCGGATTTCTTTGATCATCGCGCCCGCGTCGGGGACATGCTCGAGCGTCTCGAAGGAGACGACCAGGTCGATCGAGGCGCTTGTTATGGGCATACGGGTTGCGTCGGCATGGACCAGCTGTGCATTTGCTTCGACGCGGCGGACTTCATGGAGCGCGTCGGCATCGTAGTCGAGGCCAATGGGGCAGCCGCTGGCCTCGCGGAGCATCTGCAGGCCAAAACCCGCACCGCTGGCCACATCAAGAATGCGCTGGCCCCCCGCAAACTGGGCGGCAAAACGATAGCGGCTGCGGTGCTCGCCCCACAGTTCCGAGGTCGGGTCGTTGGCCAGGTGCTCGGCGGCGCTCACGATAGCGACGCGCTCTGCGCCGACAATGATCGGCCGGGGAGGCCCAGAGCAGCGAACAGCTCTGAAAAACGGTGCTGCCAGGTGTGGTCGCGGCGGGCGCGCTCGAGGCCGGCGTGGCGGATGCGCTCGGATTGCTCGGGGTGGGCCAGGTAATAGCGCGCTTTGTCGAGCAGATCGGCCTGGTCTGTATAAGTCAGCACTTCTTTACCAGGCTCGAAGTATTCGGCCAGCTCCGGCTGGTCTTCCGTCAAGTAGAGCGCGCCCGACATGGGCGCCTCGAATTCGCGCAGCCGCAGGTGGGTGAGGCGCTTGTCGGCCAAATGCGATTCGCCCGCGGTGGCGAAGCCGAGGCTCAAGCGGCTCTGCGAGAACATCCTGATCAACTCATGTTGCAGGAGACGCGGGCCACCAAAGGCCGACGTGTCGACTTCCTCGGGGGCGGATGTTGTCCCATTATGGGTGGGGCGCTTAAAGAGGAGGCGGCGGACGCCATCCAACTTTTCGTCTTCGACCAGCGCCAGAGCCGCTTTCACGTGGGCGACGTCTATGCGTTTGCGCGGCTGCCAACCGGCGCCCCAGGCTCTGACGTTGACGCCTTTCCGAGAGAGGTGGCTGAGAAAATCAGCGCGATCGGCGTAGCGCTGGCCGACGAACGTCACGTCGTAGATCCGCGGCTCGGGAAACGGGCGATAGATGCGCGGATTGGCGGCCAACTGAATGCGGACTGGCCTGGCGCCCACGGCCAGAAAGTCGGCCTGCGCGGAAAGCTCGGGCACGACGCACAGGTCGAACCGCGGGGCGATGTCACGGACGAGGTCGAACTGGTGCACGTTGTTGCACGAGAAGTTGACCGTCGGCACGCCCGACTTTGCGATGAGGTCAATGGTTTCGGGGTAGACGACGGAACTGTAGAAGTAGCCGAAAAACAGATCAATCGGCCGCGTTTCTCTCGCCGCGCGAAACTTCTCCACCAGCCTCTGGTTGGTAGTTGGTTTGCCGTGCTGCTGCCAGCTCGGATCGGCGTCATCTGGCCAACCAGGAAAGTCGAAGCGGACCAGCTCGTGGCCCATGTCCTCGAGCGACCGCCGCAGGTTGAGATCAACCCAGGCGGAGCGGGGGACGGCGAAAAAGATCCTCACTGCGCTGGTAGCAGCGCCGCGTAGATGGCGTCTGGCTCCCACTGCGCATACGCTGGCGCCAGGCCATCGACCACCGTTTCCGGTGTTTGGCCCGCCGTGAGCCGAGGTGGGGAGTCGATTGCCAACAGCACCCCACCGTACACCGCCGCGAGGTACTGCGGCAGCGGCGCGCGTGCGCGGACCGTATCGACGTAGCCGAGCGCATAGTCACTGAGGCCCGGTGTCATCGCGGCCTCATCGGTGGCTGCAGTGGCATTGCGCGGATCACGGGTGACGGTCGCGGAGCCAAAGCTGCGCAGGACATCAGTGCTGTTGGGCGCGGTGCTCAAGCTGCCGCCAAGCGCCTGGCGCGCCTCGTCGCAGAAGTGCGCCTCACCTGTGGCCTGGGCGCGACGCAGGCGCCAATCGGCCAATGCCAATTGGGCCACAGTCGCTTGCCGCTGGACATCGTCGCCAATACGCACCCGAATTGAGTCCCGCACCCGATCCCCAGGCGAGACCTGCAGCGCTTGCCGCGTTGCGCCAGGGCAATCCTGAAAAGCCGCGCTCAGCCGCGCACGCTCACTGGCCAACGATTCGTCGGCCAGCGCCAATTCATAGGCATGCAGCTTGGCCAACCGCTCGGCCTCAGTCTGCCGCCCGATAACGAGCTCCTGCTCCAGGTTCTGCTGCGCCCACAACGAGCCCGTCGAATGTGGCCCGACACAGCCCACCATCAA
>WNFC01018419.1_pt1 | contig 13211 bp, 13 predicted proteins | sample 5400541 | NCBI WGS metagenome assembly WNFC01 (sample SAMN13153342, study PRJNA577476) | soil metagenome | isolation source: 120 cm saprolite under Douglas fir tree site 2 hole 2 replicate 1 | place: USA:California | collected 2015-04-18
TGCGATCGAAATGCTTTCCTTGTGTACATCCATGCCGATATATTTAGTGCTGGTCATAAAGGGTGTTCCTTTCTGGAGGGGTTGAGCCAAGCACTCAAAACCTACTCCAAAAAGGGGCACCCTTTTATAATGTGTGGTTCGTTCAGGAACATATGATCTTACCCAGGCATTCACGGATTCGCGGCGAACTCTCCGAGTCACCGTACCAAACCAAATCCTTTGATGCGCCTTAGGAAGCGGTCAAGTCAACTTTGCAATTCAAGTGGATAGCAGAGGCTATCTGGAAGCCTTTTGGTACAGTTGGAGCGCTGGACAGTACCAATGGAGGTTCCGAATCTCACAGCCAATTGGCGCAGGCTCGTACCTCCCATTGCGTGCGCTTCATAGATAGACCGCCGCACATCCTGGCTTAGATACGTCCGTGGTGGCCGGCCGATCCTTTTGCCTTTTGCCCGTGCATTGCGCATACCGGCCCTGACACGCTCGACGATCAAGCTACGCTCGAGCTCGGCTACTGCACCCAAGACGGTGAAGACCATTTTCCCCGTCGGTGTGCTGGTGTCGAGTTGCTCCGAGAACGAGACGAAATCGATGCCCAGGGTTTGAAAGGTCTCCAACGCTCTGAGCAGATGCGACACAGAGCGAGCAAACCGGTCGAACTTCCAGCAAAGGATAGCGTCGAAGCGCCGGCGGTGCGCGTCGGCCATGAGCCGATCGAGCTCAGGCCGCTTCTCCTTCGTGCCAGAGATCCCTACATCCACATACTCGCCGACGACGCTCCAGCCGCGGCGCTGACAGTACTCCTGAAGCTCAAGCGTCTGGACGCTGGGATCCTGGCCCTTATCGGCTGTCGATACGCGGGCATAGAGTGCCACTTTCAGCATATTCTCCCGCTCTCCAAATCAAGCCGAACTGAGAACATCCTTCCAAGCTACGAGAGCTAGAGGCCCACGTAGAGGCATTTTGCTCAGTCCTCTAATTCCAGCTCTCGATCAAGCCACTCTTCGATGAATTCGTGGGCTTCGTTTTCGTCCATGGGTTCATCTGACAGCTTGCGAATTAGCGCTGGATGGAGTTTGATTTTGAGTTTCTTTGCTAGCTCGTAGCGGTCAGACCACGCGCCCAGTTCCCATTCGCCCGTTTCTTCATTTCCCAGTACTTCAATGTATTCGGACACGTGCTGTAGGTAGCGGTCCGCGTCCGTAGCAGCCTTTTTTGCTGCTCGGAAAGGAGCAAGCGCTGCTTCGCGGGCATTTTCCATCTTTGCCCGGGTGGCTCCGACAGACAACTTCGCCAAAGCCAGTCGAACCGATTCGCGGGCTTCGTCTCCGTCAAATACCCACTGCACCATCTGTTCGCAAGCCTGGCGGTGGTCCTCGCCGGCTTTCCACGCTTCGTATTCTGCGCGAACCTTGTTGCCGGCCTCGACCGCGGCCGCGCGGATGTTTGCGAGCGGAGGATCTTCGCCGAGCTGTGCGATTGCGTCTGCCGCAGCGCCCATGGCGCGCGCATCCCATTCATTCGGTATGCTGCTCCAACCCCTCACGTGTAAAGGAAGCTGGTTGCGGGCCTGCTCGATGACCTTTTCAATTTCCTTACGCCTGTGCCAGGGCTGCAGGGCTTTGTCGATAGCAGCCTGGACGAGGCGCTTGGTGAGTTGCTCGGACTGCTGGGCGCCAAGTTTTGGGAGGAGATCGGCTACGACCTGGTGAACATCCAGTTCGACGCTGTGAGGAAGGTCGCTGGGTAGGAGTTTCAAGGCATAGTCCAGCCAGGACGTTTCCCATTGCTGCCGACGATGGCGGGCCTCGGTTTCCCGTGCCGCTTGCTCGCAGGCTTCAGCCTGGCGTGCTTCCTCCAGGCCAAGCTGTTGGCTCCGACGCTTCGCCTGCGCGCGTTCCTCAGCTCGTGCCTGCTGTTCCGCTGCGGCCGCAGCGCGGCGCTCGGCCTTCTCTTGTCGCTCCTGTTCCCTCAGTTGTCGGAGATCGCGGTTGACACGCATCACTTCTAGCTCGCCCCGCTTTTGCTCGACGCGTTCCCTTTGCGCTGTCAGGCCAACCCCTGACGTCGCGCCAGACGAACTGGCGTCATGCTCGACTGAAGATGCGATCGGGTCATACGGGCGTGGGAAGCCCCTAAGCCCGTCTTTACGAAGTTTTTCGACGACGTCGTGCGACAGGAGGCGAGCGCCAGTTTCCGAGCGACGGTATGGCAGTCTGCTGACGCGACAGGCATGGTCGAGCCGTGTGCGCTGGATGCCTGTGGCTTTCTCAGCTTCCCCTAGCGTGTACCAGACGGTTGGTTTCTTCTGCATGGGTGCGTAGCAGTCTTCGTAGCGAAGTACGTAGCAACCTTCGTAGCGAGCTAGTGACTAACCCGCCCGAAGGGCGCTGTTATCCCGGTCATCAGCGGTTCGCGCTACTCGATTCCGTCATCGCTGCGCGGTAGAGGTCGCAACACTGCCGATGGAAAGAAACCAGGCGCGCCAGAACTGCCTCGAACTGTTCGAGTGGTGCACGCTCGCTCCATAGCCGCTGCATTTCATCAGGCAGGTTGGAGATCAGTTCCGCGTAGAGGCCGGGGTGCGCCGTGCCCAGCCATGGGATCATTCCAGCCGGGTAATCGGGCGGGTTGACCTGGCAGAGCGCGGCCCGCATCCGCTCTGCATAGGGATCGGTCAGTGGGAGTTTGCACTCCGAACCACGTTTGCCCGTAATGGGAAAAGCTCCAGGTAAGGCACCTACAAAACCTACAGAACCTGGTTTTGTAGGTTTTGTAGGTTCGAAGCCAACCTTGTGTTCTATTATTTTAGGTGTGAGCGGCCAGTCGAGCCATTTACTGCGCATGTGCGATCACCTTCGGGCTTACGATCCACATTTCGGAGGGACGCCCGCCTGCTGGCGATGACGGCAATTCAGCGCGGCAAACCCATCCGGCCTCTTCAAGTAGCGCAAGGGCTCCGCGAACGCGGTCAGGCGTGTCGAGGGAAGCCCAACCTTTCAGATACATACTTCTTGTCGTAAAAGCGTACGGCAAATCGCCAGATTTAATGTGCCGCGCAAATTCACGCGCGGATCGCGTTTCTGGTGAAATCACACAGGCATAAACACGGCGGGCGTGGAGTTCGAAAAAGTCGCAGAGCGCTGCCGCCTGTTTTGCGTGTTCAACCGAAATAGGAATTTCCTTGTTCGATAGATTGTCCGATGCAGCGAGGTCGGCAAGCTCGAACAATCCGGCCAAGCTTGGCATTAGACTTCTATACTTAGCGAGATGTGCGACTAGAGCCGCAGCAAGACCAGAATCGCCACGCACTTTCTGCTCAAGCTCGCGCAACCACTCGAAGAAAAGTTGCTGTGCTTCCGGCGAAAAACACATGAGCACGGGGTCATCCACCGGTAGCTCGGCAAGCATAAAGAAAACCCGTTCCGCAGTTTGGACTGCGAGCAGATTCGCGGGGCGATCCACCAGTTGCCATCGCCCAGGTAGATCGGGCCATACCAAAATCTGAAACCTCTGAAAGAGACCGTCGTCTGTAGGTCCACCTTCGATTGCGTCGGAAAGATACGAGCGAAGCCGTGTGGGTTGAATGTTCCCGACAAGGCTTACGCAGACAGCGGGCACATGAATAGAGCCGCGCCCAATTCGATCCACGGTGAATCCTGCATCTCCGTTCCAGGCTTGGAGGAAGAAGGCCCGCTCACCCTCACGCCCGAGTCGGCCTAACTCAGACAACCAGCCAGTCAGTTCGTCGCGAATGACAAGTACCCCCGCGGGGTTCTGCGCGAGGATTTCATGCAATTTTTCAAAGGTTGCGTCCGTCAGGACGAGCCGCCTTTGTGAAGGTGAGCACAACTTCCTGTCCGGTTGGATTGGCGTGTCTTCACCTTTTTTGACGGCTTGTTTGTATTGCTCTCGCCATGCCTGCAGGCACAACTCCTTCTGCTCCTTTGCGATTTCAAAATCGCCGTATGCATTTTCGAATTCGAGGCGCCACTTTTCCTCGATTTGCGCCAAGGGCATAGTCACTGCGCGCAAAATGGGCGATTTCATCATCCCAGGGGGCGCTACAATTGCCCCCCACAGATTCGGAACGACGCGCCACGACTTGTCCTCTTGTTTAGGGATTATGACTGCACGGCGATTTACGCATCCAGCGAGCGCCACAATCGTCGCCGCCGCTGCGTAGTCCGGGGGTGCCTGCATTCGCTCCGAAATGTCCTCTACGAGGCCACGAAAACTCGGCGGCAACAGTTCGAGTTCAAACGCCGGAACAGGCAGAAGCTCGTCGCCAAGCTCCGCAGGAACGGGCCACTCCGCAACGCCTGATGCGGGTGCACGCTGTGCCTCTGTTTCTATTGCACGCATGATCTCGTCGCGCTCAGCGCTACGCAGCGACACGTGTTCCCCTCCACACCTGAAAAACTTCTGCCGGCGTCGAGTCGCGCTCCAACCAAATGCTGGCCTTTGCGAATGAAAGCCAATCGAGCGCGGCGCAAAGCTTGGCCTCCGTGTGGCAAAAACGCGCAAGTCCCTCCCACGCAGGTTCGCAGTCCGGCCAGAGTTGAAGCACTTGACGAGCCTGTGCCGCTTGACGCCCGAGCACGCGGTAGCGGCTTGTCACCTCGCGCAGCCGCGCTTCCCGCCAGCACTCGAAGGCGGCGAGGGTAGATTCAATTCCACGTCTGCGGCGGGCCTCTTGCTGCAGCCTCCGCTGGGTTTCCAAGTCGGTGCTAAGCAAACCACGTTCGCGGGCGAGCGCGAGGCGGTTCTTCGTCCAGCGGCAGCGGTGACAGAATGCAACCTGATCATTGAACGCGACTGTCCCTCGTGATCGCCCGGTGCAGTAGGCACAATCGGCCCGGTGCCTCGAGCGGATTACAAAGTCAGTACGTTCGAGTAGCTCGACCATCGTCGGCAATGCGTCAGCGACCATCCGACTTCCCAATAGGGGTGGTGTTGTGGTCGCGGCGGAGGAACTCCTCAAGCGCGCAGATCGGTATCACCCGGCGTCTCCCGATTTTCCGGCTAGAAAGCTCCTTGCGTGCCACCAGGGTGGCCACAGTGCGTGCCGAAAGACCGAGCCGCCGCGCCGCCTCAGGGATGCTGCATGCCAGGATTTGGTCGCCTTCCATGGAGCTTCTCCCTGGAGCATCCCTGTGCAGCGGGGCCCCTGTTGACACAGTTTAGCGCATAGACTACACTTGTCAACAAGAGTCGATTATTAGACGAGTTATCGAGATGGGTAAACGCGGTCCAAAGCCAGTTGATGTTGGTCAGCTAAGGTTCGAGGCTTACTTGTTTGTCTTGGCCTTTTATGGGCTGCGCGACGGCGCGCCAGCGTTGCTCCGGCACGTGAAGGGCGGTGTCTGGAAAACAAGACTCCTGCCTGAACTTCGCGAGGACGAACTCGGGCGGCCTGAGAAGGTGAGGGAGCGCATCTTGGTGGGGAAAATGACGTACAAGCCAATCCGCTACAGGGTTAAAACCCTAACTGTCCCTTCGACAAAAAAAGCGCTAAAGGATGCGTGTGAACTCGTGAGGCGCAACAAAAATTGGAGATTAACTCCGCCTGTCTTCCCGAGGCCGGAACTCTGGCAACGGCTCAATAAAACGCGCTCCGTGGCAGAGGTTCGGAAGATCGCGGGCCGCATCCGCCGGGTGTACCCGCTGTTGGCCTCATTGCTCTATTCCCAAGCCGCAGATTTCCTCGCGGCCAAGAAACTCCATAATTGTCCGAAAAGCAACCGGCCGCGCAGCGACGACAAGCGCGCTCAATTTTTTTCCAAGGTCCTGGCTGGCCTGAGGGTGGGAATCGCACCCGCGACCGCAACGAAACGGCTCGCACACTCTTCGTTGCCAGACAGTAAGACGATCATCGTCAGAAGTCTAGAAGAGGGTGCAGACGGAGTTTTCAGAGTCCAACAAGTAGAAGAGAGCAGATGAAGCAACGTGGAATCTTCGAGAAGGTGCCCGGGTCGGGGGGCGTGGATTCGCTTCGTCGATGCAATCGGGCGCATCCGGCGCGAGAAGATACATACAGGAAATGCAACTCCAACAGAAAGGAGCAACGGTAATGGCCCTCTTTAAGCGAGCAAGGATTTGGTGGACGGATTTTTCGGTCAATGGAATGCGCTATCGTCTGTCGCTTGAAACGACGGACTGGCGAGAAGCGCAATCGCGGGAGAAGGAGAAGATCACGCAGGCCAGCGAAGGGAAACTCGCGCCATCAAATCAGCAATTCGCTCGTCTTGCTCTGCCGGAAGCACTTGACCGCTACCTGGCAGATCGCTCCGTTTACGTGGCCCCGCCGAGTCATCGCTCCGAATCAGACCATGCCAAGCCCTTGCGCGAATACTTTGGCGCTACTCCGGTCGCGCGTATCTCGGCAGAGTCAATCCTGGCGTATATCCGGGAGCGCAAGGAAAAGGGAATCTCAAACACAACGGTCAACATGGAAATCGGCATCCTGCGTCGTGTGCTCAAGCGCGCTAGACGCTGGCACTTCGTTGGGGAAGAAATTCCGCACCTTCCGGAGCGTAAAGACATTGGGCGGGCACTTGCACCGGATGAGAAACTGCGCCTGCTCAAGATTGCCCAATCTAGGCCAGAGTGGGAAACAGCCCACCTTGCCAGTGTCCTCGCACTAAACACGACAATGCGAGGTTGTGAGATCAAGCAGCTGCGCTGGCGGGATATCGATCTCATGGACCATAGTTTGGTCATTCGCCGCTCAAAAACCTCCGCTGGTGAACGCGTCATTCCGCTCAATACAAATGCCTACGAGACAGTTCTGCGTCTCCGACAGCGAGCCCAAGGGCTGTTTGGGAGTGATTTACAGGCCGACTGGCACGTTTTTCCTAGCTCCGAGGGGCATTCAAAGCCCGATCCGACGAAACCAATGAGTGGATGGCGCTCGGCCTGGAGAAGTTTGACGCGCGCCGTAAACTGTCCCGCGTGTGGAGAACTACAGAACCCCGCGGCGGTTTGCAGTATACCGGAATGCGGTGCGGATATTAGCAAGGTTAAGAGCCCGATCGCCGGCTTGCGTTTTCACGATCTACGGCACCATGCAATCACTGAGCTGGCTGAATCTCAGACAAGTGATGGCACCATAATGTCTATTGCCGGACATGTTTCCCAACGGATGCTCGCTCATTATTCCCATGTCCGTATTGAGGCGAAGAGAAAGGCTCTCGAGGGCCTGGTTGAGGGTGGCATAGCGGCAGGTTACGACACAAAGAACGACACAAACAAAACCTCTAAGACCATTCTCCCTTCGCAAGTGCTTGAAAGAAATGGCGGGGACGACGAGACTCGAACTCGCGACCTCTGCCGTGACAGGGCAGCGTTCTAACCAACTGAACTACGTCCCCAACCGTGGAATCAACGACTTAGCCTAAAACCTTGCAAATAAGGGCTTTGCAAGCTTCGCATACAGCGCACTGTTCGCCTGGTTTGCCTGCAATAGCAGTCCTTCCTGGCAAAACCGCCTGTAAACCGCCTGTAAATATCAGCGCGCTCATGCGAGATTCATACTAACACAGATGCCTGCAAGAGGCGAAAGGGAGTTCGATGAGTCGTCGCGAAAAGTGGGCCGTTCGCTCGGGAGTGAAGCTATGCACGCGGACGCAAAACAGACGGAGTTTTGTACCTATCTGGCTGGCATTCTTCTTGGCGGATTGTCGCTCAACGCTCCGTTCGGCCTTAATTTCCGCCACTCTTCATGCACCGCAAGGCTGTCAGGGAGCAACCGGAGCTTTTCTTCGAAGTGTTTTGCCCGCCGGTCCGTTTCTTGAGGGGAAAGAGCGTAGCCATTGCGGTCGAGAGGACGAGTACACGTGTTCCGGTCGAGAGGACGAGTACACGTGTTCCAGAATTCGCCGACATTCTGTGACGTATAGCAGAGCACATCATTTCCCCGAAGAATGGCATCAATCGCCGAGACTACGAGAGGATAATCGTTGTGGTCTGGCTTGACCCACCGGAGGAGGATGTTGCTATCGACGAGGTACGGCGTCCCTGCCATCTAGCCGGTCCTCATAGAAGCTTTCGCGGGAGAAGCTTTCAGTCGGCAAATTCGGCAGCTTTTCCGATCCCTCTGCCATGCCTTCCAGCATGTGATGAAATTCGTCGACGGTCAGTGCACCGTGAGGCACGGAATTCGCAATCAAAGCCTGTTTGAGAAGTCGTTCCGCCAACTTCTCCAAAGGCACACCTTGAGAACGCGCCTCGGCGACGAGGCGGGCTTCGGTCTCGGGGTTAAGCTCAACCCGGATCGTCATTAGAATGTGCCTCTATCAAATACATTAAACGTGTTTGGATCGAAATACTAGCACCAACATCCTTGCGGCAAATCGAAGACCGAAGCTGGACGTTGCTATTTCATCTCCGGGTTTTTCCGGGCTCCGTGCTCAGCTGTTTTGGGCGCACAGGCCCACGCCTCAGATAGCCAGAACATTCCCGTAGCGAAGCCGCTGTCAAGGGCTGCCCATCGGGAGCCGCGTCAGCGGGCTTGCCCCTTGACGGCGGCGAGAGCGAAGGGATCGTGCGTTTTGTCGAACAGGTGAGGGAAATGGCCGTGACAGTGTAGGATTCTAACCAACGACAGGGCAGCGTTCTAACCAACTGAACTACGTCCCCAACCGTGGAATCAACAACCTAGCGTAAAACCTTGCAAATAAGGCCTTTGCAAGCTTCGCATACAGCGCACTGTTCGCCTGGATTGTCTGCAGCAGCAGTCCTTCCTGGCAAAACCGCCTGTAAATGTCAGCGCGCTCATGCGAGATTTATACTAGCACAGATACGTGCAATAGGCGAAGGAAGCATACCGAACCCGGGGCTCGACGAATCGAAGCAGCGGATTCGCACTCGAAGCTATTCTCACACTCATCGCGATAAGTGCGCGTTTGATGGCCGAAAGTTTGAGTCCCCCACAGAATACGTTTCGGAGCCACAACGGTCTTGTAAACCGTTGCCTGAGTGCCATAAAACTGCGAACAGGATCGAATGCGTCTGCGTCGCAAGGAGGCGTTCCGATTGAGTTGGCAGGGCCCGTCAGGCCGCGAAGTATCAAACACCGGTATCATTCTTGTGGGCGTTGTGGGCGCTCTGGCGTCGGCGAGTCGCGTAGGCTGCGACCTTAAGGCGATTCCCACACAGCTGCATCCTGCACCAGCGTCGCGTCCCCTTCTTGCTGATGTCATGGAAATGCAACACGCACTGGGCACACTTGCGGACGCGCTTGCGATCCACAGTCGCGAATAATGTCGCCGCACTGTGCGCCAGCGGACCAAACAAATCTTCCGGTTCGTGCGGTTCGAACCATAGTTCTGTCACGCACGATTTTCCGTCCGTACTTAGCCGGGTACGCATGGGATGCTCGGCCATCAGGTTATTTAGTTCGTCCATAATTGAATGCTGAACTGAACCACTATGCTCCCAGGCGAGGATCTCCTTCCTCAGTCTCTCGCGTAGCTTTCGCACGCCCTGCGTAGTCCTCTGGGCGCTGGCTGATCCGCCCCACTGACGCTGAAGACTGCCGACTTCGCGAGAACTTAGCAGAGCGGCTGCTTGAAACCAGCGTAAGAGCGCGCCGAAGTCAGGGAGCAGCTCCGAGGGTTTGCCGTGGCCTTCTGGTCGCAAGACTCGGCCAATCCCTCGAATGGCGTCCGCCACGCCGGGGATCGTTCACAACGTGAACGTGCTGACGACTGTATCTACACTGGCATCTGGCAACGGGATTCGCTCTCCGGGCAGATCGAGAAATTCGATGTCCAGTTTCGTCCTGCGGCCCTCGTTCTCGGCCCGCACCACCATCCCTGGATTAGGTTCGAGGGCGTAGCCTTTCCTCACTTTCGCAGGATCGTAGTAGGGGAAGTTCACGCCGGGCCCGATGCCGACTTCAAGGACTGTGCCCTGCGCCAAAGGAATGATTTGCTGACGAATCTCTTGTAGGGCCTCGGGTTGCCGAGCATCGTTACGATGTGCGGATAGACCAGGGTTCTGTAGAGGGACATGATCGCCTCCCGCGTTCTTGCCAAACGGACATGACAGAATTCCCGTAGGCTGCCTTCTACCTGGCTTATGATTAGCCAGAGTGTATCAATGCAGAGGGCTTCGCCCGCCATGAATGTAGAGACGCATTGGGAAAAGATTTACCGCGAGAAATCGCCAGATGTGGTTAGTTCGCACCGTCCGCACCTGGAGATATCCCTTGCTCTGATCGAAAAGGCAGTGCCTGACCGCAGCGTCTCCATCATTGATGTTGGCGGCGGAGAATCGACGCTGGTGGATGATCTCCTTGCCCGCGGGTATCAGAACATTACCGTCCTCGATGTTTCCCAAACCGCCATCGACGTGACGAGGAAACGTTTGGGTTCGGTTTCTGAACACGTCCAGTGGACCAACACGGATATCGCCAACTCTGACCTTGCACCTAACGCTTACGATGTGTGGCACGACCGCGCAGTATTCCATTTCCTTACGGCGATGGAACAGCGTGTTGCCTACGTTCGCCAAGTGGCGCGAGCGGTGAAGCCGGGTGGACATGTGCTCGTGGGCACGTTCGGACCCGAAGGTCCCACGAAATGCAGCGGCCTTGAGGTTGTTCGTTACGACGCGGAGTCTTTGCACGCTGAGTTTGGCGTTCGCTTTCGTCTACTGGAAAGCATCACGGAATTGCACAACACTCCGTTCGGCACGGCACAGCAGTTTCTCTATTGTCTGTGCCGGATCGAATGACCTAATCCTCACGGCAGGTCCTCTTAGCCTTCCGCCTGTAGTTCTCTAGGCTGCAAGGTACCGCGACGTAGCGCACGCTCTTTCATCAAAGCGAAAAACACGGGCACCAGAATCAAAACGTGAATTGTGGAGGTGATCATGCCTCCCACGAGGGGCGCGGCAATCGGTTTCATAACATCGGAGCCGATGCCGCTCTCCCACAAAATAGGAATGAGACTCGCGAGCACTACGCAGACGGTCATGAGTTTGGGCCTCAGGCGGTGCACGGCGCCTTCGACGATGGCCTCCTCAATGTCTTCGTGCTTCAGCGGTTTTCCGCTCGCGAGCCGCCGATTGAGTGCTTCGTGTAGGTAGACGACCATGACGACGCCGGTCTCGACCGCAATGCCAAACAGGGCGATATAGCCGACCCATACCGCCACGCTGAAGTTGTAGCCCAGCAGCTTTTGCAGGATGAGGCCGCCGGTGAGTGCATAGAGTGTCGGGAAAATGAGCACTGCCGATTCCGCGACGGAATGGAAGACCATGTAGAGAAGCACGAAGATGACGAAGAAGACGACGGGCAAGATCACTTGCAGCCGCTCCTTGGCCCGCAATTCAAATTCATATTCTCCCGCCCATTTGTAGGTGTAACCCGCAGGCAGCCGGAACTTCTGTTTCAGCATGTCATTCGCGGCGTTCACGAAGTCGCCGTAATTTCTGGAATTGAGATCGATGTAGACGTATCCGGTCAGCGCTCCGTCCTCGTCACGGATCATGGCGGGCCCGCGCGAAAACGAAATGCGTGCCACTTCCTCGATGGGGATTTGTGCGCCCGAGGGTGTGCCGATTAGGACTTTCCGTAACTCGTCCACGTTGTCGCGAAAGTCCCGGCTGTAGCGGACGTTGACGGGATAGCGCTCACGGCCTTCGATGTTTTCCGTCACCATTTCGCCGCCGATTCCGGAAGTGACGGCTTGTTGCACATCGGCAGCCGTGAGTCCGTAGCGCGACGCTTCCTCACGATTGACTTCGATGTTGACGTAGAAGCCTTGCGAGACGCGTTCGGAGAAGACGGATCGAACTTGCCGAAGGTTTGAAAGGATTTGTTGGATCTGCGTACCAACCTGCTGAATGCCTTCGAGAGTTGGCCCTTGGATTTTCATCCCCAACGGGGTTTTGATTCCGGTCAATTCCATGTCCAAGCGGTTTTCTACAGGCATAGTCCACGTGTTGGACAGTCCCGGGAATTGCAGCTTGGCATCCATTTCCTGAATCAGCTTTTCGTAAGTCATCCCCGTCCGCCACTTCTCTCGCGGTTTGAGCATGATGGTGGTGTCGTACATGTCGAGGGGGGCGTTATCCGTGGCGCTGTCGGATCTTCCAATCGTTCCGAATACGGTTTCGACTTCAGGGAACGTGCGGATGACGCGGTCTTGTTCTTGCAGCAGTTGCGAAGCCTGCCCGATGGAAATTCCCGGCAAGGCGGTCGGCATGTACAACGCTGAACCTTCGAACAAAGGCGGCATGAATTGACTGCCGATCTTGAGCGCCAAGGGAAGGGTAACGACAAGAAAGACCAGGTTGAGCAGCAATGTTGTTTTGCGAAACCGCAGACACAGCCGGAGGACGGGCAGGTACAGAGCTTGTGTGATGCGGGACAGCGGGTTCCGCGATTCCGGGCGCAACCGCCCGCGGATGAAGAGAACCATCAGCACGGGCACAAGGGTGATGGCGAGCAAGGACGAGAAGCCGACTGCCAACGTCTTCGTCCAAGCGAGCGGCCGGAACATTCGGCCTTCCTGGGCTTCCAGCAAGAAAACAGGGAGAAACGAAACCACGATGATCAAAAGCGAAAAGAAAATAGCAGGGCCAACCTGCTTGGCGGAGTCGAGCAAAATCTTTCGTCTTTCCGGCTCAGACACGGACCGTTCCGCTTGTTGTTCGGAGAGCTGCCGGTAGCCGTTTTCAACCATCACGATGGCGGCGTCGACGAGAACGCCGATAGCGAGCGCGAGTCCGCCAAGGGACATGATGTTCGAGCTGACATGGAGGTAGTACATCGGGATGAAGGCTGCGAGTACGGCGATCGGCAAGGTCAGAATCGGAATCAGCGCCGAGCGAAAATGAAAGAGGAAGATAATGATGACGACGCTGACGATGATGGCTTCTTCCAAAAGGTCGCGCTGAAGAGTTTCGATGGAGGCGTGAATCAATCCCGATCGGTCATAGCCGGAAACGACTTCGACACCGGGAGGCAGCGAGGATTTGGTCTCTGCTAGCTTTTTCTTCACTCCGTTAATGACATTCAAAGCGTTCATGCCGTCACGCATCACGACAATGCCCGCGACGGTTTCTCCTTCGCCCTGCCACTCGGCCACGCCCTCTCGAATGTCGGGACCGAAGGTGACCATGCCGAGATCGCGAATTTTGACGGCAGTGCCGTTCTTCGTGGCGACGGGCACCGTTTCGAGATCGTTCAGCGAACGCAA
>WNFC01015546.1_pt1 | contig 13210 bp, 10 predicted proteins | sample 5400541 | NCBI WGS metagenome assembly WNFC01 (sample SAMN13153342, study PRJNA577476) | soil metagenome | isolation source: 120 cm saprolite under Douglas fir tree site 2 hole 2 replicate 1 | place: USA:California | collected 2015-04-18
TGGCTTTTCACCGTCTTTTCGCTGAGGACGAGCCGCTCGGCGATCGCGGCGTTGCTCAGCCCCTCGGCGATCAGGTGCAGCACTTCTCGCTCGCGTTCACTCAGTTGGGCGAAGCTCGCCATGTCATGATGCGACGCGCCATCCAGCTCCTGCACCACGCGGGCGGCGATGCGGGGATGCATCACAACCTCGCCGCGCGCCGCTTTGCGGATCGCGTCGGCCAGATCGGGCAGGCCGATGTCTTTGAGCAAATAGGAGAGCGCGCCGGCACGGATGGCGGGAAAAATATGCTCGTCCTCATGATACGAGGTCAGCACGATGACCTGGGAGCCGGGGCTTTTCTGCTTCACCAGCCGGGTCGCCTGCACGCCGTCCATGCCGGGCATCACCAGATCCATCAGCACGATGTCGGGGGCCAGGTCAGCCGCCAGCAACACCGCTTCGCCGCCGGAGCTGACATCGCCCACGACGGCGAAATCCGGTTGCGCTTCGAGGAATGCCCGCGCGCCTCGCCGCACAACCGCATGATCATCGACGATCAAGATGGTGATGGGATCGCTCATCGTGTCGCCTCCTGGATCGGCTTCTCAGCCGAGTGCAGCGGGATCGTGGCCTCCACCCTCGTCTCGCTCGCTGCGCTGGAGAGAGCCAGCGTACCGTTGTGGGCAGCCATGCGCTCGCGCATGCTCGCTAATCCCACGCCGCGCCCGTTGGCATGCGCCACGTCGAAACCGGTGCCGTCGTCGGTGATGGTCAGGCGCACCTGCGAGCCATCCCACGCGAGTTGGATAGTGACATGCTCGGCTCCGCTGTGGTGAGCGATGTTGGCGAGCGATTCCTGGGCCACACGAAAGAGCGCCTCCTCGATATCGAGCGCAATGACTCTCTCGCCCTGGACGTGCATAGCGACGGCGATGCCCATGCGTCCTGACCACTCCTCGGCATACTCGCGTAGGACGACGGCCAGCCCTGTATCTTCGAGGCGGGCAGGGCGCAACTCATAGATGACTGCGGTCAATTCCTGGCGTGTCTGCTCGGCCAGCGCCTCGGCTTCGGCGAGATAGGTCTGCGCCGGCAGCATATCCGGCGGCAGATACGTGCGCGCCGCGCCTACCAGCAGGGCGGTGGCGAAGACATTTTGCTTGATGGAATCATGCAGATCGCGCGCCAGCCGGTTGCGCTCCTCGATGGTCGCCAGCTCCTCGCGGGTCGAAAGCCAGGTGTGGAGTTGTTCGGCCATGCTGTTGAGGTCGTTCCCCAGCTGGCCGATCTCATCGCGGGAGGGATCACGCACCTCGACCGCGAACTCCCCTTTGCTCCAGGCTTGCGCCGCCTGGGTGATCCGGTGCAGGCGGCGGGTGACGTTGCGCATGATCAGAAGGCCGGTCAGCGTGCTGACCACGCTGGCGATCAGGATGAAATACAGGCCCCCGCCCTGCAAGTGATTCCAAAAGATGCTGAGAAACAGGGAGACGCCAGAGGGTGTGGGCGGACTGGGGGGCGAGAAGCCAGAAGGTGAGGGGTGAACGGTGATGTTCCCCTGCTGATAATCTTGAAGGCTGGCAGGAAGGGTGATGGCGACATCAATGATGACGGCTGCCAGCAATGTGACGAGAAAGTAGGAACCCGTCAGCCGCCAATAGAGTCCCCCAAAACGTTTGCGTAAACTTTGCATGTCACTCCTCCTTCGCATAATCATACAGCGCCTCTCCTCCTGCCGGCAAGAAACGCTCGAAAGTCGAGCGTAGTATACCATACCATACGAGACAAACCGGGACGATGCACCGGGAGCAGAGCGTCCCTGACTCTCTGCCCTGCTCCCGATGGCTGCTATTCGTAGCGCAGCATCTCGGCAATGCGTACGCGCGAAGCCCGCAGTGCCGGGATGATGCTCGCCAGGGTCGAGATGATGAGCACGGCGGCCAGCATGACGACAAAGGCCGAAGGGGCGATGATGAAGTCCACCCGCAGCACCAGCTTGCTCATCACCTGGATGAACCCATAGGCCAGCGGCAGCCCCAGCAGCGCGCCCAGCAGCCAGGCGATGCCGCCCAGTGCCACCCCTTCGACCCAGAAGACGCGCGCCACCCGAAAGGAGCTTGCGCCCATCGCGCGCAGCAGGCCGATCTCGCGCCGCCGTTCCAGCACCGAGGCCGCCAGCGCGTTTGCCAGCCCCAGGATACCCACCGCCCCCACGATCAGCGCCACGCTGTAGAGCAGGGCATAGAAGATCAACCAGCTCTGCTGGCGGTACTGGACCTCTTGCTGCCTGGTCTCAACCTGTCCTCCATTCACCTGTCCTCCATTCGCATTCCCTCCACTCACCAGTTGATCGACCTGCCTGGTGAGGGCATCCACGGCGCCTTGCGAGTGGTCCCGCGCCTCTATCAGCAGCTCAGGCGTCAAATCGGCGGGGTCGCCGAAAAAGTGATTGACGTTCTCCACCGAGGTGATCACCGTGCCAATTTGCCCAAGACCATCCATCGGCTGATGAATGATGCCGATAATGGTCCATGTGGCCTGATTACCTGGTGTGAGATGACCATTGAAATACTGAGCACTCGAAAGTGTCAGTGTATCGCCAACATTCAAGCCCGTTGCAGTGGCCGCCTCTTCGTTGATCAAGGCCGAGTTGGTGTCACTGGGAGAGAGCCAGCGCCCGCTGATGAGCTGCGGGGTATAGAGCCTGGTATCCGGCTGAAAGCCCAGCAGGAGCATTTGCCCCCATTGGCTCTCTGCCCCCTCCGCTTCTCGGTAGCGTTCCACCCGTCCGACATTGGACAGCGCGCTGATCTGCGCGACCTCCGGCGCGTTTTGCGCGTATATCTGCGCAAGGACATCGTAATGATAGGGAGCGAATGCGTTCGTGGTGGTCTGGTTGGTGGCGGCGGTGGCCGTCTGCACCACCAGGAAGGTGGTCCCCGCCAGCGTCAATGTCAGCAGGGTCAGCGCCGCCCGCCAGCGTTTGCGGAAGACACCGCGCAGCCCCAGCCAGGTCGTCTGCGAGACCCCGGTTCTGCGCGGTGTCAGCCGGGCTCGGCGATTGCCTGCCCGCCCGGCGCTAATGCCATAGGCGGAAAGCGCCTCGCGCACGGTGATGCGCGTGCCAATCCACAGCGGCACGAGTGCCGAAAGCAACGGCACGCCAAAGCCTACTGCCAGGCCAAGGATGATGATCCAGGGGAAGATGGTAAATGGACCCATAGCGAGCGAAATGCTGCTGGCAAGGGAGGATGCCAGCGGATACCCCAGCAGCAGCCCCAGCGCGATGGCGGGCAAGGTCCCCAGCGCGCTGTATATGCCCACCGAGACGAGATAGCCACGCACAATGGCGCTGCGCGTCCCGCCCACGGCTTTCAGCGTGCCGATGATCGGCGTCTGCTCGGCAATGAGTGTGATGACCGTGTTGAGAATGAGAAGTGCGCTCAGAATCACCGCCAGAATTGACAGCATGCGTAGCAGCGTAAAGACGCCGTTGACGGTGTTGATTCTTTCCTGGTTGAATGGTTGGTGAATGCTCACATTCAGGACGGTCACGCCTTTCGCCTGCAGTGTCTGGGCCAGCGCGTTCGCTGTGGTGGTTACCTGACTGATATTCTGCACCTTGAACGCCACCTCCTCTTGTACCTGTGGCTCCTGACTCTTCGGCGCGGCCCCAATGGAACCGAATGCCTGGTGGATGGCAGCCTCGCTCATGTACCCGCGCGCCGTGCCGCTGCCCGCCGGGCTTGGCAAGCCTTGTGTGCGCGCAAAGCCCACAACGCGCAGAGAGGTGGTGGTCTGGCTGGTGTCTACAGTGACCGTCTCGCCAATGGAGACCGGCTGTACGTCCTGGTCGCCATACTCCAGCACGATCTCACCCGCGCCCGGATAGCGCCCGCTCGTCAGTTGAAACGGCGTGATGGGCACATGTTGGAAGTCAGGATAGCTGACAAGAGTGATGGGCACGTGTCCGGGCGTCGCGCTGACGTGCCACTGGGACGCCACGACCGATTGCATTTGCACCGCTTGCACGTTCGGAACAGCAGAAAGCTGTGGTGTCAGCGCCGGGTCAAGCCGATTCACCTGAAGTGTCATATCCGGGGAGTTCGCGGCGGTGCCCGTGCTGTAGGTAAAGGCGGACAAAAGGGTCTGCTGAATGAAATTGACGCTCGTCAGGCCCAGCACGCCGATGAAGATGCCCAGCACGACCATCAGCGTGCGCCCCTTGCGCCGCGTCACATCCGCGAACGACTTTTTCAGGCTGGCGCTCATGAGCGCACCTCCGGCGAAGAAGCCATCAGCGCGTTCGCGCCGTGCTGTCCAACGATGCGCCCATCGAGCAGATCAAGACGCGCCTCAGCGCGGGCAGCGAGATTGGGGTCATGGGTGACATAGATCACGGTTTTGCCGACTTCGGTCAGGCTCGCCAACGTGTCAAAGACGCCGTGCGCCGTCCGCGAGTCCAGATTGCCGGTCGGCTCATCGGCAACCATGACTGGCGGATCGTTCGCCAGCGCCCGCGCAATCGCGACGCGCTGCTGCTGCCCTCCGGAAAGCTCGCTCGGCAAACGATGGGAAAAGGCACCCAGGCCCGCCGTTTCCAGGCACATCTGCGCACGCTCACGCCAGGCTCGGCGGGGGAGCCCGCCACCTTTGCCCAGTTCCAACGCCAGCAAGACATTCTCCATCGCGGTGAGGGTGGGGACCAATTGGAAGAACTGGAAAATAATCCCTACGTGCTCTCCGCGCCAGCGCGCCAGAGCGTTCTCACTTCTGGCGTTCAGTTCCTCGGCACCGAAGATCACGCGCCCGCTGCTTGGGCGGTCGATGCCGGTGAGCATGTTGAGCAGCGTCGATTTGCCGCTGCCCGACGGGCCGTTGATGGCGAACAAACGCTGCGCAGGAATGGTGAAGGTCACGTCGTCGAGGATGACGGTCCGTTGCGCGCGGGTGTTGATGGCGCGCGTCAGATGCTCCACGTGGATCAACGGGCTGTCTTGCGGGAATGGTGCGGATTGTCTCGATGCGGTCGGCTGTACCATATACGATCTCCTTTGTGTGGCCTCGCCCCTGGCCCCTCTCCACCACAATGGAGAGGGGAACCATTTGGCATGATCGAGTGGACCATGCGGTTTCGTCACTCAGAGTATGCTCGATGTCAGGAGATCCGTCATCAGTCTTAGGGCGGAACGCGATCAGTCTGTGGGCTGAAAATGTGTGCGTTGCGAGTAGGGGGTCGAGTATTAATGGGATACTGCAAGGATTCCATCAGAAATGGGCCATTTGGCAGAATATTCACTCACAGACGCCAGTTATCGCAGCTAATAGCCCATTAGGTGCGATAGCTTGCCTTTATGGAACGAAAACAGTACACTGAGCCACATCTACAGAGGCAATCCATTCCGCATTAGGTGCGATACCGCATAAAAAGAGGTGATTCTTTGCCAGTCGTGACTCTGAGAAGCGCGTTCGAGCAATTCCTCGAAGGCTCCTCTTTTGCCCGACGCACACGCGAAAGTTATACCGAGGATCTGGCACCACTGTTCGCAGCGTGCGGTCAGGCACCCATTACCGCGCTTACAGTTGAGGTTGTACAAACGTTTCTTGCGCGCCAAGAAGCGCTCGCGCCCGCCACCTACAATCGGCGCCTGGCCGCCCTGCGCAGCTTCATCCGGTGGCTCCGCACTCAAGGGTGGCAGATTGAGGAGATCCTGGAGAAGGTAGAGCGGAAACCGGAGAGAAAGCAGACTCCCCGAGCGCTCGATGCACAGCGCGTCGAGTCTCTCTTGCGTCAGATCACCAACCCACGCGACCGCGCCCTCTTCTGGCTGATCTATGATGGCGGTTTGCGTTGCCAGGAAGCCCTGGCCATCGACATTGAGAATATTTCCTGGCCGGATCGCTCCATTCTCATCCAGGGCAAAGGCGACCGCCCACGTGAGATGTTTTTTTCGCGCGCCGTCGGAACACTGCTGGACAAGTATCTGACGGCGCGTGGGGGTCCGACAGCGGGACCGATGTTTGTGACACAGCGCAAGGCCCGCCTTCCTCGGCGCGCCGACCTGACGCCTGATGGGTATGCTCGTCTCTCGTATCGCCAGGCCGACACGCTGTGGAAACACTATACGCCTGGGTGGGATCTGCACCAACTGCGCCACACAGCCATCAGCGTGCGGGCCGCCCATGAGTATACGGAAGTCGATCTCAAGCGCTTTAGTGGGCATACCTCCTTACGTAGCCTGGAGCGCTACATCGCCGATAACCGTGAAGCAGCCAAACGCAAAGCGCGCGCCTGGGAACGTCGTCAGGGGTAGAAAGGAACCATCGTGCCACGAATCGACGAGACCACCTATCGGCAGCGGAAGCGCACACCGACGGAGCGTGAGTTGTATACGCCGACCCTTGATGAGCGTCTCCTGGCCCAACAACACACCACAGACAAACCGGCGCTGGTCGCCTTTTTGGTGCTGCTCAAAACCTTCCAATACCTCAGGTCTCAGAACGTCTCCTTTTTGAGACTCTGCTGCTCTCCTAAGAAGGATGTATGACCAGTCCAGATGTCACTCCACCACCGAAGCGACTGCATATTCTCGACAATGAGGAAATCGAGGCACTCTATGGCAGACCTTGCTTTACCGGAGATGATCGCACTCACGTGTTTACCCTGACCCAGCCGGAGAAAGACCTCCTCGCATCCTTTACACACCTCCCTATTCAGCTGTATTTTCTCCTTCAACTGGGCTATTTCAAAGCTAAACAGATGTTCTTCACCTTTACCTTTGACGACGTGGTCGAGGATGTCACATACCTGCTTGAGCGCTATTTTCCCGCTACGCCACTGCCAGAACTGCGGATGCTCAATAAACGCACGATCCTCAAACAGCGGCAACGTATTTTGGAACTGTTCAGCTATCGCCTCTGCACGCCGACAGATCGGCATGACTTGTTTCTTCGTGCCCAACAAGCTGCACGAATCAGTAGCAAGCCCATCTATATCTTGCGTGAACTCCTCCACTACCTCACCGAGCATCGCCTTGTTAAGCCCGGCTATACGCTCCTGCAAGAAGAACTCGTCGGGAAGGCATTGACAGCAGAAGCGCAGCGCTTGGCGACCATGCTCCACACGCTTTTGTCCTCTGAAGAGTGTGTGGCGCTTGACTCTCTCCTTACGGAAACCGACGAGATCTATACCATCACCCTGTTGAAACGACAGCCAAAGGACTTCAGCTTAGGCGAAATGCGCCGCGAAATTGCCCGTGGTGAGCACCTCGTCCAACTCTACACATTGGCCAGACGGATCGTACCAAAACTGGGTATTTCTCGTGAAGGCATCACGTATTATTCCTCGCTGGTCTCCTACTATTCGGTGTTTCGGCTCAAGCAACTCGACACCTGGATCGTCTACCTCTACCTGTTGTGTTTTGCCGTCCATCGCTATCAGCGCTTCAACGACAATCTGCTCACCTGTTTCATTCATCTGGTGAAACAGTACGCAGATGAAGCGAAAGCCACAGCCAAAGGAACGGTGTATGAGCATCGTGGGACCAGTAATCAAGATCTGCCCAAAGCTGGGGAGGTGCTCAAGCTTTTTACCGCCGAGTATGAACCCAACACGCCGTTTTGTAGCATTCAAGAAAAAGCCTTTGCTATTCTCGATCGGCAACGCTTAACAAGCCTTGCCGATTCTCTGGTCAACGAGGCGAGCATCGATGAAATCGCCTTTGAATGGGAGCACATTGACTCCATGGCCCGGCGCTTCAAGCAACATCTCCGTCCTCTCTTTCGCACCGTCGATTTCTCTGCTACCCGGGTCAACGCGCCCATCCAGGAAGCCATCCAATTTCTCAAGACGGCCTTTCAACAAGACCGCCCACTCCGCCAGATCGATTCGGGGGATTTTCCCACCGACTTCTTTCCTGCCCGAGATAAACGGTACCTCTATCAGCGCAATGAAGCCGATGGTAAACACATCATCCCTGACCGCTATGAATTTCTGGTGTATCGTCTGTTGCGCCATCGACTCGAAGCTGGCGATCTCTTTTGCCGCGACAGTGTCCACTTCCGCAGTTTCGAGGATGATTTATTGGACGATCAGCAGTGGGCCAACAAAGATGTTTTACTTGCGCAGACGGGTTTAGTAATCCTGGCCCAGCCCATTCAAGACCACCTTGCCGAGCTGAAGTGCCAATTGGAAGATCGTATTGGCACGGTCAATCAGCGCATCAGTGCCGGGGAAAATAGCCACTTTCACATCACGACCACGGGGAAACGAAAGAGTTGGACGCTCCAGTATCCGACGAGCAACGAGCTAATCAACCACCCGATCTTTGAGACGTTGCGTCAGGTGAACATCAGTAGTGTGCTCCACTTTGTGAATCACCACTGCCAATTCATGACGTGCTTCGAGCATGTGCTGGGACGGTACAGCAAACAGGCTGCCGATGAGCGCATTCTGAGCGCCTGTCTCGTTGCCTGGGCAACCAACATGGGTCTTGGACGCATGGGTGACATTTCGGACATCACCTTCGCCACACTGGATTGCCGCTGTGCCGATTTTTCGGCACTATAATATCGCCGACGTGGTCCACTCCAGTAGCGATGGGCAAAAGTTTGAAACAGCTCTTCCCACATTCAATGCACGCTATTCCCCGAAATATTTTGGCCTCAACAAGGGTGTGGTAGCCTATACCCTGGTTGCCAATCATGTCCCGGTGAACGCCGATATGATCGGTGCCCACGATCATGAGAGCCAATTTGTCTTTGATTTGCTCTTTAACAATACCACGGACATCCATCCAGAGGTTCATTCCACTGACACTCACGGGACAAACCAGGTGAATTTTGCTTTGCTGCATATTTTCGGGTATCAGTTCGCGCCGCGCTATAAAGGAATCCAGGAGAAACTTCGCACGTCGCTCTATGGCTTCGAGCACCCCAATCAGTATGGCGACGTCCTCTTGAAACCAGTACGCAAACTCAATACCGATTTGATCGTGGAAGAATGGGATAACCTGCAGCGAATTTTCGTCTCGTTGGCATTAAAAACCACGACTCAGAGTATCATCGTCCACAAACTCAATTCCTATGCTCGAAAAAACAAGACTCGCCAGGCTTTTTGGGAATACGACAATATCATCAGCAGCCTCTACTTGCTCGACTTTGTAGACTCGCCACTCCTACGCAAGAACGTTCAGAGTGCGCTCAATCGGGGCGAAAGTTACCATCAACTTCGTCGTGCAGTTTCCTACGCCAATTTTGGTAAATTGCGCTTCAGGTCAGAAGAGGACCAACATCTGTGGCATGAGTGTAGCCGACTGATCACCAACTGCATCATTTTCTACAATATGACCCTCTTGTCGCAGTTGTGGGCACGCAAAGAGGCCACCCAAGACATGACGCACATTGCGCACATCTCCCCGGTGGCCTGGCAACATATTAATTTCTATGGTCGTTATGAGTTTACAAAAGTTTCAGAACTCATCAATATAGAGGAGATCGTCGAAGCCTTAGCGCTTCACCCCATCCTATCGCTTGCGGACGAAGGAGATGCCTAAGTGCAGCCGAGTGCACCGTTTCGGGGGGATATGCAAAAACCCCCAGATTGTACGATTCCAGGCTTTCTACAATGAAAAAAGCTTGCCTGGCTACGCTCCACAAAGTACGCTGCCCAAAGGCTTCAAGACTCGATCCGCGTTTTACAGTCCACAAGTATTGCACAAAGTCTTAATCCTTCACGATTTTATGAACAGTATTGAGAATCCTGATCTGCAGAACCTGTTCAAACTAGCTTTTGCTTCGACGATGGTCCGATACTCAAATTATTCTTATGAGCCGAGCCTCGGAAGGCGTGTAAGCAGCGGAAAAGAAGAAATCAAAGATTTTCCGGTGGGCCAAACAATACTGAGTAAACTATGGGAAATGGCAAATGATATTGCCTGGTTCCAGGCTCATTTGCAGAATGAGAAGGCAAACACACAGATCATCAACGAATCTTTCTTTCAATACGAGACCTATTTAACCCCTGAGTCAGTGGATCTGATGATTACATCGCCACCTTATTTGAACAATTACCACTACAATCGAAACACACGACCCCAGCTCTATTGGCTGGGCTATGCAGAACATCCTCAAGACCTGAAACACCTCGAAGATGCAAACTTTGGCAAGTATTGGCAGACGGTTCGTGACCAGCAGTCCCTGGACTTGAACTTCTCTTTACCGGGTGCGGATATAGCTGAGCGATTACAAGCACTCAGACAGCTTCATCCTGAGAAGGGTGTCTACGGAGGTAATGGATGGGCCAACTATGCAGCCGCCTACTTCAATGACTGCTATCGATTTGCAGTGGGCATCAACTACGCGCTTAAGCCAGGAGGCGTCGCACTGGTTGTTATTGGGAATAGTATCCTGCAAGGCATCTTAATACCAACTGACCAGTATTTCGGGAAAATTGCTGAGTCTGTGGGGCTGGAATTAGCGAGAATTGAAGTACCGCGTACAACTCGCGTAGGAAATAGCATTATCCAGTCCAGCGTTCGTGTGGAAAAAGCGCAAGACTCGCACCAGTTATACGAGGCGATAGTAGAGCTAAGAAAAAAGTAATCATTCACTACACTCTGAAACTTGGGTGAGCGAAAGACATGCAGGCTGTAATCGAAATCCATCATTAATTTTCTACCTCTACATGTACAACGGTTGAAAGTATCGTCATACCCCTTCTCTGTTGGCGGGGTGAAAGAAGTGATCCAGGCTCATCCAGAGGCTCTTGGTGGGGCGGTAGAAGAGGAGTGGTAAGAGGAAAGGTAAAGTGGCGCCCAGCGCTATCAGCGTTGTTACTGAGACGCCTTGACTGGCAGCCAGCGGGACGGCAATCGCAACAATCAGCAATTCACTGACGACCAGATTTACGGCCATAGCCCCGGTATAATACCCTGGCTCGCGCTCGAAGGCAAAGTTGCAGGCGGGACAACGCTCGTATGTTTTGAACCAGCCCTTGAATATTTTTCCCCTGCCGCACACCGGGCAACGCTGGCGTAACCCTCGCTTCAAGAGCATGAATGCAAATTCGGTGTTGGTCATAATGGGTATCCCTCGCATGTTCTGATAATACTATACCAGAAAACCGTTGAACATTGTTGTCATCTCCAGGATGTAAGATAATAAGCAGTGGAGAAACGAATATTGAACAAACACACCGGCTTGCAAACCGTCTTAGCTCAGCGTCCACTTGGCCTTGCACTCGATATTGATGGCACACTCAGCCCCATCGCGCCAACGCCCGAAGAAGCTCGACTTTATCCGGGTGTCGCATCCCTGTTAGAGCGAGCCAGGGAGCATGCCCATGTAGCAATCATGACAGGTCGTGCCATTGATGATGGCGCCGGCATAGTCAACGTAGACGGGCTGACCTATATCGGCACGCATGGACTGGAATGGAGCGACGGCTTACCCTGGCTGCACCCTGTGCATGTGATGCCGGAGGCCCTGCAATATTATGAGCCGGGCAAATATTTGCTCGACCTCGTGGAGAAGCAGCTCTCCCGCTTGCCAGGTGTAATCGTACAGCGTAAGCGTATCGGGGGATCGATCCACTACCGGCTCGCACCCAATCCAGCAGAGACCCGGCAGGAGCTTCTAACGCTGCTGGAGCAGCCGGCTCACCGGGTCAACATGAGCCTGAGCGAGGGGAAACAGATCATAGAGATCCGCGTGCCGCTGCCGGTAAACAAAGGGCAGGCACTGCGCCAGTTCGCACAGCGTTTTGGCCTGCAAGCAATCGTTTTCGCAGGAGATGATCGCACTGATCTTGACGCCGTACAAGAGATCGAGAGAATGCGGAAAGAGGGAATAGCCGCTCTTGCGATTGTAGTGCAGCATCCCGATACATTGCCGGAACTACTGCAACAGGCGGATATAGTAGTGCAAAAAGTACCGGGCATGGTGGATCTATTACGTGAAATGGTGGAAATGTTAGCAACTGCGCCAGGTTCCACCCATCCCCCATCATGATGATGGGCGGAGCCAGGTAGGCTCTACATGCCTTAGACCACACTCTCCGCCGGTACCCTGAAAGCTGGTTCAAAACTGGCCATTCTCGTTGGCAAGCGATCGAGCAGGTCATTGATGTCGCCTATTTGACGTCTAAGCCAGCCGTTGAGGTCCTGGCGTTCCACTAGCTGTCGCGCCAGTGTTGCTTTATTGCGCCTTTCATCAGTGGGCATCGTCAAGGCCTTGTAGAGTGCCTGCGCAGTCTCGGTCACATCTATGGGCGAGATGGGAATGGATGCCTTGCCCAATTGTTGAAAAGCCCCGGCAGTACGGGAGAGTATCAGGACTCCGTTGCGCTGATTGACAACCGGTCCCTCTTTGGCAACCAGGTTCATACCGTCGATAATCGAGTTCACCAGCAATACATCATAATACTGCATAGCAGCCAGCGCCTGTGTGCGGTCATTTTCAAAGAAAGCCTCGATTGGTTTCCATTCGTCCCTGCCATACTTCTGGTTAATCTCATCGATGATCTTCAATACTTCGGCACGGTACCGTTTATACTCTGATAAGCTTCCACGCGATGGTACCAGGAATGCCAGGAATTTGACCTTGCCGAGAAGCTCGGGATATTGATCGAGCATCTGTGCGTAAGCCTGAAAGCCGCGCACGATATTCTTTGTTGGTTCAAGGCGGTCCACTCGCATGATCGTCTTTTCACCCAGCATAGGCAGTATCTTCTGGGCTGCGTATTTGCCCGCCCTGCTTTGTACGACCTGGCGTTCCTCCGTGACCGAAATGGAGATCGGGTAAGCGCGGGTCTGGGTACGATGACCCTGCCACCACACCGCTCCCTCTTCAAAATCGACGACCGCGCCGTCAAGCAGTGTGCGTGCCCCTTCAAGGAAGTTGCGTGCGTCGCGTTCTGTCTGGAAGCCGATAATGTCATTGCCTACCAGGCCCCTGTAGATGGCCTGCGCGATATTGCTGGGCAAGAACTGCCAGCAGCGGATATCGGGCCAGGGGATATGAATAAACTGCTGCATGATAATAGTTGGGTGGCGCTGGCGAATCATCGCAGGAGCCAGGTACAGGTGATAATCATGCAGCATGACAACGGGCACTGTATCTTCGCGTTCTATTTCAACATTTACTGCGTCAGCAATGGCCTGGTTTGCCACACAATAGCCATTTTCCCAGGCATCTTGAATCTTGCGTGCGAAAGTAGAATCGCCGGTTG